>Ga0169931_10010824_pt1 | contig 12950 bp, 9 predicted proteins | sample Kivu_15m_20L_FD_129675 | JGI IMG/M metagenome (GOLD analysis project Ga0169931, IMG submission 129675) | Freshwater microbial communities from Lake Kivu, Western Province, Rwanda to study Microbial Dark Matter (Phase II) - Kivu_15m_20L... | ecosystem: Environmental > Aquatic > Freshwater > Lake ...
CACGGCTCCACTCGGTCGGCCGGTACGGGCATGATGTGTTCGACCTGCGGGTCATCGAACATGCAACGGGCCGGGGCCTGCTACGTGTGCGGCGACTGTGGGTCCACCTCGGGCTGCAGCTGAGTCTGACCAATCGTTCCGTTCGCCGAAAATGCGCTGTAGACGCCGCAAATTCGGCGAACGGAACCGCCTCGCAGGTGTGCGCGACGCAGGAGGAACGTGGACGTGAGCGTTACGATCTACCACAACCCCAATTGAAACAGCAGCAGCAATGCCGTGAGCATTGCCAGCGAACTCGGCATCGACGCCCATGTGGTGCTGTACCTGAAGACGCCCCCGGACGAGGCGACGCTGCGCGACATCATCGCCAAACTGGAGGACCCGGTCACCGACCTCGTACGCCGCGACAGCCTGTGGAACAAACTGGGCCTGACCGAGGCCGACGTGGCGACCGCTGACCAGGTGGTGGCGGTACTCGTGAGGCACAAGCAGTTACTGCAGCGGCCTGTGGTGGTGACCGAGCAGCGGGCCATCATCGGGCGGCCCAAGGAGCGTGTCAGGCAGCTCCTGGGCGCTTGACGCCACGGTCTCGCATGCGCTTCTGGATCACGTCGCGGCGGGCTTGGAGTTCGCGGTAGGTGAGGGTGTTGGTGTCGGAGTCGAGGCCGAACCCCGCCTTCACGCCCGTGAGGTCGAACTCGACCGCCGTGGGGTCGATACCCAGTTCTCGTCCCAGCCGCTCGCCGTGGCGCTCGGCGAAGATCATCGACACCTGGGTGAGCTCCGCCAGGAGGTCGAGGTCGGGAGCCAGTCGGGCGATCGCGCCATCGAGGAACACCATGTTCTTCACGTACAGCATGAGTTCCTTGGGCATGCGGGCCCCGAAGCCCAGCAGGGCCTTGACCACCCGTTGCACTTCCTGCACGAGTTCCTCACCCGACAGCGACGTGGGGTCGACCGCGGGTTGGTCCAGTCGTAGTTCGCGGATGACGGCGTCCAGATCGGTGTCGAGGGGCAGAGCGCCAAGGTCGCGCAGCGCCGCCATCTGCCCCTTCACGTCGTTGGTCATGGCGCCCAGCATCATGCGCAGGAACGCCATGCGTCGGGCGTGGGTGAGCCGGCCGACGATGCCGAAGTCGAGCAGCGCAGTACGGCCGTCCTTCATCACGAACAGGTTGCCGCCGTGCAGGTCACCGTGGAACAGGCCGTGCACCATGGCCCCCTCCATGAGGGCGACCATCTGCGAGCGCACCACTTCGTGCGTGTCGATCCCGGCCGCCTGCATGCCCTCGACGTCGTCGAGGCCGAAGCCGTGCAGTCGCTCCATGACCAGCACCCGGCGCGTCACCAGACGCGAGTGGGGTCGGGGCACGATGAACGACGTCTGGCCCAGGTTGCGCAGTACCTGGGCCATGTCGAGCATGTTGGCGGCCTCGATGCGGAAGTCGAGCTCCTCGACGATGGTCTCGGCGAACAGTTCCACCAGGGCCGGTGGATTGGCCAGGGCCGAGATGGGAATGCGCCCGACCAGTGCCGGCGCCAGCCAGGACATCACCCGCAGGTCACGCCGGACGAGATCGGCCACCTGTGGCCGCTGCACCTTGACCACCACCTCCTCGCCGGTGACGAGCCGTGCGAGGTGCACCTGAGCGATCGACGCAGCGGCGAGGGGCGTGGGGGAGAACTCGGCGAACACGTCGCCGAGGCGCGCACCCAGGTCGGTCTCGACCGTGCGTCGCACCGAGTCGAACGGTTCGGCAGGCACCTGGTCACGACACAGCCTGAACTCGTTCACCAACTCGGCGGGAAACAGGCCTTCGCCGCTGGAGATGATCTGGCCCAGTTTGATGTAGGTGGGACCCAGGGTTTCCACCGCGCGGCGCAGGCGTCGGGAGACGTCGCCACGACTGGCGGACGGATCGGCGAAGGCACCTCGCCGCCGGGTCACGAACCACGGGACGATGGCGCCGGCCAGTCGGCCGACCACCGTGACGACGCGCGCACCCGGGGGCATCTTGCGCGCCCGTGTCAGTTGGGGCACCTCGGCGTGTGCGGCGGCGCGCAGGACGGCGGCGACGTTCGACCACGCCAGTTCACTGCGATCGAGCACCCAGGGGGGCGTCTCGCTGAAGGCACCCCACGTACGGTCGTCGAGCGCGTCGGGTGGCGGTACCACGGCACTGAGGGAGGGAGCCATGGGGTCAGTCTGCCCGAGGTTCCCGCACCCTGCGTCGCTGGAGACCCACGTCACAACCCTCGCGCACCGCACCACTACGGTAGACGACGTGACCGACGAACGACGGTCCAGCGAGTCCCGGGAAAGGGCGGCCGGCATGTATGCGGTGACCGAGCGATGAGCGGCCCACTGGCCGGGTTCCGAGTCGTCGAGTTGGGCGTCTGGGTCGCCGGACCGGCCACCGGAGGCATCATGGCCGATTGGGGTGCCGATGTCATCAAGGTCGAACCGCCCACCGGCGATCCACAGAGGCGCGTGTTCGGTGCCCTGGGTGTGGCGGACCAGAGTGGCGTGCCGCCCTTCGAGATCGACAACCGTGGGAAGCGTTCCGTGGTGCTCGACCTGGCCACCGACGAGGGGCGCCACGACATGGACCGCCTGCTCGGCACTGCCGACGCCTTCGTCACCAACCTCCGGCCCGATGCGCTCGAACGACTGGGTCTCGATCACGTCGCCGTCCTCGGACGTCATCCCCGGCTCGTCTACGGCAGTCTGACCGGCTACGGCCTCGATGGACCGGACCGAGCGCGCGCTGGCTACGACCTGGGTGCTTTCTGGGCGCGCAGTGGGGTGGCGCACACCTTCGTGCCGCCCGGGGAGCACCCGCCACTGCTTCGCAGTGGTTTCGGTGATCACGTCACCGGTCTCGCGATGGCGGCTGGGGTGCTGGCCAAACTGCTCGAACGTTCGCGCACGGGGCAGGGAGGTCTGGCAGCCACCAGCCTGTTGAGAACGGGTATGTACACGATCGGTTGGGACGCGGGCATCCAGCTGCGTTTCGGCAAGCGGGAGAGCACCCGGCCCCGACACCTTCACCGTGCGGCCCTGATGCTGTGCTACCGGGCCGCAGACGGAGAAGGGTTCTGGTTGCTGGGTCTCGAGGCCGATCGCCACTGGCCCGGCCTGGTGTCGGCGGTGCAGCGGCCGCTGTGGCTCGAGGACGAACGCTTTGCCGATGCTCGATCCCGCAACCGCAACAGCGAGGCCCTCGTGGCGGCGCTCGACGAGCGCTTCGCCGAGGAGCCCATGGCCCACTGGAGGCAGCGCTTCGACGAGTACGACGTGTGGTGGGCACCGGTCAACTCGATCCCCGAAGCACTCGATGATCCCCAGGTGCTCGCCAGTGGGGCCATCATCGAGGTGAGTCCCCGACCAGGCGAGGCCGCTTATCGGGCTGTGGCGACGCCTATCGACTTCGACGATCGTCGCCTGCATCCGGGTCCGGTGCCTGCACTCGGCGAACATACGGCTGAGGTGCTCGCCGAACTCGAACCCTGACGCGTCAGCGCCGTGCGATCGCCTCGAGCACCGCACCGGCCAACTCGGTCCGACACACGAGGAAGTCCGGAAGCCAGGGATCGGCGTCGTTGTACACGAGTGGAGAACCGTCGATCCGGCTCACGTGAAGGCCCGCCGCACGGGCAACGGCAGCGGGTGCGGCGGTATCCCACTGGTACATGCCGCCGTCGTGCACGTAGATGTCGGCCTGGCCCGAGACGACGGCCATGGTCTTTGCGCCTGCCGAGCCCAGTCGAACGGCATCGCAGTCGAGTGTGCGTGCCACGACCCCGGCCACGTAGGGGGCGCGAAACCGTGACGTGATCAGGCGAGGCCGGTCACGAATCGACGGGGGCAGCACGGGCGCAGGGTCGGTCGCGAACACGACCTCGAGTGCGGGGAGCGACACCGCCGCTGCCCTCAGGTCGCCCTGCTCCCACAACGCCACGTGCACCGCCCAGTCGACACGCCCGGGCTCGCCGTACTCGTTGGTGCCGTCGAGGGGGTCCACGATCCACACGCGGTCGGCGGTCAGACGCCTCCGGTCGTCGGCCCCCTCTTCCGACAGCACCACGTCACCCGGACGCGCTGCCGTCAGTTCATCCATGAGGAAGTGGTGGGCGATCTGGTCGCCGGCGTCCATGACCTGCCAGGACGAGGCGCCACGTGGCCACATCCGCTCGCGCAGATCCACCAGCAGACGACCGGCCTGCACCGCCAGTTGGGTCGCCAGTGCGGCGTCGTCGGTAGGAGTCGCCGCCGTCACCGTGACAGTGGCTTGTAGGTGATGCGATGTGGTTGATCGGCGGCCGAACCCAGTTCCTTGCGGCGCCAGGCCTCGTAGTCGCTGAAATTGCCTTCGAACCACCGCACCACACTGTTCCCCTCGAAGGCCAGCACGTGGGTGGCGATCCGGTCGAGGAACCATCGATCGTGGCTGATCACCACGGCGCAACCGGGGAACGACTCGAGACCGTCCTCCAGGGCACGCAGTGTGTCCACGTCGAGGTCGTTGGTGGGTTCGTCGAGCAGCAGCACGTTGCCGCCTCGCCGCAGCACCTTGGCGAGGTGAACGCGGTTGCGCTCGCCGCCCGAGAGATCGCCGACCAACTTCTGCTGATCGGAGCCCTTGAAGTTGAAACTGGCCACATAGGCCCGCCCGTGGACCTCGCGGTTCCCGACCCGCAGATGCTCCACGCCGTCGGTGATCTCCTCGTAGACGGTCTTGCTGGCGTCCAGTACATCGCGGCTCTGATCGACGTAGCACATCTGCACGGTGTCGCCGATGTGGATGGTTCCGGCATCGGGCGCTTCCTGTCCGGTCAGCATGCGGAACAGGGTCGTCTTGCCGGCGCCGTTGGGACCGATGATGCCCACGATGCCGGCCTTGGGAAGGCTGAAGGTCAGATCGTCGATGAGTAGTCGATCACTGAAACCCTTCGACAGGTTCGAGACCTCGATCACCGTGTCGCCCAGGCGCGGCCCGGGTGGAATGGCGATCTCGAGACGGTCCGGGCCGCGTTCGGCCGCCTCGGCCTCGGCCTGCAACTTGTCGTAGGCGGCCAGGCGGGCCTTGCCCTTGGCCTGTCGCGCCTTGGGGGCCATGCGCACCCAGTCGAGCTCGCGCTCGAGCGTGCGGCGTCGGGCCTCGCTACTGCGCTCCTCGCGCGCCAGGCGTTCCTGCTTCTGCTGCAACCAACTGGTGTAGTTGCCCTCGAAGGGGAAGCCTCGGCCCCGGTCGAGTTCCAGGATCCAGCGAGCGACGTTGTCGAGGAAGTAGCGGTCGTGGGTGATGGCGACGACCGTGCCGTGGTACTCCTGAAGGAACCGCTCGAGCCACTCGACGCTCTCGGCGTCGAGGTGGTTGGTGGGCTCGTCGAGCAGCAACAGGTCGGGGCGGCTCAGCAGCAGGCGGCACAGCGCGACCCGACGCTTCTCACCACCCGACAGGGTGGTCACGTCGGCATCGTTGGGGGGACAGCGCAGCGCGTCCATGGCGATCTCGACGTTTCGTTCCAGGCTCCAGGCGTCGGTAGCAGCGATCTTGTCCTCGAGATCGGCCTGCAGTGCACCCACCTTGTCGTAGTCGGCGTCGGGGTCGCCCCACATCGCCATGACCTCGTCGTAGCGCGTCAGCAGGTCGCGCACCGGCGCCACACCGTCCATCACGTTGCCGAGCACGTCCTTGGCGGGATCGAGTTGCGGTTCCTGAGCCAGATAGCCCACCGTGAACCCGGGCGTCAGCCTGGCCTGTCCGGTGTAGCCGTCGTCGAGGCCGGCCATGATGCGAAGCAGACTGGACTTTCCCGAACCGTTGGCGCCGATCACGCCGATCTTGGCGCCCGGGTAGAACGAGAGCGAGATGTTCTCGAGCACGGTGCGGTCAGGCGGATAGTGCCGGGCCAGTTTGTGACAGGTGTAGATGAACTCGTGCGCCATGGTGACGGTTGCCTCCGAACGTCGCCGCCGAGGCTACCCGGACCCCTATCGCCGATCGTCGTGTGGGCTTTTGGTACCGTCAGAACGCTTTCGTCCACGACGACTACCTCGTCGACAACCAGGAGGTGCTCACGATGGAGCTTCTCGACCGCGTCTACCTCGGCCAGTTCCTCTTCCGATGGCTCCACACCCTGGTGGGCATCATGTGGATCGGCCTGCTGTACTACTTCAACATGGTGCAGGTACCTGCCTTCGCCTCGTACGGCGACGAGGGCCGTGCCCGCAACATCGCCATCGACAAGGTGGCGCGGCGGGCCCTGTGGTGGTTCCGTTGGGCGGCGATCGCCACGCTGGTGACCGGTCTGCTGATCACCGGCATCGTGGAGAACTACTTCAAGGACTTCATGACCGCCGATTCGGCCTCCGGCGCCGGCCACAACGCAGCGATCTCGGTGGGCATGCTGATGGGCATCCTCATGGCGGCCAACGTGTGGATGGTCATCTGGAAGAACCAGAAGATCGTGCTCGCCAATGCGGTGAACGTGCTCGAAGGCCGCGATGCCGACCCGGGTGCACCCGCAGCCGGCCGCAAGGCCCTGCTGATCAGCCGCCAGAACGCCATCTTCTCGGTGTCGATGCTGTTCTTCATGGTGGGCGCTGCGCACTTCTACGGCTCGGCGTTCACGGCCGACTCGGGAGCCGCGTGGACGTTCCTGATCATCGCCGTGGTCATCGGTGCGCTGCTCGAGGTCAACGCCCTCGGACTGCTGGGCGGCACCAGCCCGTCCAACAAGTTGCTGTGGCCCTACGAGAGCCACAAGAACGCCATCATCTCGGCGTTCGTGCTGTGGGCCGTGCTGTGGATCCTGTCGGAGATCATCCTCGGATGAGCCCGACGGTGACCATCACCGTCTGGGTTGGGGCGGCCTTCGGGCCGCCCCTTGCGCGTTCAGGAGACGGTCAACTCCGAGTTCATGTTCTGGTGGCCGGGCACGGTGCAGAAGATGCGATACGTGCCGGCCTCGAGCGTGATGGTGCCTGTGTCGACATCACCCTGGCGACGCACCAACAGCTCCATATCGCCCACCACGTCATTGTCCTTCAGCACCACGAGTGTGTGGCGCACCGAGTCCTCGTTGCGCATTGCCACGGTGATCTCGCCTGCAGGGGCCGTGTACGCCGCGGCGTCCCACCGGATCGAGGGCACGGCCGTGACCACCAGGTCGGCCTCGACGCTGGGGGCCGGTTCGCTTTGTCCACCGCCGCCGCACGCTGCGACGACCGTGGCGAGGAGGGCGCACGAGATCAGTGCCGCCCGGGGGGCAACGTGGCGAAACATGAGGCGAAGGCTACCTGCGTGCACGCCTGCAGCGACAGCGCACGGTTACCATTCAGACCGTGTCTGACCACCCTTCCTCCGACGCGCTCTTCGGCGCCAATTCGTGGCTCGTCGACGAGATGTACGAGCGCTTCGAGGCCGATCCGAACTCGGTGGAGGAGCACTGGCGCGAGTTCTTCGCCGACTTCCGCACGGCGACGGCATCGGGCGGGACCACATCGTCAGCCCCGGCACTGACCGCCGCCCCGGCTGCGCCGCCGGCGGCAGCAGCACCCAGGTCGGCCGTGGCAGTGCACACCAACGGCACCGCCGAGGCCGTCGGGTCGCCCCTGCGGGGTGTCGCCGCTGCCATCGCCTCCAACATGGAGCGCAGCCTCAGCGTTCCCACGGCCACCAGCTTCCGCAACGTGCCCGCCAAGTTGCTCGAAGTCAACCGCAAGGTGATCAACGGCTACCGCGAGCGGACCGGTCAGGGCAAGGTGTCCTTCACGCACCTCATCGGATACGCCATCGTGCGCGCCATCGCCGATGCCGTGCCCAACATGAACAACACCTACGTACTGGACGAGGTGGGCCAACCTCGTCTCGTCACGAATGCGCACATCAACCTCGGCCTCGCCGTCGACGTCGACAAGGGGGACGGAACGCGGACGCTGGTGGTTCCCGTGCTGCGCGAGGCCGACACCTTGGATTTCGTCGGATTCCTCGCTGCGTACGAGGAGATCCTGCGCAAGGTCAAGGCGAACAAACTGGCCGTGGCCGACTTCCAGGGTGCCACCGTCTCCCTGACCAACCCGGGGACCATCGGCACGGTGCAGTCGGTGCCGCGTCTCATGCCCGGCCAGGGAGTGATCGTTGGCGTCGGCTCGATCGACTACCCGGCGGAGTTCCAGGGCGCTGATGAGCGGTCGCTCGCCGACCTGGGCGTGTCGAAGGTGGTCACGGTGACCAGTACCTACGACCATCGCATCATCCAGGGGGCCGAGTCGGGACTGTTCCTCAAGCGGGTGCACGAGCAACTGCTGGGAAAGCACGGTTTCTACGAGGCCGTGTTCGCCAGTCTCGGGGTGCCGTACAAGGCGGTCGAGTGGCGCCAGGACTCGAATTCGATGAACCGCGAAGAGGCGATGCTGCACAAGCAGATGCAGGTCGCCACGCTCATCCGCACGCACCGCGTGCGCGGCCACCTGATCGCCGATCTGGACCCACTGCGCTGGAAAGAGCCGCAGATGCCGGCCGAACTCGACCCCGCCACCTACGGCCTGACCATCTGGGATCTCGATCGCGAGTTCCTCACCGGCGGCGTGGGCGGGCGGCCGAAGATGACGCTCGGCGAACTGCTGGGGGTGCTACGCGACGCGTACTGCCGCACGATCGGTGTCGAGTACATGCACATCCAGGACACCGAGGAACAGCGGTGGGTGCAGGCACAGGTCGAAGGCCGCACCATCACCTTCAGCGGCGATCAACAACGCCGCATCCTGGAGCGGCTGAACGCTGCCGAGGCGTTCGAGAAGTTCCTGGCGACCAAGTACGTGGGCACCAAGCGCTTCGGTCTGGAAGGCGCCGAGTCGGCCATACCGGTACTCGACGAAATCCTGTCCGCCGCTGCCGACGAGGGGTTCGACGGTGCGGTGCTGGGCATGGCGCACCGTGGTCGCCTCAACGTGCTGGGCAACATCATGGGCAAGTCGTACGACCAGATCTTCCGCGAGTTCGAGGGTTACGTCGACCCGTCCTCGGTTCAGGGTTCGGGCGACGTGAAGTACCACCTCGGCGCAACCGGGAAGTACGAGAGTCCGACGGGTTCGAGCATCGCCGTCGAGTTGGCCGCCAACCCGAGCCACCTCGAAACGGTGAACCCCCTCGTCATGGGGATAACCCGGGCGATGCAGGACCGCATCGACCGCCCCTACACCTACTCGGTGCTGCCACTGCTCATCCACGGTGACGCCGCCTTCGCCGGGCAGGGCATCGTGGCCGAGTGCCTGGCGATGAGCGACACCACCGGCTACCGGGTGGGCGGAACGATCCACCTGATCATCAACAACCAGATCGGCTTCACGACCTCACCGCAGTTCGCCCGCTCGTCGCTGTACTGCAGCGATGTGGCCAAGACCGTTCAGGCGCCGATCTTCCACGTCAACGGTGACGATCCCGAGGCCTGCGTGCGCGTGGCGCGCATGGCGTGGGACTACCGGCAGCGGTTCCACGAGGACGTCGTGATCGACCTGGTGTGCTACCGCCGCCAGGGCCACAACGAGGGTGACGACCCCAGCTACACGCAGCCCCTCATGTACAAGTTGATCGCCGAACGCCGCAGCGTCCGCAAGTTGTACGTGGAGGCGTTGGTGAAGCGGGGCGACATCACGTCCGAGGAGGCCGAGGCCGCCCTCAGCGACTACCAGAGCAAGTTGCAGGCGGCGCTCGACCATGCCCGCGCCCAGGCATCCGACGAGGTGGTGAAGGCAGCCAAGCCCCCCAAGCCGCGCGGGGTGCTGCCCCATGTGCCCACCGGCGTGGACCGTGCGGTGCTCGACCGACTGTTCGCTCAGCTGACCAACTATCCGGCTGGCTTCACGGTGCACCCCAAGTTGGGCAAGCAGTTCGAACAGCGTGCGAAGTTGTACCACGAACATGGTGAGGTGGAGTGGGCGACAGCGGAGGCTCTGGCCTTCGGTTCGCTGGTGTTCGAAGGCACGACGGTGCGCCTGGCAGGTGAGGACTGCCGACGCGGCACCTTCAGCCAGCGGCATGCGGCGCTGATCGACTACGAGACCGAGAAGCCCTGGGTGCCGCTGAACGAGATGCCCGACGCGACCGCCAAGTTCATGGTGTACGACTCACTGCTGTCGGAGTACGCGGCCCTGGGCTACGAGTACGGCTACGCCCACGCCAACCATGATGCGCTGGTGCTGTGGGAGGCGCAGTTCGGCGATTTCATGAACGGCGCCCAGATCATCATCGACCAGTACATCGTGGCCGCCGAAGACAAGTGGGGGCAGGCGAACGGGTTGGTCATGCTGCTCCCGCACGGCTACGAGGGGCAGGGTCCCGAGCACTCGTCGGCGCGCATCGAACGGTTCCTCACGTTGGCGGCCGAGGACAACATCCAGTTGGCCAATGCCACGACTGCCGCCAACTACTTCCACCTGCTCAGGCGCCAGGTGCGGCGCGACGTGCGAAAGCCGCTCATCGTGTTCACGCCGAAGCAGGGCCTGCGCATGGCGCAGACGCGGTCGCGTGTGGAGGACCTGACGACGGGGTCGTTCCAGGAACTGCTCGACGATCCGTTCGTGACCGACCGCGCAGCGGTGCGGCGCGTCGTGTTCTGCAGCGGCAAGGTCGCCTGGGACGCCATGGCCGAGCGCGACCGACGCCGTGCACCCGCAGCGGTGGTCCGCGTGGAACAGTTGTATCCACTGCCCACCGAGCAGATGATGGAGACCCTCGACCGCTACCCCAACGCCCGCGAGATCGTGTGGCTGCAGGAGGAGCCCGAGAACATGGGGGCCTGGAAGTTCATCGAACACCGCTCGTGGAGGGTGAAGGAGCGCGGCTACGACCTTCGCCACGTGGCCCGAGTCGAGTCCGGCAGCCCGGCCACGGGTTCCAAGCTGATCCACGACCAGGAACTGGCCGATCTCATGGAGGAGACCTTCGGGGGGCTGTGAGCCGTCCGTTCAGCGCAGTGGCAGACCGAGCGCTCGTTCGAGGTCGTCCAGTGCCTGGGCTGCGTCGAGCACCTTGATCGTGTGCATGCCCATGGCGGCAGCGGGCTTCAGATTGACCCCCAAGTCGTCCAGGAAGACGCAGCGACCGGGCGTGACGCCCAGCAGTGAGCAGGACAGTTCGTAGAAGCGAACCTCAGGCTTGCGCACACCGACCTTCGACGATTCCACGACGATGTCGAAGCGGCTCATCACCGCTGCGATCTGGGCGGTGCGGCCGCTCGGATCGGCGTCGACCTCGCTGCCCTGGCGTTGACCGTCACCACCGGCGACGTTGTTGGTGAGGCACGCCGTGCGCAGGCCGGCGGCCCGAACCCGGTCGAGCGCCACCACCATCTCTGGCCTCAGGTCGCCGTGCAGCAACGCCAGCACGTCGGCACCGGGCACACGGTGGCCCCGCCGCTCGGACTCGACGGCGAACAACACGTCGAACTGTTCGGCGCTGATCTCGCTGCGCTCGAACCGCGCCCACGCGTTCGTGTCCGGATCGACGGCGTTCACGGCGCGCAGGAAGTCGGCGGGAAGACCCCGCTCGCGTTCGTAGCGGTTGAACGCCTCGAACGGGCTGGTGAGGATCACGCCACCGAAGTCCCACAGCACGGCGTCGAAGGAGTGCGCAGTCATGTTGCGAGGGTACGTCACCGGATGCAAGTGAGAGAAGTGCGCGCGCAAATGCGCAGTTCTTCGAGCCGTGGGTGCTTGACTGTTCGCTTGGTATGACCCTCCGAGTGAACGAATGACGCGCCATGTCGTGGTGGACGGCTCGAACCTGGCCACCGAAGGCAGGGCGATGCCGAGTCTCACGCAACTGAACGAGGCGGTGCTGGCCTACATGGCCGACCACCCCACCGACACCATCACGGTGGTGGTGGATGCGACGTTCGGGCACCGCATCGACTCTTCGGAGGTCGCCGAGTTCGATGATGCCATGGCCAACAACGAGCTGGTGGCGCCCCCCGCCGGTGCCGTGGGCCGAGGGGACGCGTTCGTGCTGTCGATCGCCAACAAGGTCGGCGCCGTGGTGCTGTCGAACGACTCGTTCCAGGAGTTCCATCCGCAGTACCCGTGGTTGTTCGACGAGGGTCGCCTGATCGGCGGCAAGCCCGTACCCCACGTGGGGTGGGTGTTCGTCGCCCGCACCCCGGTGCGTGGTCCGGTGAGCCGGCGCGCCACGCGAGAGTCCAAGGCCAAGCAGAACGCACCGGCGGTGACGCGCCGCGCCAGCAAGGCGGCGAGCCAACCGATGCCGGTGCCCACGGCACCGCCGCCGCGGGCGCGTCCCGCAGCGAAGGCGGAACCGCTGACTGCGGCGCAGACAGCGTCCGAGGCCCCGGTGCAGGTGGTGACCGAGCGTCGCAGCACCACGGTGAATGCTGTCATTCCGTTCCTCGAGTTCGTCTCTCGACATCCGGTGGGTTCACCGGTCGAAGGGGTCGTGTCGTCGTACAGCTCGCACGGCGCCTACGTCGATCTGGAGGAAGGCGTACAGGGATACGTCCCCCTTCGCCTCATGGCCGAACCGGCACCCCGCAGTGCTCGGTCGATCATGAAAGTGGGGGACACGGTCGCGCTGGAGGTGGCGAGTTACAACCCGTCACGTCGCAGTGTCGACCTGGCCGTGGCTGGCTCGGGGCTGGCGGCTGGGGACATGACGACCGAGACAACCGAAGCAGTGTCGACGGAGAAGAACCCCGCGACCGAGCCGAAGGGAACCACAACCATGGCAACCACCAAAGCATCCAAGCCCGCCGCCAAGAAGGCTGCAGCGAAGAAGGCCGCTCCGGCGGCGAAGAAGGCTGCGGCGAAGAAGGCTGCGAAGAAGGCCGCTCCGGCGGCGAAGAAGGCTGCGGCGAAGCCCGCTGCGAAGAAGGCTGCTCCGGCGGCGAAGAAGGCTGCGGCGAAGCCCGCTGCGAAGAAGGCTGCTCCG
>Ga0169931_10010827_pt1 | contig 12949 bp, 10 predicted proteins | sample Kivu_15m_20L_FD_129675 | JGI IMG/M metagenome (GOLD analysis project Ga0169931, IMG submission 129675) | Freshwater microbial communities from Lake Kivu, Western Province, Rwanda to study Microbial Dark Matter (Phase II) - Kivu_15m_20L... | ecosystem: Environmental > Aquatic > Freshwater > Lake...
ACGATTTCTTCTAGCCACTTAGGCTCTGGCCCTACTCCGCGCAACGCTTGCAGTGCTTCAATGCATCGCGTGCGGGTCGACAATTTCAATTCTGCCGTTGCCTCATTAGTGAATGTCATGAGCAATAGCTGATCGGCGCGTAAACCTTGTTCTGCTACTAAGCGGGCAACGATATTGGTCAGTGAATATGTTTTTCCTGTACCGGCACTGGCTTCGATTGAAACATGTGTGTTCAGCGCGAATGGCGGATCTGCGGTGATATCGAATTCGGAAATCTTCTGCGAACTCATTTCGGAGCACCTTTCACGCTCTTTGTTTTTGAAATCTTCGTAGGGGTTGTGATTTCGCTCTGTTCACATGTTGCGTTGAATGCATCCCACACAAACGATGCATACATTTCAATACGTGAAGTAACAGGATCTTTCGTGTGTGATGCAGCTTGAAGAATCTGCAATTCCCATTCGGTTGGAACAGACTGTTGTAGGTCGCTCAGCGTTTGGCCGTCCAAGTACCAGGCAAGTTCTGGATCGTACTTCGTATCACTTTGTAATTCTTTATCCACCTTGTCGTATTTCTTTTGAGAGAGCACAAGTGATGCTTTAGGAAAGAAGTCGACGGGTATGTGCGAAGCGATTGTTGAAATAGCGTGAACAACAGCCAGCGCACGTTCGGCATTGTGAAGTCGCTCATCATCGGAATTACCACGGATCTGTGCTTGGTAACACGTGGGTTTGGTGCTAGTTGAAGAGGAACTACGCGTGACGAGATGTGCAACGACTAGTTTTCCGCGTCGATGAGCGGTGAGAATGGCCAATTCCACCCAAAGCTCAAGAAGAAGCGAATCAGAGAATCGTTTGAATCGCACTCGCGCAAATTTGGCGGTGTCGTCGGTTTCTATGACATCAGCAATGCGAAACGACGCCGTTGTGGTTCCGATGGTCAGATCACAGTCAACTTCCTCGCCCTGCAATGTTTGAAGTTCGACAGGCAACAATGAAATCATTTTCCGAACTTCTCCAGCAATCTCGTGACTGACAACATCACCGATGCGCCCCGGCGGGAGGAGGCCTGTGAGCGGACGCACGGACAGCCACTCAGTGATGACCGCATCAAGCCAGTTGATGTCGTGTGGACCGTTGAAGTTTGCAATCAATTGCAATAGGCGGCGACCCTCTGACGAGAATTCGAGATTTGAGAGGTGAAGTGCAAGAACACCATCACCATCAAAATGTGAATCCTTGTTGAATTCGTCCTCACTGCTTGGGCCCTGAGGAATGTCAACGTGGAGAATTTCCCTGTAATAGAAGGAAATAGGATTCGAAATAATCTTGATTAATTGTTGGACGTCTCGAACGTGTGGTGCTTCAGCGGATATCTGAACGCTTCGTTTTTCTGACTTCAACGAATCTGAACGATCTTCACGCTGGTCATTCAAAGTTCTCCACACAACACTCGAGTTTTTGTCGAATGTGAAGGCAATGTCATCGCGAACATGTCCTGGCTGCAATGTACGAATATCAAAATTATGTCGACTGTGTTGCACCAAGATGCGTTGTCCGCCATGCTCGCTTTTAGTGGAAATCAACGAGGCGAGGTGCTCGAGTAATTCTTGAATGGGGACAGACAGAGGAATGTCTTTGTTGTTACGGACATCTGCTCCAGTACACGTCACGATGATCTTTTCTTGTGCCGCCATTAAGAGATTCATGAAATTTTCGCGACCACTGAGAGAATATTGAGGCTCACCGACACGTGGTTCATTCGACAAGACGTCGTCACCGTCTGCACGACTTCTCGCAAACGCGGACTCATCCGCTCCCACAAATGCGATCACTTTGAATGGAATGCTGTTCATTCCACCAAAATCTGCGACTGTGATTGACTCAAACTGGCTCCAAAAGTCGGACACATTGTTGGTGATGTAGTCCTTCGTAATCAGAATGAGATCACGCAGAGAGAAGAGTTGACCTTGCACATCAATTTCTGCAGAGGCGTCTGCGTACATCTGCTGGATAGATCGACGAAGACGAGCAAGAACATCGGACGCACTCCGTGGCATATCAATAAAATTGTCAATGACAGCTAACAAAATTCCATTCCAAGTAGTAAATGACAGGGAGTTCTCGGATTGGTGTATGCGAAGATCTGCGTGTAACGCGGTGATACGGGCGAGAAACTCTGCCAAAGTGCCGGCTACGACGAGTTCGCTGGTGCCGATTGCGTCATAAGGGACAACATCTGCCGGGCCAATGATATCACGGTCAGCGGGAACAGCGATTCCCAGCATTAATCGTTCAATGGCCAGTTGCCATGTGCCGTTTGTAATGGTGTCGGCGATGTTCCATATCTTTCGATGCGCAGTATTGAGACCAAACTGCACGCCTAATTGGTCTGTCCAGCGCTCGAGTAGCTCAAGTGCATTGTCGTCTAATCCAAATGCTCTGCGCACTGGGGCAAGAGAAGCCACATCGAGCAATTGATTTGCTGAACAACGACCTGTCACCAATTGCAGTATCTCTAAGAACGCTTGTGTGGCTTCGTCTGGTCGCGAGATAGCGCCTTTCAGCACGTTAATTGGTAAACGGGGAACGTTGTCACCAACGGTGTCTTCGGGATCAAGAATTGAATTCAGCACGGGCGCGGCGGCTGCCACGTCATTACAGACAATGAGAATGTCGCGGAGACGCAGTGACGGGTCATTGTTTAGCGCATGTAACAGCGCATCTCGTAGCGCTTCTACTTGTCGATGGAGTCCATAACACGCGTGTATTTGGATAGATCCGTCACCATGTTTCAAGATCTCAGCCATCTCATCATCAGTAAACACGTGTGATACGTGTTGGTCATTCAGCACTCCATTTTGCAATCGGTGAAGTAGAGAATCGCTTCGCGTGAGTGCAGGCACAATTGTGGTATCCGAATCTGAAATTGAAGACGTAATTAGAGTGCGCGATTCCAGTACACGCGCACCCCATCGTGAATAGAGCGGATGTTGAATATCGATTTGTGCATACTCATTTCGCGCTGTACCGGGTTCGATAGTTGTGGGCATCTTTGCGCCAGGTGCGTATAGCCAATACACGGCAACATCTGTGACCGCATCAAGTGCTGTGATGACATCTAATGCGGCACGGCTTAGTGCTTGGATTCCAAAGAATGAAATGCGCTGCGGAAGCGCATCACGGTTGAGAGAATTTACGAATGAATCGAAATCAACAACGCTGCGTTGCGACTCGGGTACATCACGCAGATGAGCATTTAACAATTTGAAGACTTCAACTTGCCAATCTTGTGTGCCGTTTGAAGAAACGTCGTACTTGTGTCCGTCGGCCCAACCACGCAACATCTCGGGTCGGTGCGATGCGTATCGATCGAATAATTCAGCTGCACGTCGAGCGCTCGAAAGAGGAGTTGTACTAAATGATTTCGGAAGAGACTTCAAAACATTGCTGCTGATGAGTGACATGATTGACCATGTAAGTCGTGTTGCGTCCCATGGTGATTTACTGACGCCAGTCGGCATAGCAGGTGTTGCATTAATCAACTCACGTGGATACGCGAAGTTGACATTGGCAACAATGCCGTTGTTTTTTCCAGAGTCTCCCAGACGACGTCCTAATTCACGTTTGAGATAATTCGCCATGTCGGCAACAGGAACGACGATGATTTCCTGCGCCATCGGATCCGAGAGGGGTGTGCGCAGACGCTGGGCGAGACTCTCGATGAGGGGTTCAAGATCAGCACAGGTCTCCAAACGCACCGTTACATCTTCTCATAGGGTTGTTTCAGTCCCTTGAGCGAGTGGTGTTAGGAAATTGAGCACGTCGTAGTCAGTTCAATGCTGCAACACGGTCTCGCTACGGTGACCTCATGAGCAAAACACCCCGTCGATTTCTCACCGCTGGCAACACAGTGAGCATCGCATTAATTACGGTTGCCGCGTCTATCGCACTAGTTGGCGTGGTGTGGGCGAGTACGGGTGCAATAGGAAACGACGACACTGTTGAAGTGGCCCCGGTCGATTCAGCCCCTGCTGATAACCCAGACTCCCCTGGGAATGACGACGAATTTTCATCTGATCCGAATGAACGTCTTGATGAGCTAACGACAAAGTTAGAAATCGCTGTTGCTGACATCACTGATCTCCAAGAAGAGGTATCAGCGTTACGGGAATCATCAGATTCCGCTCAATCCCTTGTTCGCGAGCTTGAGTCACAAATTGAGACCTTGAAGTCTGAGGTCGCGGTCATTACAAAGAATGTTCAAGAGTTACGAAAGACAGTTGATGGTTTCGATGGGCGTATATCTGCAATAGCAGCGTTGGTAGAGAAGAAAACATCACAATTAAATGATGAAGGAAAATACATCGGAACTATTGCTCCGAATCAAATATCCCCACAATTACGTGTGTCTGATATTTCGGGAGACTGGCCCTTGAATCGAACAACTGGTGATCTTGAAGTCAGCAAACTGTACTCAGACTTGTTCAGTTGTACGTCTGACTTCCGTAATCATGCGGTGCTCTCTATTGACGCATTCAGACGCATGACGTGTCTGCGAATACCAAAGTGATGAGTATCTACTGTCGGGCCTGAATACTTCGGCTAGTTGCTTCGTTGGCTTCCTGCTCGCTGGACTTATCTGCTGAGATGATTTGAATATCGACACGTTCAATCGTGCCACCAAACGGAAAGCTTCCGTTGTAACGATCGCTAACTGGGGAACCATCGTCGTATCCGACACTTGCTCCCACACTCGACATCATGCGCATGAAGCGTGGAAGATGAATTTGACCACAATCTGCGTTATTGATGATGAGGTTCACATTTGCATCTTTTTTGCCTCGACGAAATCTCACACCAACAACTGAATCTCCAACAGGAACAGGAGTTGTTGATTCCAAAACCCAATGCTCTCCGAAGTAGTTGTAATCAAAGACAAGAACGTCATTCTGGATAAAGATGCTGAGGCCCGAGTTCTCTGTGCCTGTTGCATACAACACGCCGTTTGCGCCGTTTGGTCGTGTGATGTGGGCATCGAAATCCCACGCACGTCCGCCGATTGGGGCACTCGCTGCGGGGGGTATACGGGTAATTGGCGGGGAGTAGATGTAGTGACGGTCGAGACGATGCGGACCATGTTCACCTGCGCGAACTCCAAATAGTGCTACACCACGGTCGTCAAGAGGAAGCACGTTGTGTGCTCGTGCCTCCTGCCACCAAAGCTCAATCATCTCGTGCAGTTTTTCAGGCAAGTGTGAAGACAAGTCATTGCATTCAGAACGATCAGTGCGAAGGTCGTATAACTCCCACGGATCATTTTCGTATGGCGTACCAGACTCGTGACGAGTCACCGCTTTCCAACCGTCGGCATAGATCGCGCGGTGACCCATGTTTTCGAAATACTGCACGTGTTTATTGCTGGGTATATGCCCATCACCGAAGCTGTACGCAAGAGACGTGCCGGTGATGGGCATTTGTTCGCATCCCTTCAGAGTCGCAGGGGGTTCGACTCCGACAATTTCGTAGATGGTAGGAACAATGTCATTCACCACATGAAACTGATCACGCAATGCACCGTGATCGGAGATACCACGTGGCCAATGAACAACAAGTGGAACATGCACACCACCTTCGTGGGTGTTTTGCTTGTACCACTTAAATGGCGTGTTCCCTGCTTGTGCCCATCCCCACGGATAGTTGGCATGACTGTGTGGGCCGCCGATATCATCAATACGTTTCACTGCTTCATCAGGAGACTCGATGATGAGATTGAAAAACTTCATCTCGTGCATCACGCCAAATGGTCCGCCCTCTTGACTTGCACCATTGTCTGATTGCAAGAAAATAAGAGTGTTGTCGAGTTTGCCTAGGCGCTCGAGTTCTTGAACGAAGCGCCCGATTTGGACATCGGTGTGTTCCAAGAATGCAGCAAATGCTTCTTGTAATCGAATGGCGAGTGTACGTTGGTTGTCCGGCAAAGAATCCCACGCTTCAACACCAGGGTTGCGGGGTGCGAGTTGCGTTGTCGACGGAATGATGCCCATTTCTTGTTGACGTGCAAACCACTGTTCACGTGCAGTATCCCAACCTGAGTCATAACGACCGCGATGCTTGTCCATATACGATTGCGGTGCTTGATGCGGTGCATGCGTTGCACCGAATGCGAGATACGTAAAGAACGGTTTATCGGGTCGAATCGATTTCAGATCGCGGATGAAGTGAAGACCTTGATCAACCAAATCTTCGCTGAGGTGATATCCGTCCTCAACAGTTTTCGGCAGGGGAATGTGATGATTGTCGTACACCAACTCCGGGTGAAACTGATCGGTCTCGCCATCGAGAAAACCGTAGAAACGATCAAAGCCACGACCAAGCGGCCATTGATCAAATGGTCCCGCAGCTGATGCATTCTCCATTTGTGTAAGGTGCCATTTTCCTAAAGCGAATGTTGCGTAGCCTTCTTCACGCAAAACCTCTGCAACAGTTCCGGCGTGATGGGAAACGCATCCCCGCATGTTGGGAAAACCTGTGTTGAAGTTGGATACAGATCTCATTCCCACTTCATGTGCGTTACGGCCAGTGAGCAGTGCCGCACGTGTGGGGCTGCACAGGGGAGTGACGTGATAGTTGGTGTAACGAAGGCCGCGAGCAGCAAGTGCGTCGATGTGTGGTGTTTCGAGAGTGGAACCAAAACAATTGAAGTGAGAAAAACCAAGGTCGTCAATGAGAATGATCACAACATTTGGTGCGTCTTGGCGGGGATGACGTGGTGTTGGCCAATGCGGTGTTGAGTCGGCGATCGTGTCACCAATCACGCCGTCGAAAGGTTCGTATGACCCCATGATCCCCCCAGAATCCCGGTTTGACGTGCCCCACAACTTTTGTCAGACTGTCTGACAATACATTATCAGGGCGGTACACCATGGCTGACAGCGATAAGCCAAAACTGAATCACAGTTACGGCATCATTAACAAGGAGTATGCCTTTACTCTCGCAACACGTCCGCCTGAAGAAGACGGACCTATCTACATGGTCAACCTCATGAAGTACCGCGAGATTGCAGAGTATGACGCGCAAGATGATGCAAGCACGCCGATTAGTGGTCGAGATGCAGATGACCAGTACAACCCCGCGTCAATCTTGAACAAGCTCGGTGCTGCGATTGTGTTTGTTGCAGACGTTGAACGCACTGATGTTGGAGTGGATGATTGGGATCGAATTGCGATTGTGCGTTATCCCACTCGTATGTCATTCGTGGAAATGCAATCACGTAAAGACTTCGGTGAAAAACATAAGCACAAGGCAGCGGGCATGTTGCGCACAACGTTGATCGCATGTCGTCCCAGCAATGCTGCACTCGATGATGTTGAGCGTCCTATTCCCACTAAGCCACACACGACGGTGATGGTTGTGCGCGGCAATACAGATAATTCTCTCAAGACAGATGCGACACCACCAACATTTGTCGCTGAGGGAACTGTTCTTAGTGATGGACGGATGTGGGAAGTTGTTGACTTGATTCATACTGAAAGTCCAGATGAGACAGATCGCATCGTTAATCAATATCGCGGACACGATCCGGGAGCAACGTATGTGTTGACGTTACGAACAACACTTGATTCCGTTACTGCAGCTGCACTACCTCACAACAAATAAGAATTGCCATCCGACATGACGATCACTGAGACAGAACAATCAAGTACTGACGGCCGTCATCGCCGCGCGCAAGCAAGTCGCGAGGCCATAGTCGAATCATTGGTGTCGCTATATGCCGATGGTTATGTCGATCCAAGTGCGGCAGAAATTGCAGAGCGTGCAGGTGTATCGGAGCGGTCACTCTTTCGCCATTTTGACGACATTGATGATCTGTGCCACACGGCATTCGTGATTCAATGGAAACGTCTTGCGGATCGAACGCGTTTGCCCTTGTCAGTCACATCTTCTACCGATGAAAAAATTGTGGCGATTGTGGAACAACGTGTTGGTTTGTACCTCGACATGATGAATGTGATGCGTATTACTCGTATGCACGCAGTACGCAATGACACCGTGCTGCGACATGTTCAATCATCGCGTAAGGAATCACGGAAACAAATAGAACGGTTGTTTGCGCCAGAATGTGGACAGATGACGTCTGAAAAAGCCAAGACGGTGTTGCTCACCATCAACGCGCTGATGTCATTCGAACACGTAGAACAACTTCGAGCTGATCAGGGAATGCCCACTTCGCGAATTGTTTCCACTCTCGTATCAGCACTCTCGTGTCTCTTCGTTGACGCGTCTCGTTAATTCTTGAAAGGTCCACCATGAAAGCACTTCGAACACCAGATGAGCGCTTTGCAAATCTGCCTGATTTTCCATTCGCCCCGCACTACGCAGATGTCAACGACACCGACGGTGGAACATTGCGAATGCACTATGTGGATGAAGGCCCGCATGATGCAAATCCTGTGTTATTGCTCCACGGTGAACCATCGTGGTCATTTCTCTATCGAAAGATGATCCCGATCTTGGTGTCGGCGGGACACCGAGTGATAGCTCCTGATCTCATAGGTTTTGGTCGTTCGGATAAGCCCACCGAATTTTCTGACTATTCATACGCGCGTCATGTCGCGTGGACCAGTGAATTGATCTTTGATGTTCTTGATCTTCATGACGTCACATTTTTCGGTCAGGACTGGGGTGGGCTCGTGGGTCTTCGTTTAGTGGCAGCACAACCAGATCGTTTCGACCGGGTAGTCGTGGGAAACACGGGACTTCCTCGAGGCGACGGCAAGATTTCTGATGCTTTTCTGGCATGGCAGAAGTTCTCCAAAGAAACACCCAAATTTGACGTGGGGGCGTTAGTCAACGGTGGAAGTCTGCAACAACTCTCACCCGGAGAAGTGGCCGCTTACGATGCGCCATTTCCGGACGACACTTACAAAGCAGGAGCGCGCATTTTCCCGTCATTCGTTCCCGTTGATGAGTCGTATCCGGAAGTTGCAGAGAATCGTGCAGCGTGGGAAGTGCTACGTGCATTTAATAAACCGTGGTTGTGCACCTTTAGCGATAAAGATCCCATCACTAAAGGTGGCGACGGAGTCTTCTTACGCGAAGTACCCGGCACCAAAGGACAATCGCATGTCACGATTGCTGATGCCGGGCACTTCTTACAAGAGAACAAAGGTGAGGAACTCGCCCGCACCATTGTTCAATTCATTGAACAGACACAGTGAACTAAATCGCTGATTCGCCTGTCTCGCCAGTACGAATGCGGATGATGGAATCCACGCTCGTCACCCAAATTTTTCCGTCACCGATGCTGCCGGTTTGTGCGGCTTTGGTGATCACATCAATGATGCGATCAACGTTGTCGTCAGAGGCGAGAATTTCAAGCTTTGCTTTGGGGACAAAGTCAATCTTGTATTCAGAGCCGCGGTAGGTCTCGGTGTGTCCACCTTGACGACCGAATCCACGGACTTCCGATGATGTGATTCCATCGATACCGGCGGCTTTCAGTGCGTCTTTGACGTCATCTACCTTGAACGGTTTGATGATTGCTGTAATGAGTTTCATACGTAATCCTTTACTTTCTCGTGATCAAATCAGTCGTGGTATGCGGTTTCGCCGTGAATCGCAAGATCCAGTCCACCGTTTTCTACTTCGTCCTTCACACGGACACCGATTGTTGCTTTGAGAGCAAGCATGATGACCAACGTGATGATGAATGACCAGACGATCGCAACACCGTTTGCGAGAGCCTGTTCGAGCAGTAGATGAATGTCTCCACCGTAGAAGATGCCTTCCTTGAAGCTGCCTTCAAAGAACGAGGGATTCGCGAAGAATCCAATGAGCAGTGATCCAACAATTCCACCAACAAAGTGCACTCCCACTACGTCGAGTGCATCGTCGTAGCCGAACTTGGTCTTCAGTCTCACCGCGTAGCAACACACAATGCCAGCAATCAGACCAATGATGATTGGTCCTGGGCCTGAGACATAGCCAGCCGCTGGTGTGATTGCAACAAGACCAGCAACAATGCCTGAGGCTGCACCCAAGTTTGTTGGGTGACCGTCTCGAACCCATTCGACCAACACCCATGCCAGACCTGCTGTTGCAGCTGCGAGGAAAGTGTTCATGAATGCTTGCGCTGCTTGGCCGTTTGCGGCAAGTGCCGAACCAGCGTTAAAGCCGAACCAACCAAACCAGAGAATGCCGGTACCGATCATGACGAGAGGCATGGAGTGGGGCGGTGAGGGATCTGCTTTACGTTTTCCAAGCACCAACACTGCAGCAAGTGCTGCAATACCAGCGTTGACGTGAATGGCAGTTCCGCCTGCAAAGTCAAGCGAACCACGCTGGCCAAGCCAGCCGCCATAGACCCACTTAAAGATGGGCACGTACGCCAAGAACAACCATAACGGTACGAAAATTGCCCAGGCTGAAAACTTCATTCGGTCAGCGACGGCACCTGAGATAAGGGCTGGGGTAATTGCAGCGAACATTCCGAGGAATGCGACCGTTGCGAGTGCGCCGCCATCGCCAGCAACTGAGATGTCTTTCAGGAAGAACGAATCAAAGTTGCCAATGAAGTCATTGCCGAAGGGGACTTGTGCCAATGAATAACCGGCAATCACCCACAGAACAGGGACAATCAAGACGCAGTAAAAGTTCATCATCAACATGTTGAGGACGTTGCGTTTTCTATCCATGCCTCCGTAGAAGAAAGCCAGGCCAGGGATCATGAACAGCACGAGGGCTGCTGAAATCATGATCCATGCAAGATTTCCACTTTCCATTAGGTACTCCAATCAGTGCATTTGCTGTGACAATGAAAAATTACGAATCATTTGTTTCCAACGTGTTTCAGGAGTGTTGTTGCGCAAATAACCTTCTTTATTACGGCAATTGCATTGGGTCATTATGTTGATGGATCCGAGAACGAAAGGTGTCAGTAAACATGACAGTTGCACATTCCCTCCGACTCGGGATTGCGTACGATTTTCGGCTTCCGCCTGGAGCAGGTTTCTCCCACGCCGACCTGTACGCCGAAACGCTTGAACAAATCCGTTTCGCGGACCAACTGGGTTACGACATGGTGTGGTTAAGCGAACATCACTTTGTTCCAGATGGCTACCTACCATCGTTTCAACCGGTTGCTGGTGCGATTGCTGCGTGCACATCACGAATACGTATTTCCACTGATGTCGCGCTCGCGCCGTTCCACCACCCCATTCGTTTGGCAGAAGACATGGCAGTTCTTGATCAACTCAGTGGTGGCCGAATGGAGTTGGGGCTCGGCATGGGATATGCCGTTCACGAGTTCGATGCGTTCGGAATGAATCGAAAAAATCGCGTGTCATTGACGGAAGAAGCAATCGAAATTCTGCGACAAGCGTGGTCTGATAACGCGGTGAATTTTTCGGGCAAGCGTTATCAGCTATCAAATGTGAACGTGTATCCAAAGCCCTTGCAACAGGGCGGTATTCCGTTGTGGATTGCAGCACAAAGCACTCCCGGTGCTGAACGTGCCGCACGAATGAGACTGAACTTCTTGCCGCAAGGATCACGTGGGCTCGTGCTTGATCCGTGGCACCGTGCACTTGCTGACCATCGACGCAGCGCCAATGAATTTCGCGTAGGTATTATGCGTTCATGGCTGGTCACAGATGATCGCGAACGAGACTGGCCGCCGATCAAAGCAGGTGAGGTGTATCGCGCGAAGATGTATCGCGATTGGAATCATGAAGCCGGTGACAACTTTGAAGCATGGGAATCAGACGATCGCATTCCACAGACGTGGGTAATTGGTGATGAGGATCACCTTGTCGCAGAACTGTCTGCGTTTTTACTGGAGTATGGAATTACAGACCTTGTGACGTATGTTGCGCCACCTGGAGTACGGCCATCAGCACACAATGAAAGTCTCGAACGCTTTGCGAAAAATGTGATGCCGAAGTTGCGTGAGATTGTTAACAGCGCGCGCTGAATCATAAGTTGCTGATGCTCAGCAGAATCTGAACTTGAATCGCGATGAGTGCAAGAGCGCCGGTGAGAGTGCTAGCGATCATTAGATTCAACCTGCGTTCCAGACGGTTTATGTCACGTCGCACTTCAACGACATCGCGTTCGCGTGCGACATCACCCCAGCCACTGGGTGGTAGATGTTCCATCACTGTGTTTGCCACGGCATCTCCCAAGGTGTTTTTGAACGCGAGGTGCATCTCGAATCGCTCTGCTTCACTGATTGCCATGTTAGGCCTCCGATCTCACGTCGTATCTGGGTTTGTTGTGTGCCTGGTACGCCCCGCGACGGCACTGGTCCGGTCAGAGATGGTCGATTTCTCGGACAGGCAACTAGCCTGTAAGTCCGGTCGTTTCGGTGGCTAAGGGCGATTGTGCCTGCGCTGTCGGATCGTCGTAGGCGCCTTTAGGAGGCGGAGCGAAACTCTCTAGCCCATGGTAGGGCAGTGTCAAGGGTTTGCGCCAGTTTCGCGTTTCGGTGATTTAAGTTACGGTGTCTTGATTTTTTGTGTCGTGGGAACTTTTAAGGAATTTTCTCGGTCTAACTAGTCGTGACTGAAGAAGAAATCGAGAAATACGAACGACAGCAGGCTGCCTCCAGCAAGCGATGGAGGAACCTTTGGCGAGTCCACTTCTACTCCGGAATCATCGTTGCGCCGTTCCTCGTCATGTTTGCGATTACCGGGTTGGTGATCCTGTACACCCAACCCATACAAGATGGGCTTCAATCCGATCTGCGTCGTGTTGATCGGGGATCGGTGATGGTGTCGTTCGACGAACAGGCGGCAACGGTTGAAACCAACTTGCCCGAAGACCTGCTCGTGTCGATGACACCGCCCCGTGACTCCGGTGCATCGACTGTCTTTGGTCTGGACAGTGGTCGTTCGGCATACGTCAACCCGTACACGGGGGACTTCCTCGGCGCTGACGAGTCCCAGAC
>Ga0169931_10010828_pt1 | contig 12949 bp, 9 predicted proteins | sample Kivu_15m_20L_FD_129675 | JGI IMG/M metagenome (GOLD analysis project Ga0169931, IMG submission 129675) | Freshwater microbial communities from Lake Kivu, Western Province, Rwanda to study Microbial Dark Matter (Phase II) - Kivu_15m_20L... | ecosystem: Environmental > Aquatic > Freshwater > Lake ...
CGAAGGGAAGTGGCGCGTCCAGGAAATAGGCCTGAAATCCGCCGGCCGCCACCATGGTCTGGGTCGGGGGCCGCTGCTGCGGAATCTCGGCGACCTGTTGATAGGCGGGCATCCGCTGCGTCTTACCCGCCGCCTGCGTTGTCATCAGCCGTTCGAACGCTAGATTTTGTTCGTCGCTATAGGCGTCCCGATGCTCATCTGAACAGAACTGAGGGTCGCTCAGCCGTCGGAGCAAAGGGATCGATTTGCTACAGAATCTACAGCGCATGCTATTGACCGAATGGTCCATCTCTAGCGTAAGGCCCATTCGTGCTCGTTACCACGCGGCAAAAACCTGGGTTTTCCCTAATACACGCGGGTCCAGCGATGGAAGTGTGAGCGGAAAACCTTAGCTGCAACTCCAACGGAATCGATTGGCCTTATACTGGCAGAGACTATGCCCTCCGCTGAACAAACGATTCGCACCTACGCCGCAGCCATCACGGCGCTCGACACCGATGCCTTCGTGGCTTGTTTCGCCCCAAACTGTGAGCTCAACGATCCTGTTGGCGCTCCGCCCTCCTACGGTCAGGATGGGGCCAGAGCATTCTTTACCGGGTTCTTGCCGATACTCAGCTCCATTGAGTTCCGACCCGTTGCGATTTTTGCGGCAAGCGGCAGCGCCGCCTATTCTTGGGTCGTTGAGGCGACCGGCAAGGCCGGTCAATCCGCCCGCGCCGAAGGCATTGATGTCTTCGAGTTCGATGCAGACGGCAAGATCCTCCGCAGCTTCGGCTACTGGGATCCCGGCCCGTTTGTCGCCGCCTTGACGGCCGCATAATCGAACCGCAGCGTCATCTCGTGCCGGTGCAGCCCCTTTGCGTACCCATCGGGAATGATCCGCTGCGCCACGAATCCGTGCCGCTCAAAAAAAGGCGCCGTCTTGTTCGACGTGTCGATGCAAACCCGGTCCACCTGTCCGTTGCCGCGCAGCAACTCCAGCCGGTGCTCCAGTTGCAATCGTCCCAGACCCTGTCCGTGCCGTGCCGGATCGACCATCCCCCACGTTAGCCAAGCTGTTCTTCGCGATGGTTCGATTTCGATCCCGCCCGACCCCGCCACTACGCCGGTTCCATCGACCAGCACAAAATAAGTTTCCGGCCCGTTGTCCAAGAATGCTTCGAACTGCTCGCGTTCAAACGGCGCGAACCAATCCGGTGTCGCGGCGTCAAATATCGTCAGACACGCTTCCCGGTCGCCGGGCTGGTAGTCGCGGAAGGAGTACGTCATGGTTTCCCGTTACTAGCGTAATCCCATGCGCCCCAAAAGTCGATCAATTCCCTTCGCCGCCGGGGTGCAGGAACTGCCGCAGCGCCTTCGCCAGATCGTCGATGCGAATCGGCTTCGGCAGAAACGCGTCCATCCCGCTGGTAAAGCAGCGCTCCCGATCGGGATCAAGCGCCGATGCCGTCAACGCCAGAATCGGAGTGTGTCGACCGCCGTTCTCCAGCGCCCGGATCGCCTCTGTGGCCTGCCAACCGTCGACCTGCGGCATGTGACAATCCATCAGGATCAAATCGAAGTGACCGTTTCGCCAGGCCTCTATTGCCAACGCGCCGTTGGGAACGCAGCACGCTTGACAGCCCAACTGTTCGAGCAGCCGCAAAATTACCTTCTGATTGACTGCATTGTCCTCGGCCACCAGGATACGTCCACCTACAGCTTCGCGTAGCGGCTTGGCTTCGGCGGCCGAGGTGCGGATGCACAGTGCGTTTTGTATCGCCGCCAGCAGCCGCGACGGCCGAACCGGTTTCACCGCATAGTGCGGAAATCCCTTCGAGCGGATAAACTCGATCCGCACCCGGTCGTGGGTATCGATCAGCGCTACGACCGGACGATCCGCCGCTAGCGCGACATGCGGATCGCAGGAGGCATTTAGCCGCACCAGCGCGATATCGTATCGATCGCCCGGTTCGTTTGTCACCTCGGCCCCCCAAGCCGTTAGCACCCGCGCAATCAGCTCCGCCGATCGCCCGTGCGGTTCGTTCAGAAACACGCGCTTTCCCGCCAGCGCCGGCTCTTGTGCCGCTGCCGGGATGGCGCGATCGAACTGCAGCGTGAACCAAAACGTCGAACCTTGCCCGGCACTCGAATGCAGTCCGATCTGGCCACCCCAAAGCTCGACCAGCTTCCGGCAGATCGCCAGCCCCAACCCAGTGCCTCCGTGCCGCCGCGCCGTCGAGACATCGGCCTGCACAAAGGACTGAAACAGCTTGGGCTGCACCCCTTCGGGGATGCCGATGCCGGAGTCTTGAATCGCGAATCGAAGGTGTTCGCCTTCGCGCGACACGGCAAGAGAGACTTCCCCTTCCTCCGTGAACTTCACGGCGTTGTTCAACAGGTTCAGCAGTACCTGCCGGAACCGTCCCGGATCGGCCGTCAACTTGTCCGGCGTCGTGTCGTCGATATCGACCGTCACCTCCAGGCCCTTGCGGTGCGCCGCCTCGGCAGCCAACTCGACGACCTCTTCGATCAATGTCCGAATCGAACACGGCAGCGGTTCCAATCGGATCTTGCCCGCCTCGATCTTCGAGAAGTCCAGAATATCGTTCAGGATCGTCAGCAGCGCGTCGCCGGAGGACCGCATGGTCGAAAGATAATCGCGCTGGTCGGCGTCCAACTGCGTCTCTTCGAGCAAACTCGCCATACCGAGGATTCCGTTCATCGGAGTGCGAATCTCGTGGCTCATCACCGACAGAAATTCGGACTTCGCGGCGCTTGCCTCGGCCAGCGCCTGATTCAACCGCAGCAACTGGTCATTGGACTCGCGCAGCCTTTGATACAGTCGCTGTTTGGTGAACCGCTCCTGCACTTCGATGAGCTGTTCGAACGCCGCCAACTGCGCTCGCAGCGCCACCGGGTCGTCGCGCTGTTCCAGCCGCCGGTCGGCAAACTCCCGCCCGACAAACGGCGTCAGCGCCAGCTTCAGACTCGCCGCTAGCGGCGCGAACAGTTCGGCGCACTCCGGGGAAACATGCCGCCGCGAAAACACAACCAACGCGAACAGATCGCCGCTATGCAGCACGCCGCCGAAACCGAGCACCGACGTTATGCCATGCTCCCGCACAAACGCTTGCGCAGGAACCGACTCGGACCCCAGCGCGTGCTCGACGTGAAACACTCCATGGCGCTGCTCGACCATCGATGTGAGCCGGCTTGTCCGCGGATTCAGGACACTCTCCGGATCGAGCCCGAACTGCGCAATCAATGAAGCCACCATCGGCGCGCGCTGAATGAACTCGCGGCTCACCAGCGGAATTGCCTGATGTCCCTTCGACAACTTCCGGTCGTTCCACTCCGGCTGATCGCCCGCCGTCGCCAGCAGCGTTAAGCACCGTGTCTCCGGGCCAGGCTCGATCGCCGATTGCGCCATCGCCCACTCCCGCAAGTCTTCGGGCAACGTCTCATACGGCTGCGTCTTATACAAACGCGCCATCGCCGTGCCATCCAGATCTTCGACGACAAAACGCACCGCCGCCTGCGCGACCGCTTCCATCGTCCGCGCGCCGGCGCCGATCGCACGAAACCGTGCGGCACAGTCGGCGACGTCGTGCAGCGTAAAACTAGCCGGATCGTGTCGTGTGGGCGAGGCCAGCATCAAGTCGTCTTATCGGTTGACCGGGGCTGGTGTGAGAGAAAAACTGGCTATTCGCGGACCACGCGCGCAAATTCCGTCGGCTGCGAACGGCACGCCGCGCAGAGGAATCTCACGCTCACGGCGATGCCGCGGCCCCGCTACTTCACCTTCGTCCAAGCCCGCGTCCGGGCCGACTCCAGCACCGCGTCCGTCACATGATCGGTCGCCAACCCATCCCGGAACGTCGGCGCAACGCCCTTGCCACCGGCCGCGGCCTGCAGGAAGTCCGCCACCTGATGAATAAAGGTGTGCTCGTAGCCGATCTGCAATCCCGGCACCCACCAGTTCTTCATATACGGATGATCGCCGTCGGTGATGTGCAGACTCCGCCAGCCGCGCAACTTGCCTTCGTCCTTGTGGTCGAAGTACTGCAAACGATGCAGATCGTGCAGATCCCAGAAGATCGACGCATGCTCGCCGTTGATTTCCAGAGTGTATAGCGCCTTGTGCCCGCGCGCATACCGCGTCGCTTCAAACGTCGCCAGCGATCCGTTGTTAAAGCGCGCCAGGAACAGGCTCGCGTCGTCGATGCCCACCGGCTCGACCTTCCCCGACAAGTTATGCTTGCGTTCTTTGATGAAGGTCTCGGTCACCGCCGACACTTCTTCGATGCCGCCGTTCAGCCACATCGCCGTGTCGATACAATGCGCCAGCAAATCGCCCGTCACACCGCTTCCAGCGACGTTGACATCCAGTCTCCACAGCCCCTCGCCGCCCTGCGGCAGTTCGGTCGAAATCGTCCAGTCCTGCAGAAACTTCGCGCGGTAGTGGAAGATCCGCCCCAGCCGCCCTTCATCGATCAACTGTTTGGCCATCGTCACTGCGGGCACGCGCCGGTAGTTGTACCAAACCGTATTCGCGACGCCGGCTTTTTCGACGGCATCCACCATCTCTTCCGATTCGGCCGCGTTCCGCCCCAGCGGCTTCTCGCACATCACCATCTTGCCGGCCTTGGCCGCGGCGATCGCGATCTCGCGATGCGTATCGTTCGGGCTCGCGATGTCGATCACATCGATGTCCGGCGACTCCACCACCTTCCGCCAATCGGTCTCAATTCCCTCGTAGCCCCACTTCGCCGCGAAGGCTTTCGCACGGTCTTCATTGCGCGCGCAGATCGTCTTCAACACCGGTTGAAGCGGCACGTCGAAGAAGTTAGTCACCTTCCGGAATGCGTTCGAATGCGTACGGCCCATGAAGCCGTAGCCGATCATGCCTACGTTCAGTTTTTTCATATCTCTCCAGAATACTGTCCCGCCGAAGCGCGAGCGTAAGCGCCCCAGTTGGTGCCGCTACCGGCCGCCGTCAGCGGTTAAGCCCACCCGTGAGCGTCGCGCACCGCGATCATCGTGCGTAGAACATTGTTCCATGTGTCCACTTTCGTCATTGTGTCGTTGGAGAACATGCAGCCGTCCCAGCAGATATGCTGCACCGCTTTGGTGAGGTTCCCCGCATCGTCGCGCAGCCACGCGCCCGAATCGCGCACCACGTCCAGCCTCCCGTTCGGATCGTTCGGCAGGCAGTGCCGCCCGGTCTTGTCGTGCGATCCCGATCCCTTGACCGTGCCGTCGTTCTGCGCGACGTGGAAGTCGATCATCCACGGCCGCAGCGCGCGCGCCATGCTCTTGTAAGCCTCGGCCAGTTTGGCGCCATCGTTCCAATCGAAATCGGCCGGAAGCAACGCGTCTTCCGGCGCGTTGTAACCCATCGTGAACAACATCGTATGCGCCATGTCGGCCTGGAAGCCCAATGTTTCCGGGCGTCCCACCATCTCGAGCAGTTTCACGTTCTGCCGCCAGCTATGCATGCCCGCCCAGCAGATCTCGCCTTCGGCCGCCAGCCGCTCGCCGTATTCGGCCGCAATATCGCAAGCTTTGCGGAACGTATCCGCGATCCGCTTGGTGCCCGCTTCCGGATCGGCCAGCCAGTTGTGCGGCCCTTCCGCCGAATCGATGCGCACGATCCCATACTTTCGAATCCCCAGATCGCGCAGTTTCTTGCCGATCCGGCAGGCCTTGCGCACTTGCGTCAGGAACTTCGCCTGCTCCTCGTCATCGCCCATCGCCGAGCCGCCGCCGGTCGGTCCCCATACCGGCGCCACCATCGAGCCAATCACCAGGCCGCGCCCGCCGACGTTATCGGCCAGCCTCTTCAAGTCGTCGTCGCTTGAATCGATGTCGGTATGCGGCAGCGAGAGAAAAATATCGACGCCGTCGAATTTTACGCCGTCAACGTTGGCCGCGCACGTCAGATCCAACATGGTATCGAGAGAGATAGGCGGCTCCGAGTCGGGGCCTTTGCCGACCAGTCCGGGCCACATGGCATTGTGCAGTTCGGGAGAAGTGTTCGTTGTGCTCATGGGTTCGCAGCTTAAGAGCATATACCAACCGGCGCCACGGGTGCACGGATGTTAACAATCTTAAGGTTGCCCGGAGCGGGTAGAATAGAAAGATTGCCTATGGAATCGATTCGTCTCCGGCTGCTCACCGTAATGGCAGCCGCCTCGTTTGTTAACGCACAAACGCCCGCTCCAACCACTCCGGCCCCCGCGAAACCCGCCGCCGAAGCTCCCAAGCAAGCGCCTACGACCTTGAAAAAGGTCAACTACGTCCGTCCGATCTCCGCCGGCGGCACGTTCGGATTCCTCGCGCTCGTTCCCGTCGGCGAAGGCTCATTCGTCTCGGCGACCAACGTCCTCTCCCGTAACGATGAGACGAAATCGAAAGGCAGTCCCATCGGTTTTGGTGGCCTCGTCCAGGTAGCGCTGCCCAAGAAGTTCGCCGTTGCCGCGACTTACATGATCCACGCGTCGAAGCTCGAAACGACCAAGAACACCATCGAAGGCATCGACAACCCTTTCACCACCGCCGACGAACGCAATATCAGCGATGTAAAGGAAAACTCCAGCATTAAGTATCGCGACTTCGGCATCTTGGTCCGCCGCTACGACAAAGACCACACCAAACAAGGCGTCCGCGTCTTCGTCGAAGGCGGCCCGTCATTCCGTGCGGTGCAGTCCATCCGCACAACGCGCACGACGACGATTCTCGGCGTCAGCACGACCGACAATAAGCCCATTGACAAGAAGGTCCAAAACCTCACTCGCGGCTGGACCGGCGGCATCGGCGTTCAGTACAACGACGACTTCGGTTTCCGCGTCGTGCCCGAGTTCCGCTATACCCGCTGGATGGACAAAACGTTCGACAAGGATTCGTACAACTCGAGAAAAAATCAGTTTGAAGTAATTCTTTCGATAACTTTCTAGTCCCGTTCGCGCCAGTGTTTGCAGGAGCGAACAATGGGATTCGAACTAGAAAATCTGAACATAGTTGTCAATAGCGGCTCGGTCATCAAGTGCCCGCACGGCGGCTCGGTGCAAATTAAGCCAACGACGATGTCCGTGCTGCCGAACGGCAAGAAGGCGGTCAAGTGGACCGACCCCGGAACCGTTTCGGGCTGCCCACATAGGGTCGGCGGACGCCCCCAACCCTGCGTTAAGATGTCCTGGGTTACCTGCAACCCTTTATATACCATCGATGGTGTGCCTAGCGTAATGTTCGGCAACGTTGGAATGTGTAAGACCGCCACCAACGTGCCGCAGGGTCCGGCCATCATCCTCTCGGTCTAGTCTCTGCAATAGCAATCACTCAGGTAACGGAGAGGTCCGTTGTCCTTTGTCCGCATGGCGGTAAAGCGGCGATCATGCCTATGGCAGCCGGCCGCCGAAGTATTCGGATCCAGCAGTCGTTAGGGGTTGTCCTTTTCGCGCGGGAAGCAAGCCCCAGTCCTGCACGAATGTGCGCTGGCTTTTGGATAACCCGCTGGCGCCTGTGGATGGCGTCCCAGATGTGACGTTAGGGGCAATTGAAAGATGCAGATCCAAGTAATGGCGCACGCCAAGGGTCGGCCTTGATCGTCCGCACTATCTAGCAGAAATGCGCGCCGCGCGTTTCGACGTACACAGAGTACAGCGACTGGCTGCCCGTCATGAACAACCGGTTTCGCTTCGCGCCGCCAAATGCGACGTTCGAACAGATCTCCGGTAGCCGGATCTGGCCGATCCGCTGTCCATCCGGCGCGAAAATGTGCACGCCATCGTAGTTCTCGCCGACCCATCCCGCGCTCGCCCAGATGTTGCCGTCCTCGTCGCAGCGGATGCCATCGGCCAAACCCTCGCCAACGCCATCGAGCTTCATCGAACAGAACACTTTTCCGTTCGTCAGCTTCGTGCCGTTGATGTCCCACACCTTGATTACCTTCGGCGCGTTCGGATAATGCGTCGCGCCCGTGTCCGCGACATAGATCTTCTTATAGTCAGGCGAGAAGCAGATTCCGTTCGGCTTGTAGATATCATCGGTGACCTTCTCGATCTTCCCCGACTTGTCCACGCGATAGACCGCTTCCTTCAACTCCAACTTGCCCTTGTTGCCCTCGTACCACATCAGCGAGCCGTAGCCGGGATCGGTGAACCACAACGCGCCGTCGGGGCCGACAACGCCGTCGTTCGGCGCATTCAGCGGCTTGCCTTCGAACTTGTCCGCGATCACCGTCGTTGAGCCGTTGTGCTCGTAGCGCAGCACGCGCCGGTTGCCGTGTTCAAACGCAAGTTGCCGTCCTTCCCAGTCGAACGTGTTGCCGTTCGAGTTGCCGGCCGGATTGCGAAACACCGACACATGCCCCGTCTCTTCCACCCAGCGTAACTGCACGTTGTTCGGAATGTCGCTCCAAAGCAGGTAGCGGCCGACCGCGCTCCACGCCGGCCCTTCGGCCCACAGGCAGCCAGTGTGCAGACGCTGAATCGGCGTGTTGCCGAGCTTGTACTTGTTGAATCGCGGGTCGATCGCGACGATGTCGGGATCGGGATAACGAGTTGGATTCTGCCCGCTCCAATCGCGCTTGATCTGCGCTAGCAAGGGAGACGCGCCGAGTCCGGCGGCGGCGAAAAGCGATCTGCGGTTGAGTTTGTTTTCCATAACGTGCGAATGGCAAGTATATCAGGCTCCGTATTGGTACACTCTCGTTTACCGCGATGAAACGCTTTGCCACTTTTTCTCTTGCCTGCGCCGCCATGATGGCGGCATCCGTCGAAGTCACCGCGCGCTTCGAACAACGCTCTGAAAGTCAGTTCGTGCTGAAAGGAAACGGCTACGCCGCGCGCCTTTCACCGGCCGGTATGACCCTCGCCACGCGCGATAGTTCGGTCGACCTCCGTTGGCGCAACGCGCGCGCATCGAAGCTCATCGGCGCTGGAGAACGCAGCACGGTGACCTACTTCCAGGCGAAAGATCGCGCCAGCTATCCAGCGCACTCGCGCGTTACCGCGGCCAATCTCTACAACGGTATCGACCTCGTTTATTACGGTGCCGATCGCCGCATGGAGTACGACTTCATCGTTCATCCCGGCGCCGATCCTGCCGCAATCCAGTTCACCGCGCCCGCCCGCATCACCGGTGATGGCGAACTCGTCTTCGTCAACGGTCTACGCTTCCGCGCCCCCATAGCCTCGCAGCAGGACCATAAAATCCCCGTCCGCTTCGTCGAACGCGATGGCTCGTTCGGATTTGATGTGGGCCCTTATGACCACACGCGCGATCTTGTCATCGATCCCGTTCTGACCTACTCCACCTACCTCGGCGGATCCCTCGCCGACGAAGCCCGCGGCATCGCCGCCGACGCCCAAGGCAACGCCTACATCGTCGGCTCCAGCATGTCGATCGACTTCCCGGGCGCCGCGCGTTCGCAAACATTTGGCTCACAAGATGTTTTTGTCGCTAAACTCAATCCCTCCGGCCGTGGCGTTGTGTGGACCGCCTACATCGGCGGCAACGGCGTCGACACCGGTCTCGCCATCGCGGTCGATTCCGCCGGCGCCGCCTACGTGACCGGCCAAACCGCCAGCAACAATTTCCCTGTCTCCGCCGACGCTCCTCAAAAACTGCTCGCCGGTGGCAGCGGCATCACCGACGCGTTCATCGTCAAACTCGCGCCCTCCGGTACCGCAATCACCTACGCCAGCTACTTCGGCGGCGCCTCAAACGAGTCCGCCAACGCCATCGCCCTCGACTCCACCGGCGCCGCCTACATCGCGGGCCGCACCGACTCGACCGATTTTCCCGCCACCACCAAGGACACCCTTCCCGTGCGCGGCGGCGGCGACGCCTTTGTCGTAAAGTTCGCTCGCGATGGCGCAACCGTTGTCTACGCCAGCATCCTCGGCGGCTTCGCCGTCGACATCGCCAATTCCATTGCCGTCGACTCCGCCGGCGCCGCGCACATCGCCGGCGAAACCCGCTCCGACAACTTCCCCATCACCGAAACCGCCTACCAGAAAACGCGTCGCGGTACTTCGGATGCCTTCGTCTCCAAACTCGCCGCCGACGGTGCGTCGCTCGCATTTTCCACCTACTACGGCGGCGATCTGCAAGAGGTTGCCCGCGCCGTTGGAGTCGACGCCCGTGGCAATGTCTACATCGCCGGCCAGACCACTTCTCCCAATCTCCCCGTCAGTTTCAACTCCGTGCAAAGCGTCGCCGCATTGCTGCCCGACGCCTTTGTAGCGCGCTTCGATCCGCTCGGCACGGTGCTGGTTTACGGTACGTTTCTCGGAGGTTCGGCCGAAGAGATCGCCAACGCACTCGCCGTCGATTCCCTCGGCAACGCTTACGTCGGAGGCCAGACGTTCTCTTCGAACTTCCCTCTCCGAAACGACGGCCCGATTCGCTCGGAGGAGTTTCGCGGCGGCGCCGATGCGTTCCTCGCGCGTATCAGCGCTGGCGGCAATCAGCTTCAGTTCTCCACGCATCTCGGCGGTGCGGGAAACGATAGCATCCAGGCCGTCGCCATCGACGGCCGTGGCCGCACTTGGGTAACCGGCGTTACCGACTCGGCCAATCTGCTCACCACCGAAGGCGCGCTCGCCACTCGTCCCATCGGCGCCGCCGACTGCTTCGCCGCGCTCTACAGCGAGATCCTCGTCACCATAGCGCCTGCCTTCGTCACGCTCGGCCCGCGCGAGTCGCAGCAGTTCACCACCACCATCAGCAACACCGCCAACACCGCTATTCGCTGGTCGATCTTCCCCGACATCGGTTCGGTTACGCAGACCGGTCTCTACACCGCGCCCGACTCCTTCGCGGGCTCTCCCGGCGTCACAGTCTCGGCCATCAGCGTCGCCGACGGAACCAAGATCGCCGACGCCGTTGTCACACTCGTCAACCGTCTCACCATCACGATGACGCCCCGCTCGGCGACCCTCGCCGCCAACCAGACGCAGCAATTCAATGCCACAGTGCTTGGCGCCGCCAACACCACTGTGCGATGGACGCTCACGCCAAACGTCGGGTCCATCACTTCCAGCGGCCTCTACACGGCCCCGGCCACGATTCTGTCGGCATCGACAGTTACGCTGCGCGCCTCCGCCGCCGCCGACAACACCAAGTTCGTCGAAGCCACAATCAACCTTGTTCCGCCGCTCGCTCCCCCGCGCCCCGAGTTCACTTTTGCCGGCGTCACCAACGCCGCCAGCTTCAGGCCGGCGCGCAACGAAGGCGGCATAGCTCCCGGTGAGTTGATCACCATCTTCGGCCAGAACATGGGATCCATGCCAACAACACTGCAGCTTGACGGCCGCGGTTTTGTCTCCACACGCCTCGCCGGCACGCGCGTTCTGTTCGACGGCACTCCCGGCGCGATGATCGTTTCGAGCACGCAGCAAATCAGCGTCGTCGTACCGTACGATGTCGAGGGTAAGCGCGCCGTCCCCGTGCAAGTCGAGTTCGAAGGCCGGCTCTCCGATCCCATCGAAATTCCCGTCGCCACCTCCGCGCCCGGAATCTTCACGCAGAATTCCAGCGGCAGCGGCGCCGGCGCCGTCATCCGGCCAAACGGTGAACTCGTCCGCGCGGGCAGCGGCGCGGTCATCGGCGAAACCCTCATCCTCTTTGCAACAGGCGAAGGCGCCACCGATCCCGCCGGCGTCGACGGCAAACCAACCGTCGCCCCGCTGCCGCAGCCGAAAACGCCTGTCACCGTTCTCATCGACGGTCAGGAAGTGCGCCCCGCCTATGCCGGCGGCGCGCCGGGTCTCGTCGCCGGTGTGCTGCAAGTCAACTTCGTCGTTCCGCTGCTCAGCACCGGCGACAAACGGCTACAACTCCGAATCGGTAACCAAACCAGTCCGGAGAGCGTAACAATCAACATTCGGTAAGCCATCATGAAACTTCTGGTCGCGACAAAGAAGGGCGCTTTCACGTTTACCACGAAAGACCGCCGCAAATGGGAGCTGTCCGGCCCGATTTTGTTCGGCAATGTGATCTACCACTGTGTGCAGGACCCGCGCGATCCCAAGCGCATTCTTATCGCCGGCAGCGCGGGCCATCTCGGACACACCATCTACCGCTCGGTCAACGCCGGCAAGGCGTTCAAAGAAGTTTCGAAGCCGCCCGCTTTCCCGAAGAAGGAAACCGGCGGACGCGTCGTAGAGCACACGTTCTGGCTGCAACCCGGCCACGCGTCGCAGCCCGGGGTCTGGTACGCCGGGACATCGCCGCAAGGCCTGTTCCGCAGTGAGGATCACGGCGACACCTGGCAGGAGGTCGAAGGCTTCAACAACCATCCCATGCGCCCGAAATGGTGCGGTGATGGCGAACAAGGCCCGCCCGACGGCGCGCGTCTCCACTCGATCAACATCGATCCTCGCGACGCTAATCACATGTACATCGGAATGTCGGCAGGCGGCGTCTTTGAATCGCTCGATGCCGGTGCGTCGTGGGCGCCGCTGAACCAAGGCATTTCCGCCGAATTTCTTCCTTCGCCCGATGCCGAGTACGGGCACGATCCCCACTGCTTCCGCATTCATCCGCTGAACCCCGACCGCATTTACCAACAGAACCACTGCGGCATCTATCGCATCGATCGTCCTGCCACGCGCTGGACGCGCATCGGCGACAACATGCCGAAGAAGATTGGCGACATCGGCTTCGGCGTCGTGCTGCATCCACGCGACATCGACACCTGTTGGGTCTTTCCGATGGACGGCACGCAAGTGTGGCCGCGCACCAGTCCTGGCGGCAAACCCGCCGTCTACAAAACCACCACCGCCGGCAAAAAATGGATCCGCCAGGACAAAGGCCTGCCCGCCGAACAAGGCTGGTTCACGGTCTATCGCCAGGCTTTCACCGGCGACGCCGGCAAGCCGGTCGGCCTCTACTTTGGCACCACGGGCGGCGAAGTCTGGGCCAGCCGCGATGAAGGAGAAAGCTGGAAGCAGATCGCCTC
>Ga0169931_10010829_pt1 | contig 12948 bp, 8 predicted proteins | sample Kivu_15m_20L_FD_129675 | JGI IMG/M metagenome (GOLD analysis project Ga0169931, IMG submission 129675) | Freshwater microbial communities from Lake Kivu, Western Province, Rwanda to study Microbial Dark Matter (Phase II) - Kivu_15m_20L... | ecosystem: Environmental > Aquatic > Freshwater > Lake ...
CGCCCCATCTCTCGCAACTACGTTCATCGCGATAGCCCCATTTGCGGGGTTTTCGAGTCGTCTGCGGGTCACGCAGTTACTCCGTCCCCTGTGTTTCTCAGCTGAATCGGAGACATGGGCTCCTTCGACCGACGCTGCTTCTGTCTTTTGTTCTCGGTGTGTCGCGACGATCATAAGGGGGGACCGAAGCGGAGCAGGTGCGTTCCCCGCGCAAGGTCCATGGATGGGCCGGTCCCGCAAGTGGGGCTGATCGCGAGAATGACAGCGCGAGTGATGGGGCTAAGGGCGTGTTCTTTTGAACTGGCTAACGATCCGTCGAATGATTTCAAATGCTTCACAAAATATGAGGGAGAGCCACGCACTGTCTCATTTATGTACACTCGCCTGATTCATAACGAGACGGCAACGGGGAAAAGAGGCTGAGCATGCTCTCTAGGTGGGGGTGGAGTACTGTGTCAGCTGGCACTCAGCTTGCTCATAGGGTTCCCGCTACCGCTGGGTGGTAGGGGTTTTGGCTCGAATGCCCCCATTAGGAATTCCAGCAAAAAATGTGGTACGTGGAGTGGTCTCAGATGTCCTTTGAATCCCTATAGTTACAAATGGCGTTTCATGTGTCTGGTTTGACTCGGGGTTCTGGATGTGTTAATAGCCCGGAGTCAAATTTCTGCAAACGCGGGGAGTTTCTGGTTCGGCACGAGGAGAGCTTGTGTCGGCCCCGTGGAGCAAGGATTTGCTCGGAGGTTTTCGAATGTTCAAAGTCGGTGATAGCGCAGTTTACCCAGCTCACGGTGTGGCAATCGTCAAGAGAATCGAAGAGCGCGAAGTCGGTGGATCTAAGAAGTCTTTTTATGTTCTTCAGGTCGTCGAGAACCAAATGACGATCATGGTTCCTACGGATAATGCGTCCCAAGTTGGACTTCGAGGCATCATCTCTTTGACCGAAGTGAACAACGTCTACAAAATTTTGGAAAAGCGCGACGTCAAGATTGACCAGACGACTTGGAACCGTCGCTATCGTGAATACATGGAGAAAATTAAAACCGGCTCTGTGTATGAAATTGCAGAAGTTCTCCGGAATCTCTTCTTGCTTCGTCATTCGAAAGATCTTTCTTTTGGTGAGCGCAAGATGCTCGATCAAGCCAAACACTTGCTGGTGAAAGAAATCTCTTTGGCGCGTCAGACCAAAGAAGATGTCATAGAGCAGGAAATTCAGACGATTTTTGCGTCCTAATTTCTTCACTTTGTTTGTCATTTCTCAAAAATTAAGCGACCTATGGCTGTATGAGCTCTTCGAATTCGATGGTGGTTCCTGCCTTAGGTCGCTTAAAAATTTCTAACACTCTCTCCGGCAAAAAAGAGAGTTTTGAAACCATCGAGCCTGGCAAGGTTCGCTTTTACTCATGTGGTCCGACTGTCTATGGATTGATTCACATCGGGAATCTCCGGGCATCGTTGACCGCGGATCTACTCTACCGTTACCTGATTCGCTTTGGCTACGAGGTCACTTATGTTCGAAACTACACGGACGTAGATGACAAGATTATCAAGCGTGCGGCGGAAGAGGGAATTACTCCAGAGTCCGTGGCTCGGAAGTACACTTCCGAGGCCGAGAAAGATTACGCGATGGCAGGCCTCGCGGAGCCGACTCACAAACCCACAGTCACTGGGCATATTCAGGAGATCATCGCGCTCATCCAGCAGATTATAAAGAACGGATTGGCGTATGTCGCCGAGGACGGCGAGGTCCTTTTTGCGATCGATCAGTTCAAAGAGTACGGCAAGCTCTCTCATAAGCCTCTGGAGGATCTCATTGCCGGAATCCGTGTGTCGGTGAGTGACAAAAAGAAAAACCCTCTCGACTTCACACTTTGGAAACCCGCTAAACCCGGGGAGCCTTATTGGGAAAGCCCCTGGGGTATGGGACGCCCGGGCTGGCATATTGAATGCTCGGCGATGGCCAAGCGTTGGCTGGGGGATCAGATCGATATTCATCATGGGGGAGAGGATTTGATTTTTCCCCATCACGAAAATGAAATCGCTCAAAGCGAAGCAGCATGCGGGCATGCCCCGTTTTCGCGCTATTGGATGCACAATGGCTTCTTGATGATGTCGAAAGAAAAAATGTCCAAGAGCTTGGGTAACCTCGTTTCTGCTCGTGATTTCCTAGCGCAGCACGGCGGTGAAGTGACTCGGGCGATGTTATTGTCGGGACACTATCGCTCGCCGTTGGATTTCTCGGATGACCTAGTGTCCAATGCCATCGCTCAGCTAGAGCGCCTCTATGAGGTCAAAGCCAAAGCTCTTGAGATCGCAGCACAGAAGAAAATGGTGAGCGATCCGCGTGCTGAAGCGCTTTGGGGTCAATTCTTAGTGAGTGCAGATCGGGCTCGAGACGAAATTCGAGAATGTTATCATTCCGATCTGAATACAGCTGGTGCTATGGGCTCATTCTTTACGTTGGCGCGCGAGTTCAATCGAACAGTGGCTGAGCCTTTGGCGCAAGCAACCCCTTCTTCGATTCTAGGTGCTCAGCAATTCTTAGCAGTCCTAGAGGAGGAGATCGGATCAGTGATCAATGTCGGGCGTCAGTCGCCTGAGAAGGCGCTTGCAGATTTGCACGCGGTTCGCGGCCGAATTCGTGCGCGGCAGGGTGCCACAGAAGGAGCAAAGGCGCTCCCCACCGAAGAGGAAATTCAGGCGGCGATTCAGGCGCGGACAGAAGCACGCAAAGCAAAAGACTTTGCTCAAGCAGATGCCATTCGAAAAGATCTCGAGGCACGTGGAGTGATTCTGAAAGACTCACCCACTGGCACGACCTGGAGCTATCAGTGAGATACCAACCAGCTGCTTGCATCGGAGGGATCCTTTTGAGCTCTCTCTCGAGTGGTTGTCATCAAGAGAAACCTATGACGGATCCTAAATCTTCTCAGTCCTGTAGTTCTACCCAAACGGTTTCCTGTGGATTACCCAAGTCTGACGAGGAACTACGCAAATTACTGACTCCGGAGCAGTACCGAGTCATGAAAGAGAACGGCACCGAGTATCCGTTCCGGAACGAGTATTGGAATAACAAGCGAGTAGGGATTTATCTGGATCGGATCTCGGGTGTGCCCTTGTTCTCGTCACTCGATAAGTTTGATTCGGGAACGGGGTGGCCGAGTTTTACCCAGCCCATTCGTCCAGATGCTCTTCACGAAATTCGAGATGAAAGTCACGGAATGGTAAGGACCGAGGTCCGGTCCCGTGGAAGTGATTCTCACCTGGGTCATGTGTTTCCTGATGGCCCGGAGCCAACTGGACTTCGATACTGCATCAACTCCGCTTCGCTGCGGTTCGTTGCCCTTGAGGACTTCGAAAAAGAGGGGCTTGGCGAGTGGAAGAAGGCCTTTGTAGGCGCCCAGCATCCATCAAAGTGATGGGGGTGGGTTGCCTCTGCGTTGAGTGACACGTGTCGGCAGGGAGAGTGGAGTACAGTACTCGGGCCAGAGGAGTGGAGCGTTTGGCGCGAGTTTTTGCGCAGTCTCCCGGAACTCGTCGACATTTTGAAACCAAAGGGGACGAGGCTTGCCCGTGCGATTCATGGGCAAGAAAAAATTATCCCAGTGAAGCGGAATGGTGAGCTGAGCACCTGAGGTGAGGATGCGCTGTTGGATCAGGTCCCGGGAGCTGGTTCGATTGGCGATCGTGAGTAAGAGCGTGTCGGGTTTAAAGTCGGCAAGAACATCAGGGGTGAGTACTCGACCCGGCGCCTGAAACAAGACTCGGCCCTCTGGATGGGAGATGGAGTAACTCAGCATTTCGCCCACTCGGTAGAGCCAAGGATTGGACCCTGGCTTGAGTGGGTGATCGATGTGTCCCTCAGCAAGAGTGATGTTCATAAAATGGGGGGAGTGAGGAGTGACGATGGCTTGGATCTCGAAGCGTCCCACTTGCACTATCTCGCGATCCCTTAGGACTCGGATGCGCTCCTCAGGTACCCCATGACCGAGAGCAATCTGCTTGAGCGAGTGTGATCCTGCGACAATGCCTCCGTATCGGAGGGTTGCTGAAGGTGCGTCTATCGCATGGTCGGTGTGAGTGTGATTGACGAAAGTTGCTGCGAGTTGATTTACACCACACCGTTTCATCCAATAGTCGAGTTCATCGGGGTCGCTTTTGACCCCCAAAAAAGGAAGGACCCAGCGATGGAGTGGGGTGGAGGTCACGGCTGGGTCAAACAATAAGGTTCTTTCTCCATCCGAGAGGAGAAAACCAGTGTTTCCGAGCCAACGAAACTCAAGAGCGGCTCGCCCCTCCAAGGGAATGTGAAATCCGATCAGGGTGAGCAAAACGGAGATGAGCTGCTTTCGCATAGCTGTCATGAAAATGCAGAACTCGTTTTGGGGCAATTCAATTCGGTGATGGTTCATCGAAGTCTAGACACAGTATTGGGAATCCGTCATGCTGAGCCAAACGACCTATGCCTATTTTTAATGACCGTAAATTTGTACTCAAAACAGGATTTCAGCCGACCGGAGATCAGCCACAAGCAATTGAAGCGCTGACTCGTGGAATTCTCAAAGATCGGCGAGATTTTCAGACCTTACTCGGAGTGACTGGATCTGGAAAAACGTTTACGATGGCCAATGTCATTGCAAATGTGAACAAAGCCACATTGATTCTTTGTCATAATAAGACGTTGGCTGCCCAGCTATTCTCCGAGTTTCGTGAATTCTTCCCGGAAAATGCAGTTGAGTACTTTGTGAGTTATTACGACTATTATCAGCCTGAAGCTTACATCCCCTCGACGGACACCTACATCGAGAAAGATTCGCAGATCAACGATGAGATTGATAAGTTGCGGCATTCAGCTACCCGTTCTCTCTTGGAGCGCAATGACGTAATTATTGTGAGTTCGATCTCCTGTATTTACGGTTTGGGTTCTCCAGAGGCTTACGAAGGCTTACTTCTTTATTTAGAAGTGGGGCGCGAGATGAAGCGCCAGGACATGCTGAAGAAGCTGGTTGAAATTCAGTACAAGCGCAATGATGTCGACTTTCATCGCGGAACGTTTCGAGTACGAGGGGATGTAGTCGAGATTTTTCCGGCCTATGAAGAAGAGCGCGCGATTCGTGTCGAATTCTTTGGTGATGAGATAGAGTCTATCAGTGAAGTCGATCCGCTGAGGGGAATCCGTCTCCAGAAGTTGCCACGAGTAACGATCTATCCTGGAAGCCATTACGTGACGACGCTCGACAATCGAAAGAGAGCCATAGAGTCGATTCGGATCGAACTTCGTGAGCGCTTACAGGAGTTACAGTCAGTCAGTAAGCTCGTGGAGTCCCAACGGCTCTCTCAGCGAACGATGTTTGATCTGGAGATGATCGAGGAGTTGGGGTTTTGTCAGGGAATTGAGAACTACTCTCGTCATTTGACCGGGCGGGCTCCAGGCGAGGCACCTCCGACGCTGTTGGAGTATTTTCCAAAAGATTGGTTACTGATCATTGATGAGAGTCATGTGACGGTCCCTCAGATTGGGGGAATGTACCGAGGCGACCGTGCTCGAAAGATGAACTTGGTCGAACACGGTTTTCGCCTCCCGTCGGCTCTCGATAACCGTCCTTTGAACTTCGAGGAGTTTGAAAAATGTCTGAACCAGACGGTCTATGTGTCCGCGACTCCGGGTGACTTTGAATTAGAGCGTTGTCAGGGGGAGGTGGTCGAACAAGTGATCCGACCGACTGGTTTGCTCGATCCTTTGGTTGAGGTACGCCCTGCGAGCTCACAAGTAGACGACCTTTTGACTGAAATTCAAAAACGGGTGGCTCGGGGTGATCGTGTCTTGGTCACGACTCTGACGAAAAAACTCGCTGAGGAACTCACGAAGTTTTATACCGCTGCAGGGATCAAGGTGAAATACCTGCACTCGGATATCGAGACTTTGGAGCGGATTGAGATTTTGAGAGATCTTCGCTTAGGTACTTTTGATGTTCTGATTGGGATCAATCTTTTGCGAGAGGGGTTGGATTTGCCCGAGGTCTCACTAGTTGCAATTTTAGATGCAGACAAGGAAGGTTTCTTGCGCAGTCAGCGTTCTTTGATTCAAACGATCGGGAGAGCGGCTCGAAATGCAGATGGCTATGTGATTTTATATGCTGATCGAGTTACCGAAAGTATGCGCATTGCGATTGAGGAGACGTCTCGGCGTAGGCAGCTTCAGGAAGACTACAATCGCGAGCATGGGATTACTCCGCAGACGATTCGAAAGGCTATTGCTGCTCCGATTACCCCCGCCGGGGAAGACGGCGAGAGTACGGGGGCGACAGCGGGTGGAAGAAGAGGGGATACGGCTGCTCTGGCCAAGCGTGCCCTCCGAACGGGCTCGGGTACAGGACGTGCGTCCCTTTGGTCTAAATCGGGGGAGCCTGCATCGGCAGGGGGGCAAGGACCTTTGCCTTTAACTGCGGCCGAGATTTCGGAGCTCGACCTTCTTGATGCGGAAGAACGCATTGATGAGCTCAAGGAGATGGCCGGTGAATTCTTCACAACGTTGGACGAGCTACCTAAGTCGATTTCCAAAATGGAATCGGAGATGAAAGCAGCGGCCAAGGCCCTTCAGTTCGAAAAAGCAGCCACGCTTCGGGACAGGATCAAGCGACTCAAGGTTTTGAGTCTGGGCCTTTAGCACGGGTTTAGAACGGATTCTTACGCAGGCCTCCCGCAAAAAGCAGGAGGTTCACACTTAAGTGGATGACGGGGGCAAGGGATGCACAGAGGACGAGGGAGAGGGCTGATAGCTCAGGAATCATCCAGCCGTAGGCGATGGCGCATCCAATGGCCGAGTCGGCTTGGTCGAGGATGAGAAACGGGAGTTTCTGTCTCCACGAGGATCCTTCAGGAAGCTTTCCTGGAGCAATCCCGAGTTTTCTTTTGAGTGCCGAGTTCGGAAGCTCGGCCAAGACATATGCCAATCCAGAAATCCACCCAATACCTAAGATTTCGACTGGCTCCATTAAGGAGAACGGAAAAAAACCCGCACAACCCAGTGTAGTCAGTGCGCTCAAAAGGGGCATCAGAACAAATCCCCTCCAAGTCTTGTTTTCTCCAAAGAGTTTTCGTGCGACCGGTATCTTTAGGTCCTTCAGCCAGTCCTTTTTCACTGCAAACATGTGAATCACGCCAGCAGTGGCAACTGGAAGAATGAGGTTCCATGCAGTGAGTATCTCCCGTGCAAAAGAAACTTCCTGAATCATCCGGCACCTAGTTCCACGTTTTCGTCATCCGACGAGCGAAGCTCAAGAATAGTGATCTTCCCCGTATTGCCATCGATTCGGACTCGGTTTGCTCGCTCGAGCTCTTTCATGGCTCCAGGTAGATTCAGTACTGCAGGGATTCCATACTCTCGGCTAATAACTGCAGCATGCGAGAGCATACCCCCCACTTCGGTGATGATTCCACGCACGAGTCCAAGTACGGGGGTCCAGCCTGGATCGGTGAATTTCGTGACGAGGATGTCACCTTCATTGATTTGTCTCATATCCTCGACTTTTTCGATGACTTTGACGGGGCCTTCAAAAACACCTGGGCTGCAGCCCACACCTCGAAGGACTCTCGATCCATTTTCTTCTGAAACCAGTGATGCTGCCGATATTTGACTCACACCCGAGCCAAATTCGTTGGGTGCCTGAAAGTTTCGATACGCATCATAGAATAAAGTCCGCTTCTCAATGAGTGAGCGTAGCTCAGCACCGGAGAGAGTTCCCATCTGAGCGTCCAAACTCTCGGACCAGGAAAGTTGGAAGATCTCGTTGATGTTTTTGAGTTCTCCCCGAGCGACCAGTCGTCGGGCGCTTTCAATCAGAGCGAGGCGGACGAGGTAGTAGGCTCGCGTGGAGAGTTCACGCATGGCTTCGCGTCGACTCAGGAAGGTTCTGACGCGTTTAAGCTGCGAATCAAACGACCGCCTGAATTGCCAACGGCTAAAGCGGGAGATATTGGCGGCCGAAGAGATCCGAGAGTGGACCGATTCAACTTCATCCTTAAACTCTTGGCGCTGTCGAGCCGAAGAAGTTTCGGGGTCAGTCGGAGTGACGCCCGATGCAATCATGTCTGCAATCATTTGATGAACGCGGGATGCATCTTCACCCCAGCGAGGAGTGGTGATCTCCAGTTCTGCATCGCTGTGGAAGTCATTCTGATTGAGGAACTGAGTCACGGCATTTGCGAATTCGGTTGAGTTCAGGCCTTGCTCGCGTGCGCAGAGGAATAGTGTGAGAATTCCCCTTTGCATTTCTAAGTGGCTAACATCAGTGAGTCCAGAGAGTAGGTGAACCAGTCGCGTGGACCCGTTGGTCTTTTGGTCTATTTTCGAGAGTAATTCTTTAAAGAGAGTTTGTGCATTGGAGTTGTTGTAGATCGTCGAAAAATAAGACTGCTCGGTGTAGGAGTAATGTCGATCAATGATCTCTTCAAAGAGCTCAAACCACTCTGAGTCTTCAAGGTTGGCCGCACCTCTGAGGCGTGAGCGAAGTACTGAATCGGCAGCGAGACTGCCAATTCCAAAACTCTCGGTCATCTTAAGGTTTTTCGAAAACTCAGCCTCAATCCCAATGGCGACCGGGATAGCGCGCAGAAGGACTTGCGGGGAGGTAGAAGAAATTTTGACGGGACCTTGAGGCCCGTAGTCTTTTTGAATTCCGAGGTCGCGATCAAAAGCTGATTCTTCAAACCCAGGTATCTTATAAAGTCCGCGCTTGGTTGCTCCTGCATTCCAATAGACGCGTCCGTAGTAGGAGTGCATCCAGTTTTGCCGATCGCCTTTTTTGAGGAACCGAACGTTCTCAAAATAGCGCTGCATCGATTCCTGAAACGACCGTTGATACAGCGAGAACATCATCGGTGTACAGACTCGGGCCGAAACTCCACCGTCCTTGAGATCGGCATTAGTCATCTCCTCCGTATCGCTTCTCCACTGAACACGAGTGATGGGACGAGCCTGAAGGATGGCAAGGCGACCCTTGTCGTCGATCGCCCATTCGACATCCTGTGGATGCCCAAAGTGGGCCGAGATCTTTAGGGTTTCAAGAGCAAGCTCCCGCGCCTCTTCGTTGCTCAGCGTAGCGCTGTCTTCGCCGAGTTCAGATTCGATGATCTGACCATCGTCGACTAAGCTCAGAGTAAGGCGGGTTGGGTTCGCTGTGCCTGAGACGAGTTTTTCGCCCAGCCCACGACAGAGTTCGATGTAAGAGTGCTCCTCTTTTCCGGTGACTGGATGAATGGCAAAAGCCACTCCTGCTCGATCCGCATTCACCATCTTTTGGATGAGAAGGCTAGGAGCGGGGATCGGCCCACGGATGCCCCGAGCCCGAGCGTAAGCGATGACGTTCTCCTGTGAAGCGGCATCTCGACATTTTCTGATGGCGATCAGGAGATCCTCTAGGGATTCTACTTCGAGGATCGTGGTATACTGACCTGCAAAACTCGCCCCTTCCAGATCCTCGAGGACACCGCTGGACCGAACTGCGACGGGATAGCCACCAATCGCAGCGATCGAGAATTCAAGTGAGTTTCTCCAGTAGGTTCGATCCGAAGAGCGCGAGAAAGCATCCTCGGTAAGTGAGAACCCCATGGGCACTCTAAATCCTGCTTGTGCAAGTCGATGAAGGTGTGCGGCTTTTTTTCCTGCTTGAGAGGCTGGGAAGTGCGCTTCCCCAAGCATGGGATGAAGGATGGTTTTTTGAGATGGAGAGACATCTGAACTCATGATTTCATTTTCCTTCCAGAAGACGGATTTTGTCCGAACACCGAGAGCATTTTCTTGAGTTTTCCGAGACGAATTCCGACGCGGTCTGCGATTTGAAGAGCTTCCATGACGCTTTCGCGAGAGAGCGAACCGATCGATAGGCTCTCCTGTCGGCCATCGAGTGCGAGAGAGAGTGTTTCTGCCATGCAGGCAAAAATCTCTCCATTTTCGGTCGGCATGAGCGGAGACAGGAGTTTCTGGTTTCCAGGAAGTGCGGCATACCCACCTTGGAAGCACTCAACGTCTGTACGTGACTCCAAGACGGAGGGATGAATATTCGATGGAACTCCAATATCGAGCACGATTGCACCCGGTTTGAGATGACGTGACTCAATGAACTGCCGAGTCGAGTTTGTACCACTGATTATGACATCATAATCTGCGATAGGCTCGATCAAATGAGTCGTTGAGATTTTTGACTGGACGATTTCAGGATCCACTCCTGAGTGATGGATGATCTGTTCGAGGGCGCTTTGAAACTTTCGACTTTGCTCAAGGGGTTCGCGATGTACCAGTAATAGGCTCTTGACCTCTGGGGCGAGGAGTTGAGCATAAACCCTACAGATATTTCCTGCTGCTCCGATTACAGCTACCCTGCAATCAGATAGTTTTTTGCTTCGTTCGGAAAGGAGCTTTAAGATCGCGCGCCAAGCAAGTCCTACGGTCAGTGAGTTTCCTGTGGTCAAAGCAGGACCCTTGATGTCTCGAAGAGCCATTCCATTATCTGTAACAATACTGGTGAACTGTCCTAGGCCGATTACATCCGCGGACTCCTGTGTGGCAATCTGAGCGGCTTCAATCACTTTTTTGCAGGCTTCTCCATCTGCATTTCGGATTGACTGTTCGAAGTAACGAGATGGAATGGGGAATCCTCGAAGTTGAAGAATCACACGCTGTCCTTGTGCGCCTTCGATCTCTTGCTCGTGATAAACGACGCTACCCGCGAGGCTAGCGATCTCCATGAGGAATGCGTCAGTTCGCTCGAACGAGAGGGCTTTGAGTCCTGGATCTAAAGCTGCGGCCTGGCGAGCATCGATCAAGTGGGAAAGGAACACTGCTTTCCTGCGAGATCCTTTCTCAATGGGAAGAACTCTAGGTGGTGAGATGAGATTGTGGAGTGCGACCCCCTGGACGCGATCCGGCTTGAGTGAGGGTGCAAGAAGCTCAGTAATTCTTCCTTCCTTGAGGTGGGAACAGAGAACCTCGAGTGAGGTACAAAAGTGCTCGATAGCTTCGTGTGGGATAAAAGCAGACGGTTCCAGCCGTAAGGTACAGGCGCGGTTGAGGGTTGCTGCTACCCGAATTCCGCAGCGATTCAATAACCACGATGAGAGAGCATAGAGTGCGTAGCCGGTTTGATTGATACTGTTGAGGAGTTGTGGGGATCTCCCATCCTGATCTAAGTTAAATTCGATTCCGAGCATGAATCCTCGACCTCGAATTTCCTGGATGATTCCGGGATGAGTATTTTGAATGGCTTGAACGCAGTTCCGTATTCGTGATTCAAAGTATTCCGCTCTCGCCTGGATTTCGAGTGAGAGTTCCGCCAAAAGTTGGAGCGCTTTGAGGGCAAGTGCACAGGAAAGGTCATCATCGGCAAAAGTTGAGGTGTGGATTCTTCCGAACTCCGGGGCGTAAAAAGATTCCCGTATGCTGATGGAAGAGATCTTTGCGTAACCCCCTCCTAAGCTTTTTCCGAGAAGCAGGTAATCTGGACGAATTGGGAATTCCTCTGAAGCGAGAAAAGAACCAGTTCGGTAAAGTCCAGTTTGGATCTCGTCGGCGATGAGGGGAACGCCTTCATTTCGAAGTGCTTGGGCTAAAATCTGGGCAGTTTCTTCAGGGATCGGATGTATACCTCCTTCGCCTTGGATCCATTCGACGAAGCAGCCTGCGATCCGAGAAAAGCTGACAGAGTCTTCTCCAAGTGGAAACCGATACTTCTCGAGCGTTTCTTGAATCTGTTCTCGAGAGGCATTCCTCGGAAGGAATACCACTTCAATCGCTTTCGAAGGATACATGCTTCCGTAGGTAGGATTGCCTGTGATGGCAAGCGAGCCGGCGGTTTTTCCGTGGTAAGACCCCTCGAGCGCAAGAAAAACAGGAGTCGTGTTTTCGAGGGCGTGGCGGGTCTCTTCCACTCCGACTGCGATACTCCGGTTTCTCGATTGGGTCTTGGCATTCACTTCTTGTAGAAGACCGTTCTCGAGGCGAAAGAGTTTGGTCGTAATTCTTTCTCGGCTTTGATTCCAAGAGAGCAATGCATGTTTGATCGCCGCTTCGACTGCTTCGGTTCCTGTGGAGAGGAAGAGGGAGATGTATTTTTCGGAGGCCTGACCCAATCGAGTGGAGAGAAGTTGGTTGAGTCGCTCCGCGAGCTCTCCCGCTTTGACTCGTGCTGAAGCCTGTGCGTGAGAAGGTGTTTCTGATTGTATCAGCGCGAGCATCTCAGACTTCATTTCGGGGCTGTTATGTCCGAGGATGGTCGAGCCATACCCTCCAAGAAAGTCCCAGATGACTCTTCCGTCCCGAGTGGTGAGTTGATCTCCGGAGGCGCGTACGTATTCGACGTCTAGGGCGAGAATTCGAAGGAGTTCTCCCAGTTCGGGACGGCAGTACCGTTCGAACAAAGTAGAAGGGGGAAGAGATGGATTTTCGGATTGGGGTTGGTCTGTAGGCGCAGATGGGGGGGCCTCCGGCAGTGGGCGTTGCTGGGGCCATGGCACGTACTTAGGCTTACGGCTCTCCCCGACAGTTTCCGCAACTTGGTTCTTCATCCGATCGTGAAGAAGCAGGAACTGGGCCGACCCTTAGACCCCACTGGCGGGCCAATGGATGAGCAGAGGTGTGTTCAAGCTTTAGGCAGTTGTCTTAAAATCGATCTCTTTAAGGGGCTCTCCCTCATATTTTTTGAAGCAGTTGAAATCATGAGGGCTGCCCCAGCGCGAGTGGGGATGCGACGGACTATCCGTCTAATCCTCAGATGCGGATAGAACCGCCTAGTGCTCGCAAAATATGAGGGAGACTCCACCTGCTCCGTCCCCCTCCTGATCGTCGTGACACACCGAGAACAAAAGACAGACGCAGCGTCGGTCGAAGGAGCCCATGTCTCCGATTCAGCGGGGTTGAAATGACGATCATGATCAGAATTTCGCTCAGATTGTTCC
>Ga0169931_10010830_pt1 | contig 12948 bp, 15 predicted proteins | sample Kivu_15m_20L_FD_129675 | JGI IMG/M metagenome (GOLD analysis project Ga0169931, IMG submission 129675) | Freshwater microbial communities from Lake Kivu, Western Province, Rwanda to study Microbial Dark Matter (Phase II) - Kivu_15m_20L... | ecosystem: Environmental > Aquatic > Freshwater > Lake...
CAGGCCGCACAAACTGCGATTCCCAACAATACCAAAACGCTCCCGACCGAAGACGGCCAACCCGTGAGCCCTTCCCATCCCGGCCCCGCAGCTTCACGACCGTTTTTGGGACCCGCTAGACGGCTTCGCCAAGACGGAATCGACCAAGCGAGACAAATCACCGTCGTCGCCAATGCAACTAATGCCATCAATACAGCCGTGATGGACATGATGATGAATGAGTTCATGAGATTGTTCCAACACCAAAATTTGAGATCTCTAAAAGGGAACAATGGACAATTCTAACTCTGAGGAAATACCGGAATCACCAACCCGCTGGAAGCCTCGTCCCACTCAGGCTCACGCAGGCGTCTTCCGTTAATTACCCGTAGCGGCTGTCGGACTTGGACGCGATCCTATCCGCCGAGCCTGAATCTGCTCGCCACCATTCCGCGTAAACCGCTCCACCGCTCCAACGTTACCCTCGACAACCCAAACGTTAATATCTCCAGTCCCGAGATTCTTGGGGTCATGAAGATTAAATTCGGTCGCCTGCCAACTGTTGGCCTCATCCGTCTGCCCGGGACCGGCAATTTCTACATTCAGTTGCTCGATAGAAAAGCCGTGCTTGCCATTAAACGAAATACAGCGGGTGCAGCGATACGCGCCGACTCGACCGAACCGTGACGCGTGATGGGCGAAGGCGAACTCCAGTCCGTTGACGTTGGATGCAACGATGATGTTGTCGCCGTCGGTGTGCTCGTTGACCAAGATGCCAGTGTGGTAGCCCGTCACGGTCACATTCCGCAATATTGTAAAGGCGCCGTTGTTGCAGGCTGGCGTGCTGATACCAATTGTCCCATGGGTCGGCTTGGCCGCCTGCACGTTGTATCGATCGGTGTTGACGAAAATATTCTCGAGTTTGCATTGTGCTGCGTTCAGTAAGTCGATTCCGGCGATGCCCGGATTGTCGCAGGTGCGGACATCTAAATTTCGAAGGCTTACGTTGACCCCAGAAAACTCCATGTACAACTTCTCAGGGGCATTGGCCGCAGAGATTACTGCTGGCCCCGTCTCCGAGTCGCACTTAATAACGGTGCCATTCTGCGGAAAAGAAAATGCGCCGATCGTTCCAAAGATCGGAGTCGGTTCACTCTCGCCCACAATCTCAACCGTGACCCACTTATTCGTTCCGGGAATGATGACTCGGCCGCGATAGACGCCGTCGGGAATGACCATCCGACCGCCTCCCGCCTCGATCACGTCCTTCAAACAAGCCGAAAAGGCCCCCGTGTTATCCGTCTGGTCATCGCCTTTTGCGCCATAGTCGAGTGCATTAAATACCCGTACCAAAGAAACGCCTTCGCTCCGCGTCTGCTTTTCATGGTCAACGTGCAAGCAAATCAAGGCCACAAGAAAGCAGCCAACAGCAGTCACATGTGCGTACATACTCAAACCTTTCCTTGCAAGATAACGCTCATCCTAGCCAGCCATTCGGGGCGTGGCAGCGCGAGTGTTGGGGCAATCAAAGACAACCCACGCTGTTGGCACAAGGCTCTTTAAGTCCAAAGCCTGCCAACGCAAAGCCCAGCCCATCGCGTACCAGATACTCGCTCCATTCCGTCGCGACACTCCGAGTAAATCTGCTCAGTCCTCCAGTTCGCGGTACTGTTGGTTGATGATCTCGTCATTGACCTTCACCCACTCGGCGTCAATGTTCAACATCGCAAATTTTACAGCGTAATCCTGCGAAGCGAATTCATAATCAACGTTGTCGGCATAGGCCGTAATTTCAAAAGGTTTGGCATAGAAGATGTCAAAAATTAGTTTCGGCACAAGGCAGACCAACGCGAGCCCCATCATCGCCCACTTTTGTAGCCCACGCGGGACCAAGTCCTTAACCTGCGGCCAAATCAGCCAGAGCATGGCAGCGCAAATCGCAATCGTCGCACCAAAGCTAAGCAGGCGCAAGCCGTGCAACTTCCATCCACATCCGCCACAGGCCGGTGCCTTCACCACAAACGGCTTACCCCACCACCAAAGCAGCCAAGTCCACCACCCCAGCGTTCCCGTCATGAGACGAACGTGAGACGTAGGGCCCAGCTTGGCACACACGACACAACGATTCGGAAATCGCGCAGCGTGAGCGCGAGGCAAATTGATATCGGTACTCAAGGCCATTGAACCAACTCCAATCGATCGGCTGGGCCGAGCAGGAAGGACTGAACTCCGTTTCGTCCTCCGTCCCCTTTGCTGCTCACCGCCCTGCAGGCTACCTTCACTTCCCAAGAAATCGCTCGGCGTCTCCCGATTCCGCCACAGTTTTAACCAGTCGATTTCGCTCGACCAGCAGCTTGCGCAAGTGGCGCGTCACGAATAGCCAATTCGTCACCCAACCCAGCGGGCCAAACGGTGATGAAAAGTCGAACACGTCGGTCATCATCGTACCAACTTCGCAAGTCTCAAATTTGTGGTCGTGATCGAATCTTGTGAACGCACCAGAGACCATCGAGTCGCGAAAGTGGCTCGGGCGATTAAACTGCGTCACCCGTACCGTCAACCGTTGGCGCACCAGGAAATGGGTCGCTTCCCAAGTCACGGTTTCACCAAGCTCGATTAACCCCTCTGTCCTTCCTGCCACAGCCCTTTCGTTTGTCTGTGCTGTCGATGCTATGTGCAAGTCGATGCTGCACGATAGGTCGAAGACCGTCTCAATCGGGGCTGCAATCGCAGTGGTAAGCGTAATGATTGGCACGCATAGCCTAACTTGTTAACAAATGTGGAAGCAAAGGGGACGGGGGGGAATTTTCGATTTGACCCCCGTCCCCGTCGTTCTACCCAACGAAGGCTCACTCGCCGTGTTTCGAGCACTCATTGATTAGTACCTCGATCGCTGCATCCGGTGTATAGGCATAGGTAAGGGGAGATATCACGTCAAAATCTTCAACGGACATTCGTGATACATCCGTACAGGTAGCCGAAAAGTCGATTTTGCAGACCTGCTTAGCGTATTCCCAATCCACTCGCCACGTGTCGTAGGCTTCCAGTTCGTTCCACGACTTTGGCCATTGGCCCGTCGACCGCACATGGGACACGCACGACTCAATTACCGCTCGGATCAAGTTGCCATGGTAATCTCGCATCAGCGCATAGCGGGCAAAGCACCCAACAGCAATACATGCTACCGCCAAAATCACTGCCGCCGATATCACGATTCGTCGCAACATTGACTAACTTCCCCCACAAAACGCCCAGACAGCGAAAGTTCGAAAAAAAGCTGGCAGGAACAGAAACGCTTTTTACTGTACCTCCAGCGACTTGGCGACAACCTGAAAGAATTTCCCGTACCATTCATTGTCGACGTCTTTGAACTGTCGGCGAGCTTGGGTGATAACCAGCCTGCGGTCGAGGTCGACCATCAGAATACAGCCCGACAAACTGCCGTGGCCAACAGTCTTGGGGCTGAACAGTAAGTCCTCCGGCCGAAGCGAATCTGGCTGAGCGCCCGGGCGACGATGGTAGACCCAGTGCAAGCCAACCCCGTAGCCGTGCGCGGGGGCCGCTTCAACATGCAACTCCCGGGGCAGCAGCAACTCCAGCGTCTCCGGACGAAAAAACTGCTTGCCACCGCTTTGCCCCCGCTCGGCGAGCAGCCCGCCCAAGAGCGCCAACTCGGCTGCCGTCAGTTCGGCATCCGAGCTGGCATTGCCCAGAAAAAAATCGCCGCAGCCCAGCGGCTGGAACAACTGCTCGGCATACAACTGAACTGCGGGCTGGCCCGATATAAGTTCCAACGCTTTCGCCACCAACTCATAACCTGTCCCCGAATAGCGATGCACTCGGCCCGGTTGATTCAGCTCGATCGCGTTGAGGATCACGTTTTCAAAATGAGGATGGTTCATTCCACCAAACTCACCATGCCCCTCGAAGCCAGCGGTATGGTTGAGGCATTGCCGAAACGTGGGGACGTGCGCGTTGCCTTGGGGGTAGTCCGGAAATACGCTGGCAAGAGAGTCATCCAGCCCTAGCAGGTCTTGGTCGAGAAAGCGGGCGACCATCAGTCCCGTGACCGTCTTGGTCAACGAAGCAACCCAGCAGCGGTAATCAAGCCCGACCGGCTGTCCATCTGGCCCAGAACCGAACGCAGCGTGAGTGACTTCTTGGCCGTCTAGCACCACTTTGATTACGAAGGGCTCGCCGGTGGCGGTGCACCATTCCTGACAGTAGCCATCAATTGCTTGTTTGGCACGAGCAAGTTGCTCAGGCGTCAACTGCGAGGCGGAGGTGCTCCCATCCGCAACGTGGCGACTTTCCACTTCGCGCGGCGCGGCGAGCGGGCGGGTCTTTTGTTCGAGCCCGAGCAGTTTCAGTTTGAGCGCAAGTTGCCGCTCAGCATGCTGCGCCTGCGCAGACTCGGCAAAGCGGCGGGGGCGTCCGAGCGGTTGAGTCTCGTGGAGTGCAGCCAAAACAATCGCCGCTCGCTCCTGATCGAAGACCGCTTTGCCAAACAAGTCCTTGGCCGTGCGCTCGATTTCGCTCTGGTACTCGCGAAGCAGAGGTCCGGTGTTCGGGGCGGGAAAATTGGGAAAGCGGATCGTCAAGTCAGGAAAGCCGGTTGGGTCGATTTTCTCCGGCAGGCAAAAGAATGTATGCGCGCGGCGAAGTGGCCAGCCATTGGGCGCTCGCCCCTCGACCGACGCGATCCAGCGACCGGCATGATTCGGCTGTGGGGCTTCGCAGAGCTGAGCATCAAACCAGCGCACGGGCGGAGGACTAGCCACTCCCAGCCGGCGAACCTCATCAGCATCGCGCCAGACAAGCCGAGGTGGGTTACTCAAAGGAAAGACCCAGCCGCCGCTGCGATTGGGCTGTAGTTCCTGCTGCTGGAGGAGGCTCGCCTCGGAGAGGCGGTTAGTCTCGTCCTGCTCAATCCGTCGAACTTCCCGTATTTCCTGAATGCTAAGAAAGGCTTGAACAAAGGTGCCGTCCAAAAAAAAGAGCAGCATAGACGTCGAGCACAAAATCCATGCTTGGCCCCGCGGCCGCACCAGCCGCAACCATATCGAATGGCTATACCAATTTTCATGACAACCTAAATCCCAGCTCATCTCGTTTTTCCAGCTAAATTCGGGTCGAGCTCTCTCTGACCAAGTACCGCAAACTCAATCCACATTCAAAACGCCTAATCCGTATCGACCCCCGTGCCGCTTTCTTCTTCCTGCGAGGCTGAAAGCCTCACCTAGCATAGCCCAGGGCAAAGCGGGCTCGAGACGTTTACGTCCGAGCCAGCGTCGCCCTGGGTAAACAATCGCAAATGCAGGTCTTAGCCCTGAAGGGGCGATCCTCAAGCAGCCCAAGTGCGGCGTCAAAGTGCGGCGTCAAAGTGCGGCGTCGAAGTGCGGCGTCGAAGTGCGGCGTCGAAGTGCGGCGTGCATCCGATCCGATTTTCGCCGTCGCAATTTCGCAAACACCATGATCAACTCTCGCATCTTTGGCCCGCCCATTCAGGGCTGCCAATTCCAACCGACCCTGTAACCCAGGGCGTCGCAGCGGGTGCGGCTTCGCCACCCCGCGCTGCTTTGCCCTGGGCTATGCTAGGTCGACCCTTTGGGCCTAACGGCGACCTGGAACGATTGGACTGCTCGACTGAACTGCAAAACCTAGACTGCCCCGCGGGCCCAGATGAGAAAGAGCTGGACGTCGGCCTGAACAGCCGTGTATTCATAATGCATTTTCTTGAGTTACATCACGCCCTTCGCAGATCCGCAGCGATATGCCACCCACCCCCGCCTTCCCACACCACCTCCAAACCACCTTTCACCAACCCGACCCTCCCCTTCTCCCTCCTATTCCACATTTCCATTAGCGACCATCAGTGGTTCACCTTCTTCACTCTTGATTATTGTCCTGCTCATTAGTGCCAATCAGTGGTTCCCTTTTTCCTCCGTCCGAACTCGCACCGTTCTTGCATTGATCCGCTATCTCACGATTGAGCCATCCTCGCGCCAGCAAAGTAACGCCAGGTGAAGACGAACAGCATGTGCAAGAAGGTTAATCCCAGAATCTGAAAACCAGTCTCAGGGAGGCTCAACCCAACTGCGAATGCAATCATGGCGACTAGGAATTCAAATCTTGCCTGTGGATGCGCTCGGCCTGCTCCGATTTCTTCGCGCACATTCCTTATTACGACGTCCCGCTTGGCTGCAAAGTCAATCTCTGCTGCGTCGATCGCGCGTGCGGCTGATGTAAAGCCAGCCCAAATTCCATAACAGATAAGCCATGCAACAAACACTCCGCCATATGGACCGGTTGTCCATTGAAACGAATCCTGGGTCAACACCCCAATTACGCCGACCAAAAAAAATAAGGGAACTGTAATCCAGCGGACTAGGCACAGAGCAGCAGCAAGCACTCTCGCCGGCTTTTCATGCTTTGGTTGTAATTCAGGATTCATTTCACTGGTACTCTGACAACGCGCGAACACCAAGAAAAGGGGGGCTTGGACCAAATCGCGCCCCGCCCCCGTCCAACTTCCTTCTCACACCCGCCTACCCACACCACCTCCAAACCACCTTTCACCAACCCGCCCCTCCCCTTCTCGCTCCTATTCCACTTTTCCATTAGCGACCATCAGTGGTTCAACTTCTTCACTCTTCATTATTGTCCTTCTAATTATTGCCAATCAGTGGTTCTTCTTTTCCTCCGTAAGGTGATACCGCGCGCGGCTCTAGTTCAACATTCTTGATCTGTTCAACGAGTCGGGCCACGACTTCGTCGAATCGGTCCTTCTCCTTGCCTCCCTTGACTAAGCCGAAAAGGAGTTGACCCTGCGGGCTGAGAAACTGAACCAACGTCACCTTCCTGAATGTGAGAAGGCATGCAAAGACGGCAATGATGGGCAAGACGGCGATGAATCCCCCGAGTTGCGAATCTGGTGTTGTTCCCGGGATCGCATGGTAGAGGACGGCAATCCCTCCCGAGATCAAGAACAGCCAAACGTTTCCCCAGAACACGCTGTCCCGCATGGAGACCCTTTGGTAGTTCGGTGAAATCGCCTCGATCGGAAATGAGCCCTCATAGTCACCCCGCAGAAACAACCTGCCCTTGAGATGAACCTTTTTTGGCCACAAAGTTAACGTCTGCGCTCGGCTAAGAGACGCGTCCGTGTAGGTAAGAATTGGTTCTTCAGCCATGACTTTTCAAATCCTATCTACACAAACGCCCGGCATAATCGAAAGGCAACCAAAGACTTTCCGTTCCAAGACTGCCGGACTCGGCCGCTTCGCTTCACGGCTTGGCTATCTAGCGCCACGGATCCGCCGAGCAAGCAGCCTCGCCTCGCACTTGCCAAGGACAAAATAAGGGGACGGGGGGGACGGGGGTCAAATCGCAATTGGACTCCCGACCCCTTTCCTTTTTTAGCTTTTCCCATCCTCTCCCCGGTGATGTTACTTGGGGTCAGTATGCTTCCTAAACCATTCTTCGATCTTGCCGTTGACTTCCTTGGCCTTGGCAACGTGAAGGTCATGGCCAACGCCTTCAAAGATGTGCCGTTCGCAAGCGATCTGATTTGTTTTGAGCACATCCTCCAATAACTTGGAGCGCTCCGGCGGCACGGTGGTGTCTTTTGCCCCATGCAGGATGCAAAATGGCGTTTTGATTTTGGCCGCTTGCCCTTTGGACGGGGCCGGGAACCCGGAAACCGTATTGACGCCACCTGCAGTGATCGCGGCCGCCACTAGCCGCTTTGGTTCTTCGGCAGCCAGTCCGATGGTGACGAACGCTCCCATGCTGTTGCCGTAGGCACAAACGCGCTTCGAGTCTACATCCGGCAAGGACTCCAAGATATCCAAACACTTCTTGGCTCGGCTGAGGTTCTCCTCGCTCGCGCCAAAGTCCTTACGATCTCCTTTGCCGTCGACATGGGCGTAGTCCGGCGCGATACAGACGAAGCCCCATTTCACGAACTGAACCGCCTTCGGCCGACCAAACCGCTCGCCGGTGCTCCCCATTCCGTGACTGATCAGGATGGCCGGAAACGGCCCTTTTCCCTCAGGCCTGATGATAACCCCGCGGAAGGAAAGTTTGCCGTCGTCGAAAGAGAATCGCTCGCCGTCGATTCGCAACGCTTTCAAATCTTGGGCGCTTCCCACAGAACCCAGTAGCAGGCACGTTAGTGCGGCGAACACGCAGTTGAACGAAGCAAACTGCTTAAATCCCGTACGGAACATCTTAATCCTCCTAGAAGACAACGAATAAGATAAGGGGACGCTGGTCAAATCGCAATTTGACACCCGATACCTTTGCTTTCTTGAACTTCATGCTGAATGAGTGTGGGGGACATGTAAAATGCTGGCAAGACCCACAATCAAGAGGATCGCTCCCACTATGACCAAGGCAGCCGCCCACGCTCGCGGATAGACGCGGCATTGCCACCAACGACCCTTGCCCAATTCCGTATACGTGTCGTGAAGTTGGACCGAGTGATTAGAAGGCTCACTCGGCATTCCATACCGGCCACGCGAAGCTATCTGGTGGAATTTTCTGTCTATGGCATAGGTTGAATAAGCTATCCCGCAAGCAACCAGAATACCGACGAGGACGGCAAGCCATATTATTGTCTTGGCAAGCAAAAGGAATTCTCCGTATTCGTGAGCCCCGAGCCGAACGTCCCACGTAAACGGGAGACGTCGAAAGATTGTCACTGTTAACACTGCCCGACATTGCCGCGCCGGTTCACGGCACTGTTCGTCGGATCTTCGCCGCTACCAACACCAAAACGCATTCATTCCAAGGCAGAGTACAATCGCAGACGCGCCGAGCAACAGAAGATACCGTTTATCCATCGTACGTGCAAAAATCCATCCGGTCATGGTTGTTCCGATGAGTCCCGGCAAAAATAGCACCTCCGGGCAGTTGCTTGACGCCGTTGGGTTAATCCAGTGGTAGCCGAGAATCAACAAGCCCAAAATGGGCCACAACCACAACCAGTAGTACAGAAAGCAGAAAAGATCTCGGCGTTGCTCAATCCGGGCAAGTCGCTCAAACGCCTTGCCGCTGCGAATTCGCCGCCCCTCCACGATTTGCTTTCCGCAATGACCGCAGCAGCGTGTCGCGACAACTCGCCGACTAGAATCTGACAAGTCAGTTTTGCATTCCGGACAGAGAAGTAAGTAGTGCTTTGATTTCCGCTCCGCCCAAACCAAAGGAGCGAGGAAAAATCCAATTGAAGGAATAAGCATCGCTAGAGAAAGACAAGCAGCAGCCCCCTCCCCTACGTTTTGCTTGGCGTAGTCGACCATGGAATCTTGCCAGAAGGCGATTACCGATAGGTATGCAGACATGGCAACGAGCCCGACGCTCATTGCGGGGATGAGGATCCACGCTCGCTTCTTCTCGAAGTCATTGATGTCGGTAACCGTCAGCATCACCACAGCACACTTCTCATCGGACGAACAACCAAATTCACCCAGTTGCCGCAAACTGACTTTGATTTCAAGAGGCACCCGTTCGGCAACTCGGGTGAACTGTTTGTGATACCGCCGGGTCAACAAAAACTGTTTCCGTGCCCACCTCTTCGAAACAAAGATTTACGGTCCGACCGATCGCTCTGGTGCGGTGAAGCGTCTTGGCAGGAATGGTCACACTCTCCCACGGCTCAAGTCGCAGCTCCCGCCCATCCTCGAGGTCAATCACAAGGCATCCTTCCACGACAATGAAGAGCTCGTCCGATGTCGGATGAAAGTGCCAGCGATACTCCCCTTCGAAAACCGCCAGCCTAAGGCAGCTCCCATTGACTCGGTTGATCACCTGGTTCTTGTACGGCTCGATGACGCTCGCGCCCTCCGCTTTCAAGTTCGTCACATGAAGCGCAGCGTACTTTACCGGCTCGTTTTTGTACGCATCAGCGGACTCTTCCATACTCTCACTCGAACTCAAACTCCAACTCGAAAAGCGATTCGACCCACTACAGCAGCATAACGGCCAAGGTGACCGAGTCGACGCTAAAAAAACGGGTCCCAAAAATACCTTCTGGCCGGCGACTTCGGTTTACAGCCTTGTTATCCCTCTTTAGAAATTCTCACAGCTTGTCCGTTGGCGACAACCGGTACCCACAATATCCACAGTGTCGAAACGATCCACAAATGATACCCAATGTAGAGCTCTTCGATTCCTGAATAGGGACGCAACCAAAGCAAAAGCGAGCAAAGCGTTCCAACAACGACCGCTCCAATCAGGAATCCGCCGGATTTCCAGTGCATAAAGATAGTGACCAAGACGAATGCACAGGAACAATTGAGCACCAGGGCAAGCAGAGACATGATCGACACTTCAATGCTACCGGGAACAAACGCAGTGAATGTGCCAAGTGTAAACAAGGCAAGACCAGTATGAACGGCTCCCATTTTTGCAGCCGGCAAGGCAAGCGAAAGCAGGAACAATCCTACGCCAACGAGGCAAAGAAGTTCCGTCTTTGACAATCGAAATATCCGATCGCTTTGGTTCATCTTAATTCAGTGGGATAACGAACCCCGGTTGGGAACCCTACCTCACGACCTGCCCCCAATGCAGCCCGTTCCTACTTCCGTCAGCCGGGCTCCGTTTTCAACACGCACCCCATCGCCGCTTCGGTGGTCCGATTTGTTACCCGGCGATTGGATTAAAGCATCCCCAATGGCAGAAGGAAATTGTACAGTCCCGCGGAAAACGCGACCGCAAATAGGAACAGCAAGCCAATTCTAAAACCCCGAGGCACGATAAAGCTCGCGACCAGAGCGACAATTGCGGTGCCAAACCAGAATTGACGGTATTGTTGCAAAATCTTCCACGTCTCTGGGTATTTGTCAGGTTCGTTTACGGATCCCCAGATTGAATTGTAATTGTCGACGAACAAACCGATTGCAGTGCCAAACGCAATTGAAATGAACAGAAATTTGCCAAGTGTAAATTGGCGATGGCCGGCTTCGAGCGGTCTGTTTGTGTCCCCCATTTGCTGGTCCAACCCCTAAGCCAGATAACGATTCGCATCAGCGGGCCGGCGCGAACCGCGTTGAAATCGAAGCCGACCCGACCGCCTGCTCCGCTGTATGGAGACGTTACCCGTCGGCTTGGACTATCATTTGGCCGTTTCCAATTGGTAGTACCGTCACGCTGAGACCAAAGTTAGTTGACAGGTGCCGCTGGAATTCACGCAGTTCCGTAGCATGAGATATTGCATTGTCGACCACGAGCAATCCAAAACGAGTTACGCGAACCAAATCGTCGACCCAATGGCAATAGGCAGCTCTATCCGCATCGAGGAAAACGAAATCGTAGATAGCAGTATCACAGCCGCGCAGGAACTCGCTACCGTCCGCCACATGGAGAACGACGACATCCTGCAGGTTACACTCCGCCAAATGCCGGCCTGCCATTTGAGCCTTCTCGAAAGATTTATCGACCGTGTCAACTTGTGAGCCAATGCGTTTAGCCGCACGTGCAAGCCATATCGTCGAGTAACCATTCGACGTTCCAAGTTCGAGAATTCGCTTGGGCTTCAATTCCGACAAGAGTAGGTCAAGGAACACACCGGTGGAGGGTGTGATGTTGAGCATCATCTCTGAACGCTGAGACGTAGAAGCGTCGGTTCGGCGCCCCTCTTCGTATAGTCGCTCAAGATACGATTCAACATTCATGACTTTCTCGGGTAACGCCATGTTTCACTGGGCCGTGGTGAACGGCATTGATTTCAAAATCCGCACGACCCGAGGGTCCGTGTGAAACGGTTTGTTATTTGCCTTCCTTGCCATCGTTCGAAACCGCCGTAGCGATTCCGATCAATTGTCGATGATTGATCGGCACATCATCGGGAATCAACGGAATTTGGAGTATTCCTGTCTTCCACGGCGTTCCGCATATCCATCTGCGACGTTTCGCATAAAGTCTCGAATCGAGTGTTGCGGCATCAACTTCGACATCGACCATGAAGCCTGATTCTTCAATGAGCTTATCCAGCGGTTCGTCGAGCGTATCAATTTGGTAGATCCGTCCATCTTCTAGGTGGAGCCTTTTTCCGTCGACAGCTTTAACCTTTACCGGCGATAGTAGTGGGTTGTTTTCGACATCGCGAGGATAGTGAAATTGGATGATTTGCAAGTATGACGCAACGAGCAGCACGACCAGTGCTGACGCTGTAAAGACAAAGAGGGACTTGATGGAGCGGAAAAGCTTCATGGCAAATAACATCACCGTTCACTGGGCCGCGGCAAACGACATTGTTTCGAAGTACCGCGCGATCCGCGGTTCCGTCTGTACCAGTTTGTTCTACCATATTTTACTGAGAGCTTGCATCCACGTCATCGGGTTCAATGATTGGGGTACCTGCCATGAGTTTGTCGGGGAAGGCATCGAACGAAGGAGACAATTCTCGAAAGTCCTCCCATTGGAGCGACTTTGCGGGGATGTCACCGACAGCGCCGGTTCCGTTTACGCGCACATCAATTTCGTGAAGTTCTCCGCAATCATCAGTGCCAAAGCCGAGTAATCCAGGCGCGAATTCATCAAATCCGTATTCGTGTCTGAATTGCAGTGCGTCACGCAACGGCCACATCCATACGAGTCCATAACCAATCAACTCGATGTCCATCTTTACAGCGCAGTGATTACGGTGGAAATCGATGAATGATTGCGGCACGTTCTTGGGACATGCCCCAACGAAGTCAGCGATCTCTGCTTTGGTTGGAATCGAAGTCCTGATTTGCTGGGTGGCAGAACGGCTCTGATCAATGGCTCGCGGCTACAGGATTATCCATCACGCTGGACGCTGCCCGCGAGTCCATTGTCCCGGGTGGTTAGCCACACTGGAATCCGGCCAACGGTTTCAAGCAATCGAAGCAGAAGAAGACGTAGATCATTCCGACGTCACCAAACATCCACTTTTCCTGCCCGTCCTTTGGCTTCGCAAGGCAATCGATGCGATGCGGATTTGAA
>Ga0169931_10010831_pt1 | contig 12948 bp, 7 predicted proteins | sample Kivu_15m_20L_FD_129675 | JGI IMG/M metagenome (GOLD analysis project Ga0169931, IMG submission 129675) | Freshwater microbial communities from Lake Kivu, Western Province, Rwanda to study Microbial Dark Matter (Phase II) - Kivu_15m_20L... | ecosystem: Environmental > Aquatic > Freshwater > Lake ...
ACCTCTTCCCATTCCGAACAGAGAAGTTAAGCCCACCTGCGCAGATGGTACTACATCCGTGGGAGAGTATGTCACCGCCTTCTTCAACCCTTCATCAATCGATGAAGGGTTTTTTGTTTTAATAAATATACAAAGAATCCTTATGTATATTAATAAATGATATTATAGAAATGCATAAATGGATTCTAATTTAATACCTCTTGAACCTTTGATAAGGATAGTTTTAAAGGTAATGTCATTTAAAATATTTGAATTAATTAGTTGGTCAACATTTTCAAAAAATGTAAAATTCGGAAATTTATATTTTAAATATTCAAAATTAACTCCAACTAAATATGCGTTAAGATTTAAGTCATTAATTATTTTTAAAATATTTTCATGCTCTTTTTTTGATGAGTTTCCTAATTCAAACATATCTCCCAAAATACATAATTTTTCATTTTCAGCTTTAAGTTGATAAAATTCTTTTATAGCATGCTGCATGCTTGATGGGTTTGCATTGTACGCATCAAGTATTAATTGATTTTTTGAAGTTACTTTCCACTGAGATCTATTGTTTGTAGGAAAGTAATTTTCAATTGCAATTTTGATTTCTTGGTCTGGAATATTAAAATGTTTCCCTATTAAAATTGCATACATAATATTTTGCGCATTGTAGCTACCAAATAAATTACTTTTTATTTTATTTTTAAGATATATAATCTCAACTTTTTCCGATTGGTTGTTTATTTGATAATTCAAGAAATTAGAAATAGGATCTAAGGAAAATCCTTTTTTATAGGGGTAATCTTTTAATATTTCTACTTGTTTTGAATCGTCGGCATTATAAAAAATAGTGCCTTTTGTAACGAATATATTTTTGTATAGCTCAGTTTTTCCTTTAATAACGCCTTCTTCTCCACCAAACCCTTCCAAATGTGCTTTTCCAAAGTTTGTGATTAAACCAAAATTTGGCTGGCATAAATCACTTAAAAATTCAATTTCCTTTTGATGATTGGCACCCATTTCTACAATACCAATTTCTAAATCTAACGGAAAGGAAAGTAATGTAAGTGGAACTCCTATATGGTTATTTAGATTTCCAATAGTAGCTTTAGTTTTAAATTTTTTGGATAAAACCGATTGAACCAATTCTTTAGTGGTTGTTTTACCATTGCTCCCAGTTAAACCAATAATTGGAAAATCAAATTGTTTTCGATGGTATTTTGCTAATTCTTGCAAAGTTTGTAAACTGTCTTTAACTAACAATGTATTCGGAAGTTCAGCGTATGCAACGTCATCAATAACAACCATTTTTGCCCCTTTTTCTAAAGCAAGTTTTGTAAATTGGTTGCCATTAAAGTTTGGCCCTTTTAAAGCAAAAAATAGGTTATCAGGTTCTATTTTTCGCGTATCTGTAGTAACTCCACTGGAATTTAAAAAAGCTTGATATAATTGGTCTATTTTTCCCATATTTTTTTATTCATAAAAAAAGCCCTAAAAAGGGCTCTTGTTTGAAATTATTTTGCTTTTGGCTTCCCTCTAGCAGTTTTTTTATTTGATTTTGGGCCTACTTTTGACATGGCGCATCTAAATCCGATATCATCTGTTGCCATATCTTGAGAAAAGAATCTTCTTTGGGCAGGATCTAACCAATAAGCTCTGTCTCTCCAAGAACCTCCTTTATATACTCTTACATTGTCATCAATTAAAGTAGTTCTTTTAGCTGATCTGTCATACTTTCTTACCATCAATCCAATACTATCTGAAGTAACTTGATGAATAGGAGAGTTGTACATTCTTTTATTGTCTTTTAATTCTAAATTAGCATCTTCATTGTCTCCACCACCAAATTTATAGTATTTTGAAGACTGCTTGTCACCATCTCTATAATTTCTGTTGTCACTTCTATCGAAATTTTGTCTTAAATAGGTTTCATTTTCATCTACAGGAATTTGTGCAATTTGACCTGGTAAGTTTCTAGCGATAACTTTTCCATTAGATAAAGTATCGTATTTAATATTATCTTTCGTGACTAATTCAATTTTACCGTCCTCTCCAATTTTGTTCTTAAAGTAAACATTGCCTCTATAGTAATTAAAATCATTGGCTTCATCATCTACAATAGGTCTGTAAACATCAGCAACCCATTCATTAACATTTCCAGCCATATCATACAGACCAAAATCGTTTGGTGGATATGATTTTACAACTTGTGTAATGTCAGCCCCATCATCAGACCAACCTGCAATTCCTCCATAATCTCCTTTACCTTGTTTATAATTGGCCAATTGATCTCCTCTCATTTGACGATTTCCGGCTCTGGTATACATTCCTGACCACGGATATTTCTTTTGACCTTTATAAAGGTTGTACTCTCTGTTTCCAACATTTGCAACAGCAGCATATTCCCATTCCGCTTCTGTAGGTAATCGATAATCAGGTAAAAACACACCTGAAGACCTAGTTGCATAAATCCCTTTTGCATTAGGTTTTGAACGTCCTCTTTTTCCTTTTAACACAATTTGATCATCACCTCCATAAGTTAAGGTAGGAGCATTTATATAGGTTTCAGTACTAAATGTTTTATCAGCCGTAACATCTAAAACTTTTGCATCTCTTTTTAAATAACCTTCTCTTTCAAGAACATTCTCATTTACACGTTCAGTTCTCCATTTAGCATATTCCATCGCTTGTATCCAATTCACACCTACAACAGGGTAATTAGCATATGCAGGATGGCGTAAGTAATAATTGGTCATGGTTTCATTATAGCCTAATCGGTCTCTCCATACTAAAGTATCAGGCAAAGCACCATAATAAATAGATTTGTAGTTTTCTTCATTTGGATCAAAAACTCTCTTTACCCAATCCAAATATTCCGTATACATCATATTGGTAACTTCATGCTCATCCATATAAAAGGATTGAACGTGTTGTTGATTGGGCATGTTGTTAAAATCATGCATTACATCGTCTTGTACTTTACCCATTGTAAATGTACCCCCTTCAACAGCAACCATTCCTGTCGGAGTTTCTTGTTTTTTGTAGTTAGAGGCAAATTGAAATCCTCCCTTTTTGTCGTTGATTTTCCACCCAGTAGCAGAAGAGGTGTTTTTAGAGCTGTTCTTTTTACCACAACTCACAAATCCAACCATTAACAATAAACTTAATAAAAGTCTAACGGTCATAATCTTGTTTCGTTTCATTATTTGAAATAGGTCAATTTTAGGCACGCAATATAGCAATAATGCATTACATTACAACATAAATTTTAGGTTACTATGGAAAATTATTTCCAAATAGAAACTATATAACGAATTGGGTTAATTTTTTATTGTTTTTATAACTTAAGATATCGCTTTTACAATATATTTTTGCTAATATCGTTTCATTGAACATGAAGAGTTTTCGTCTTTTATTTTTTGTTTTCATTTATATTGTATCCAATGCTCAACAGAGTTTTGATATAAATTTAGATTGGAAATTACAAAACTACACTACAACTAACCAAGAATTTTTACTTCCTATGTTTGAAGTAAAAAATTTTTATTTCGATGAAGGTATCGGTCAGGTATTTTACCAAAACCTAATCAAATCAGAGTCAATATTAGGAGAAAATAGTGTAACCATTGGTAAGTTTCAAACAGAAATTGTTGCTTCTACAGATTTGGGGAGCATAAAAGTTTCTGAAATCCCATCAAAATTTACGTACCAAGTTTCCAATGTTACAGAAAGAGATCAAATTTCTCATTGGATACAATTCAATCCTTTTTTTAAGGAGAACAATCAAATTTATCGTGTTAAAAATATTTCATTTAATTATGTTTTAGAGAGTTCAAATCAAAACAAGCCAACTTTATTGAATTTTCAAGGAATTTCTAATTCGGTTTTAAGAACAGGTGAATGGTATCGATTTTTTGTAGAAAAATCAGGAGTTTATAGAATCAACAGAAGTTTTTTGCAAAGTTTGGGGATGAATGTTAATGTTGATCCACGAAGAATTCAGCTTTTCGGTCATGGTGGAAAAATGTTACCACTTTCTAATGCAGTAAATTTTCCTACAGACCCACAAGAAATGACTATCAGGATTATTGGGGAAGAAGATGGTAGCTTTGATAATTCAGATTACATTTTAGTCTACTTAGAAGGCCATGATCAATGGTCACAAGAAAATTTTACCCATTTAAATTATTATAGCGACAAGGCTTACTATTACATTACATTAGGAAGCTCACTCGGAAAAAGAATTCAAAATTACCAAGAGCCTACTGCTACCGCAACGGTTACAACCAATACTTTTGACGATTATCATTTTCACGAAAGAGACTTAGTAAATATTGGAAGATTGGGAAGAAGATGGTTTGGTGAACAATTCGGAATTCAAAACAATTACTCTTTTACATTCAATATTCCTAATATAGATAATTCTGAGCCAATTCAAGCACAAGTTCGAATGGCATCTGCGGCAACTTCCTCAACTTCTTTAGTAATTAGAGCTAACGGAACCGAAGTGGCTAATGCTACTTTAGTTGAAACAGGAACCGTGAGTCCTCCTTATTATGTAGATACTCCTATTAACTTTACCATCAACGCACAAAGTAATATCGACTTACAATTGGCATTTACCAATAATGGTGTGCCAAATGCTAGAGTTTTTTTGGATTTTATTACACTAAGAGCAAAGCGATTTTTAGCGGGAGGAAACCAACAATACCATATTCAGTCTCAACAATTAGATTTTGGAAATGGTGTGGTGCAAATGAATTTTCAAAATACCCAAAATTTGATTGATATATGGGATATTTCAGACATTTACAATGTTTCGGCTATTGCAATCAATGGGAATAGTTCTTTTAGTTTTAAAGCGATTCAAGGTCAAGGGAAAAGATTTGTAGCAGTACATCAATCGGACTTTTTAACCCCACAAAGAGAGTCGAATGCAAGGGTAGTAAACCAAAACTTAAAAGGCACTATTTTTCAAAATAATGGACAATTTCAAGACATTGATTATTTGATTATCACTCCAAGAAATTTAAGGTCGGAAGCTCAACGATTGGCTAATTTTCATCAAAACACCAACCAAATGGTGGTAAGGATAGTAGATTTAGAGAGTATTTACCAAGAATTTTCATCTGGCAGACAAGATATTTCTGCCATTAGAAATTTTGTTCGTTATGTGTATTGGAATGCCTCGGTGCCTTCAAATAGAGTCAAATTTTTGAATTTATTTGGAGATGCTTCATTCGATTTTAAAAACAGAGTTCCTGCAAGCATCAACACCAATATTGTTCCGATATATCATGCAATTAATGGCAACACCACCGGAATAAGCTCTTTTATGTCCGATGATTTTTATGGTTATATGGATGCTAATGAAGGTAATTTAGATCAGTTTTTTCCGAACGGAATTGATATTGCTGTTGGAAGGATGCTTGTTTCAAACACCATGCAAGCAAAAGAAATGGTAAATAAGGTTATTGATTACCATGATGAAAAATCTTATGGCAGATGGCGGAACAACTTGGTGGTAATTTCTGATGATACTGACAAACCTTCAGATGCTTCCTTACAATCAAGAATGAACCAAGCAGCAGATGTGATTGTTGCAGAAAAGCCATTTTTTAATATGGCCAAAATATTTTTAGATGCATATCAACAAGAAACTTCAGCTGGAGGGCAGCGATACCCCAAAGCCAGAGAGGACTTTAAAAATGCATTTGAAAACGGTACTTTGGTAATCAATTATCTTGGTCATGGAGGTGAAGAAGGTTTGGCAGCAGAGCGAGTATATGAGAAAAGTGATGGGCAAAATTTTTCAAACAAATTCAGATATCCGTTATTTATCACACTCACATGTGAGTTTTCACGTTTTGATAATCCATACCGACCCACCGCAGGAGAATATACTTATTGGAATCCGAATGGAGGAGCTATTGCAATGATTACCACCACACGAGAAATTGGCCAAATTACCGCAGAAAATGCCAATTTTGTATTAAATGAGTATTTGTTTGGTTACGGAGCTTCCAACGAAGTAGCTAGCATGGCAGAAGCACTGAGAAGAACTAAAAATAGTTTTGGGAATTCTAGTTTAAGGGTAATTTCATTTATAGGTTGTCCAGCGACCAAATTGGCAATTCCGAAACCAAAAATTATCATCACAAAAGTAAACGATGTGCCTTTGGCACAATCCAATACGGTATTAAATGCCTTATCTAGTGTGAAATTATCAGGTGAAGTTCGCGATGAATCAGGCAACCAACTTTTAACTAATTATAACGGACAGTTGGCAGTACAAGTATTTGATAAAAACAGAACTGCTATTACATTGAACAACGATTTTTTGAGTCCCCAAATCAATTTTAATATTTTAGGGGAAACCATTTTTAGAGGTAATGCTACTGTAACTAACGGAGTATTTGAATTTTCGTTTGTTGTGCCAAGAGATATTAGGGTAAATGTTGGTAATGGAAGGGTAAGTTTATATGCCAAGACGTCTAATCCATCTTTGCAAAACCAAACAGGTTATGAACTTGGAATTCAAGTAGGTGGTGTTAATGCAAATGCTCCGGTAGATAACATTGCCCCAACGGCAATACTATATATGAATGATGAAACTTTTATTAACGGAGGAATAACCAATAATAACCCAATTTTTTTAGCAAACATGGAGGATGATAGTGGAATGAACACTGTTGGAGGTATTGGTCATGACATGGTTGCAATTTTAGATGGTGATGAAAGCAATCCAATTATTATGAATAATTTTTACGAGGCTGATGTAGACGATTTTACCAAAGGAAGCGTTCGATTTCCTTTTAGAAATTTAGAAAAAGGATTACACCATATTAAATTTACTGCATGGGATACCCATAACAATCCAGTTACGTCTGAATTAAATTTTGTAGTAACAGGAGAGGATCAAATTACATTATCTAATGTGTTAAATTACCCCAATCCGTTTGTGAGTTATACCCAATTTTGGTTTAGTCACGATAGGCCTTTTGAGCCTTTAGATGTTCAAGTACAAATTTTTACCGTAACAGGTAAAGTGGTAAAAACCATCAATCAAACTGTGATAACAGAAGGATTTTTGTCTAGAGAAATTACATGGGATGGAAGAGACGACTTTGGAGATAAAATAGGAAAAGGGGTTTATATTTACCGGTTAAAAGTTAAATCGACATTAACCAATAAAATTTCTGAAAAAGTAGAAAAATTGGTGATTCTATAATAATAATTTTATATTTGCTTTCCATGTTTAGTATACACTAACACAATAATTATTATTTGTGTAAGTTATCATGATGACATTAGCTAGTTTCACTTTTTATGAAAAAAAATATTTTAATAACATTATTGTTGTTTACTTCAGTAGTTTCTTTTGCTCAAAACCAAGATAGTAGAGTAATTACCACCGGAGTTCCGTTTTTATTGATTGCAGCAGATGCTCGTTCAGGAGGGATGGGAGATCAAGGAGTAGCAACATCTCCAGATGCTTTTTCACAACAGTGGAATCCAGCAAAGTATGCATTTGCAAATGAAAAAGTTGGGATTACTGCTAGTTACATCCCATATTTGGTTGAGTTAGCCAATGATATTTCTTTGGCTCAAATAACCTATTATAATCGCATCAATGATAGAAGTGCTTTTGCAGGAAGTTTGCGTTACTTTAGTCTAGGTCAAATTGAACTACGTCAAGATTTTGATAGTCCAGTTACCATTGTAAAACCTAATGAATTAGCATTAGATGCTTCTTATTCACTTAGACTAGGCGATCGATTTTCTATGGCTGTTGCCGGTAGATATATTCGCTCACAATTACGAATTCAAGATGTGAATAACGATGCTTCTGCAGCCAATGCCTTTGCAGTAGATATTGCGGGTTACTATCAGTCAGAAGAAATTGCGTACAACACTTTTAACGGTCGATGGAGAGCAGGTTTTAACTTTCAAAATTTAGGACCAAAAATTAGTTATGATTTCGATCAAAACGATTTTAATGCTAATTTTTTAACTTCTAACTTGAAAATTGGAGGCGGATTCGACTTTATTTTAGATGATTACAATAAGGTCGCAGTTAATCTTGAGTTAAATAAATTATTGGTTCCTACACCACCACAAGTTACCGATGTAAATGGAGATGGTGTGGTGGATAGCCAAGATGCTGCTGAAGTTTTTAACGATTACAGAAGCACCAATTGGTTTTCAGGAATATTTCAGTCATTTGGCGATGCGCCAGGTGGATTTAAAGAAGAGTTACAAGAAGTAACTTGGGCTTTAGGAGCAGAGTTTATGTACCAAGATTCTTTTGCGTTTAGATTAGGATATTTTAACGAAAGTGAATTAAAAGGAGCAAGAAAGTTCTTTTCATTAGGAGCAGGTTTTAAATACAATGTAGTAAAAGTGGATGTTTCTTACTTGTTCTCTGCATCTAAAGTGAGAAATCCGTTAGAAAACACCTTGCGTTTTTCACTAACATTTAATTTTGGTGATTCTTACGATGAATATTAAACTTAAAAACAATATGAAATACAACTCCAAAAGTTCCAATGCTTTTGGAGTTTTTTGTCTATAAACAGTTTATGAGAGAAATTACATTACAAACTACTTTTGTTGAATTTGACGAATTGCAAGAATTGCCAATTCAGGTTAAAGATTTAATGTTGTTGGCAATAGAAGTTCGGAAAAAAGCTTATGCCCCATATTCTAACTTTCAAGTTGGTGCAGCTATTTTGTTAGAAAACCACCAAATAGTAACCGGATCTAACCAAGAAAATGCTGCATTTCCTTCCGGATTATGTGCAGAGAGAGTGGCAATTTTTCAGGCAGGTAGCTTGTACCCAGACCAAAAAATTAAAATTATTTGTATTTCAGCAAGCTCTATCGAAAAGCCTGTTCTTGAACCAATACCTCCTTGTGGTGCTTGTAGACAGAGTATTGCAGAATACGAACAAAAGCAACAAGAAAAAATTGAAATTTATTTTATGGGTGCAGCCGGTAAAGTTTTAAAAACAAATTCGCTTAAAGATTTGTTGCCTTTGTCGTTTGATAAAAAGTTTCTTTAATTCTAAAACGTTTTCGTAAAAAAGTTTTAGAATTTAAGGTCTGTTTAATTTTTACATGTTATACAGAAGTTTTAATTTTGCATTTCGGTTTTTAAGCAACTTTTGTGGATTAATTGACAATCATTCAAAAAAATACCAAATATAATATAACTGCTGTGTAAACGGCATCTTAAAACTACTGACAAATGAAACCTATTACCAAAGAAGTTTACCTAAAATGGTATGAAGAAATGCTCTTCTGGAGAAAATTTGAAGACCGTTTAGCAGCTTTATACATCCAACAAAAAGTAAGAGGATTTTTGCATTTATACAACGGACAAGAAGCAGTATTAGCAGGTGCTTTGCATGCCATGGACTTGTCTAAAGACAAAATGATTACAGCGTATCGTAACCACGTACAGCCAATTGGGATGGGAGTAGATCCGAGAAGAGTAATGGCCGAATTGTTAGGAAAAGCAACAGGTACTTCAAAAGGATTAGGTGGATCGATGCATATTTTTTCCAAAGAACATGGGTTTTATGGAGGTCACGGAATTGTAGGTGCTCAAATTCCGGTAGGAGCTGGAATGGCATTTGCAGAAAAGTATTTAAAAACAGGTGGTGTGTCATTAACTTACTTTGGAGATGGTGCTGCACGTCAGGGGTCATTACATGAAGCATTTAATATGGCCATGTTGTGGAAACTTCCGGTAGTATTTATTTGTGAAAACAACGGATATGCCATGGGAACATCGGTGGAGAGAACAGCTAACCACACCGATGTTTGGAAACTTGGTTTAGGTTACGAAATGCCTTGCGGACCGGTAGATGGAATGAATCCGGTTAAAGTTGCTGAAGCAATGCACGAAGCTATTGAAAGAGCTCGTAGAGGTGATGGACCAACTTTCTTAGAAATGAAAACTTATCGCTATAGAGGCCACTCTATGTCGGATGCACAACACTACCGTACCAAAGACGAAGTGGAAGAGTACAGAAAAATTGACCCTATTACCCAAGTGTTAGACATTATCAAAAACAAAGGGTATGCTAAAGATGCAGAAATTGAAGTAATAGACCAAAGGGTAAATGATTTGGTAGACGAATGTGAAAAATTTGCAGAAGAGTCGCCTTATCCAGATTTATCTGTGATGTATGACGTAGTGTACGAACAAGAAAATTATCCATTTTTACCTCATAAATTGTAAGCATTATGGCAAAAGTAATTACCATGCCACGTTTGAGTGATACCATGACCGAAGGGGTAGTGGCTAGTTGGCTTAAGCAAGTTGGCGATACGATTAAACAAGGAGACATTTTAGCGGAAATTGAAACCGATAAAGCAACCATGGAATTCGAAAGTTTTCATGATGGTGTTTTGTTGTATATTGGAGTGCAAGTTGGAGAAACTGCTCTCGTAGATTCTCTTTTGGCTATTATTGGTCAAGCTGGAGAGGATATCTCTTCTTTGCTAAACAATTCTTCAAGTAATATTGTAACAGAACAAAATACTGCAGAAAGCACCACTTCTGAAATTGCACCACCTACTAAAACAAATGAGATACCAGCAGGAGTAAAAGTGGTTACCATGCCACGTTTGAGTGATACCATGACAGATGGTACTGTGGCAAAGTGGTTAAAAAAAGTGGGAGATGTAGTAAAACAAGGAGATATTTTGGCTGAAATTGAAACAGACAAAGCTACTATGGAGTTTGAAAGTTTCAATGGAGGAACCTTATTGTATATTGGAGTACAAGAAGGGCAAACGGCCCCGGTAGATAGTATTTTAGCTGTTTTAGGTCCGGCTGGTACCGATGTTAGCGGGGTGGTTGCAGGTTTTTCAGCAGGAGTAGCAAATGCTTCTCCAGCAAAAGAAGAAGCTCCAGCAGTACAAGCCCCAATGGTTACTTCCAATGAGTCTTCTGTAGAAGTTACTACCAATAACGATAGAGTATTTGCTTCTCCTTTAGCTAAAAAAATAGCCAAAGAAAAAGGAGTGCAACTTTCTCAAATTAAAGGAACCGGAGAAAACGGTAGAATTACCAAAAAAGATGTGGAACAATTCCATGCTCCAGCAGCTGTAACCCAAGCACCAGTTGCTGCTGCTTCAAATGTAGAAGCTGCAACTCCTGTAAAACCATTTGTGCCAGCAGGAGAAGAGTTTACGCAAGAAGTGAAAAATTCGCAAATGCGTAAAACCATTGCAAAACGTTTGAGCGAATCTAAATTTACTGCTCCGCATTATTATTTAACCATCGAAATTAGAATGGACAAAGCCATGGCTTCTCGTGAAGTAATTAATGGTTTGCCTGATACCAAAGTTTCTTTCAACGACATGGTAATCAAAGCTTGTGCCATGGCATTGAAAAAGCATCCACAAGTGAACTCGCAGTGGAAAGACGATGCCATGATGTTGCACCACCATGTACACGTTGGTGTTGCAGTTGCTGTTGAAGATGGTTTGGTGGTTCCGGTACTAAAATATGCCGATCAAATGAGTTTGACCCAAATTGGTGCTCAGGTAAAAGAAATGGCAGGAAAAGCAAGAAACAGAAAATTACAACCTCAAGAAATGGAAGGAAGTACTTTTACTGTTTCTAATTTAGGAATGTTTGGTATCCAATCATTTACTTCCATCATCAACCAACCAAATTCTGCAATTTTATCGGTAGGTGCTATTGAACAAAAACCAGTAGTGGACAACGGACAAATTGTGGTTGGAAATACCATGACGGTAACTTTGGCTTGTGACCACCGAACAGTAGATGGTGCAACCGGTGCACAGTTTTTACAAACTTTAAGAAGTTATATCGAAAATCCGGTAACTATGTTGGCATAGTTTGGATAAAACGATCATTATAAACAGAAATCCACCTCAAAAGGGTGGATTTTTTACTGCTTATCGCTTGCTATTAATTAGTATTTTCTAAACATTTCGTTGTCTGATTCCTCGTAGGTAATTTGTACCTTTGCACCTTATTTTGCAAATTCAAGTATGAATCGGTTTTTTTCGGTTGGTTTTTGGGAAACCATCGCTAGAATTATTTTGCGTAATCGCATCACCATTTTAGCAATTATTATTGCTTTAACGGTATTAATGGCCATGCAATGGAAGCACATGCGTTTTTCCTACACCGAAGCCAATCTACTTCCAAAGGACCACCCGGTAAACAGTGATTATGAAGCCTTTTTAAAAGTTTTTGGGGAGGAAGGAAATCTTATTGTTTTAGGAATACAAGATGAAAAATTTTGGGAAGTAAAAAATTTTGAAGCTTGGCAGCAATTCGTGCAAAAATTACAAGATGCTAAAGAGGCAACTTCTGTTATTTCCATTGATCAACTGAACGTGCTGCAAAAAGATACGTTACAAGAAAAATTGGTAGCCAAACCTTTTTTGGACCAAACCAAAATAAGTACAGCCAAGTATCTTTCGGAAAAAGAAAACGAATTATACCAAAAGCTTCCTTTTTATGAAGGATTGATTTATAATGCCAAATCTAAAACCATTCGTTCTGCGGTATATTTAGATAAGGCAATTGTGAATACGGAAGCACGAAAAATATTTATCGATTCCGTGTTAATTCCAGAAAAAGAAAAATTTGAGAAAAATACTGGTATACAACTTCGTGTTTCCGGGATGCCTTATGTGCGGACTTTAAATTCGCAAAATATTATTGATGAAATTGGTTTATTTGTAATGGGAGCTCTGCTAGTAACCTCTATCATTTTCTTTTTCTTCTTCCGAAGTTTTAGGGCAACTTTTATCTCTATGTGTGTGGTAATTGTTGGGGTGATGTGGGCTTTTGGCACCTTAGGTTTGTTTAAGTATGAAATCACGGTTTTAACTGCAATTATTCCGCCATTAATTATCGTAATCGGAATTCCGAATTGCATTTTTCTAATCAATAAATACCAACAAGAA
>Ga0169931_10010832_pt1 | contig 12947 bp, 10 predicted proteins | sample Kivu_15m_20L_FD_129675 | JGI IMG/M metagenome (GOLD analysis project Ga0169931, IMG submission 129675) | Freshwater microbial communities from Lake Kivu, Western Province, Rwanda to study Microbial Dark Matter (Phase II) - Kivu_15m_20L... | ecosystem: Environmental > Aquatic > Freshwater > Lake...
CATAAGTATAGTGTTTTTCATAAAAAGATCTGAGTTTCTTACGATTGATCTGAGTAACCGACTCTCTATTTCCAATGATATCCTTTCCGTAAGCCGAACCTTTGTAGAAGTTTCGAAAATAGAAATCCGTTACAAATTCATCTGGATCATCTTCATAGGACTGCATTTCTTCGATCACAACACCTTTTTCCAGTTCGATGTCTTTTTCCAAAAGTTTTGGTCGAAATACCATGTCAGATAGGATGTCTAGAGCGAGTTCCGTACTTTCCTTCCCGCAAACCACGTAGTATTCCGTGTACTCTTGGGATGTAGATCCGTTTAAAATTCCTCCAACCCTTTCAATTTCTCTAGCTATTTCATGTGCGTTTCGCGTTTCTGAATCCTTAAAGAGCATGTGCTCCAAAAAGTGGAAGTAACCCTCCTCTTTGTCCGATTCTACCAAAGAACCGTTGCGATGGAAAAGCCCAACAGCAACGGTAGAAGAATGCTTCAATGGTCGAAAACAGACCGTGAAACCACTATCTAAAACTATTTTTTGTAATAAATCCTGCATTGACCTTTCCTAGCAGGCTTCTGGCTCACTGTCCGAGCAAGACATCCTTTCGGGAAAGATCGATTTTTCCAGTTTTGTCGACGGAAATCACTTTCACTTGAATTCTCTGTCCTTCACTTACAATATCTCGTACGGATTGTACTCTTTTGACATCCAATTTGGATATATGACAGAGTCCTTCTTTACCTGGGAGAATTTCAACGAAGGCGCCGAAATCAGCGATTCGTTTTATAGTTCCTTCATAAATCTTCCCTATTTCGATTTCTTCAAATATCCCATCTATCAAAATAGTGGCTTTCTCCTTTGATTCTTCTGAAGGAGATGCTATCGTTACACGACCTGTATCATCCACAGAGATCTCAGATCCAGACTGTTCTATGATGGATCGGATCATCTTCCCACCAGGCCCAATCAATTCACCTATACGATCTTTGGGAATTTGCTTGATTGTGATACGGGGAGCATTGGCACTCAAATTGCCTTTGACCTGAGATATTACCTTATTCATCTCGCCCAGAATGTGATCTCGACCCACTTGTGCTTGTTCAATGGCTTTTTGAAGAACTTCTAATCCCAATCCATTGACTTTTAAATCCATTTGGAAAGCGGTGATGCCTTTTTTGGTACCAGCAAGTTTGAAGTCCATGTCTCCAAAGTGATCCTCAATACCTGCGATGTCTGAAAGAACGGCAAACCTGCCCTTTTCATCGGAAAAAAGTCCCATGGCGATTCCAGAGACAGGTGACTTGATCGGAACACCACCGGTCATTAGAGCCAAGGTTCCAGAACAAACAGATGCCATGGAGGAAGACCCATTGGATTCTAAAATTTCAGAAACGATTCGAATTACATAAGGAAATTCATTTTGGGTAGGAAGAACTTTTTTGAGTGCTCTTTCTGCCAAATTCCCATGACCAATTTCTCTTCTCCCAGGTCCCGAAGAACGTCTTACTTCACCGACGGAAAAAGCGGGAAAGTTGTAGTGTAACATAAAATTTTTCTCTTTGGGACCCTCCAAAGTTTCATACCTTTGGTTGTCATTGGTGGTTCCTAAAGTGACCACACCCAAGGATTGCGTTTGGCCTCTGGTAAAAACTGCGGAGCCATGGGCTCCAGGCAGGACATCCACTTCACAGGAGATGGAACGAATTTCATCGGTTTTGCGTCCATCAAAACGAATTCCTTCGGAGAGCACGAGTTCCCTAACCACTTCGTATTCAAGCTCATGCAGAAAGGATTTGATTTCCTTACTTCTGTCTTCGGGAGAAGTCAGTTGTTTAAAGTGTTGTACGGTCTCGTCGTTGATCTTCTTTATCTCTTCGGAGCGTTTTGCTTTATCTGCATTACGATTAGCGACAGTAAGTTTATCAAACGAGAAGGTTCTCACTTGGGATAAAAATTCCTTATCGGGGATCCGAAGTGTTACTTGTTTCTTTTGTACGCCAACTTTGGCTACCAAAGCCTCTTGGAAGGATACGGCTTCTTTCAATTTTTCTTGGGCAAACCTTAGAGCCGCCATCATGTCTTCTTTCGAGATTTCGGAAGCTTCGCCTTCAATCATCACAATTGCATCTTTAGTTCCAGCAACCACCAAGTCCAGTTCTGAGCGAACCATCTCTTCATTCCTAGGGTTGAGTACGAATTGTCCGTCTATTTTACCTATTCTTGCTCCAGCAATTGGTCCAGAAAAGGGAACAGGGGAAATCGACAGAGCGGCGGAGGCGGCACAAATGGCGTGACCTGCTACCGATACTGTTTTGTCTGCAGAAAGAACCTGGACAAGAAGCTGTACTTCTGAAAAATACCCCTCAGGAAACATAGGACGAATCGGTCTGTCGATAATCCTAGATAGTAAAATTTCATGTTCTGGCGGTTTGGATTCTCTTTTGAAATAGCCACCCGGGAAGCGTCCGACTGAATACATCTTCTCGGTGTATTCGCAAGTCAAAGGAAAAAAGTCCTGCCCTTCCTTAGGTTCATCAGCCGCACAAACAGTCGCCAACAGTACTAGATTCCCCGACCGATACACTACAGATCCATGAGCCTGTTTGGCCCAGTTACCTGTCTCTAAAGATATAGCGTCTCTACCCCAGTTCGCCGAATGGTTAGTAATCGCCACCGGGGTCTACTTCCGAATTCCGAGCTTTTCTATCAGGCTCTTGTAGCTCTCGGTATTGGACTTTTTGAGGTATTCGAGGAGTTTTTTGCGTTGGTTTACTAGGGCGATGAGTCCTCGCCTCGAGTGGAAGTCCTTCTTGTGGGACTTGAAGTGGTCGGACAAATCCTTGATCCGTGTGTCCAGGAGAGCGATTTGCACTTCTGCAGATCCTGTATCGGTCGCACTTTTACCAAAGGTGCGAATGATCTGCTGCTTTTGTTCTTTTGTTACCATACAGGGGTCAGGTTTTTTTGTTTCTGTGCGATGGAAAGCAAGAATTCAAAGTGCCTGAGAAAATACCTTGCCATAGCGATAGGCCTGGGTTCCCGAGCCAGGGAGAGCCCAAGCGAGAAGCTCTCCACCCGGAGAAACCAGTAGCTGTCCCTCTGGATCTTGGACTGCTATTCTAGAGATCGTGGCACCGCAAGCGACCTTCTCAGCTTCATCTATGGAGAGAGAGAATTCTTTCATGGGAAGGATCTCTCTCCAAGAATACCCAGTTCCCTTTTCAAGCTCCGTTCTAGGTTTTGCTAGCTCTACATTCCAAGAGCCAATTGCGGTTCTTCTCAAGGCACTGAGATGGGCTGGAAAAGCCAATGCCAGGGACAGGTCTAAGGCAAGTTTACGGATGTAAGTTCCCGAGCTCACATGGATTTTTATGTCTAGGCACCTTGCACTTTGGGATAAGATCTGGACTGAGTGGATTTTGATCGGTCTTGGTCTCGTGGGCACCTCCATGCCAGACCGGTAGTGATCCGCATATCTCTTCCCTTTCCATTTTAGAGCGGACACAAGAGGGGGAATTTGTTCGGTCAGTTCAGTCCAAGAAAAGATTTCTTGTTCGATTGCTTTTTGATTTTGCTTGAGGAAGTGAAGAGTATCTTCATCTTTTGTCTCTTGGAGGATTTCTCCATCAGGATCGCCTGAGTCCGTTTTGCGACCAAAATGTATACGGGCTTCATACACTTTGTCTAGTCCCAGAAACCAACTAGAAAAACTGGTGCAGGCTCCAAATGGCAGAATCAAAAGTCCTGTAGCAAATTTATCAAGAGTTCCCGTGTGTCCAATTGGCTTGAAACCAAGCTTGTTCTTGATCCAAGTAACTGTATCAGAGGAGGTCCAACCTGATTCTTTGTCTACAAATAGAAATCCACTACTGAGGTTTGGACTCATCGATAAGTCGGTTCACTTCAAGAGATTTGATGTAATTGTTGTCCCAGGCAAAATGAATTCTTGGGTTCGTATGAAGACCCAATATTTTTCCAATTCTGGATGTAAAGAAACCAGAGCATGATACGAGTCCTGCTGTTAGTTTTTTTCTTTCGTTGTTGTTACAAAAGGCAGTGAAATAAACCGTCGCCTGTCTCAAGTCGTCTGAGATGTCTATTCTATGGAAGGAAGGTAAAAAAATCCTGGGGTCTTTCACTTCTCCTTCCAAAATTAGCGTTGCTAGAATACGCAGTATTTCTGCCTCTAGCTTTTTCTTGCGAATAGGATTCAAGCCTTAAAGCTTCCTTGCAATTTCCCTGATTTCGTAGATTTCTACCTCATCTTCAATTTGGAATTCGTTAAAACCATCCAATAAAATACCGCATTCAAACCCAGCTAACACTTCATTTACGTCATCTTTGATTCGTTTGAGGTTCTTAATCTTACCTTCCCAGGCAATTTCTCCCGATTTGTTTGAAATCACCCTCACATTGGAATTTTTCGTAACCTTGCCCGTTTTGACCATGCAACCAGCAATATTTCCAACTTTGGAAATTTTGAAAACCTCTCGGATTTCAACTTTTCCAATGATATTTTCAACTTTGTCAGGTTCGAGTAACCCCTCCATCGAGGCTTTGACTTCGTTCACCACATCGTAGATGATACTGTAATATTTGATTTGAACCTTTTCTTTCTCTGCGAGGGAAACTGTCTTTGGATTCGCTCGAGTATGGAAACCCACAATAAAAGCATTGGAGGCAGAGGCTAACATCACATCCGTATCCACTATAGCTCCAGTTCCCGCATGAATGACATGAAGTCTCACGTCCCCAGTGGAAAGCTTCTCGAGGGCTTCTTTGACAGCTTCCGTTGACCCTCGGACATCCGCTTTGATAATTACCTTAAGTTCTTTGAGAGCGCCTTGCTTGATGAAGTCGTTCATGTTGTCCAAAGTAACTTTGGTAGAGGATTTGGATTGACCTACTCTCTCGTATTCCTGTCTGCTATGCGAAATAGATCTAGCTTCCTTGTCATCTATCACAACATCAAACGGAGCACCCGCATCAGGAACTCCATCTAGACCTGTAACTAGAGCAGGAAAGGCAGGACCAGCTGCTTTTATGGAATGTCCCATGTCGTCATACATGGCTCTCACCCTACCTGCGTGTACTCCAGCCACAAAGGCATCTCCCAATCGGAGAGTTCCATTTTCAATGAGGACTGTAGCCACAGCCCCTCTTCCTGGATCGAGTTTTGCTTCCACAATCGTACCTTTGGCGCGACGCTTGGGATTGGACTTGAGGTCCAAAAGTTCCGCTTGGATTAGAACCATTTCGAGCAACTTGTCTATGCCTATGTTATTTTTCGCAGAAATCTCACAATAGATCGTAGAACCACCCCATTCTTCTGGTTGTAGGCCGAAGTTGGAAAGGTCTTGCTTGACTCGCTCCACATTGGCGGCAGGAAGATCGATTTTGTTGACTGCTACAATGATCGGAACTTCGGCTTCCTTGGCATGGTTCATTGCCTCGAGAGTTTGGGGCATCACCCCATCATCTGCTGCAACTACTAAAATCACAATATCTGTGATTGAAGCACCTCTTGCTCGCATACTTGTAAAAGCTTCGTGACCAGGTGTGTCCAAAAAGGTAATGCGACCTCGGCTCGTCTCAACTTGGTAAGCCCCGATGTGTTGGGTGATTCCGCCGGATTCTGATTCTGCGACTCTTGAGGTTCTTATTGTGTCTAAAAGTTTTGTTTTTCCATGATCCACGTGACCCATGATAGTCACCACAGGCGGACGATTGATATAATCTGCTTCTGTATCTGCCTCTTCTTCGATCACAGTCTCATCGTAAAGTGATACAATCTTTACCTTGCATCCATAATCATCCGAAAGGATTGAGGCGGTTTCTGCATCAATGATGTTATTGATGGTTACCATCATTCCCATTTTCATAAGTTTGGCGATCACATCACCAGGCTTTAGGTTGAGTTTTTTTGCTAATTCTCCGACTTGGATGTTTTCTAGAATGGAAATCTCCTTGGGAACAGCAGCCAAGGCTGCCGCTTGGGCTTTTTGTTTTTTGAAATTTTGCCGGAAAAAACGGCTGTCCTCTTCTCGGTTCTCAGGACCTTCTTTGCCTCCTTTTTCCTTGTCAAAATGTCCTCCTTTTTTCTTGCCTCCACCTACATTACCTAAGATAAGGGCTGGGTCTTGGATAGGCTTTGCTCCAAAGCCAGGACCACCGCTTCCGGAACCAATCGGTCTAGCCCCTCTCGGCCCTCCCCCGCCACCTCCTCCTTGCGGTCTTCCGCCAGTGCCACCTGTTCTGGGTGATCCTCCTGTTCGAGGATTGCCAGAGGAACGGAAACCACCGCCACCTCCTCCTTGCCTTTGTCCGTCCCTAGGCCCTGAGCCTTGTCTATTTCCTGGATTGGGGTTTCTATTTTCCCTGGGAGGACCAGTAGGCCGACTTACAATGGGATTGCGGTCTTCTTTTTTAGCAAAAGTAGTTTTTCTTTCGTCCGAGCGGTAAGCGGGAGAAGAAGTGTCTCCAGATAGGATAGGCTCAGGCTTTCTGTCTTGGGGATCTTGCGGTTTTGCGGGTCGAGATACAATAGGTGAAGCTTGGGGTTTGGGTTGCAGCGATTGCCTCTTTGCTTCTTCTCTTACCAATTCAGTCAGGTCTTTTTTCTTTTCTGAAGTTGTTGGGGAGACTGTGATTTGCGGGGTCTCAGAGTTTGGCTTGGAGGCAGGCACAGAGTTGGATGACTCTGGGGGAGCCTTCTTTTTGATGACGAGCTTTTTCTTTCCCTTGTCTCCGCCTAAAGCGTCTTTTATGGACTTTTGTTCTTCCATTTTACCCCTCCTCTACGAATTCAACAGATTCACGTAAGAGTCGCAGGATTTGCTCAGCCGTAGTTTTGCCTATACCCGAAACTTTTGCCAAGTCATCTTGGCTGAAATCCAACAAAGCCTCTACGGATTTGATTCCGCCAGCTTGCAATAGATCGATGACTCGACTGGAAAGCCCAGGTAGTTCTGAGAGCGGAGTGAGAGAGTCTTCCTCCTCCTCTCTTTCCATTTCTTCCATAGCTTCCTGCTGTGCATTGAACAAGCGATCGAGCTTTTCTCTGGCTTCGGGAGAAGCCAACTCTTGGTTGTATTGGGAAACGGTCTTGATATCAATTTTGTAGCCCGAGAGCTGCGAGACTAATTTTACATTGGAGCCATTCATTCCGATGGCAAGCGAGAGGGACTCATCTGGTACGATCACGAGAGCATCGCCCTTCTTTCTATCTACATGAACTTCAACCGGTTTGGCGGGTGAAATTGCATTGGCTATGAAGACAGAGGGTTCTTCTGATGCTAGTACAATGTCAATTCTTTCGTTACCAAGTTCTCGAACAATGGCTTGGATGCGCACCCCTTTCATACCGACACAGGCTCCGACTGGATCAATATCGGACTTCGTCGCGGTGACTACTACTTTTGTACGGTAAGAGGGAATCCGAGCGACATCGCGTATCTCGACAATCCCATCGTAGACTTCTGGTATCTCCATTTCAAAGAGTTTTCGGACAAAGTCTCCCGAGGCTCGCGACAGAGTGATAAAGGGCATTGGTTCTCTTGGCCGCAATTCAACTCTAGAAATGATAGCTTTGAGTCTGTCTCCTGGTCTGTATTTTTCCCCTGGATTTTGGTCTTTTCGGAGCATGATCCCTTCGACTTTTCCGAGATCAATTGACATTGCATCTTTCTTCCAACGCTGGAAGAATCCGTGAGTGAGTTCCCCTTCTTTGGATTTGTACTCTTCGTAAAGGAGGTCTTTTTCCATATCCCGAAGTTTTTGGAAAACTGTATTGCGAGCTTGGCTTGACAGAACTCGAGAAAGATCTTGGGGTTTTTCTGTGATTAGTATTTCGGATCCTACTTCTGCAGCTGGACTAATCTGTTGCGCATCTCCTAACCCAATTTCGGTGGGACCATTTGCTGTTCCATCCACAATAGTTTTTCTTACGGAGACTAGGACTTCACTTTTGTTTCCAGGGTTGAATTCAACGGAGCATCTATCATCTGTTTCGGATTCTATTCCTAGTTTTTTGCGGTAGGCTACAAGAAGGGCTTCTCGGATCACTCCTAGAACCAACTCACGGTCTAGGGACTTGTCCTGGCAGAATTGCTGGATTGCCTCAAAAAGGCTTGTTTCTTTGGTTGCTTGTTTCGTCGCCATACTTATATCTCTAAGAATAGTTTTCCTTTTGTGATGCAATCCACTCGAACAAAGAAGGGAATATTCGGCTTTTTGCCTTTTTGGTAAGCTTGCAACTCTACCTCCCCGCCTCGCACCGAAAGAATTCGATACACAGACTTGTCTCTGGCCCCGCTTTCGTCAGCTAGCCAAAGTGTGGCGAGAAGACCGCGAAACCGCTCAAGGTCTCCCGGTATACGCAGTTCCCGTTCCGCCCCGCAGGAAGAGACCTGCAAGGTGTAAAGGAAATCCTCGCCTGAGCGGGCGAGCTCCTCATTGAGCTTGCTTGCGACCGCTGTGCAATCGTCCAAGCTGGCTGAGCCCGTCTTGTGCACGATGTGGTCCAAAGAAACCTCAATCAGGGTGTGGTTTTTCCGATTCTGTACTTGGAGCGAAAAAAGCGCTAGAGGCGGCTCGAGAATTCTATGCAGAGCTTCTCGGATGTATTCCTCGGTCAAACCCGGTGACCCTTGCCTATAGGAAATCCTATAGACTCTCCCAAGCTAAAAAACCGAGTTGTGCTGTCAACGACAAAAGACCAGTTTGAAGCCATGAGATTCCTTTTCTATCTTGGACTCTTTGCGAGCCTCTTTAGTAGTTCCGCCTGCCTTAGATTTCGGGTTGAAACCCTGAAAGAAAGTTTGGTCACCCAAATTCCACTGGGGACCACTCCTGACACTTGGGAGGGAGAGGTTAAAAACCAAGTTCTCACCAATGTACCTCTGCAAATCCCTGTTTCTTCTTCAACAGTTGCCCTTTGCGATGCCAAAGAAAATTTGATCAAGCTCTTTGATCGGAAAGGTAGATTAGATGCTACCATTGGCAATCCCGATTTCAAGTCGGAATCGGGTGTGCCTCACTACCCTTTCCGATTTGGAGTCTTGGGACTTATTTCTTTGAGCGAAGATGGGGACCTCGTGGTTCAAAATCGAATTGTTCCTCGAAGCAATGAGGATAAGGAACCCGAGGATGGAATATACAAGACTTACAGCGGAACATTTAGAACTGCTGGTAAGACCGTACTGCCGAGTTTTTTGGTTAAGATTTCCCCAAAGGGGGTAGTTCGTTATGTGCTAGGTGCAAGCGGTAAAAATACGGAACCATTTCGTTACATAGAAGCTCTATTTCCTGGCGAGGGAGATAGGCTGTTTGTTTATCACAGGATTGCGGAGGAGATGAGACTTACCTACTTTGAGGAGGGAGAGCTCAAAGCAAACCTCAAGGAAAGCAATTTGGATGTCTACCAAACCTCTGAAGCCAAAGAATTGGACATCACTCTCGATCGAATTCTTCCCCACCCCGAAGGCGGATATGTATTAGCTAGCTTTTCTTACTACTCCAAAAAAGACAAAAGATTTAAGTTTAGAAGGATATATCGGTTTTCCTTTGGAGATAACAAGGGTATTTTAAAAAAAGAAATACAAGACCCTTCTGAAATTCTATTTTCAATAAGAAACAACAATGAATTTTACATTTGGGAAACCGAAGACCAAGGCAATAGCATTCGTCTTCAAGTTCATGACCAAGAGGGAAACCACACCAATAACAAAAGAATTCCTTTTACACCGCCTAGAGGACAATGGAGAGAAACCTATACTGATGCTGATGACAATATTTTCACCATTCGAATCCGACAGGGAGCATTAGAGGTTTACAAATGGCTTTGACCTATCCATTGTTTACCTTCGAAGAATCAGAATTAGTTGATCGATTCGCTATTCAAACTTGGGGAGTTCCTAGTGCCGTTTGGATGGGAATGGCCGCACAAGGAGTTTTCCACCAGTGCAAGGCTCTTTGGGACGATGCGGAAGAGATCCATATTTTTTGTGGCAAAGGGGGCAATGGAGGTGATGGCTATTGTTTAGCTCATCTCCTACAGAGCCTGGATTACCCTACCATTGTTTGGGAAGTAGAAGAACCGAAGAGGGAGGACACTGCTTTGTTTCGGAGTTTATTGGAAGTAGAACCCCAAGACGCGAGACAGTTTTCTGGGACTTCGGGTAAGGCTATTTTAGTGGAGGCTCTCTTCGGGATCGGTATCAAGGAGGAATTGGATGAGCCATACAAGAGTCTCGTCCAAATTTTAAACGAACAAGAACAGCCCATCTTGTCCCTGGACACTCCAAGCCCAGGGCTACAACCGACCTTTGTTATCGAAATTGGAACTCAAAAATGGGAAAATTTGGGTTGGGAAACCAAGGTATTTTGTCCTATTGGCTTTCCCTCTCAGGCCGCCAAACCCTCTCACTTTGGACTCCTCCCCTACTCGAAAGAAAAATTAGAAGAAAAATTGCAAAGACCGTACAATGCCCACAAATACACATTAGGAGCATGCGTCTTTTTTGGTGGAGAGGCTGGATACCCAGGATCTATAGCTTTGGCAGAAGGAGCTTTTCGTAGGACAGGTGGCGGCATAGCGAAGTGTTATGTGGGAGCCCCTTCTTCCAGAGATCTTTTGCTCCAAAAAGATCCATCTTGTTTGGTGGGACTTTGGGAAGATTTTAGAAATGATAGTTTTTTGGCTAAGTCTAAGCTGGCAGTTGTTGGGCCAGGGACTAATTTTGGACCTTTGTCTTTGCCAGAACTACCCCAGTACTGTATCCTTGATGCTGGTGCGATTCATCCAGAAAATTTGATCCACCTCAAAGGAAAGAATGTACTCCTTACACCTCATACTGGAGAGTTGCAAAAACTTTTAGGAAAATGGAATTCCTTAGGAGAAGAAAGAAACTTAGCTTTGCAATTTTGTAGACAAACAGGATTTCACCTTTTGCACAAATGCCATGCATCGAGGCTCTATACACCTACTGGAGAAGTGTTTGTTTGGGATAGACCTAACCCAAGGCTTGCCACAATGGGAACAGGAGATCTCTTGTGCGGGTTTTTGGCTCGGTTCTATTTGGGAACGGGAGATTGGATGGAATCCTTAGCCTTGAGCTACAGTCTCTTCGAATCTCTCATTGACAAAGGTTACCCTACGGCATATGACTATCTGGAAGCACTAAAAGAGTTTTGATGTCTGGATACCACTCACGATCACCGGAGGAATTCAAAAAATACCTAGAATCCATCCAATCTAACCAAAAGAAGAAGAACTGGAAACAATGGATTCTCTTCATTGACGTGATTTTGCTAATATTGGTCTTTTACATGACCTTTCGATTTTTGCAACCAGGAGCAGGAGAGGCAAACATGAGTCCCAAAGGTATCATAGATGGCAACCAGGCCTACTTGGCTCTTTCTCGGGAACCAGATACGAACTTTCAGGGCTACTTTTTCTTTGTAGAGAATCTCAAAGAAAAGGAATGGGAACTACCAGCTAAAGATTGGAAGAAAGTGGAATTTCGACTTGTTTCTCAATCAAGTAAAATTTGTTATACGGAAGAAATCCAATGGAAACCAAAACTTGTTTCTTCTCGGACAAAAGATTTTTACTATTACAGTTTTGACAAAAGAAATCTAGAAAGCCTGAGTGAAGAATGCAAAAAAGAAATCATGGACAAAAACCCTTCCTTTTTTAGGTCTCGGTTCTTGGCTCTGACTTTGGGATTCTATGCCGAGATTCGAATTGAAAGAGAGAACGATAGACTAAGTTTTGTCTTACTCCAAAAACCTTACCGTTAGGTTCTGAGTTGGTGTTTCCAAATCTTGACACAAGTATCTAAAACCGAATACCTGGCAAAATACTTATCATTAGCTGGAACCAAGACCCAAGGTGCGTAAGGCGAATGGGTACTTTGGAACATTTCTTCGGCTGCATTGATGTAGAGATCCCACTTTTCTCGGTTGCGCCAGTCTTCGTCTGTTAGTTTCCAACGCTTCAATGGGTCATTGCCGCGGGATTCGAATCTTTTGAGTTGTTCTTCGCTACTGACATGAAGCCAGAACTTGCACAAAATCGCACCGAACTGCGTGAGCTGCTCTTCAAATAGGCAAATCTCCTCATAGGACCTTCTCCACTCAGTTTCCTTGGCGAAACCCTCAACCCTTTCCACAAGTACTCTACCGTACCAAGACCTGTCAAAGATACCCACATGACCTTTTTGGGGGATGCGTTTCCAAAACCTCCAGAGGTAGTGTCTTGCTCTCTCTTGGGGATCTGGTGCGGCAATGCTATGCACTTCATAGAGTCTTGGGTCTATCTCTAAAGTGAGACGCCGTATGGCTCCGCCCTTGCCAGCGGCATCCCAACCCTCGAAAACTAAAATTAGGGGTCTACCTTCGGTGCCAGCCTCATAGGTCAATTGTCTGATCTCATTTTGGAGTCTTTTGATTTCCGCTTTGTATTGTCCTCTCTCCATTTTTCTATCCATGGGTAATAGAGAAAATTTCAAGTGCTGTTCTTCGGTGTTTTTCATGGGATAAGTTCCTGACCTTTTTCGATTAGGGATAGCATCTCCATTGATTTGTACCCCAAGTCCGTCTCAAGCCCCCGAACAATGGTTTGGAAGACTCCAGCTTTGGCTTTTGATTTGTCTTCACTTTGTATGAGGGTCCAAGGCGCAAAAGAACTGTCTGATTCTCCTAATACTCGTTCAAAGGCTTTGCGATACCTTTTGTAATACTTGGATTGCAATTTGTCTTCCGTAGAAAGCTCCCAATTCTTGTTGTCTTTTTTGGATTTTTTGAGTCTCTTTTCCTGCTCTTTTTCAGAGACGTGGAGAAAAAACTTGTAAAACTTGATTTTGTCGCTAGAGAGGATTCTTTCGGTATTGCGTATGGACAACATTCGTTGGCCAAATTCTCTTTCTCCGATGATTTCCTCAGAGTA
>Ga0169931_10010833_pt1 | contig 12946 bp, 10 predicted proteins | sample Kivu_15m_20L_FD_129675 | JGI IMG/M metagenome (GOLD analysis project Ga0169931, IMG submission 129675) | Freshwater microbial communities from Lake Kivu, Western Province, Rwanda to study Microbial Dark Matter (Phase II) - Kivu_15m_20L... | ecosystem: Environmental > Aquatic > Freshwater > Lake...
AAAGTTTAAATATGTTTATCTCCTTCACTGAAGCTTTAAGTAAGCTCGATATAATCAAATGGTATAAATAACCCAATATCAATTAGATAAAAGTTTAAAAGTGAGAGTCTATAGCTATAAATATCATTCTCTCGATTCGACTAGATTCACATTTCCCAAATACAGTGATTCACTATAACCTGTAACAAAGGAGTTTGGCGGGCATTTCCACTTATCCCTAAATCTCCAACAGCTGGAGCTGCTGGAGGGCTGGTGTAGTAGGACTCTCTACATAGGACGTACATAGCTTGTACATAGTGGCCGCTGACGAGATCGCGCCTCTCATTTACTGCACTTTGATGTGTAACGAGAGATATAATACTACCTACATACTTTTATCAGAGTCGTCTTACTTATCAAAGAATATTCTATTCGTTGCTCGAGGACTGGATTCAATGCGAAGTATTTCACTTTCACACTATCGAACATGGCCCTGAAAGTACCAGTACTCACACTTTTTTACTTAAGTCGATGCCTTGCAGCTGCAACTTTCCAACTTTTGAGCCCCTTTGCAACTCATAGATCGTGGTTGCATTTTCATCCAATCACAGAAAGATCCTTTTCAATATCAACCCACCTGTATGGTGAAAGGAACTCTGGACAAGGTCGAGCAGATCGTAATTCTAAGAAAAATCTCCCAGAAAAGATTTGTGTAGTATGCGGTCGTCCTTTCACATGGAGAAAAAAGTGGGAACGTTGCTGGGATGAAGTATCCTGTTGTTCCACTGCATGTAACTCAAAACGTCGTAGCCGGTCTAATGTCATGGTTGACAATAATAATACTCCGAAGAAATCCCAGACATGATATTGCAAGAATGCTAAAAAAATAGAATGATGCTCATGATCACTCTTATATGATTCTCTTGTGAGGAATAGTAATACAGGAATGCAATGGATTATCATCTTTCATTTTTAAAAAATTAAAATACAAACTGTCTGTTCCCATATAGAACGTCGTTGAAGCTGCATTCCACTAGGGTACAGACATAAAAGTGTGGTTATCAATCATCCCATGAGATTGATCTTCTAAAGATTTATAGTCCGCCTATCGAAGCGCACTACAGTATTGTATTAAGGATCAAAGTATATGGATTCCAATATGTTAACAAATCATCTTACACATCGTACGATGAGTATAATTGTTTAATTTGATTACATTTACACAAGGCAATTTAAAGTAAAGTCTTATTGATCGGTAAATTCGTGTTATTCATAAAAGAAAAGTTGTAAGTATTATGTTGGTCGTGCAGTTGAAAAGTTTTTGCTGCCTACTTCTTGACTCGCCGGAGAAATCCTGATGGATCTTTGACGAAGATCTTGTTTCTCTGTATCATAATTACTATCACAAGCCGTTTTGAAGAGAGATTATTCATTTACCACGTCTTCCTCATTCTTCATCACAAAATACAATGTATCAATGCATGTTATACTTAATCCTTCTTACAGCCGATAGGCTGTCTTTAGGATTTTCCTTTCGTCCTCATTCTGTATTAACGACCCATGAGATGCTAGTACTCAACACAAGACGGGGATACAAAGGGTCCTCCTCCTCCTCCATGTCAAGTCCCTTACAAAATACAGACAATATGAAATCTTTATCCATGATTCAGAAAGATCTCACTAGTGAACTAAGAGGAGGAGAATCGACTCATAACGCTACATGGGGCGTAGGGAATATCGTAGGTTCCTTATGGGGAAGTTTCGGTGTAATTATGATACTAGCCAACAGTATGAAACGGATTATTCCTATTGCACTTGAACCACTCCTACCCTCTGCCTCTACACCACTGACACAGTTTCAGTTGGCTGCGTATATTGCCATGTGTCTCTGGTTTGCATATGTAGAGGGATACAAAGGATTTCAGCTTAAATTCTCCCCCCTTGTAGTATCTCGGTCACTGACTTTAAAACCAGGATCATCATCCTTTCATCATTTCCTGTTAGGTCCATTCTATTCTATGGGTCTCTTCCATGCAACGAAACGTCGACAAATCATTAGTTGGTCTGTATCTACTGGAGTTATTTGTATCGTTGCAGCTGTAAAACGTTTACCATATCCATGGCGAAATATTATTGATGCTGGTGTAGTGGTGGGATTGACGTGGGGTTCTATATCCATCGCTATCCAGTGGTTCAAGGCTATATTTCTGAATAAACCACCAGTGATGGATCCTTGTTTACCAGAGGAGTAGAAAAACAAAAAACAAAATTGTTTTCAATTCATATAGGAAAACATATAACCATTCCTAAGAATACCTACTCTATGGAAAATGTATATATATATATGTTACAATTTACTGTTTTTAGTAGTATGAATATCAATTGTATTTTCAAAAAACGATTTCAAGGATGGTATATCATGAATCGAACTTTCATAGACATCCCATTCTGTATCATGTATGAACACTTGACATGTATCCATACTTGTACCCTTTACCTTAATTTGAGTTGGATCCAATAGATGCATACCTTCCTTCCAATATTGAATACAACAATCAATCATCCATCCCTGGGATATACGACCATGTGCTGCATCCATGGATAAAAAGTATTTTACAATGTCACGATTTCCATTTTCTAAGGCTACATCAATCAAATCTACCAATGTAGCCTTGGAATACAAGTTGTTGTTATTGTTGTTATATTGTTGTAAAGGATAGGGTAACATTCCACGTCGTCCTTGTATCATGGCAAAATGATCACCCAGGATGAGTAGAATAGCATCTCGACTCATGACTGGATGATCTTGTATCCATTTCCGTCGTAAAGCTATTACTACATCTTGTCCATCTCCATCTCCATCATATCGTTCCCATTGTTCCATGTAATAATGTTGTCCATCCTCATTGGTAGCAAAGGATAATTCTCTCCATATCTTATGATGATGATCTGTTGTATGTATCTGTACATACCATTTATTCGGTCTAGATCGAGGTATACCAATAAAATTCCAATCGATACAATGAAATCGTGTACATATCATTCGTGGATGATTTGAAAGAGTATTATTATTGTTGTTATTTGGAGGATGTAGCTCTTGGAGTGTATAACCAGCAAATGCATGTCTACGTGCATACAGTTGAAGTTGTCTAGTTGTCCATGAATGGAATATAGTACTATTGTTAATATCCGGAGAATCAACTATATAATAAAATCGATAATCGAAATTCATATTTGTATTCCCTTTATTGAATACGTATTGTTTTCTTCTTGGGATTTGTTGTTGTAGTATTGACTTTGCTACTTTGGGTATACGAATATCAATAAAAAGACTCTTGGTTTGTATATTAAATGTATCTTCATCTTTATCGGTTGTGTATTCCCATTCGCCCAAGAATAATGTTCTCTTCCATACTCCTACAATAGAAAGTTGTTGTCCTGTTAGTCGTTTTGACTCTTGATATTTTCCTTGTTGTAGTTGTAGCTGTTGACACCATGAACGAAAGGTATGAAATGTATCTCCAAGCATGAGATGGTAATGAGGAAGTTCATTTTCTTTAAAAGGGAATCCACGCTCTTTGGCATAATATTTCAGTGCATTGCCATTGGCAGTTAATATCCGACCTTGTTTATGTGACCAATCGAATAGAAAATTATTTAGTTTTTGATTTGGATCATTATCAGTTGTCATCTTTTCAAAAAAAAATTGTAACAGAATTAAATGTGATAAATACTACCGTAATGCCTTGTAAACTTTTAATGGTAGTCCATGAACTGGCTATGTGTTAGCGAGTGATTGGGATAAAAAGTATGGCAAACTTGATTGTGATCAGAGAGAGATTTTATAAATAATCAAAGAGGGCCGGAGACGAATTTCCCTGTAGACTACATACAATACAGTAGGATACACGAATTCAATCACTGTCACTCAACTTTTCTTTTCTTTTGTTGTTTTTGATTTATTCACATCTGTTGTGCAATACCCGTAAAAGATATAGATATAATAAATCATCATCGATTCATCCTTAATCATCCCACAGAGGATTTAAAAAATGAAGATCTGCAAATAGTCCTATGTTGATGAATGATAGAGATGGATGAAATGATGACAAATAAATCTTTGACGGACACTCATAGTCGTCCAAGTGTTATTCAGGTTCTTCCCAAAGAAGTTGTGGATCGTATTGCGGCTGGGGAAATCGTTCAAGGACCATCATCGGTTGTAAAAGAATTAATTGAAAATTCTTTAGATGCTGAATGGTAAGAAAGAGGTGATTCGAATCGTATCCTTTTCTTTTTCATACATCATCATCAACACATGTGTTTTTATATCCTTGATTCCTCTTTATCCAATTTATATGTAAATGTCTTATATAGTACCAATATTGAAATTCAATGTACATCGGGTGGATTGGGTTTACTTTCGGTGACAGATGATGGAAAAGGAATACATCCAGATGATTTCCAATTAGCAGTAACACGTTTTGCTACATCGAAACTTAGTTCTTTTGAGGATTTAAAAAGTATACAAACGTTTGGTTTTCGAGGTGAAGCCTTGGCTAGTACAAGTATGGTTTCAAGAATGACTATTATTAGTAAATGTCGACCGACGAGTCACTATGGAATCATTCCTTCTTCAACAACGACAGCAACAACAACGAAGAATGATAATGGTACTACCAACATACAGTCCAACAATAATTTACGTGAGGTACATTGTGCTTATAAACAATGCTTTATCGATGGTAAACCCACGTCTAGTAAACCCACACCTATTGCAGGAAACTTTGGTACTCTCATCAAAGTAGAAGATTTATTTTATAATATACCCTCTAGAAGACGAGCCTTTGATGGATCAAGGAAAGAAAGTGAGGAATATCAAAAGATTTTACTTGTGACTCAAAGATATGCTATACACAAGGCACGTGATGGTATAGGCTTTATTTGTAAAAAACAAGCTGGGGTATGTGATTTAAATACGGCAAATATGGCATCCATCAAGAAAATCCAAGAGGATAAAAAGAAGTTGTTGAAGAGTGATGGTAGTGGTGGTGAGGATTGGACTAATACTGAACAAATAGACCTGAACAAAGCATCGACTATCACTGCTACAAAAGATGCCATATCCCATATTTTTGGTCCGCAACTTGTGAGGGAGCTTCTATATCTTGAATGTAGTGAGGGTGATATAGAATGTGTCACTCGTGCGGCTCTATTGAGAATGAAGACGGGTGATGATAAGAAAGTCGAATCATCAAAACCGTTCCTCATTGCTAAAACGCCATTTGATGATATAAATCATCCTTCAGAAGGACTTTTAGAAATGATTCAGATGGACCCTAATGATGATGGGAAGCAACTAGCATCGGCATCATCCAGTGATATGGATTCCAATCGATTCGCCTATAGAGCCTTTGGCTTCATATCCAATGGAACGTATTGCGTGCCCAAAGCATCCAGTGCTTTTATTTTGTTTATTAATGATCGACTTGTAGAGTCAGCTTATCTTCGTCGAGCAATGGAAAATATATATACACTATCTCTTCCTAAAGGAGCCAAACCGTTTTTGTATCTATCCTTGTATCTTCCAGGGCCACATGTCGATGTGAACGTTCATCCAACGAAACGCGAAGTAGCCTTCTTACACATGGACCTTCTTTGCGAGTCTCTTGTGTCTGCGACACGTAAGGTGCTATTTTCGAGTACGAGACATTTTCGTACTGAGGCTCTTGTCAAGGATACGAAAAAAACTAATCCTGAACAAGAATCTCTCGGCGAAAATTCCTCGCACTCAAAAACAGTATCTTTCACGTCGCAGACACACGAGCTTCGCCAACAAGTTCTTCATACTGACCCAACAACCCCGACGACTGCGACCCTTCCTAAGAAAGAATCTTCGAGTATCGATCGAACCTTTTTGGAAGGTAATCTTACCGAAAGTAAATCAAGATTAGCGACGGATCACGTAGGTACTCTAAGAAATGGTGAAGACGTGACAGGAAATTCAAAGAAATCTAAACTCAGTAGCAGTGCTGGTCTCAACCTTGCTCCCAAACCGTACGACCCTAAAAATCTAGTTCGTATTGTGCAGCAGCAAGGTGCGATTGAACCGTACCTTACTGACGCGCCCAAGAAGGATTCTAATGGTGGTAATGAAACCTCGAGCAACGCATTGGAGGAAAGTATTTCCGATGCCCAGCATCTCCCGTTCTGTGAGTTTTCTGATATATTGAAAACCATAGACCTTAGCATACCCGGTGCATTCGCTTCCATATGCCGTTGTCAGATAACTAGACATGAAAGTAAAGTCAGAAGAAATGCCTCGGAGTTTACTTTGAAACCGAAAAAGATTCCGCCCACGAATTGTAATCTTGCGTCCATAAGAAAATTACGATCGGACGTTACTGATAGCGTCAATAATCTATGGACCAATAAAGTCAGAGAGGCTATATTTGTCGGATGTGTGTCAAAGCATCGAAGTCTTTGGCAATGGGGAGTTGAGTTGCTCTTGGTACATCACTCAAACTTGGCTAGAGAACTTTTCTATCAGTTGACCTTGGCAAGATTCTCGGGAGCTGTTGTGGGTCTTCTCGATGACGGTGGCGTCAACGTTCAAGCTCTCGTTGAGAGCGCATTACAGTTTGAGGAGGACTGCGCTCGTGATGAGTTACTCGATCATGGGGACAAGTTTTTCACAAGTATAAGTGAAACGAATAAGAATCTTGCATCTCAAGTTACTCAGTGTTTAGCTGACAAAGGTACAACTTTGAATGGTCACATAATTTGCTTACTTATGACCTGCCAACGCTCAGCAACCTTGCGATTGTGATTTCATTCCATGTTATAGCAAATATGCTCAAGGATTTCTTTTCAATATGTTTCGAGCAAAAGCAAGACCAGGGGCTATATTTGGTAGGACTTCCTGTTCTACTCGAAGGCTTTACTCCATCGGCACATAACATTCCTATTTTCTTACTCCGTCTTGCAACTGAAGTCGATTGGACAGAAGAAATTTCTTGTTTTGATGGCATCTGCACTGAACTAGCTTATTTATATACGGATACTTCTCTTCCTGACGAGGAGGTCCCTGAAACTGAATTTTTGGGATCAAAGGAGAAAAAATTTATCCAACACGTTATCTTCCCAGCGGTAAGCGGATTGTTGCAAGTTCCTAATGATCTTGTAAGTGACGGTTCGATCACAAAAATCGCTCTTCTAAGCCAGCTATACAAAGTTTTTGAGCGTTGTTAAATTTTTAATGCTCACACGTTAACAATTACACAGATGTACTTTATATCCTAATCATATCTTATGAGCTGATCATATTTCTATTCAGTTGTATAACTCCAACGTAAACGGAGCCATCGGGAAAGGTCTTTTATTGATTATATTATCGCCATGTTTTTTCCTTGCAGGCTGATTCTTTTCAATATGTGTTGAACCCATCGCATTGAAAGGGTGCTCAGATGGGATAACCCTGGCTGATAATCCACGACTAAGTCGATCGAAGATCGCCGATTTTCTTGTTTTCAATGGATACTTTACGGCAGATCTACCTTCTCCTCTACTCACCTTATTCGTGTCCCGTTCACTGGGAAGCAATTCATGAACTGTTTCTTTTGGAGATTTATATTGATACAGTTTTGTAAAATGCTCATAGATGAAATCGATCATTTGATCGTAAGGCGGATTTTCCTTATCAGGAGATGGGGGATAAAGTCGCTCGTATCCGCCAAAGGTTACAAGTTTCTGAAACTCTATGTCTAGATTGTTCGGGTCTATGTTTCGAAGCTCATGACCTTTACTGTCCTCGGCAATATTATTGATGAAACATTCAATATCACCACTATATGATTGTTCAGATGATCGAAGCTCATGACCTTTACGGTCCTCGGCGACATTATCGCCGATAGATTTAATATCTACCTTCTTTGATTGATAAGCTGGTGCCGACGAATCACTACATCCCAAAGCTTTCGCTGATATTCTAATTCTTGCGCCACCATGATGATTTTTATCGTGTTTAACCAAATTATTGGTGAGGCACCGAGGACTCAATTTTTTATTCGAGCGATGAAAGGATGTTGACGAAGGTAAACGTGCGACAGCTTCTGTAGCTCGTCTTGCTATCGATTTTGCATACTTTGTATCAACTCTTTTTAAGCGTAAATCCTTATGTTGCGATATGTCATCGCCCTTGACTTTGTTGCAGTTCACCTGATCTCTGTTAAGTGGCTTCTGCACTGATAGCGCTTGGTAAACTACCTCATACTTTATTCTTTCATCAAGCTCACTATCAGTACCAAACGATGAGAGGTGGTTTACCTCAATGACATAAGGTTTCAACTTATCATCAACCAAAATATCGAAACCTAATATAGAGAAGCATCGACTGCTCTGTAATTCGGGTTCGCCTATATTGTTTTCTGTACTAGCGCAATCGCCAAATAACGAGTGATATTCATTAGTGAGAATCGGGATGACACTGATAATTGTCTTTACTGTGATATGCCCTATGCCACGCCATAGATCATCAGAAGCACCAGCACCATGATTATTTGATAACCAAGACAAAAACCATTCAACACTCCTTTTACTGCCAAAGCAACCCGATGCATCATCCTTAGATGGTTTTTCGAATGAATCACTCTTCCTATTAACGGCATAATTCGTGAGATGCATGCAACAGTCACTCATGTTACTCTCAGCTACATTTTCGTATTCTCGTGTGCACAAACGAACAAGACCATTTCGAAAGATGTAAATTCGGAGCGGAAAGCAACTGGTAATCAGAACATAAAGACGAAGATCGAATTTCTTCTGCTCGATTAAGAGGGGATTAGATATGTAATGCTGTGCAATATGACTTGTTCCAAGGGCTTCGATATCTTTTAAATCCTTCGTGAGGAAAATTCCCCTTCCTCGGCTTCCTCCATCTGGTTTAATAATGTACGCGATCTTACTTCGACCAAAAGGAAATCGACTTTTCGCTTTGAGTTTAGCTATGTCCCGTGGTAGAATAAATGTCTTCGGATAAAATGCATAGTCGACCTTAAATTTCCTCTGCATAACTCCTAACTGATAAGCCATCAACGTCTTTCGAGCAATATGCTGTATTCCAGGGAAATGGTTGATCGACTGCCATGGTTTAATATTGCAGAAGATGTCATTTACATTTCCAGTGTCAATCCAAATTACGTTACTTTTCTGCAGTGCTTTTGAGTCATCCTCTTCGTGTAAAAGTCGCCAATTCAAATCAGTTGCAGCTTTCTTCACTATCGGATATTTACAGGCGTCGCCTGAATAAAACAAAATGTCCTAGCCTCGCTTTCGTTATGCGCAGCTCCAGGAGTTTGAATATTTGCTCTTTTAAGAAACAAATGACTCACCTTGTCCATTTTTTCGAATATTGGATCGAAAACAAATTGTGTGTAAAAGCAAAATTTCGCTTTGGGAAACAAGTTATGTCGGACAACGAATCCACCTTTGCCGAACTTTGATTTGATTCTGAATCAGCATGTTCTAGATCTCCTAAACTGAAAGCGGCAATTATGGAGGAAAGAATCATACGGAAGATTTCGAACGTACTGCGTCGGTATAATTTTGCAAAATTATTGTGCGAAGGCACTTACTCTCTGATGGACGCTCTCGCTCATTGTATCTGCTCGACTTCGAAAAGACCATTAAGCCGACATACGATCTAATTCTATGAATGAAGTATTGTTCACAGTCATGCGCTGATCACCACTAACGTCAAGTGGAATATTCTCTGGATAATATGGCTATGAAAATAGAATGAGTCATGACAAATAAAAAACATGCCATGATGTCATACGAAGGCATTCAATATATATTTCATGTATGTATTTGAATGAAACAAAGCAAGAGGCTAGACGAGAAGGTGGATAGACCTACGTACACCCTGGAATCTGTGTACTCGCGTAAAACAACAAAGTCTTACAACCCATTCGGCGGGCAGGGTGGGTTGTACGAAGGTGGACCTAATGGAATAGCTTTCGGACCTTGGATAATTGGTGCACCACCAGTACCTGTTACCTGCCGCGAGATGGATGATTCTCGCATGTGCGACTTCAAGGCTGAGGTAGCTGATAGCAACTCGCAATGAAATAAATCTTTTCTTTACAATAAGAACCAATTGTATTTAAGTGTTCAAGCATTCGACGATAAGTGAATGCCGGGACTCACCTTGACCACTGTAGATATAGTTTTGGAATTCCTTCATAACAGTCATACAATTACGAAACAGACCTCCGTCAAAACTGTTTTCAGCTAAATCTATTGATATCGAAACATAGGAAAGAATGTCGGATGTCATCGCTAATGAATGCGGAGAAAGACGATGAATATGCTCCAGTGACATTAATAAAATATGAAAAAGACCAGTTTCATAAAAACGACGACACCCATATTTATTATATTCCAAGAACAACCGAAGGATACCAACTGCCTCATGTATAATTTTAGCTTCATCACATAGAATGCATTGGAAAATTATCGGAAGAAAACACCTTGGCTGCATTGGTACGTAATGAAGACCAACATCGATGGTTGGTCTAATCGAGGTCGATATTTGCTCTTGGATACCGTTCATTAGCATTTTTGCCAACGGAATCGGTGTAAATAAGTTACCATTTTCGTCTAGGCTTCCCTGCGACGCCATAAGGCTGGAGAGTATTTTTAGCGCGGAATGGGATATCTCCTTGATTTTAGTGACATCGACATCAGCAGATTGTTGAGTTATTCGCAATTCCCAGACGCTGCTTAGCGAGTCCCATTGACCTAGAAAATAGATTTCATTGCTTTTGCCGATGAATCCTATGGACACCAGCAAATTATCACAGAATCCTTTATCAGCGACGAGGATTCGGAGATCCGGTAATAGAAGGGGACTACTCTTAGTATTTTCACTTGATATTAAGACTGTAGAAAGAGTTCCTGTTGTATTGTCAGATGCCAGGGCTGATAACGGACTCTGCAATGATTGAGATGTGCCTACAGGATAATATTGATCAACATGTGCAAGGTACCAGATTTTCTGAAAGAGTACTAGGTTCACAGCGGCTAAAGCGATCGCCTCACATATAATGCTGAAAGAAGAGGCATTGCAAAGCTGAGAAGTATTTTCATTGATTATCTCGGAGTACGCTTTCCTCTCTTCCTCTTCGACATCAAGGAACATGCAAGTAGCAAGAAAACTCCATAAAGCCAGGTTAGGATTCGGTGACTTCGCTGTGGATAATAACCGTAACATTACGACGACGTACTCTGGCACGGGGCCTATGGTGACTGAGTGCAAGCAATACAATCGATTCATGCATCCTATACACAATGTAACACTCTTTGTTCGTCAAGATGATTGAATCCATAAGTCGACTGTAAAATTTGACGGAATCAAATCGAGGCGAAACGGTTTCAAACTCACCTCCCGATCACCGTCGATCCAGGCAAAAATAAATCTTCTGAAGATCGCATCAAAAACAAACTTCGGGTTCGATACCGACTTGGCCACAGCGTTCCCAGCATCGAGGAATACTCTCAGATAAATTGAACCAACTTTCACGTTTGTAAGAAGAGATGGATAAGATATTGAAAAGTCATGGAAGTTCCAAACGATTTTTGGTTCATCTTGACTATTAAAGTTAACGAGTTCTGTTTCCAGTGATATGCGCAATTCATTTCGTGTTTCCTTGTTCCATATTAAATCAGGCAGTTCGTGATCAAACCTCATAGTATGGAACAGAATACGTAGGTTATTGTGATAAAAATAATTCACACATTTTGTTCCAGACTCTGAGGTTTGATTATAATATCCCTGATTTTTATTCAAATAGGCAAGTTTTGTATGCAGTCGTTGAATGTCAACGCCAGAGACGAAATCAGTTAGCTCAAGCGGAAAGGAAGCGAGTGGCACGAACTCCTCCTCTTCCAATTTGTCCAACTCATCTTCCTCCACCCGGCCAAGTGGCGGAAGAGACAAGAAGGAGAAAAATCCAGTGGGAACCAAATGCTTTAGAAATATTCTCCCATGGTAGTCATCAGGACCACTGAAGAAGAAACTGCACAATAATCGACTAAAGAAGCGTTGACTTCCCAATGGGCAGAATAGAGCGAAGTAAAAGTGACGCAAAAGTAACCCGGAACTAAGTATAAAATCTCTGATCACTTTCGCCGGTTCCTCATAATAGATGCACGTAGCCCATAGTAATATTAGGGCGTTTTCCAGTACAACTCGCGAACGGCTCTGAAGCAGTTTCATGATAAGGCTTTGAATAAGCTGAATGAATCAGATATACATGTATGTATAAATCTAGAATACGCGAAGGAGATTATTAGTAGGAACTTACCGAGACGAAAGGCATCTCGTTAGAATAATCAAGTGGTTAATGTTTGTTGATAAACGATGAGAATTAAGTAGCGATTCTATAATTGAACTACCGACCGTTACGGGTAACTCATGAATGTGCTTGGTATCGACAAAATCAATAAGATTGTGCAAAATAGAGTCTAAGACCACATATTTATATACGTCGTAGCTCGCTTCGCAAGGGAGTGCGTAGATGGATACGATGTTGAGGAACCAGAAGGCAGCCACAGGATCATTAATCATATGAAAAAGTTGTTTGATCAACGCAGCTATTTCTTCAGAGGTACCCATATTGTAACAATAACTGGTAGAAGTTGATAATAGTAAATACATCGTTTGCAGGATAGGAACCAACATGACATCAATGGGACGATCCGATGAACCAACGACGGAAAAATTGAAAATTAACCGAGAAACGATGGCCCATAGCGATTCCAGTGTTGCTACTACTAGTTTGGGTTCATCATATACAGCCCTAACGCTCGAGGACACGTAATTCGCGATGAAATAGTAGCATGCATCAACAACAAGCAGACACTCATCCAAGGGATCAATTACGTCATTATCATCTATGGAAGAGAC
>Ga0169931_10010836_pt1 | contig 12943 bp, 8 predicted proteins | sample Kivu_15m_20L_FD_129675 | JGI IMG/M metagenome (GOLD analysis project Ga0169931, IMG submission 129675) | Freshwater microbial communities from Lake Kivu, Western Province, Rwanda to study Microbial Dark Matter (Phase II) - Kivu_15m_20L... | ecosystem: Environmental > Aquatic > Freshwater > Lake ...
AAGCCGCCAGTGAAGCCGCTAGTCAAGCCACCGAAGCGGCTAGTGAAGCCGCGAGTCAAGCGACAGAAGCCGCGAGTGAGGCTACAAATCAGGCGACAGAAGCGGCCAGTGAAGCCGCTAGTCAAGCCACCGAAGCGGCTAGTGAAGCGGCCAGTCAGGCGACCGAAGCGGCTAGTGAAGCGGCAAATCAGGTGACCGAAGCGGCTAGCCAAGCATCCGATGCTGCCACCCAGGCAGCAGATCAGGGCAGCAACAGCATGGACTCTCTCGACAATGACCCCGCACTTTCCTAACTCCCTACTCCCTACTCCCCACCCCTCCCTCCCCAAAAACTCGACCTTTGCCCAATAGCAACGGATCGCGATCGCACCCTACCCTCGAACCAGTTCGGCAAAAACCTCCTATGGCAACCTATACCGACTCTGTTGCAATCAAAATTGATGGTCAAGAAGCGCCCGCAGGGCTAATCGAAGACCTGCTGCACCTCTCCGTCGAAGAAAGTGTCCACCTGCCAGGGATGTTTACCCTAGTGGTCAACAACGACTATTTATCGGGTCGGGCCAGCGAGCACACCTGGAAGTATAAAAACGAGCTCAAAATGGGGGCCACCCTCAAGATTCGATTTGTGGCCAGCACCACCGAAGCCGCCGAATTTGAAGAGGAAACCGACGCTAGTTTGATCGAAGGCGAGATTACCAGCATCGAAACCCATTTTAGCGGTGAGTCAGCGGCCCCGGTGATTGTGCGAGGCTACGATCGCGGACACCGTCTGCACCGGGGCCGCTATCGGCGATCGTTTCAGAACATGACCGACAGCGACATTGTTAAAAAAGTGATTGCCGAAGCGGGCATTAGTGCTGGGACGATTGATGCCAGCGGTGGCGTGCATGACTACGTGTTTCAAGAGAACCAGACCAATATGGAATTTTTGCAGGAGCGGGCTGCTCGCCTGGGTTTTGAGCTGTTTCTGCGCGACGGCAAGCTCCATTTTCGCAAACCTACCTCTGAGCAAACGGTGCAGCTCAAATGGCTGGAAAATCTGCACAGTTTTAAGGTGCGCCTCAACAGCGCCGAGCAGGTTAACGAAGTGGAGGTGCGCGGCTGGGACTACAGCCAAAAACAGCCCATCGTCAGCGTTGTCCGGCAAGAGCAGATCGTGACTGAGTTAAAGCCCCAGCAGCGGGGCAGCGAGAGCAATGGGCCGTTTAAAAATCTGCCCCAGCCCAAGCTGACAGTGTGCGATCGCCCCATAGCCGTCGCCGATGACGCTAAGGCGATCGCCACCGCCCTTTGCAATGAACTGGGGGGCCAGTTCATCCAGGCCGATGCGCGGGGCGAGGGCAACCCCAATTTGCGCCCTGGTCGCCTGGTCGAGCTAACCGGTATGGACCAGTACGACGGCAAATACTACATCACCGATACGCGCCACCTGTACAACAAACGCGTTTACACCACCGAATTCAGCATTCGCGGCCTGCGAGGCGACACCCTGCTTACCCTGCTCGCGCCTCAGCAGCGGCTGAAACCGGGCCAGACAATGCTGATTGGCATCGTCACTAAAAACGACGATCCTAAGGGCTGGGGCCGAGTCAGGGTCAAATTTCCCACCTTGACGGAAGACCACGAAAGCGACTGGGCCAGAGTCGTTGCCCTAGGCGCCGCCAACGGTCGCGGGTTCGACTGCCTGCCCGAAATTAACGACGAAGTGCTAGTGGCCTTTGAACACGGCGATATTCACCGACCCCTGGTGCTGGGTGGCCTGTGGAATGGCAAAGACGCCCCACCCGAACCCGTAGGCGACAGCGTGGCGGGGGGCAAGGTGCGGCTACGCACGTTTCAATCGCGGGTGGGCCACAAGCTGCAACTGGTGGACGAAGACAAGGCCAGCAGCAAAAAAGGAGCCTATCTCAAAACCACCGATGGCCACCACCTGCGCCTCAACGACAGCGATAAATGTATTGAGATTGAAACCAGTGGCGGCCACAAGGTGCGGCTCGACGATCGTAACCAATGTATCGAGATCAAAACCAGTGGCGGCCACAGCTATACGATGAGCGATCGCACCCAGAGCATCAGCCTCAAATCCACCGGCAGCATCAGCATCGAGGCCACCACCACCATGACCCTCAAAGCCAACGCCACCGTCACCGTCCAGGGTGCGCTGATCAAGCTCAACTGAGTCAATAAAGTTTTGAGTTTTGAATTCAAAACTCCCTCAAAACCTTCCCATTCTCAAGGAGACGTCTACCCATGGGCCAACCCGCCGCCCGCCTCACCGACCCCGTCGCCCATCCCCTGCCCCCGGTGCTGACTGGCGGCCCCTGTAGCCCCAATGTGATCATTGGGGGTCTGCCCGCTTGGCGGGGCCTGCCGCTGGCGTCTGCCGCTGGCCTGCTAGCCGCCAAGCAAACCTCTGAAACGGTAATTAAAACCGCCGAAGTCGCCACCGTCTCTGCCGCTGGCACCCCCGGTGCCCCCGCCGCCAAAGCCGCTGAAGAAACTGCCAAAGCTACCGCTGCCGCCACTATGGGCAACCTAATCAGCAGTATGGGGGCCATGACCGATATCCACAGCTGCGCCACACCGCTGCCCATTCCCCCCCACGGGCCGGGAGTCGTGATCGACGGCAGCGCTACGGTGCTGATCAACAACCTGCCCGCTTGCTTTTTGGGCAACACCATTGTCGAAGCGGTGGGGCCGTCGAATAAAATTGTGATGGGCTGCCCCACTGTACAGGTTGGGCCATAGCGAAGGATTAGGTGCGTTGTGTTGTTGGTAAGTCTGCCTTGACCACGTTTTTATTTGATTTCGACGGTACTCTGGCGGATAGTTTGGCGGCCATTGTAGAGATTACCAATTGATTAGCCCCCGAATTTGGTTATCGCCCCACGTCCTTGGCGGAGGTGGATACTTTAAAGGGGCTGAGCACGCGGCAGTTAATCCGATATTCGGGCATTCCGGTGCTCAAAATTCCTGCCCTAATGCGTCGCCTGAGGGCAGAATTGAAAGTCTACAGCGCCCATATCGCTCCCTGTGTGGGGGTGCCAGCCGTGATTCGGCATCTGCACGCCCAAAACCATCGGCTGGCGGTGATCACCTCAAATACCCCTGAGGTGGTGCAGAGGTTTTTGACCGCCCATGAATTAGACCATTGCTTTATCAGCGTCGATGGTGGGGGCACGCTGTTTGGCAAAGGCAGACTGATCGCCAAATGCCTTGAGCACCATCGGCTCGACCCAGGCAAGACGGTTTATGTCGGCGATGAGGTGCGCGATATCCAGGCGGCTCGGTTTGCGGGGATTTGTCCGATCGCGGTTACCTGGGGCTTCAACAGTCGGGAAGCACTGGTAGCAGCCCAGCCTGACTGGCTGATTGATACCCCCGAGGGGTTATATGCGATCGCCCATACCCTATTGGTCCACAAATCTAATTGGCAATAGAGCTATGGCATTGGGGTAACCATTCAAGATTTAGGATGAACCTAAATTAATCCCTGAGCGTCACGAAACGGATTGCCCAGGTTGAAACATTCGTTGTCACCGACCATAGTTCTCGACTTTCGTCCAGTGTCTCTGCAAGATTCCCTTGGCTAGATTGGCAGCACCGTTGCGTTATGGTGCCTGCAACCATGCCAGACTCGCCTACCCGTCCTGCGCCCGACTACCTCGGCACTGGCTGGGCCTTCCCCATTCAGCAAACTCTTCAGGGCGGCATTCAACTTAGCCCCGCTGAGCAAAGCGTGGAAGAGTCCATTCTGCTGATTTTGCGCACCCACCCCGGCGAGCGAGTCTACCGCCCCACCTTTGGCTCTCGCTTGGCGGAGCTGGCCTTTGCCCCCATCAACACCCAAACCCTGCTGCTGCTGCGTCTCTACGTCGAAGAGGCTCTGGAAATGTGGGAACCCCGCATTTGGCTGGAATCGGTACTGGCCGAGCCCACCCCCGACCGGGGCCGCATCGATATCACCATCACCTACCGCCTGCGGGAGACCCATAACCGCAGGAGTTTGGTCTACCCGTTTTATCTGATGACGGAGGGGGAGGAGAGGGCAAGTTTTGAGTTCTAAGTTTTGAGTTTTGAATTTGGGCTTAGAACCAAAACCTCAAAATTAAGGCAATCGCCTAAAAGCTCCTTAACCCATGGTGGGCAGTGCCCACCCTACAGCTATCTCAGCCTTGTCCAACTTCCCCAACGCTCCTCCATCCACTCAGAACTCAAAACACAACATTCAAAACTCTCCCACTCCCATGCCCTACGACTTCCTCCCCAAACTCCCCAAGTCCACCCTGGACGATCGCACCTTTACCGACCTGGTGGATGAGTGCCTGCTGCGGATTCCGCGCTACTGCCCGGAGTGGACGAACTATAACCCCAGCGACCCGGGCATTACGCTGGTGGAGCTGTTTGCCTGGCTGACCGACCAAACCCTGATGCGGTTTAACCAGGTGCCGCGACACAACTATGTGACCTTTTTGGAGCTGCTGGGGATTCGGCTGCAGCCGCCGCAGCCTGCCCGTACGGCGATGACGTTTTACTTTAGCCAGAGCCCTGGAGCGGAACCGATCCAGGTGCCGGAGGGGACGGCGGTGGCGACGGTGCGCACGGAGACCGACGAAGCGGTGGTGTTTAGCAGCGATCGCGAATTGCTGATTGGCCACCCCACCCTGCGCCACTGCCTGATGGCGGATGGAGCTGAGCTGGAACCTCAGGTATTGCAGGACCGTTTTACCACCCTGTGGAGCCAGCAACCGGGGGGCGACTGGGCCGGGCCAGAGTTGCCGATCTTTAACCCCACCCCGCGGCCCGGTAACTGCGTTTATCTGGTGTTTGAGCCGGGCCAACCCCTGGATGGGGCGGTGCTCGCCCTGACCGTGCGTGGTGAAGAGGCTACCCCCACGGGCATTAACCCCTCCGCCCCGCCCCGCCGCTGGGAAGCCTGGGATGGCAAAACCTGGTGCCCAGTGCTGCTGCGCGAAACCGACGACCAAACCCAGGGCTTTAGCTTTAGCGAGCTAGCCCGCCAGGGGGGCAACCCGGTGCAAGGGGCTGATATTTTGCTGCACCTGCCCCAGTCGTGGCCGGTGCACCAGTTTGTTACCTATCAAGGGCGGTGGCTACGCTGCGTGCACACCGAGCTGGAGCCGCTGCGCCCCCCCTATAGCCGATCGCCCCAGATTGTGGGGCTGGCCGTGCGGGCACTGGGCGGCACCGTGACTGCCAGCCAGAGCCAGACGGTGTTAGATGAGGTGGTGGGCGTCAGCGACGGCAACCCCGGCCAGACCTTTCAGCTCCAAGGGGTGCCGGTGCTGGAGCGGCGACCCTTGGAGCGGCTAGAGCTGCTTAACCCCGATGGCACCCGCGAATTTTGGACAGAGGTGCGAGATTTTGCGGCCTCCACGGCGGCGGATCGCCACTACACCCTGGATGGGGTGACGGGCACCCTTCAGTTTGGGCCGCTGGTGCGGGAGCCGATGCACCTGAAAGCTCAGACCCTGGAACGGTTGCGCCACCAAACCCAGGGGCGCAATGGCAATGGCAACGGGGCAGCCCCCCTGCCCCCCGGCCTGTTAGAACCCGAGGAACTGCGATCGGAGCGCCAGTACGGGGCGGTGCCGCCCAGGGGCGCAACCCTACGCATGGTGGCCTACCGCACCGGGGGCGGCCAGCGGGGCAATGTGCAGGCGGGTACGGTGACGATTCTGAAAACGGCGGTGCCCTACGTTACCCAGGTGACTAACCACGGGCCAGGCCGCCATGGGGCCGATGCCGAAGCTCTGGAACAGGCCGTGCTACGGGTGCCCCAGATTTTGCGCACCCGCGATCGCGCCGTCACCGCCGAAGACTTTGAAGCCCTCACGATCCAGGCGGTACCTGGGGCGGTGGCCCGCGCCCGCTGCTTGGAAGCCGATACCAACTATCCGGGTCTGGTGCGGCTGCTGGTGGTGCCCCACCCCCCCAGCGATGCCCTCACCGACTCTGGCCTGCACCCAGAAGACCTCCAGCTAGAGGCCCCTTTGCAGGAGCAGATCTTGGGCTTTTTGCGCGATCGCAAACTCCTCGGCATTCAGGTTGGCCTGCAAGCACCCAGCTACATTGGCGTCACCGTGCAAACCGAAGTCACCCTAGAGCCCGAATATCAACAGCCCCACCTGCGCGACGAAACCCTGGCCCACCTGCGCACCACCCTCTGCCGCTTTCTGCATCCCGTCGTGGGTGGCCCCGACCAGACTGGCTGGCCCTTTGGCCGCCCCGTCTACACCTCCGACATCGTGCGAGTGCTGCAAAAGCTGCCCCAGGTGCGCTACCTGGGTGCCGTGCAGCTCTACGAAATTCGCCCCCTGGGCAACGGACGCTGGGAACGCTACCCCGAACCCCAGGCCGTGATCGAACCCGGCCCTCAGGGCCTGATCTGCTCCTGGGCCAGCGGCCACCGCGCCAGCCACACCTTCACCCTCATGCCTGGCTAGGGCTTGGTCTAAGTTCAAAATTCAAAACTTTTCCCCCATCCCCCTATCCCACCCATCCCCCATGCCCCTCACCCTCCGCCTCACCCCCATGCAAACCCCCGCCGCCCCGCTCCAAGCGCAGCGGGAAGGGCACCTGCTGGCCGAGGTCGTGGGCCAGGATGAATCCAGTTGTCCTCAGTTGCCTCTCTACCCCGGCGAGCCCAGCGAACTGATTGTGCAGTTGGAGAATCAGGGCGATCGCCCCCTCGACCTTCAGCTCCAAATCGAAGGGGAATTTCCCCACCGCTGGTGCTACCTGGCCCTAGAAACCCGCCGCCTAGAACCCGGTCAGCGCACCCAGGCGGTGCTGTACTTTCTTGCCCCCCAGGATTTTTTCGAGCAGCCGTCGTTCTCCGGCGCAGCCCAACCCATCGACTACCCCGGTCGAGTCTATGTCACCGGCAGACCCACTGAAGGCCAACCAGTGACCGAGCTGGTGCCCTTTAGCCTGCACGTGCGGCCCCGCAGCCTGTATTTGGACTACCTACCCGGCGTGTTTGGCGAAATTGACTTTATGGGGCGGCTGCTGGCCCTGTTTGAGCAAGCCTTTGAGCCGATTGTGCAAACCCTGGATGCCATGTGGGCCCACCTCGATCCCCTCACGGCTCCCGAGGCGCTATTGCCCTTCCTCGCCACCTGGGTGGCCTGGCCTACGGACGTACCCTGGGGCAGCGATCGCCAGCGCCAGCTGATCCGCAACGCCGTCACCCTCTATCGCTGGCGCGGCACCCGGCGAGGCCTGCAACAGTTTCTGCACCTCTACACCAACCTGCCCCTCGACGACCACCACATCGAGATCATTGAGTACGAAGGCCGGGGCTTTGCCTTTGGCGACACTGCCCTCGGCACCACGACGCGCCTCGGCGGCGGCAAACCCTACCACTTCATCGTCCGCCTCCGCCCCACCCCCGACCACGACCTCGATAAGGATCTCATTCTCCGCATCATCGACCAAGAAAAACCCGCCTTCTGCACCTACGACCTCCTAATCGACCCCCCATCCCAAAGTTCTGAACTTTGAACTTTGAACTTTGAACTCCCACCCACCCACCACCCACCACCCATGCACCCCCCACCCCCCTTCCAACGCCTCCGCCCCACCGACGGCCTCCTCATCCGTGCTGAGCACTGGCAAAAGGCCCACGACTACCACCGTCAGCGGCAGAACCTGTACTTTCAGGCGCTGCATCAGCCGGGAATTGTCAGCGGGCTGGGGGTACGCCCGATCGCGGCTCCGGTGGATGTGGCAATTGACTACCGCGATGGGCGATGGGTGCAAGTGGAGCCAGGGCTGGCCGTAGATCTGCACGGCAACCCAATTGTGGTGCCCGAGGCCATGCCCTACCGGATCTCGGTGAACTTGCCCCCAGGCGGGGCGCTGACGGTGTACCTGGTAATTAGCTATGTAGACCCCGACGGACTAAGGCATCCAGTCGATCGGGAATTTGTCACCGAAACCTTTCGGCTGGATGAGAAAACCAGTCCACCCTTGGCCCACGAGCTAGAGCTGTGCCGCATTCACCTCCAGGCCCCAGTGGAGCGGTTAGCGCTGCCGGGAGATGCGTTCTTTCCCCAGGACAACGAGCTAGATTTGGGTCATCGGCAGTGGGTGGCTCTGCGCTCTCAGGGTACAGTGCGGGTGGCCCAGGTGCTGACGGGGGATGCGAGCAGCGATCGCCACCACCCCAGCCTGCTGCACCTGATGGCCGCGACCCAAGCCCTCTACCCCAACCTTCAGGCTCTGCCCCAGGTGGACAAAGTTTCCCTCGAGGCCGAGGCGGTGCTGACGGACTACGACCTGATCTACCTGACCGGTCAGCAGCCTTTGAACCTGAATGAGGGCACCCAGCAGACCTTGCGCCACTACCTGGCCAACGGCGGCGTGCTGGTGGTCGATGCCCAGGCGGGCGGGGTGCCCCTGGCCAAAAGCGTCGTTGCCCTGGCCGAACGGTGGGGCATTACCCTCCAGCGGTTTGAGCAACTGCCGCCTCAGCATCCCCTGCGGAGCCAGCCCTTTTTGTTTGCGGTACCGCCTACCCTGCACCAGCAGACGATTCAGCTCTTGTCAGGCGGCGGCATCGTGTTGGCCAATGCCCTGGCCCTGGGCTGGGGCCTAGAGGCCAAGCCACCCCTCAGCCGCGAGACAATTCGCTCGGCCCAGGAGTTGGGCATTAATCTGCTGCACTACGCCTGGCGACGGCGACACCTGGCCGCCCTGGTGGGTCAACAAGAGATCAGCCCGGTATCTCCACTCACACCTAAAGCGCCCTCACCGACCCCAGTTCCCTTTGCCGTCCCCATTCCCCAGGCCATTCCAGAGCCACCGGCCCTGGCCACCCCAACCCCGGTAGGGGCGCTGCCCGAAAGTTCCCTCAAGCCTGTGGATACGGGCTCGAACAGCGTATTTGACCAATTTATTGAGTAGGCGAGAGGAGTTATGGCTAATCGTGTCAGCGCCATTGAGGTCAGCCTATCCCAGACGACAGTGCGGTTTAAGCCCGGTGGGCAACCGGCGACCTTTGGGGTGACGGTGGTCAACACCAGCGATCGCTTCGCCACCTGTTTGCTCGACCTCAACGCCCCTGGGGCCGACCCCGAAGACGATGCCCGCTGGTATCGGCTGTCGCCAGAAATTAGCACTAAAAAGCCACCGGGCGATCGCACCCAATTTCAGGTTGAGATCTTTCGCAACCCGGTGCCGGGCGTCCGCACCATCAATTTGACAGTGCGAATTCTCTCCCTAGAGCTACAGGAGGAAGAGCGCCAGTTGGTGCGCCTGATAGTCGACCAGGGAGTAGATGCGGTGCCCCTGGCCATGACCCTGCCAGCGGAGCTCAGCACTGACCCCAATACCGCCCTGGAGATTCCGGTTAACCTCCACAACCCCGGTGTGATGCCGGTAATAGCAACTCTCCAGGCCCAAGGGCTGCCCGCCGATTGGGTCGTCACTTCCCCCGCTGCACCGATCGAAGTGAAGCCAGGCGACACCGCCGCTGCCATCTTGCACTGCCAGCCGTCCCCCGAGGCGCTGAGCCAGCCCTACCCATTCACCGTCGTGGCGCTCCAGAATGATGGCCTGACCAGTACTGTCCAGGGCAGCCTTCACCTGCGACCCCAGGGCCACTACCCCGTCACCCTTACCCCCACCGAGCAGGACGTGCCCGGCCCTGAAGAGCCCTTCAATCAGGCCATCTTTACCGTGGCGGTGACAAACGCCAGCAACCTTCCCCAGCAGGTCACCCTGACGGTAACCAGTGAAACATTGGCAGAGGATGCGATCGCCATTCATCCCAACACCGCCGTGCCCCTGCCCCCCGGCGACACCGCGCAGCTAGAAATTCACGCTGTCCCCAAACGACCCCTGGTGGGGCCACCCCGTCGCCACCAGCTCAGCGCTATCCCACAGCTTTCTGACCCGCGCCTGCCGGTGGAACAAGGGATCGACACAGTGACCCTGTGGGTCAAGCCCAAAATTCCATTTTTGGTGCAGATCTTGGGCGTGGTTGGGCTGGCGCTCCTTCTGTTGCTGCCATTTTTGATCAAGCCCCAGGGCCATCGCGGGCCGGTCAGCAGCGTGCAGTTTAGCGGCGATGCCGATCGCGTCATCAGCGGCTCGGCAGATCAAACCCTGCGCCGCTGGCGAGTAGTGGGCAAGCGGCTCCAGCCCGATGGCGTGCTGGCCCGGTTGGACAAAGCCGTGCGAGTGGTGCAGATCCGGCCAGTGGGCAACAACCTGGTGGCCGTTGGTCTAGAAAATGGCGAGATTGCCCTGTGGGATGTGCTCTCGCCCGCCCAGGAGCCGCTGCTGCGGTTGGAGAGCGATCGCGCCAATCGCGTGCTCAGCCTCGCCTTTACCCCCGACGCTAACTATCTATTCAGCAGCCACGGCAGCGGTGCTGTACTTCAGTGGGCGGTGGGTGAGGAGCTGGCGGGCCAGGGCCAGAGCAACAATCCCACGAAAGAAAAAACCTTTGACTTTGCCGTCTACGCCCTGGCGCGAGTCGATCAGCCGGGGCAGTGGTTGGCCGTGGCCGGTCGCTACAACCGCCTGGTGCTGTGGAACTGGCAAACCGACAAAACCCACAATCTGCTGCGCCAGGAGGGCGACCAAGCGGGTGACCAGAATGCCTACATCCAGAGCCTGGCCACCCCCGACCTGCGGCCCTACCGCCTGGCCGCCGCCGACAACCAGGGCCGCATTCGCCTGTGGGACGTGAGCCGCTGCACCGCTGCCCTTACTTCCGGCCCCAACCCCAACCCTAACTGTGCCACCCTGCTCGAAGCCTGGGAAAACGGCCACGATCGCCGCCCCGTGCGCGCCTTGGCCTACAGCCTCGACGGCTGCTATTTAGTCAGCACGGGTGACGATCGCCGAGTCAAGCTTTGGCCCCTGGCCAGCGATGGCCGCCGCGACCCCGGTTGGCAGCAGGGCCAAGTGGTTCGCACCGCCCGACAAACGTTAAATACCGTCGATGTCGTCCTGAGCGAGGGGCAGCTGCTTGTAAGCAGTGGAGGTAACGACCACCGGGTGAATCTGGATACCCTCTCCCCAGACCGGTTCCGCGACCCCGGCCCCAGCCCATGCGACATGCCCCGGTGACACAACTTCCCTGGTGACACGACAAGGTACCCTCCCATGACCCAGTCTGGCCTCGATCTCAGGCGCTCTACCCCCGCTACCCTCCCAGGCTTAGACATCACCGATGCCCTGGCGCTTACCGCTGAACAGCAGCAGTTGTTTCGGTGGCTGGTGCGGCAGCGAGAAGCCACCCTGGCCCAGGTGGCGGCGTTTTTTCAGCAGCCCCCCCACGATGCCGAGGAACTGCTCGAAAGCCTTCTAGATCAGGGAATAATCGAGGCCAACATCGGGCCTACAGGCCCCCTATACCGGGCGCGATTAGCTCCCAAACGGGGCCGCGATCTGCCTGAAAACATCCACCGATCGCTGCTGCCCGGCAACCCCCTAGCAGTGATCCCCAACCCGGCGGGGGTAGCCCAGCTCATAGCCGGTACTAGCCTAGAGCTACGAGTCACCCTCAGCAACAAAGGGGCCCAGCCTGCCCTGATCGACATCTACCTCACCGATCTGGATGACACCCACCGAGTGGTGCCCTGGTGCCCGGTACACCACGAGCGGCTGGCTCTGGGGCCAGAGCAGAGCAGCGAAGTGCAGTTTGAAATTGCCGTGCCGGTGCAGGCGCTGCCCGGCACCTACCCTTACCGCATTGTGGTCGATGCCCCCGACCACTACCCCGAAGATACCCCGATCCACTGTGACCAGGGGCTGCAGGTGCTGCCGCCGATCACCGAAACCAACCGCACCGTTGACCCCACCTTTACCGTCGCCCCGGCCACTAGTTCGACCCTGCCCCTGCCGGTGCTGCCAGGCGAATGGGTGGAGCTAACGGTGCAGGTGCACAACCGGGCTGATCGGGTCGATCGCTTTCGTCTCACCTGCCCCGACCTCGACCAGCGCTGGTACCAGGTGCGCTACCCCGAAGGGCTGGCCCTACCCGGCCTGGTGATGGAATCAGACGGGCTACCCCTCAACCCCGGTGCCAAGGGTGACATGACCCTGCGCCTACAGCCACCCCTCGGCACCCCCGCCGGAGCTTACTTTCCCACCCTCAGCCTGCACTCGGCCAATACCCCGGAGCTAATGCTGCTGGACGTGGTCTACCTTCAGGTCCTGCCCACGCCCACCCTGACTCTAGAGTGGATGCCCGTGCAGGATACCGTTGGCCACGGGCGGGGCGAATACCTACTAGCGCTAGTCAACCAGGGGAATATCAAGCGCACGGTGACGGTGGCCGTGGGCCATGCCCAGCCGCGCCCCCCCTACCGCTACCAGCTCAGCACCGACACCGTGCGGGTGGCTCCCGGCGCGACGGAGCACGTGGGCCTGCTGGTGATGCCTAAACCAGCCTGGCGAAGGCCCTGGTTTGGTACTGGTCGCCTGATGACCTTTGATCTGCTGCTGCAAGATGCCGATAGCCTGCCCCTCAGCCCCACAGTCTACAAAGGCACCCTGACCTGGCAACCCAGGCCCTGGTGGCAGGGGCTGCTGCTGATTTTGACCGGGTTGGGCCTGCTGGGCACTCTGCTGCTGGCGATCTGGCTGCTGTTTCTCAAGCCCCCGGCCCCGCCTAAGGTGCTGAACCTCCAGGCTACCGAAGCTACCTATAGCGCCGCCAGCGGCGACACCATTCAGCTCAACTGGCGACTGCGCAACGCCAAGGGCCTAGATGAACTGCAACTGATTGGACGCTCCACTGAGGGGCCGGTGCTCAGCCCGTTGGTTAGCTACGACCTGTCCAACGGCATTCCTCCCGAGCTGGCGGCGGTGTGTCGCCAGATTCGCCGCGATCTGGTGTGCAACCAGGTACTGACTGATGCCCGCCTGCCCGGCGACTACCAGTTCGAGCTGACGGCTCTGC
>Ga0169931_10010837_pt1 | contig 12941 bp, 8 predicted proteins | sample Kivu_15m_20L_FD_129675 | JGI IMG/M metagenome (GOLD analysis project Ga0169931, IMG submission 129675) | Freshwater microbial communities from Lake Kivu, Western Province, Rwanda to study Microbial Dark Matter (Phase II) - Kivu_15m_20L... | ecosystem: Environmental > Aquatic > Freshwater > Lake ...
GCGCACGACACCACCCCCAAGGACATCCGTGCACACTGGCAGGACGCCCCCGCGGCGCTCGCCGACGCGATCATGGCCTGCCTCGCGGCCGACCCGGGCGACCGCCCATCCGCCATGGAGGACCTCCTCCGCCGAATCGCGAAGGTGACGTGCTGAATCGGCCCGGACCTTGATCGGAACCCCCGGCCTCCCTACGCTTTCCGCTGATACGAGCATCCGACCGGAGAGACGGCCATGACGATGGACAAGAGCCTGCGCGTGCGAAAGGGTGCCTCCAACGTTCGCGGGGTGCTCACGCGCGCCGAACGCATCGCGAGACTCAAGGAGCAGGATCTCTGGGGTGACGGCCGCAGCCCACTCGGCCTGCCGAAGGTGCGCGTGCAGAAGATGTCGATGAAAAAGAAGAAGCCCAAGAAGGAAGAGGCCGAGGGGGCGGCCGCCGCCAAGCCGGCGGCGAAGAAGAAGTAGTCCGGCGTGGGCTACCGCACGCCGGCCCGTGGGAGCGCCGCGGAGGAGACGAGCCGCTCCGCCGCCCTGCGGCCCGACGCGATGACCTGGGGAATGCCGACCCCTTCGTAGGCGGCGCCCGCGAGGGCCAGACCGGGAAGACGGCCGACCGCGGCCGAGACACGCCCGACGCGGGCTGCGTGCCCGACGTGATACTGGGGCATCGCTCCGTGCCAGCGTTCGACGTGCGTCAGCCGGGGCCGCCCCCGTGCCCCGATCAGCACCTCGACTTCCCGCCGAGCCAGGTCCACGAGCGGTGCCTCCTCGAGATGAACGACCTCGGGATCGAGGGCCCCCCCGAGAAACACGCGCACGAGAACCGCCGCCTCCGGAGCCCGCGCCGGAAACTTCGAACTCGAGAAACTCAGCGCCAGGGCCCGCCGGCCCTCGCGCCGCGGCACCACCATGCCGGCTGCGTCGAGCGGATGCGTGACATCGCCGCGAGCGAAGCCCAGCGAAACGATCGCCGAGCCCGCGTACTCGATCGCGGCGAGTTCCGCGGCCAGGACGGGATCCTCGCCACGGACCAGCGTCGCCGCCACCGCTGCGGGGAGCGCAACGACGACGGCGTCGGCCTCGTGGATGACGGGGCCATCGTCACCCGATCCCTCCACCCGCCAGTGGGTCGTGCGCCTGGCCAGCGCGGTCGCCCGCGCCGTGACGAAGGTCACGCCGTTGGCCCGCAGCAGCGCCGCCAGCCCGACGGGAAGCGACTCCATGCCGTCCACGAGCGTGAGGAACTGCCCATACCTGGCACCCGCCGTGCCATGGTCGCCACGACGCAAGGAGTCACCTGCGTCGGCGGTCGGCCGGGCCGCGAGTCGCGCACGCTCTCCAGCCCACAGGCTCCCGGCGTCACGCTCCATGGCGAAAAACTCGGGGCAGGCGGCCGCCATCCCGAGGCGTGCCGGGTCCGCCGTCCAGATTCCAGCCGCGAGCGGCTGCACGAGGTTCTCGAACGCCTCGCGGCCGAGGCGACGCACCGCGAATGATTCGAGCGATTCATCGTCGTCGGCCACGTCGTGCGGCCGAGATCGCGTCGGGACGAACCGCTCGGCGAGCACCCGCAGCCGCCCCGCCGGAGACAGCAGCGGCGTGCGCAGGATGCCCCCGACGCTGCCGGGCGCCAGAAGACGGAAGCCATCCGGGGCGGGTATGCCCCGGCCGCCGTGCCACACGAGCGCCCGCCGCACCTCGGGCGTCACGCCCACGAGCGCGTCGGACAGGCCGATCCGCGCGACCATGTCGATGACCTCGGGCCGGGCCGCGAGGAAGGTGTCCGCCGACCGTTCGACCAGCCAGCCGTCCTCCCGGCGGGTTCCCAGCACGCCGCCGGGCCGCCCCGACGCGTCGATGACGGTGACCTTCCAGTGGGACTCCGCAAGCAACTCTGCCGCCGCGAGCCCGGCCATGCCTGCCCCGAGGACGACGGCCCTGGGCATCGCACGGTCGTCCATCATCGATTGCACAGACTCGGCCCCGGGATCCGTCCCTGCAGTGTAGGAGGTCGTGACCGGCACGGCATGGCACGGCCGGCACGCTGACGGCGTGTCGGGCGGTCTTCCCCACCTTTCCCCGGCTTCCCCGACCACGCCGGCCATCGGCTCCGGGACGGCATGCCGCCTCGAGCGGAGCGGCCTTTCTGGTCTGGACGGCGTCGCCGGCCACGCCTACCGTCCCCCCGCAATCATGTCCCCCGCCCGCCCCGACATCGCCGTTCGATCAGCCGTTCAAGGAGGAACTCTCGTGGCCACGCTGCGGAAGCCGTGTTCGTTCGTATCCTCGAGCCTGTTTCTGGCCGCACTCTGGGCCCTGCCGGCGTCGGTCGTCGCCGCGGAACCACCCTCGCGATCGACGCCCCGCCCGCTGCTCCGGCTTCCGGAGTGGATCGAGTCGTTCGGTGTCGGACGGCCCGATGCAGCCGAACAACCCGAGACGAAGGCCGCGCGACCGGAAGGAGCCGTGACCGTCTCCGGAGTCGAACAGGAGGAGCAGGCGACGACGTCGAGCACGTCCGAGCGGGCCCCGGTCGACACCGACTCGTCCGGTGAAGGCCCCGTGCGCCGGTGGCTCACGGAACGCATGGCGGCGCTGCCGACGCCCACGGCGCTCTTCGGTGGCACGCGTGAAGCCCCCGCCGCGGAGACGCGGACGGACGAGGCTGCCGAACGCACGACCGAAACCGTCGCCGAGGGGCGCGAGGCCCCCGAGACCCCGGCGACGGTGACCGCTCCGGTCGCGGCCACACCCGACGAGATGCCCGCGCTGTCGATCGATCCGGCCAGCTTTCGCGGCGTGCATCCCGGCAAGACGACCCGCGCCGAGATCGAGGCGACGTGGGGAGCGGGCGAGCCATTCACGACCGACGAGGGTGAACAGGCGGTCGCCTGGTCGATCGAGCCGTTCGATCGTGTCGAGGTGGCCATCGAGCAGGACGTCGTGACGGCGATCCGCATCAAGCTCGCCGAGGCGGTGCCGATCGCCGAACTGGCGAAGCAGCTGGAAATCTCCGAGCTCCGCACCGTGTCGATCCTCGACGAGGAGGGGCGATCGATCGGCGAGGTGTATCCCGAGCGCGGTGTCATCCTGAGCGTGGAGCCGGGCACGCGCGCGGCCGACGGCATCATGATCGAACCGCTCGATCCGGAGGCATTCGTCCTTCGGGCCGAAGGCGAGATGGAGTCGTCGGCCGCCAACGCGGTCGCCGACCTCAACTATGCGATCCAGCTCGATCCCGAGCACGTCCGGGCCCACCGTCTCCTCCTCGCGATGAGCAGCGAGCAGGGCAAGTGGAACGAGGCGCTGCGGCTCGCGGAGACCGCGGTGCGGCTCGACCCGCAGGACATCTGGACGCGGATCAAGCACGCGAGTGTCCTCCTCGCATTGGACCGCCCCGACGAGGCCCGCGTGGTGCTCGAGCACGTCGCCGCGAGCGAGGGGCCGTCGCCGCTCGTCATGGCGCAGGTGAAGAGGCTGCTCGGCCGTGCCGCGCTCGCCGGGCCCCAGCCCGATCACCAGGAGGCGGTGGAGCATTTCGCCGACGCGATCCGCCGCGCCGCGCCGCTCGCGGCGAAGAAGTCGCCCGCGATGCAGGCGGCCGCCACCGAGGTGCTGCTCGGTGCCCACCTCGGCACGGCCCGGGCGATCGCCGAGGGCACCTGGCAGCAGAAGAGCCGGGTCATCCCGAAGTGGATCGCGCGCAGCGAGACGATCGTGACGGACTTCAAGGGATCCGACACCGAGAAACTCATCCTCGAGCTGCAGCTCTGCCGCGGCGTGCTCGCCTCGTCCGCCGGTTCGACCGAGGCCGGTGAACCGCTGCCCTGGGTGAAGCGGCTGCTCGAGCTCCGCGAGCGGATGGGCGAGGCGATGACCGACCCCTGGCGACGTCGTCAGGTGGATTGGGAGGTCGGACTCGGACTCCGCGACGCCCTCACGGCGGCCGAAAAACGCGGGGATGCGACCGACATGCTCGACAACGCCACGCTCACGGCGGCCTATCTCGAACGGGGTGCGGAGCATCGCGATCTCACGGTCACCGAGCGCCGGGACGTGGGCGAACTCTTGTTCCGCATCGGCATCATGCACAGCCTGCAGCGCGGCGACCACGCGACCGCCGTCACCTGGTTCGATCGCGTGGTGCCGCTCTGGGAGCCTGAGGAGGCGACCGACGTCGCCGCATCCGCCTCCGATGCGGGACGCTTCGGCGAATCGTACGTCAGCATGGCGATCTCGTACTGGCAGATCGGCCGGCGCGAGGATGCGCTCGCGCTGAGCCAGCGCGGGGTCGGCCTGATGGTCGCCGCCGTGGAGGCGCGGACCCTCGACGAGCGGGCGCTCGCCGTGGCCTACGGCAATCTTGCGACGATGTACGCCGAGGAAGGGGACGATCGCCAGTCGAGGGCCTACGCCGAGATGGCGAGCCGTGCCGAGTCAACGGGCGGCACCATCCGTTAGCAGCACGTCGTGCGGAGGTGGAGCGGCCGCGTGGCAGACCAAGGCGGGTAGGCGAAGGGGGTCGGCGAACGCTCGAGGAGCCTTGGGCCGGAGCGCGGAGCCAAGCCGCCGTTGGCGCGGACATGGTTCAGAGCAGCGTCTCGAGCAACAGCCGCATCTTGCGCAGTTCGGCCACCTGGTCGATACCCTCGAGCGGGGCCATGTGCGCACAGAGCCCTCGCGCGTAGCCGACGCGGCCGAGCTGCTGGACGAGTTTCCCGTATTCCACGCCCCCCTGTCCGATCCGCACCTGGAACGCGTCGACCTTCGTGTCGCGCAGGTGCACGTGGCAGACGTACTTGAGGATCGGCTCCCAGGACGCGGGCTTCTTGTGGCCGTGGATGAAGTGACTGGGATCGAGCGTGACCCCGAGGCCGGGGACGTTCCGGCAGAGGGAGGCGGTCGTCTCGGCGTCCTGCGTCATCCGGTCGGCCGCGGTCTTCACGCCGACGACCGCGCCGAGCCGTGACGCGATGGCGACGAGCTTCCGCAGACGCTCGATCTCCCCGTTGAAGGGCGTGCCGAGCTCCGATGACTCGACGACGACGGTCACCACGCCGAGCGCCTTGGCGAGCCGGCAGCACGCGGCGAAATGGTCGTACAGTGCCGGCGTCTCCGGCGCGGCGAAGGAGACCGCGACCGGTCGCAGCCGCTGCAGGTCGCTGCAGGCGGCGATCGCCGCCTCGGGATCCGCGGCCACGCGGGCCGGTTCCAAGTGGCCGCCGCCTTCGTGGATGTCGATCTCCACGGCCGTGAACTCCAGCTCGGCCAGCCGCTCCATCGCCGCGGCGAGCGGCATGTCGGGCAGGCACTCCGTGCTGACACAGACGAACACGAGATGCGGCTCCAAAAGGACGCGGGGGAAGGTGGGATCGTAGCCGCGACAGCCCGCGACTGACAACCGGCGACTCGCACGCCATCGCTGGTCCAGCGACGCTAGAATCGGTCGAGAGGGCTGGACGCGGTGGTTCACGCCGATCGACACACGCGAGGATGGCACCATGGTGCAGGACGATCTCACACGCCTTGACCGGCAGGCGCCGACGCGCGTCATCCTCGAGCAGGCTGGTGGCTGGGGCCGGTGGGGCACCCGGCTGGCGTGGTTGATCACGGGCGTCTCGCTGCTGGCGGCGATCGGCAGTGCGGGGGCGTTCTCGCAGTACTTCCAGCGCGACCCACGGGTCGTCGAGACGTATCATTCGCTCTCCAAAGCCGCCCCCGCGAAGGTCGCGATCGTGACGATCTCGGGCGCGATCATGGGAGGCGAGGGGTTCGCCCGGGCCCAGCTCGATACCGTCGAGGCCGACGAGAGCGTCCGGGCGATCGTGCTGCAGATCGACTCTCCCGGCGGCACCGTCAGCGGCAGCGACGAACTGCACCACCGCATCGCCGGGCTGGCGACCCGCCGCGACCTTCCGGTCGTGGTCAGCATGGGAGGCATCGCCGCCAGCGGGGGCTACTACGTCGCCATGGCCAACGGCGGCCGCGAGGACGTCATCTACGCCGAGCCCGCCACGCTCACCGGCTCGATCGGCGTGATCATCCCGTCATTCGATCTCTCGCAGCTGCTCAAGCGCATCGACGTGCGCGACGATTCCGTCGCCAGCGGCCCGCTCAAGGAGATGCTCAGCCCCACGAAGGACCGCACCCCGGAGCTGGCGGAACGCGAGCGCGAGGTGCTCGAGTCGCTGGTCGCCGACATGTTCACGCGGTTCAAAGAGATCGTCCGGGCCGGCCGGCCGAAGCTCGACGCGGAGGCGGTCGATGCCGTCGCGACGGGCCAGGTCTTCACGTCGCGTCAGGCTCTCGAGGCGGGCCTCGTCGACCGCATCGGCTTCGTCGAGGACGCCGTCGCCCGGGCGGTTGAACTCGCGGGCCTCACGACCGACACGGCCCGGGTGGTGCGCTACTCGCGGCCGCGCGGCCTGCTCGACGACGTCCTGGGCGGGGCGATTCCCGGCGCGCGGGAGCCGCTCGAACTGCTTGCGGAGATGACCGCGCCCCGCGGCTGGTATCTCTGCAGCTGGTGGCCGGCGCTCGTCACGAGCCGGTGAGCCGACCTCGCGGCCGCGGCCCCGTGCAGAACCTGGCCCGCGCGGATCCATTCACGCCGCGTGTCACGTCATGCCGCGGGTCACGCCGCGTGCGGATCGAGTCACTCCGACCCCGCCCCGGCGACTCAGGTTCCCGCCGGCTTCGGCTTCATGCCGGCCTTGAATTCCTCGAGCGAGAGCGTGCCGTTGCCGTCGGTATCGACCCGCTTGAAACGGCGGTCGGCGTTCTCGAGGGCCTTCTCCTTGAGACCCGCCTTGAATTCCTCGAGCGACAGCGTGCCGTCGCCATCGGCATCCTTGCGCTTGAAGACCTTTTCCGGATCGATCGCGGGCTTGTCGGCCCCCGACGCGACCGGCGACGCGACGACGACCGCAATCGCGAAGAGGCCGCCGGCCATCACGCTGGACACCCCACGAGTCATCGGGCGATTGATTCGGGAAACGACGCGCATGCGACACCTTTCTGCACGAGGAAATGAACCAGCCTATGAATCGGCCTGTGAACCGGCTCGTCCACCGATTGTACCCTTTCAACGGACGTGGCCCCCCAAAGGTTGCAGCCGCCGAGCAGCGGGCGTCGCAGACCCGGATTTCGACGGCCGCCACCCCCCTCGGGAACTCAGCCGCCGGCCTCTTCGGCCGCGAGCCTGAGCACGACCCGGCGTACCCGCGGGACCATCTCATACCGTGGATTGCCGACCGCATCGACGCTCCCGTCCGTCGCCGGCTGCAGGAACCGGAGCCCGAACCGGTTTTCGAGCTTGGCCATGATCGCCTTCAGCGACCGCATCTTGTTCGCCGGGAGCCCCAGGGCCTCGTCCCACTCCATGAGCGAACGCGGCTCAGCCGAGGCCCGGGCGATGCGGACAAGATGCGGCCAGAGGCCGCGGTGCCGGATGCGACGCAGTTGTTGGCCGAGGGGCAGCCGTCCCGTGGCCGGTGCCACTCCCATACCCGGGCCCCCGCGGCACGGGCCCGTCATCCGCTGGGCGCCCACGACGCGCCCACGCAGCTGCTGCATCGCCCGCCGGCAGTCGGCGGGATCGTCGAGATTGACCATGAGAAACGGCATCGAGCCCTCCTGCCCATCCGCGATTCGAGGGACGGTGGCGGACGGCGGAGATCGCCACACCACCCCGGGGGAGCCCGCATCCGCATCCCCTCACACACGCAATGCATGCGCACTGCGCACGCAAAGAATAGCGCGTCGACCCGGGGTCGTCAAGCCTCGGGCCGCTCCGCCGGCTCCATCGCAACGCGGGCCCCGAGCGACGCGACCGCCTCGAGGTCTGCCGCCGAGGGCAGCCTGCCCGCGGCCCTCGCGAGCGCGAGCCGGCACCACACATCGGCCGCATCGGCGCGGCGCGGACAGCCGGTCGCATCCGCGTGCCAGGCGGTCGCCATCACGGCGACGCTCTCCCGCACGGTGGCGGCCATGCTGCCGACCTCGAGCTGCCGCTCCGCAAGCGATCGGCCGTGCCTCCGGATCGCCCGGTCGATCGCATGCGCGGCCCGGCAGAGCGCCCGATGCGCCTCCCGCGCATGCCCGCGTAGGCGGCGATCGAACAGGGGGGCGTGATGCGGCCGGGCGGCGGCCCAGCGCGCGACCTGCCACGCCAGCCACGGCCCCGCCCGACGCCAGCCGCGGGCTCCCGAGTCGGCCAGCGGATGCCGCCGGGCGAGCCCCTTGAACAGGGCGAGCCCGAGGAGGTCGCTCTCACCCTCGTAGATGCCGACGGCGAGGTGGTCATGCAGCGAGTCGCCGAGCGGATGCCCCACGAGGAAGGCGCGACCGCCATGCACCCCCAGCGCATCGAGTGCCGCATCGCGCACGCAGCCGCTCGCCACGGTCTTCGCCACGATCGCCTCCAGCTCACCTGCCGCGCCCGAGTCGATCGCCGTGGCCGCCCACAGGGCGACCGCATCACACGCCTCGATCGCGGCGGCGATTCTGGCGAGCCGGCCCTGGATGAGCTGTCGCGACGCGATCGCCCGGCCCCAGGTATGACGGCGCCCGGCGTGCGCGACCGCGTGCGTGAGCATGAGCCGCAGCGTGCCCCCCGCCTGCGCCGCGAGCGTCACGCGACCACGGTTGAGTCCGTGCCAGACGATGGTCATCCCATCGCGACCGGCGCCCGCCGAAAGCAGATCGGTGGGGTCGATCTCGAAACCCTCGAACTCGAGCGCCGCATTGTGCGCGTGCTTCAGTGGATGAATCTCATAGGTGCGGAGCCTGAAGGTCGGCGTGTCGCGATCGGGCAGCCGAGCCAGCACGACCGCCGGCCTGCCATCGAGATTCGCGAGAACCTTCACGAGACGGCCGTGCGTCGCCCCGGTGATGAACATCTTCGTGCCTGTCAGCCGCAGGCGGTTGCCGTCGCGCGTGAGCGACGCACGGATGGCGCCGAGATCACAGCCGGCATCGGGCTCGGTGCCACCGAAGATCGAAAGTGGGCGTCCCGCGGCGAGTGCGGGCAGGTGCCGTGCCTGCTGCGCGGGCGTGCCGAACGCGACCAACGCCGACACCGCGCCGATCGCGGAGTGGACGGCGAGCATGCCCGCGGCGGTCGGGCAGTCCGCCGCCAGCATCGTGATCGCCCTGGCGAGTTCCGCGACCGTGGCCCCGGTCCCGCCATTCGCCGTCGGAACGAAGAGCCCCCACAAACCGGCCTCGCCGAGCGCGTCCTCGGCATCCCTCGAAAACCGTCCCACCCGTGGAGGCGGCGCGTCGGCGAGAGGGGGCACCGAGCCGGCCTCCCCGAGCGGCTCGTAAAGCCTGCCGTGGGCCCGCAGGTGCGCGAGCGTCGCGCACGACCGCTCGAGAACCCCGACCACGCCGGCGGACAGCGGTCGTGATGCGGTGTTCGCGGCCGCGGTGAATCCCCCATCGCCGCCGTGCCAGAGGGCCGTCACCACACCGCCGGCAGGCAGGCTCACGGCGCCGGCCGACACCGCGGCGGCGTTCGACCCGCCCGGCACCACCCCGACGCCGAGTGCCGACTCGTCGGCCGCAGCAGCCTCCACCTGCGTGCGAAAGTGTCGCGCGATCTCCGCCCGTTTGAGCTTGAGCGACTCGGTCGCCTCGCCGTGTGCCGCATCGAAGGCCCGACCGACGAGGATGACACGTCGCACCTGCCACGCCTTCGGCAGCCGGGCCTGTCGGGAGGCGAGCCGCCGCCCGATCCATGCGAGCACGCGAGGGTGGGTCAGCGCGGCACGTCGATTGAGCACCCGCACCCCCAGCCGGGACATGGTCGCCCGCAGGACGGCCGGCTCGGGAACGACGAGCGCCACGGGCCATGGCAGTCCGTCACCGACCACGCACACCTGGGCGACCACCTCGTCCTCCGCGAGCACCCGCTCCACGTCGGCCGGCGGCAGCTTCACGCCGGTGGCGAGCACCAGCGTGTCCCGCAGGCGGCCGACGATGCGCAGATGCCCCTGCTCGTCGATCTCGGCCACGTCGCCGGTCTCGAGCCAGTCGCCGATGGGCGGCGTGGCCTCGGCCGCATCCGCGGCCAGCACGCCGCGTGCGCGGGCCGGCGTCCGCACGAGCAGCTGCCCCGAGGTCTCCGGCCGTTGATCGAGTTGCACCTCGATTCCCGGCAGCGGCGGGCCGACCGTGCCCGGCCGCCGAATCCGCGGATTCGACACCGCGACGACCGGTCCGGCCTCCGCCAGTCCATATCCCTCCACGAGCGGCACCCCGTGCGACGCGAAGAAGTCGGCCGTGCGTCGGCGCAGCGGCGCGGCTCCGGAGACGCACACCCGCACGCGCCCCCCGAGCGCGGCGGCGAGATCGGGCAGCCGCCCCGCGCGCGACGCGCCCTCCAGTCGCTCGAAGAACGCGGGCACACCGAGGATCACCGTCGGTTCCTGCGCGCGACAGGCGTCGATGAGCCGCGTACGGTCTCCCACGATCGCCAGGCAGCCGCCGCGCACCAGCGCCGTGTAGAGATCGCCGGTGCGGGCCAGGGCGTGACTCATCGGCAGCCAGGCGAGCCGCACGTCACGCGGGTCGTCGAGGAACGTCTCCGCCACCGCGGCTGCATTGACGGCGAGCGCCCGCTGCGAATGGAGCACGCCGTGCGGATGGCCCGTCGTTCCCGATGAAAGCAGGATCGTGCAGCACGCATCGGGATCCACCACCTCGGCGAGTGCCTCGACCTCCGCGGCGAGACGGGGCAGGTCCGCGGCCCGGTCGCGCCACCTGCCCCCGCGCAGGCCCGAGGAGACGCTTTCCCCGCCCGACGAGGCGGGTGCGGGGCCGCGCCGCGCCAGGATGCTCGCACCGCCACTCGTGATGACCGCCCGCGGACGCAGCCACTCGGTGAGTCTCTCCTGCTCCCGTGGCGGCGCGTCGGCGTGCAGGGCCGCATGCACGAACCCGCCCAGCAGGCACGCAAGGTCGACCACGACCCAGTCCGGGCCATGCGGACCCACGTGGACGATACGGTCACCCGATTCGAGACCGGCGCCGACGAGACCGTCCCGGCACTCGAGCGCCGCCGCCGCGAGCTCGGCCCAAGTCCACGCCGCGTGCTCGTCGGCGGCGGCAAGGGCATCGACGACCGCGCGCCGGCCCGGCGCGTCGGCGAGCCGGGTCGCGAGCAGCCCGACGAGCGAGGCGGGAGGTGCTTCTGACGCCGGCGCGACCGGCATCACGGACGCGTCACTGACCGAGCGGGGCATCACGGGTGTCCGAGGCTGTCGAAGAAGTCGCCGAGGAGCCGAAGCACGTTCGGCTCGTGTGAGTCGCGATTGTAAGCGTGCCCACGAGCGCGTCTCTCGGGTCGAGCGACGCGGCGCGCAGAGCCGGCGAGGCGCGGGGGGGTCGGCGAACGCTTCCCGAGCGAACGGCCGCCGCGGACGGAGCGAGAAGCCATTTGCCGCCCCCCAAGCCGGTGCTCGGACACGTGCGATCCTCGCCCGTCGTGCCGTGCCGGCGCGTGCGGGTCGTGCCGGTGATGCGGGTCGCCGCGACCGTGCCGCCGCAGCCGGATGCCGCCAACGCGAGCGCCGGCCGCACGGGCCGCGCATGTCGCCCGATGGCGACCTACGTGTTGATGCAGGGCGACGTGCCGTCACCCGGTCTCCACGCCGGTCGGAACGGCGCGGGCGTGGACGCGAGTCCGGTCGCCACGGCCCGATCCCGGCCCATCCACCCACCGCGAGATGACGCATGCCTCACGATCCGTGCACCAGCCCGAGCCCCGCGGGAGACCGCTGGCGCATCCTCGTCGTGGACGCGGACCGGCGGCTTGCATCGAGCCTCGCCGAGTGGCTCTGCGGCCTGGGTCACCATGCCTCTGCGGCGGGGAACGCTTCCGAGGCGGTGCGGATGATCGGCCGGGTCGCCTACGACATCTGCCTCGTGGACGCGCTCCTGCCCGACGACGGGGCCGCTCGCGTGACCGTCGCGCTGCGCGCCCACGCCCCGCGCGCCGCGCTCATCATGGGCCTGCCGACCTCGCCGCACGACCCCGCACGTCTCCAGCCCGCCGACGGCACGCTGGTCAAGCCGCACCGCGACGAGGATCTCCTCGCAGCCCTCGCCTTGGCATCCCGCGCGGCCCGCGTGCGCGGCGAAGCATGCCCCGCGCCCCGGACACAGCCGCGCGACCTGCTCGGCGACCACCCGACCATGCGGCACGCGCTCGACGTGGCCGCGCGCATCGCCGCGACGCCCGCCACCGTGCTGATCACGGGCGAGAGCGGCACGGGCAAGTCGCTCCTGGCTCGGCACATCCACGCGGCGAGCGGCCGTGCGGGCCGATTCGTCGACGTGGCCTGCGGCAGTCTGGCTGAATCGCTGCTCGACAGCGAGCTCTTCGGGCACGTGCCCGGCGCCTTCACCGGTGCGACGGCCCGCCGCGACGGTCGCTTCCTGCTGGCGGACGGCGGCACGATCTTTCTCGACGAGATCACCACGGCGTCCCCCGCGATGCAGGTGAAGCTGCTGCGCGTGCTGCAGGAGCGGCAGTTCGAACCGCTCGGAGGCCGGGACACCATCACGATCGACACCCGCGTGATCCTCGCCACCAACGACGACCTCTCCGCGCTCGTCGCCTCCGGACGCTTCAGGGCCGACCTCTTCTGGCGGATCGCCGTGGTCACGATCGCGATGCCGCCGCTGCGGGAACGGGCCGACGACATTCCCGCGCTCGCCGCGCACTTCCTCACGGCGGCCGCCGCCCGCGCGGGGCGGCGCGTCGAGGGTTTCACGCCCCGGGCGATCGAGGCCCTGCGGGCGCATCGGTGGCCCGGGAACGTCCGCGAGCTCGAGCATGCGGTCGAGCGGGCCGTGCTGCTCGGACGCGACGCGGTCGTCGACCTGCCGGACCTGCCGTCCACGGTCGCGTCCGGGTCGATCCCTGCCGCCCC
>Ga0169931_10010838_pt1 | contig 12941 bp, 16 predicted proteins | sample Kivu_15m_20L_FD_129675 | JGI IMG/M metagenome (GOLD analysis project Ga0169931, IMG submission 129675) | Freshwater microbial communities from Lake Kivu, Western Province, Rwanda to study Microbial Dark Matter (Phase II) - Kivu_15m_20L... | ecosystem: Environmental > Aquatic > Freshwater > Lake...
GCCGCGCCGGGTGTCGCCGCGCCGGGTGTCGCCGCGCCGGGTGTCGCCGCGCCGGCTGCCGCCGCGCCGGTCGGCACCGCGGCGGGGGCCGTGGCGCAGCCGGCCAGGACCGCGGCCAGCAGCACGGCCAGCCAGCGAACCGTCCGGCCGGACGGCATCGGGCTCACGGCCGCTTCTCGCCTTCGGCGGCGCGGCTGAACAGGAACTGCGAGATCAGGTTCTCGAGCACGACCGCGGATTGGGTGAGCTTGATGGTGTCGCCGGCAACCAGCATCCGTTCCTCGGCGCCAGCCTCCAGCCCTATGTACTGTTCACCGAGCAGTCCTGACGTCAGGATCTTCAAGGAGCTGTCAGTGGGGAAGCGGAAACGCCCGTCGAGCGCCAGCCGCACGGTGGCCTGGTAGGTCGTGTCGTCGAAGTCGATGCCCGCCACCCGGCCCACCACCACGCCGGCGCTCTTGACCGGCGCGCGCACCTTCAGGCCCCCGATGTTGTCGAACCGGGCCCGGGTCTCGTAGGTGCCGCCGATGGTGAAGCTCGCCAGGTTGCCCGCCTTCAGCGCCAGGAACAGCAACGCGGCGAGGCCGAGCAGCACGAAGGCGCCGACCAGCACGTCGATCATGCGGCGATCGTTCATTGATCGGTACTCCAGTGGCGCGGGCAGTTCCGCGCGGGTTGGATGGGGGCCGGTGCGCGCATCAGTCGGTCCCGAACATCAGGGCGGTGAGGATGAAGTCGAAGCCCAGCACGGCCAGCGACGACGCCACTACCGTGGTGGTGGTGGCGCGCGAGACGCCCTCGGGCGTGGGGCGGGCCTCGTGGCCCACGTACAGCGCCACGAACGCGCAGACGAAACCGAACACCACGCTCTTGACCACACCGTTGCCGACGTCCTTGAAGACGTCGACGCCCGACTGCATCTGCGACCAGAACGAGCCGGCATCGACGCCGATCAGCTGGACGCCCACGCCCCAGGCACCGACGATGCCGATGGCCGAGAAGATGGCCGCCAGCATCGGCATCGCGATCACGGCGGCCACGAACCGCGGTGCGAGCACCCGGCGCATGGGGTCGACCGCCATCATCTCCATCGCGGCCAGCTGCTCGCCCGCCTTCATCAGGCCGATCTCGGCGGTGAGCGAGGTACCGGCGCGCCCGGCGAACAGCAGCGCCGACACCACCGGCCCCAGCTCGCGCACCAGCGACAGCGCCACCAGCAGCCCCAGCGCCTCGGCCGAGCCGTAGCGCTGCAGCGTGTAGTAGCCCTGCAAGCCCAGCACGAAACCCACGAACAGCCCGGACACCGCGATGATCGACAGCGAACGGTTGCCGATGAAGTGCAGCTGCTCGACCACCAGTCGCGGCCGGGCCAGCGCCGACGGAGCCACCGCCAGGAGCCGCGCGAAGAAACGGGCGCCGTGGCCGATGCCGGCCAGCCGTCCGAGCGCGCGCTCACCGATCCGGGCGACCGCGTCGATCATGAGGGGATCCCCAGGTCGCGGGCGATGGATGGCGCGGGCTGGTGGAACCGGACCGGGCCGTCGCGGGCCCCATGCAGGAACTGCGCCACGTAGGGATCACTGGAGGCACGCAGCTCGGCCGGCGTGCCCGAGGCGACCACCCGGCCCTCCCCCAGCAGGTACACCCGGTCGGCAATTGCGAAGGTCTCGGGGACATCGTGCGTCACCACGATCGAGGTAGCACCCAGCGCATCGTTGAGGTTGCGGATCAGGTGCGCGATGGTTCCGAGGGAAATGGGATCGAGACCGGCGAACGGCTCGTCGTACATCAGCAGCGGCGGGTCGAGCGCCATTGCGCGGGCCAGGGCCACCCGCCGGGCCATCCCGCCGGATACCTGGGAGGGCATCAGGCCCGCGGCCCCGCGCAGCCCAACCGCGTCGAGCTTCATCAGCACCAGATCGCGGATCATCCGGTCGGACAGACGGGTATGCTCGCGCAGCGGGAAGGCGACGTTCTCGAACACGCTGAGATCGGTGAACAGGGCGCCGAACTGGAACAGCATGCCCATGCGCCGGCGCATTCGGTACAGGGCTTCACGCGCGAGCGCACCGACGTCCTGCCCGTCGAACACCACGCGCCCGGACTGGGCACGAAGCTGACCACCGAGCAGCCGCAGCAGCGTGGTCTTGCCCGAGCCTGAACCGCCCATCAGCGCGACCACCGACCCGCGAGGCACGTGCAGCGTCACGTCCTGCAGCAGGGGACGAGGGCCATAGCCGAAGCGGAGCGACTCGATGGAGACGAATGGGGCGTGGTCGGGCACGATCCGGCCGCCGGCGACTGCGCCGCGCGGCCCGTGGGTCGGACAGGCGGCCAGTGTAGCAAGAGCGGTCGGGCAGGCCCGGCAGGGCCATGCGCACCCCCACGACGAGCGCCGACTCGACCCCGACCGGCGGCCGTGACCGCTCTGGCGGCTGTCGCCCGCCCGCAACGCACGCCCCGGCAGGCGAATCGTTCCCGGCCGCTGGCCGTGCGCCACGGGGGAGGTGGGCCGCACGCTATACTCGGCGAGTGTCCGACCCCATCGTAGCCCCCCCGGTCGACGCCGGGCGGCTGATCGCGCAGGGCCGCGAAGTGCTGCGCATCGAGGCCGCAGCAGTTGCATCGCTGGTGCCTCGCATCGGCTCGGCGTTCGTCGAGTCCTGCCGGCTGCTGCTCGCCTGCCGCGGTCGAGTGGTCGTGAGCGGCATCGGCAAGTCGGGGCATGTGGCCCGCAAGCTGGCCGCCACCTTCGCCTCCACCGGCACGCCGGCCTTTTTCGTACACCCGGCCGAAGCCAGCCACGGCGACCTCGGCATGGTCACGCGGGACGACGTGTTCGTCGCCCTCTCCAACTCCGGGCGCACCCATGAGCTGCTCGCGATCGTGGAGCCGGTGCGCCGCCAGGGCGCGCGGCTGATCGCCATCACCGGCGACCCCGACTCGCCGCTGAGTCGCCAGGCCGACGTCCACCTCGATGCGCGCATCGACAAGGAAGCCTGCCCGCTCAACCTCGCCCCCACCGCCAGCACCACTGCTGCGCTCGCGCTGGGCGACGCGCTCGCAGTGGCGCTGCTCGACGCCCGCGGCTTCGACGCCTCCGACTTCGCCCGCTCGCACCCCGGCGGCTCGCTGGGCCGCCGGCTGCTCACCCGGGTGTCCGACGTCATGCGAACCGGTGATGCGCTGCCCACGGTGCCGGCCGGCTCGCCGATGCCAGCGGCCATCCTCGAGGTGAGCCGCAAACGGATGGGCATGACCGCGGTGCTTGAACGCGACGGCCGGCTCGCCGGGGTGTTCACCGACGGCGACCTGCGGCGGCTGCTCGAGCGCACCACCGACCTGGGCGCCCTTCGCATCGACGACGTGATGACCCGGCAGCCCACCTGGATCGCCCCCGATTCGCTGGCCGTCGAGGCGGTCCGGCGGATGGAGGAACGGCGCATCAGCCAGCTGCCGGTGCTCGATCCCGAGCGGCGTCTGGTGGGCGCGCTCCACATCCACGACCTGCTGGTGGCGCGGGTGGTATGACCGATCCCATCGCCCGCGCGGCCGCCGTACGCCTGATGGCGTTCGACGTCGACGGCACGCTCACCGACGGCGGCCTCCACATCGGCCCCGAGGGCGAGGTGGCCAAGCGTTTCGGGGTACGAGACGGACTCGGGCTGGTGATGCTCGCGCAGGCGGGCATCCGGGTGGCGCTGGTCACCGGCCGTCGGTCGGCGATCGTGGAGGCGCGGGCCCGCGAGCTGGGCATCGACTCGGTACTGCAGGGTGTGGCCGACAAGGCCCTGGCGATGCGCGACCTGTGTGCCCGGTTCGGGCTCGAACCGGGCAGCGCCGGATTCATGGGCGATGACTGGCCCGATCTGCCGGCGATGCGCCTGGTGGGCTTCGCCGCCGCGGTGCCCTCGGCCGCGGCCGAGGTGCTGCGGGCAGCCCACTGGACCGCCCGCGCGCCCGCCGGCGGCGGCGCAGCCCGCGAGCTCGCCGAGCACCTGCTGCGCGTCCAGGGCCGACTCGACGCGGCGTTGGGTCGCTTCGATGGCCGGGTGTCCTGACGCGCCAGGACTGCTCCGTTGCACTCTCGCCTCCATGACAAGATCGCCGCGGTGATCTCGCTCGTCCTGCTGGTGGCGCTCGGACTGTTCACCTTCTACCTGGCCCGGGTGAGCGAACGCGAGCAGGCCAGCCGGGCCGTTCCCCGAACCGCCTCCAACGAGCCCGACTACTTCGTCGAGCGGCTGGCATTGCTGACCATGAACGAACGCGGCGAGCCGGCGTTCCGTCTCGAGGCGACCCGGCTCCAGCACTTCCCGCTCGACGAGGTCACGGTGTTCGAGGCGCCGGTCATGGTGAGCCTCGACCCCGCCCGGCCGCGCCTCACCGTGACCGCGCGCCAGGGTCGGATGACACCCGGCGGCGAGGAGGCGCATCTGCAGGGCGGGGTGGTGGTCACGCGGGCCGCCAGCGCCGGCGCCGCCGCGCTGCGGGCCGAGACCGAGTACGCGGTGGTGCTGCCCGAGCAGGACATCGTCCGCACCAATCAAGCAGTCACGATCGTACAGGGCGGCAATCGGCTCACCGGCGTGGGCATGGAACTGAACAACCGCACCCGGCAATTGCGGTTAGACTCGCGGGTCAGCGTGGTTTTGGCCCCGCCTCAGGCGGCGCCCGTGCCGCCTGCGCCAGCCGGCCGCAGCCGTGCCAACCCCCGGCCCTGAGCGCCCGTCGTCCAAGCCGCCCGCCCAGTCGCCCGCACGATGCCAGGTCATTCCGGTCCGCTTGCCAGATCTGTCGCACTGTGCGCGGTGCTCGCCTGCGCGCCCGCGCTGGCCGAACGGGCCGACCGCTACAAGCCCACCCGGGTCGAGGCCGACCGCATGCAGTACGACGATCTCAAGCAGATCAACGTCTTCGACGGGTCGGTGGTGCTCACCAAGGGGACGATCACGCTACGGGCCGACCGGCTGGTGCTGGTCCAGGACCCGGAGGGGTACCAGCGCGGTACCGCCACCGGCAAGCTGGCCGCATTCCGCCAGAAGCGCGACGGTCTCGACGAATGGGTGGAGGGCCATGCCGAAGAGATTATCTACGACGGCAAGACCGAGACCGTGAGGCTGACCGGCCGTGCCCGGGTGCTGCGGCTCGACGGCAGCCAGGTAGCCGATCAGATCGACGGCGCCCGGATCGTCTACGACAGCCGCACCGAACAGTTCCTGGTCGATGGCAGCCACGCGGGCAGCGGCAGCGGGCGCGTGCGGGTGATCATCCAGCCGCGGCTCGAGGACCCGGCCGCGGCGCCAGACGCGCCCACCGGAACCGGCGCGCGGCTGCGGCCAGCCACCGGGCTGGGTCCACCCGGCCTGGCCCCCTCCCGCTGATGCGCGGCCCCTCCCCGGCAGAGACCGCTGCGGCCGCGCAGGTCTCGGCCGACGCCGCGGCGGCCGCCCCTCCCGGCAGCCGCCTGGTGGCGCGCAACCTGATGAAGACCTACCACGGGCGCCAGGTGGTCAAGGACGTCTCGATCGAGGTGGGCAGCGGTGAGGTGGTGGGCCTGCTGGGGCGCAACGGCGCAGGCAAGACCACCTGCTTTTACATGATCGCGGGCCTGGTGCCCACCGACGGTGGCCGGATCGAACTCGACGGCGAGACCATCAACCGGCTGCCGATCCACAAGCGCGCGCGGCGGGGCCTGTCGTACCTGCCCCAGGAAGCCTCGGTGTTCCGCAAACTGACCGTCGAGGAGAACATCCTGGCGGTGCTCGAGCTGCAGACCGACGCCGACCGCCGACCGCTCGGCCGCGGGGTGCTTCAGCGCCGTCTCGCGGCGCTGCTCGACGATCTCCAGATCACCCACCTGCGCTCGAACCCCGCCCAGTCGCTGTCGGGCGGCGAGCGCCGTCGGGTCGAGATCGCCCGGGCGTTGGCCGCCTCCCCGAGGTTCATCCTGCTCGATGAACCATTCGCCGGCGTCGACCCGATCGCGGTGATCGAGATCCAGCGGATCGTGCGCTTTCTCAAGGAGCGCTCGATCGGGGTGCTGATCACCGATCACAACGTCCGCGAAACGCTCGGCATCTGCGACCGCGCCTACATCATCAATGATGGTATCGTTCTTGCTTTCGGAAGGCCTGACGAGGTGATCCAGGACGATCGCGTACGCAAGGCCTATCTGGGTGAGGAATTCCGGATGTGACGGCCCGCGGGGCCGCCAGGCGGCCCGCGCATGAAGCAGTCCCTCCAGCTCAGGCTCTCGCAGCAGCTCGCGCTCACGCCGCAGCTGCAGCAGTCGATTCGCCTCTTGCAGCTCTCGACCCTGGAACTGAACCAGGAGCTCGAGCAGATCCTCGCCGAGAACCCCATGCTCGACCGGGTCGACGACCCGCTTGCGGATTGCGTGCGGATCGCCCCGAACGGATCGCTCGACAGCCCCGGCAGCGCCGCCGTCAACCCGACACCCGACGGCGACCTGCCGCCGGCACCCACGGTCAGCGCGGCCGAATCGGGCGATGGCGATGGCGATGGCGACGACGGCGTGGCCGATCCCACCGCCCTCGACTGGGGCGGCGACGGTCGCGGCAGCCGCAGCGAGTCCGACGACGACGAACGCGAGTACAGCCAGGTCAGCGCGCCGGGCGAGTCGCTGCGCGAACACCTGCTCGGGCAGCTCGCCGGCACCGGCTGCACCCATCGCGACCGCGCGCTGGTCAGGCTGCTGATCGAGGAACTCGATGCCGACGGCTACCTGCGGGCCACGCTCGAGGAACTGCTCGAGGCGCTGCCGGCCGAGCTGGAAATCGAGCCCGAGGAGCTGTCGGCGGCGCTGCGGTTGCTGCAGAGCTTCGACCCCCCCGGCACGGGCGCCCGGTCGATTCCCGAGTGCCTGCTGCTGCAGCTCAACGCACTGCCCCCCTCCCTGCGGCCTGCCGATGCGGTCATGCGCCTGGCCGGCACGATCGTCCTGCAGCACCTGGAGCTGCTCGGGGCGCGCGACTTCGCCCGGCTCAAGCGCGTGCTGCGCTGCGACGACGATGCGCTGCGATCGGCCCAGGCGCTGATCCGGTCGCTGCACCCGCGCCCCGGCAGCGCCTTCGCCGGCGACCCGCCGGCCTACGTGGTGCCCGACGTGATCGTCCGGCGCGGCCGAGCCGGCTGGCAGGCGCAGCTCAACCCCGACGTGATCCCGCGGCTGCGCATCAACGACGTGTACGCCCAGATCCTCAAGCGCAACCGGGGCGGGCCGGGCAGCAGCCTGTCGACGCAGTTGCAGGAAGCCCGCTGGCTGGTGAAGAATGTCCAACAGCGGTTCGACACGATCCAGCGGGTCGCCCAGGCCATCGTCGAGCGGCAGCGCGCGTTCTTCACCCATGGCGCGGTTGCCATGCGGCCCCTGGTGCTGCGCGAGATCGCCGACGCCCTCGGTCTGCACGAATCGACCGTCTCGCGGGTCACCACCCAGAAGTACATGCTCACGCCGTTCGGCACCTTCGAGATGAAGTACTTTTTCGGCAGCCACGTGGCCACCGATACCGGCGGCGCGGCCTCGAGCACCGCGATCCGCGCCCTCATCCGTCAGCTCGTCACCGCGGAGGATCCCAAGACACCCCTTTCCGACAGTCGCATCGCCGAACTCCTCGGCGAACAGGGGATCGTCGTCGCCCGGCGTACCGTGGCCAAGTACCGCGAGGCGCTGCAGATCGCACCGGTCGCCCAGCGCAAGACGCTGTAGGCCCGGACATCAGGCGCCCGAATCCCCGCTTCGCCGCACCGCAACGACCATCAGGAGCACACATGAATCTCTCGATCAGCGGGCATCACCTCGAAGTCACCCCGGCGTTGCGGGAATACGCCCTGGTCAAGCTCGACCGGATCCGACGCCACTTCGACCAGGTGATCGACGTCAGCGTGTGCCTATCGGTGGAGAAACTGCGGCAGAAGGCCGAGATCAACCTGCACGTGCGCGGCAAGGACCTGTTCGCCGAAGCGGTCGACGACGACCTCTATGCGGCGATCGACGCGGTAGTCGACAAGCTCGACCGGCAGGTGCTCAAGCACAAGGACAAGCGGTCGACCCATCCGCACGAGGCACTGAAGCACCAGGTCGAGTCCTGAAATCGCGGCGCTGCAGCCCCGAGTCGGGTTTGCGCAACGCAAAATTGTTGACGTTCGAGGCCCGGGTTTCGTGGCTATAATCGCCCCGAGCCCGGCTCACAGCCAGGGTCTTGCAAGATCATTGCAACGCAACAACCGGCCCCGGCCGCATTCGACCGATGAACCGAATCGCCCAGTTGCTGCCGGCTCGCAACGTCCTGCTCGATCTGCAGGCCACGAGCAAGAAGCGGGCGTTCGAACACGCCGCGATGCTGTTCGAGAACGAGCACGGCATTGAGCGCGGTAAGGTGTTCGACTCCCTGTTCGCCCGCGAGCGCCTGGGCTCCACCGGCCTTGGCCAGGCGGTGGCCATTCCGCACGGACGGATCAAGGGTCTGAAGCAGGCGATCGCAGCGGTGGTGCGCGTGTCGTCGCCGATTCCCTTCGACGCCCCCGACAGTCAGCCGGTGCGGCTGCTGGTGTTCCTGCTGGTGCCCGAGCACGCGACCGAGGAGCATCTCGAAATCCTGTCGGAGCTCGCCGAACTGCTGAGCGACACCTCGATCCGCGACACCCTGTTGACCGCCGACGATCCGGCCGGCATCCATCGGATGCTGGCCAGCTGGGAACCCTACCGGCCTGCGGCCTGATCTCGCCCGCGCCGTACCGGGCGGTGTACAGTCGGACGATGAGCTCTGCTCCGAGCGCGGCTTCATCCGGTGCGCCCCCCGACCCCGCTGCCCCGCCCCTGCGCGAGGAGCGCTACACGGTCCGCGCGCTGGTCGAGGGCTCCGAGGGATTACTCGGCCTGTGCTGGGTCGCGGGGCGCAGCGGCGCCGATCGGGCGGCAGCGGTGCCCGCCCCCGACACGGTCGACCAGGTCGGATACCTGAATCTGATTCATCCGCACCGGATCCAGGTGCTGGGCGCCGCCGAGATCGCGTTCTTCGAGCGGCTGTCGGCCGCGCGCCGCGAGCACATCCTCGACGAACTGATCGGCGGACGACCGCCCGCGCTGGTGCTGTCGGAATCGATCGCCGCGCCGCCCGAACTGGTCGGGGCCTGCGACGCCCATCAGCTGCCGCTGCTGGCCTGTGGCCTGCCGAGCGCGCGCACGATCGAGCTGCTGCGCAGCCTGCTCGCCAAGGCCACCGCCGCCCACTGCATCCTGCATGGGGTGCTGATGGACGTGCTCGGGATGGGCGTGCTGATCTCCGGCGAGTCGGGGCTGGGCAAGAGCGAACTCGGCCTCGAGCTGATCAGCCGCGGCCACGGGCTGGTGGCCGACGACGTGGTCGAGCTGCACCGGATCGGCCCCACTACCATCGAGGGGCGCTGTCCGCCGATGCTGCAGGGTCTGCTCGAAGTGCGCGGTCTGGGGCTGCTCGACATCAAGACGGTGTTCGGCGAAACCGCGGTCCGCCGCAAGATGCGGCTCAAGCTGATCGTGCACCTGGTCCGGCGCAGCACCCACGAAGACGAGTACGAACGCCTGCCGCTCGAAGACCTCACCCAGGAGGTACTGGGCCTGCCGATCCGCAAGGTGGTGGTGCCGGTGGCGGCCGGCCGCAACATCGCGGTGCTGGCCGAGGCCGCTGTGCGTAATACCATCCTGCGCCTGCGCGGCATCGACACCATGCAGGAATTCGTCGAGCGCCAGCGCACGGCAATCGATTCGGGAAGCGGCTGAGTCGATGCGTGTCGTGCTGGTCACCGGTATCTCGGGGTCGGGCAAGTCGATCGCGATCAACGTCCTCGAGGACGAAGGCTACTTCTGCATCGACAACCTGCCGGCGAGGTTCCTCCAGGAGGTGATCGCATCGCTGCAGCAGCAGGGCTACGACCGGGTCGCGGTGTCCATCGACGCGCGCAGCGGCGCCTCGCTGGTTGATCTGAAGGAGATCATCGGCGGCCTGGTCCGATTCGGCCACGACGCCAAGGTGCTGTTCCTGAACGCACGCACCGACACGCTCGTGCAGCGCTACTCCGAGACCCGTCGGCGCCACCCGCTGGCGATGCGGCACGGCGCCGACGCCGACTCGGCGCCGACCCTGATGGAGTCGATCGAGCACGAGCGCGAATTGATGGGTGCGATCGAGGACTCCGGCGTGTCCATCGACACCAGCGACCTGCACCCCAACGTGCTGCGCCAGTGGGTCCGCGACGTGGTCGGTCTCGAGCGCGCCCCGATCACGCTGCTGTTCGAGTCGTTCGCGTTCAAGTACGGCGTGCCCCTTGACGCCGACCTGGTCTTCGACGTGCGCTGCCTGCCCAACCCGTACTACGCGGCGCCGCTGCGCGCGCTCACCGGCCTCGACGAGCCGGTGGCCCAGTTCCTCGGCGCGGTGCCGGCCGTGAGGCGGATGATCGACCACGTCGGGCACTTCCTCGACACCTGGCTGCCCTCCTACGTGCAGGAAAACCGCAGCTATCTGACGGTGGCGATCGGCTGCACCGGCGGGCAGCACCGCTCGGTATACGTCGTGGAGCAGCTGGCCCAGCGATTCCGCGCCGGCGAACGGGTGCTGGTTCGCCATCGCGCGCTGGCCGCGCGGCGGCTCGCGCCCTGAAGGCCATGATGCCCGAGGATCTGCCGATCTTTCCGCTGTCCACCGTGCTGTTCCCTGGTGGCGTGCTGCCGTTGCGCGTCTTCGAGGCCCGCTACATGGACATGGTGCGCGACTGCATGCACCGCGACGCGCCGTTCGGCGTGTGCCTGATCACGCGCGGCGGCGAGGTCGGCGAGGTGGCCGAGCACGAACCGCTCGGATGCCTCGCGCACATCCGCGACTGGGACATGCCGCAGCTCGGGCTGCTCCAGCTGCGCTGCGTCGGCGGCGCGCGATTCCGGTTGATCGACCGCCGCGTCGGGCGCAACGGCCTGATCCGCGCGAGCGCCGACCCGCTGCCCGACGACCCGCCCGAGCCGGTGCCCGACGAATTCGCCGACTGCGCGCACCTGGTCCGACGCATCGTCGACGAGCTGCGCGAGCGCGAGCCCGATGCCGGCAAGCGGATGATCGCGGAACCGCACGATTTCGAGTCGGCGGCTTGGGTCTCGAACCGCATCAGCGAGTTCCTGCCCATCCCGAACGCCGCCAAACACAAGCTCATGTCGCTCGACGATCCGCTGGCGCGGCTCTCGATCGTGCATCGCTGGTTGCAACAGCAGCAGGTGATCTGAGGACGAGGGATGACAGGACAGCGGTGGTTCGTGGTGGCCAAGGTGGCCGACCTTCGGGAAGGGGACGTGACGGCCGCCGAGGTCGAGGGGCGGGCGCTCGCGCTGTGCCGGGTCGGCGGCGAAGTCTATGCGGTCGACGACCGCTGTACCCATGGCGATGCCCGGCTCTCCGACGGGTTCGTGATCGACCACTGTATCGAGTGCCCGCTGCACCAGGGGCAGTTCGACCTGCGCACCGGCGCGCCGCTGTGCGAGCCGGTCACCGAGCCGCTCCGGGTCTACCCGACCCGCCTGGTCGACGATCGCGTCGAGGTCAGCCTCGGCGACCCAGGGACCTGAGCGCCGGCTCGAGCGACTCCAGCAGCGTCCGCACCGGGCGCGGCAGGGGTGCGCCGGCGAGGTCGGCGAGCGACAGCCACTGCAGGTCCGCTGGCGCCGGTCCGGCCAGCCGCCCGGTGTCGGTGCGCCAGATGCGCGCGCGCAGCCGGAAGTGCGTGAAGGCGTGGCGCAGGGTGGCGTGACGCGAGACCGCCCCGACCGGCTGCCCGATCCGCCCGCCGGCCCAGGCCCGCAGCTCGGCGCCGTCGGGCTCGGGCAGGGCTGCGTCGGCCCCGGCAGCTACCGGGGTGGGCGGCGCGAACTCGGGCAGGCTCCACAGGCCGCCCCACAGGCCGCGCGGCGGGCGCCGCTCGAGCAGCACCGTGTCGGATGCGCACACCAGCACCAGGTCGGCGACCCGCTCGCCGACCGGGCGGGCCGGCCGCGGGCCGGGCAGTTCACCGATCCGACCGGTGCGCAGGGCCTCGCAGCGATCGGCCACCGGGCAGCGTCCGCAGGCCGGGCGCGCGGGCAGGCACACGGTGGCTCCCAGGTCCATCAGCGCCTGGGTGTACGACTCGATCCGGCCCGCGCCGGGCTTGGGCAGCTCCCGCTGCGCGACCGACCAGAGCCGTCGGGCGACCGCGGGAACGCCCGGATGACCGTCTACCGCAAAGACCCTCGCGAGCACCCGCTTGACGTTGCCGTCGAGGATCGCTGCCGGTGTGCCGTAAGCGAACGCGACGATCGCCGCCGCGGTGGAGCGGCCGATGCCGGGCAGCGCCTCGAGCAGCGCCGGGTCGTCCGGGAAGCGCCCGTCGTGGCGCTCGACGATCGCCCGGGCACAGGCGTGCAGGTGCCGCGCGCGGCTGTAGTAGCCCAGGCCGCTCCAGAGGCCCAGCACGTCGTCGAGCGGTGCGCCGGCCAGCGCCCGGACGTCGGGGAACCGTTCGAGGAAGCGGCCGAAGTAGCCGGCCACGGTGGCCACCTGCGTCTGCTGGAGCATGACCTCAGAGACCCAGATCCGGTAAGGATCGCGGGTACCCTGCCAGGGCAGATCGTGCCGCCCGGCCCGTCGCTGCCAGTCGATCAGGGCATCGGCGAATCGCATTCGTAGTCTCGAGCCCCGCCGACACGCCCGCGGCCGCGCGTGCTCAGGCCACCGCCGGCTCGGCGCTGGAGGCTTCGCGGCGCCCGAGCAGCAAGCGCACCTCGTGACCCAGCGACTGCAGCGCTTCGAGCTGCTGCTCGACCCGGATGCGGCCTTCCTCGAGCTCGGCAATCCGCTCCTCGAGTTGCCCGCTTGCCTCGAGAATCCGCTGAACGGACTCGAAGCGGCGGCGCA
>Ga0169931_10010840_pt1 | contig 12940 bp, 8 predicted proteins | sample Kivu_15m_20L_FD_129675 | JGI IMG/M metagenome (GOLD analysis project Ga0169931, IMG submission 129675) | Freshwater microbial communities from Lake Kivu, Western Province, Rwanda to study Microbial Dark Matter (Phase II) - Kivu_15m_20L... | ecosystem: Environmental > Aquatic > Freshwater > Lake ...
AAGATGACTGTTTTGGGGGATAAAAAAGTGACATTCGATTAGCGCTTCTATCTCTACATGACCACTCGTCTTTCCAATCCTAAGTTCCTAGCATAAGTTTTCAACAAATCAACAGTAATAAACTTCAGTATAACCTTTAACGGCCTAAAAGACCAGCTGCTCAGCGACGTATGCAAGAAAGAAAAGCCTTAGATATAGTCACAGAAAGATTAAATCATAGTGAAAGTAGCTGCCAATAAAAAGTTTTTGAAAGAAACTCAGGACAAGATTCTAAAGATGCTGGCTTAATCTAAAGGCATGGTGCTTGATGACATATAGCTGATAAATACGCTGGAAGAATCAAAGATCAAGTCAAAAGAAGTGTAGAAAAATCTATAGGCTAACTCAGTGCTGGAAGAAGAGATTAACATCGCCAGAAGCATGTTTTTGCCTACTGCTGTAAGGGGCACAGTGTTGTACTTTGTTATAGCTAAGCTCAGCAACATCGAACCGATGTATGAGTTCTCCCTCGAGTATGTCAAAAAACTATACATAACTGGCCTCTAGAAAGCCTAGCATCACGCAGCCACGTAGCTTAAGATACGCAGACTCAACGAAAGTATCATGAAGATCATGTTTACCAGTGTGTCTCGCTCTCTCTTTGAAGTCCACAAAAAACTATACGCTTTTCTTATATGTTGTGCTATAAAGCGATAAGCCAAGGCCATATCTGCTAAAGAATGGAACCTCTTTTCAGGGGGAGCCGGAATCAGACCAAAAGGATTGAAGGAAATTCTGCCGTGTCCAGCAAGTATTTCTGCCTAAAACTGGCACTATCTTCATGTGATTTCTTAAATAAAAGGCCTATAGAACTTGTTCAACGATCTAAAAGGAATGCTCGATACTTATCTTTAGTTTTTCAAAAGAACAGACATATTTTCTCAGAAGTTCCCAGGAAAGGACGTCAACATCGTCAACTCGTTCCATCTTTTGCTGCTTTCTCGAGGATTTAGTCCTCAGAATCTGACCTTCCATATGTCCGACTATGTTCAAAAAGAAATAGGCAAGTACTACAATCAGCCTCACGTGCTGTCCATATAGTAAGTTCTTTCGGGTTGCACATGTACCGTTCCTCTGCTTTTCATCCTTTCGACCGGAGTTGATCCGACTAGCAACATTCTTAACTACTGTATGTCTAAAAACATAAATCTTGAAACGATTTCGCTCGGTCAGGGTCAGGGCAAAAAAGCTCAGGCTCTTATCGAACGGTCTCAGAACGATGGTTCTTGGGTGTTGCTCAACAACTGCCATCTATCAAAGAGCTGGTTAGGCTAACTTTAAAGGATAATAGGGGCCTTCTCATAAGACACGATCGCCAACAAATCCTTTCAACTTTTGTTGAGTTCCATGCCGGTCAGTTACTTCCCCTCGACTATCCTTCAAAATGCAGACAAAATCACTCTGGAACCACCACGAGGCATCAAACCCAACATTTCTCGTTCATTCAAGTAACTCAACGAATAAACCCTTAACAGTTGCCATACTCGCAGAAGATAGTGGCTACAATGCCTATACAGTCTTACTTTTTTCCATGCCTTGCTTCAGTAAAGACGCAAATACGGACCTTTGGGCTTCAATGTCAGATATGAGTTCAACGACTCAGACCTAGAAATGTCTCTGAGCACTCTCAAAAACTTTTTAGGTGATGGAAGGTAAGAGATCAACTGGGAAGCCATTTTATACATGATTGGACAAATAAATTATGGTGGCAGGGTCACTGACGACCTAGACCGGACATGTCTGATGGCAACTCTTCGCAAATGTCTCAATCCGGATCTACTTGCCTTGAACCCTGGCGAAAAATACTACTATTCTGACAGCGAAGAGTACTACTGTTTGAACTGCACCACTCTTGACGAGTTCCAGATCATGATATAGCGCACTCTGCCCTAGATGGACTCGCCCTAAGTGTTCGGCCTACATCCAAACGCAAGCTTAGCTTTCATCTTGCAATAATCTTCAAACGCCCTAAGATTTATTCAGTTGCTAGAGCCCAGAGAGAGCATGGGAGATAGCGGAGAAAACAAACTTATGGAAATCATTTCTAATCTACAACAACTTCCATAACCTATAGTAACCGCTAAGCTTAATGAGCATATGCTGGGCTAGGGAGATAAAATACTGCCTTCAATGACCAATTTTTTACTACAATAAGCATAAAAATTCAATATTTTTTTGAAAGTAGTCAAAAGCAGCTTATAAATGCTCTAAAAAGCAATCAAGGGCTTAGTGCCGACCAACTCAGACCTAGACGAGATGGCTACTGCGCTTTAATCTAACTCTATTCCTCAGATTTGGCGCAAATATTGTTATGAAACGATGAAGCCTCTTGCTGGCTGGTACACTGACTTTAAAGCAAGAATGGCTTTCATATAGAAGTGCTTTAAGGAGACTGCCACTGCATATTGGATAAGCAGTTTGTTCTTCCCACAAGGTCTACTAACAGCTTTCTTGCAAACACACGCTAGAAAACATAAAATACCGATAGATACGTTGAGTTTTAAGTTTAAGTTCACTTAAGTCGAACACGAAAAACTACTAGTGCCCAAGTAGGGTGGCTACATATACGGACTTTTCTTTTAAGGAGCTAGATACGATGCCAACAGGGATTCACTGCTCGATTAGTAGCCAGGAAAACTCAACCAACCAGCTCCTTCGATCTTATTGCTGCCTTCTGAAAACTATGAAATAGGAGAGACTCAATACAACTGCCCCTGCTACAAGACCAGCAAACGCTCAGGAGTGCTTTCCACGACAGGACAGTCCACAAACTTCATATTGGGCATTCACCTGAACAGCAAGATAGAGAAACCTGAGTACTGGACACTCAAGGGCACAGCTCTGATCTGCCAGCTCAACCACTGAAGGATCTTGATGACTATTGGTTTGAAAAATAAGCAGACTTTAGCTATTTTAATTGAATTCCTTTATGATATGTTAGGATAGATGTACATGGTATATGGTATTATGTGTATTATGTGATTTTATTTACTGAATGAGTATCGTACATATCCAGATTGTTTTATTTACTTTTGTTGAGCATGGCCTAGAGGCACATCATCAAAATCATCGCTTAGATCAGCTGGATCAAACTGCTAGTCAGGTTCCCAGCCAGACTCACCGTACAGCTCAAAACAGGTACCATCAAGTCCATTCAGACAGATCGCAGGTCGAAACCAAAAAGAGCTACGACCTCAAAAACGGCATGTGCACCGTCAACGAAACTATCGAAGCCGATGCTGAGGCCCTCTTTGATCCGATTAGCGGACAATACGAGGATAAAAAAATCAGATTGATCATTCAGATGGCTTCTACTAACGGAGTCATCCCTGCAGGCAGCGTCTCCTTCAATCCAAGCAACAAAGAGTACTTCGAGAAAGTGGAATACACTCTGCCCCTTGAAAAGTGCCCAGATCGTTCAGCTCAAATCAACTTTTTCCAGTCTTTCCAACTCCTACGCAAGGAAGGCTCAGGTAATCAGCAGTCGTCTATTAGAGCTGGAACAAACATTCTTAAATCGGAAGTCAGGTACTCGAGTTCCAACACTAATCTTATGTAAATTTTATTTGATTCAGTCAGGGAATTAAGCCGAGGTCACCAGCTGCCAGAGACGTTTCGGGCAACAGAAGAATAACTCCCAACAAAGCCAAAGACATTTCGCCAAGAAACAGATATCAAACTAGCGTCAGCAACGTTTATCCTTCTTTCCAAGGAACATCAAGATAAGAACAAAACAATGTCATTGCTAGTCAGGTGGTTCAAGCCGAGCCTTTTGGCAATCAGGCTTCAAAATACATAGACGTAGGCGAAAAGGCAAGCTACATGAAAGAAATCGCCAGACTCAAAGGATAAGTCAAGACACTACAAGGCGAAGAAAGATGGGATCACATAATCAGGGCCAAAGAATAAAACTAAGCGTTGACTGCCTAACTCTAAAGGTCGAGAGATCGCATCAGGACCATGGAAAGGCGATAAAGAGAGATCAATCTTCAGCTCAAAGAAAGCAAGTAAGAAGCGTAGAGGAACAAGTCAAGATTCCTTCAGGCTGAGACCCTGAAAAACTAAGGAGAAGTCATTTTGGCCGATAGATAAAGAACAATCAGATAACTCTAGAGCGAAAAGAAGCGATTGAATGAAAAAATAAGTGACTTGAACGGTCAGATGTCCAATCTTCAAAAAAGAGTGGAGTTCAAAGAAAGTTCATATCAGGAGCAGCTGAGAAAGATTAATGAAAAGTACACTCAAAGCTAGAATGAAAGGCAAAAGATTACCTTCGACTACAATGGTCTACTGGCTAAGCTCGAAGACATTGAGAAGAAAAATCAGAACGCAGCGAAAGAAAAGGAGAGAATATACACGGAATAAAGAAATACTCTGAACAAAAAGATCAATCAACTGAGTCAATAGCTGGACAAGCTAAAGGAAACTCTAGCTGATAAGGAGTCTCATCTAACTGAGGGCAATCTTCAGATAAAACACCTGCAAAAACGATAGAGCGAAAGGGAGGAAAAGCTGACTGGAGTTGAGAGCTAGCTAGAGCTCAACAAGATGATGCTCAAGAAATAACTCGACCAGAGAAAGATTCACGAGAAAGAACTGGGAGAGGCCAAACTAGTTTAAGAAGAAAGGAACAATCTCAGAAAGAGAAACAACTAACTAGCTGCAGATCTTAGTAAACAAACCGAAAAGAACGATAGATTGACCTCAGAGTTGTCCAACTCGTAAGCCAGACTCAGATAGGTATAAGCCTCACTAAACGAAAAGAACAAAGAAAAGGATTCGCTGAGCAGCAAGTATAATACTCAACGGAAGGAACTAGAAAACCTTAAGAAAGAGTAAGAGAAGCGAGCTCGCGATATGGAAACTCTTTCTGTGACTAACTTCAACTCAGGTCAGAAAATCAACGATCTCATGAGCAAGATTTAGACAGAGAAAAGAGACGCTGACGAAATGAAAGCTTTTTATGAGTAGCAGTTGGCCTACCTGGTAAAGAGCAAAGAATACGCTGACAACGAGATCGAATAGCTCAAGTGGAATGTCGAGAAAGGCAGATAGCAGATATAAGACCTCAACAACAGACTTAAAGCTTCAGCCCAGAAGATACTACAGCTGAACTAGTAGGTGTTGATCAGCGGATAGAGAGTCAAAAGAGTATAGGATGAAATCAATTAACTGAAGATGACCAACTCGACTGTCAAAAGACAGCTGAATGAGGCCGAATAAAAGGAAAGAACTCTCAATGAACAACTCAAGTCAAGAGCTGAAACCAGTTATGAAATCCAAAAGAAGCTACAAAGTGCTTAAAGTGACCTGTTTGTTTGCAGAGAAAAGCTCAAACAAACATAGTCGGCATTTGATGAGAGAAAATCAGCTGACTAGAAGACTCTTAAGGACAGGGAGAGATCTTTGGGGCAGAGAGGAGATGAAGTGACTCAGCTGCAGCTTCAAATAATGACCATGCGTGAGGAAAACAACTCGCTTTCGCAGTAGTCGACCATCCGAGGCAATTAGATCAACTACCTGAGAGACTCCCTTCAGACTTCGAAACAAGAAACAGCCAATCGATAGATTAAACTCGAATAGCTAAGAGAATAGCTCAGAGTATGCCAGCAACAGTTGTAGTCAAGCGGCAAGTAGAACGACTCTGTGAGCAAAACAGCAGATGATGAAAAAAAAGCTAACTTGAAGCTCAGAAACGAATGGGAAACATACAAAAGAGATACAACTAAAGCTCTATAACAACTATTAGACGAACTTGCCAAAGACTAAGATGGAAGTTCCTCAGTAAAACACGAACTATTGACCTTCCCTGATGCTGCCCTATCGGCACTACAGGTGAATGCAGTCAAAAAGAGGAATGTTCTGCTTGCCAGGTACAATGCTAGCATCTCTTAGCTACGCAACGAAAAGGCTTTACTGGAGACTGACCTGAATAAGCTCAAGAAACAGGCACTATAGCATGAAGAACAGCTAGAAGGACAAATCAGAGGCGAAAAGGACAAACTCAAACACAGAAACGCTTAGTGGTAGCTTGCCAGCGAAGAATATGACAGAAGAATATAGGCACTATAAGAGAAAAATCTAGAACTGAGCGGTCAAGTGTAGCGATCAGCCAACTAAATCAAGAAGTTTGAAGAAATAGTCGAGTAGCTCACTCAGGAGATCAAACTTGGAGCTGGATAAAAAGAGATGATGAGAAACGATCTTAAAGAAGCCTAAGAAAGAATATTGAGTCTGAAGTCTAATGAAATCAAGTGGAAGGCAAGCAGTTAGAGCAAGATGACTGAGCTCAGCGGACAGAATGAGTCCACCTTGTAAAAATACAGATCAAACGTGAGTGAGCTTGAGAAAAGACTAGCACAAGAGTAGAGGGCCCTTCGTTAGAAAGAAGAGGCAAATAAAAAGCTTTAAACTAAGCTCAACTAGACGGCCTATGAGCAGTAAAGAGCTCAGGGCAAGAACGTTTAATTGCAAGAAAAAGTGACCCAGTTGACTGAAGAAAAAAAAGAACTTGAAAAGAAAGTTAAGACTCTAGAGAAAGACATCAAGGAGGTAGGTTCACAGCTTCTGGCCGAACAAGAAAGTCTCAACAACGAAAGAGTTAAGCTTGAAACAGTCCAGAACAAGCTGGCCGAAGTCCATGAGGCTTTGACTGAGTCAAACGTGTAGGTTTAAAGACTGAGGGGAGAACTGAATATGAGCAAATCTACAGGAAATGAGCTAGAAGACAGTCTGAAGGACAGAACTGAAAAGAACAAACAGGCTATTGAAAAATCATCAAATGAAATAAAGGAACTAAAGGAAAAGATAATAAATCTGAACTCCGCAGTTGAGCTCAGAGATTTCCAAATAGGTCAGCAATAAATTTCAATAAACTCCTTGAGGTAACAGCTCACCTAGGCCAAGTAGGAAGTCAATAAGAGAAAGCAAGAAAATATAGCTTTGAGCGAACAGATTCAGTAGTGCCGCAATCAGGAGCTATATTCGTCACAGAATATATAAATTCTAAAGTCGGAAAAAGAGTTTTTGTAAGACTAGAATGACAGATTAAAGTAGCGAGTCAGCGTCGTTTAGGAAGAGCTAGGCTAGGCTCAACTCGTGGCTGAGACAGTGGAGATCAAAGAGAAAGAAATACTGAAACTGAAGGAAGACTCTGAGTCTATTCGATTGGAAAGAGACAGACTCGCTAACGAAGTCAAAGGCGCTAATGTCAGAAGTAGCAACCTTACCAACAGCCGACTTGTCTTTGGCAGCAACAATACTGAAGACAAAAGACGTATCAGAGAACTCTAGCAGCTGTTGGAAAGCAAGCACATCGATTTATCGATATAACGCAAGAAAATACTTAACGAACTGGACAGAGAAAAACGCATCATGGTGTCTGAAAACGCATGACTGAGATAAGAGATCTCAAATCTTCAGAATGAGTTTGATTTCCAGAGAGCTCAGCTGGTAAAAGAGATCGAAAGTTTGGGGGAAGACTGTGATAGATTGAACCAGTAGTTAGTGGAGAAAACACAGATGTTATTGACTCAGCAGGGTCTGCTTGAGAGCGCCCAAAACAACTAAAACTCTTAGCAGATCAGAGAGTACTTATCGAACGTCAAGAGTATTTTCCAGAGAATGGAGAAAAACGGCGTTGACGGTTAGGATGTGATTGAGGAGATGGAGCCCTGAATGATTATGGTCATGCATATTGCTTTAAATATTGGATTATAACGAAGACTTGCAAACATAAAATAATAACGATAGACATATCAACATTAACAGTCCTTCCTGACTTCGTTTTGCTTGAATTGCCTACTGTTTACCCTTATTGATCCGTCTTCTCTCTGCAGACTTATGAACCCGCCTTATACTTTGTCGAGAATGGTTGTGGCTGGCCACAAAAAAGCCCTTTCTACGTTTTACTGACTCCTTGCTGATGTCTCAATATACAGCATTTCGTAGTCCCTGGCAAGTTTCAAGGCATCGTTCCGACTCACAGTACGTTCGTTATTAAGATCAGTTTTGTTACCCACTAGCACCAAAATGACGTCTTTATTGCTATTGTTGCGCACATCTTAGATCCATCTACTAGCATTTCTGAAGGTCTATCTGCGAGACACGTCAAATACAACCAGCGCAGCTGCTGATGATCGATAGTAAGAACGAGTGACTGCCTTGAACTACTACTGACCTGCAGTGTCCCAGATCTGCAACTTGATTGCTTTGCCGTTGATGAGCACTGTTTTGGCACCCAGAGCAACACCAATAGTGACCTAGTGACTAGGGTCGAAACGGTCATTGACAAATCGACCTATAAGACTAGTCTTTCCTACCCCAGTATCGCCCACGAGAATGAATTTGAAGCTGTAGTCGAAATGCGAAGAGTGGCCTCCAAGATTCATATTTATCAAATAATAACTCAATAAATAAGCATTATCACTATCAGATTAGAGTTAGATATTTTTAATAGAAATTTGCCAGCTAGCAAGAGTAATTGTCACGAGCAGTTCTATGGTCCACCCACTTTAGTTCAGTAGGAAAACTTATGAGATAGTAAAGCTAGCCCTTGTGTTTGCATATTTACTTGACTTCTATCTGTTACTCGAAGTCACTAAAGTCGCTTTGGCTTTCGCTTTATTACTCAGACTATGACTCAAAAATATGTTCAGATAGCTATTGAGGCATATTTGGTGTTTTTCTTGCTACTAATGGCATCAAAGACAAATAGTTTTTATGTTTTTTGCTAGCTTATTGCTAAACCATGTTTTTTTGTTTGGGCGGTCTACCTCTTTTACCAGGAATAGTCATTTACGCACAAATAGGCTCTTTTTCGATATAGATATCCCTTTAGAAATTCTTTTCATTGACAGCTTTCGCAACTGAATTGTTATTTATCTTAGGACTTCCTCTCTTTTTCAACACAATCTAACCCTCAGCTTCAACACTCTGTTTTGCACTTACTTTGCTAACACTTTTATTGAGTTTTAATGCCTACTGCACTTCTTTCTACGCACTATTCACTTCATTCTTTACAGATTGTCGTCTACTTATTTTCTTTTCATGCAGACTGGGCTTCTTGCTTTACAGAGGAGTCATCAGCTAAAGTGACTTTTAACTGTTTTTTTATGAAATATTGTTGTATTATGTTTGTTTTTTGTGGATTTTCGGAGGTCTTCCTCTTCCTCTTTTTTCAGGTTTACCGATAGCCTTGCGTTTACTCGAAGAAGGGGACTCTTAGTGGTGTTTTGCCTGTGCTTTTTCATACTATTGTATTAAATCTGCGACCAATTGTAGATTTTATTTGTTTTCCCATGTGGCTTCAGATAGCGAATAGTCCTGCCATTTGACTCTATACTACTTACGACCTGTCTCAGCCATGGAATACCTGTGAGAGGATTGATGCGGCTGCCGATGATGCTCTATACCTCGAAGAAAACTCTGTTCATAACACACTATATAATTTATAAACAAACATCTAAGGTAAAACAAATCGATTTGAAATTTAATTAGATAAAAAATATTTAAAAAGATTACATCAAAAAGAGGTGTTTCTGTGCATGAAGTAAGTTTTTCTTGTTAATTTTAATACATAAAATATATTTGATTTGATGACGTGTCATGGTGTTAAATGTCTTTTCTGAGTTTAACTATTTAATTAATATGATTACTTAGACCTAAAACTAGCAGTTGACTCGCAAGTAAGCTCTGCAATTCAAACGATAAAAGGCCAAACTCAAACACGTCTGCATCTAGAGCAAACAAATATCCAAGCAGGAGGGCAGGAAGGAGAGGAACAGGTGTGCTGCCCAGCGATCCAGGGACAAGAAAAAGTCACATCTTTAAAGCGTATAAAAAGAAAATATCGTACTAAGATCCATAATGGAAAGATGCTAGCGATGCCGGCAGTAGTGCCTTATGCACGTCATGAAGCACTCCGAATAATAGGAAGAACATTTTCACTAAGAATAACAAGCACTTTAGCAGTCCAATCCGATACTGGGCGATCCTCAAGATTCATAGATCATCCCTATTGTGCATTCTCCAGACACCTTCCTTTCAAACCACTTGATTCGATTCTAGGACTAGAGTTCTTCGCAAAACGTAAGCAAATATTTCTGGTTTTGCTGTCTAGTAGTGCTATGCCTGGTCAACATCCACTAAAACCCTTCTACGATTCAGCCAGGGGCAGTAATCTCACCGCTTTTGCTTAAACCTGTGGTCTTTACGAGAATGACCCAATAGGTTCCTCAAGTGGCTTTAATGAAAAAGTAACAAATTCAGAATACGTGCACAAAATGCTTAGATTGTTTTAAAAATATGACGTAAGCTGACTCTAAAGGTCTGCTTTCCATCGTAAACAAGACCATCAACCAAACTATGAACGCCAGCAAAGTACTTTTCTGTCGAGGAAAAACAAAATTTTTCCAAAAAATATACTCAGCTTTGAAAGGATAGGTGAAGATATAGAAGTAAGTGGCTTGGATGCTGGTGAAAGGAGCCAATTTGCTTGAGTTTATGCAATAAAACTGTTTTGCAGACACAGGCATAGATCCGAACGAGTAGTACATGATAAGCTTCACTATGGCTATACTGGAAGTAATTCCCTTTAAGCACCAGAAACACAGAACGCTCACAGTGCAGCCTTGAATAACAAAATTGATAATCAATCCAATTTATAAAAAAAATGCTTTAAAAATATGCTTTTTTGACTTGATTTTGTGGACCCTATCACGATACGTTGCCATCTACTAGTGTTGACCTGAGGTAGCCGGCCTTGGAGCGTACTCTGATTCCTTTCCAAACTATATATCCTTCCGCGTCAGTTTTAAAGTGCTATACACATTTGGCTAGAGTCTTTGGATTTATGACTGGCAACAACTCTGCTCCAGCAACGAAAAGTTCCTCGTAGCCTTAAAGATACAGTCTTTCGCCCCTTTCTCCTTATGGTATGATGAGCTCCACCTGACTATGCTATTTGTTCGAAGCGCACACCACCATACCGTTGCTATCGAAGCCAGCCAGTGGTCGAGGCTTGAGGTTGGCCATCACGATCACTTTTCCACGCATATCTTACATTTTAACAAATTGTTGCAAACCTGAAGCGATTTGTCTCAGCTCATCGCCCACCAATATTTTTTCGCAGTAGAGCTTCTAAGAGTCTGGATGCTAAACTTAACACAAGAACTACCTTCCAGCAATCTACAATTTCTGAAATACGCAGTTAAACCTTTGCAAAAGTCAATATGTCGGGATCTACCCCTTCACCCAAGTTGGCTGTCTTGGGCTGACCTTTGGGCTGTGGTTTCTTGCCTTCACCTTTGTTCTTTTTCTAGCCCTCTTTTGGCTTAGCTTTCTACTATGTTTATGTTTTTTGCTATTGAACTTTAGATGCTGGTTGGGTAAAAGTAACTTTCTGGGCAGATTATAGTGCATTTCGTTCTTAGGGTAGTAGTGACTCTCCGCCTGTGTTGGCCTCTAGTTTTGCGATGAGGCTGTCTAGCAGTTTGAGAGTGTTTTGGTATTTAGCCATAAATATTCAAGATATTATAAGTTTATAAGCATTAGATCAAATTAGACTATGGTACAATCAACTCACACCAACTCGTCGAGCTTATCACTCTCTATCACGATCTACACCTTACGGGCAGGCACACTGTCACTCTAATGCTAGTTGCTTTATGTCTTATCGTCGATTTGCTTAGTTGTTTGCACTTTACAGTACACTCTTAGCTGCCTCTATTTCCTGCCAAAGACTGCTCTATAACTCTAGATGGGTTCAGGCATCTTGAGACAAATCTAGTAGAGTCCCCTCACGAACAAATACATTATCCTTTATGACGCCTCAAGATGTATGCCTCTCGAGTGAATCAACAAGGAAAGATCGATATGTATCACCAACTCTTTGATCTGACTTTTGCTCTATAAAGAGTATTACTAGGTATTTCCAGACTAATCTACTCCGAAAACTGATATTTAAGGCGTTTGTTCTTTCTTACCTGTATTGCCACTTAGTTCATTTAACAGCTTTTCCTAGCTTTGCTATTGCTATTGACTCTTCTGAGTTGACACTTCTTCTATTTTGGGACTTTTTTTTGCCCTTATGCGCTGAATATCGACGTTGTTGCCCTTGTACTTCATATTGACTTTAGTTATTTCTGCTTAGAGTCATGAGTACTTTCTTAGTCTATTGCTATTTTGTGTTTTTCGAGCAGGTAGTTGCCGATAATCTGCCCCATAAAGTAAAAGATATCGTTGTTTGTTTCTGCAGTCTCAACGATCTGACTATTCATTACCACGTCCAATACCTTACAAGGCACTCCCTCTGCATTATTTCAATCTTACTCTTGTCGTTGTCCTAACGTACTCTCCCCATCGACATCGGAATCCTCAAGCCTGATTGATTGTCCATGTCCACCAAGGCCTTCTCTTCAGGGTGGTCCACTCCTGGGTGCTTGACCACATTTACAAATATTTTTTAGCCAGAGTGGCGATCTATGAACTTGAGCACGAGTCCCTTATCAGGCTGAATTACAAGACCTCCCTCTTCGTCAAGATACTTGCTTATTTCTCCTGATTTTTATTTCTACAAGTACTACTGTGCAGTCATGGGTTGCTGTTGCATTTTGGGCATTTTTCCCTGCATTTTGGTGACTTCTTCTTGATACTTTTTCATGATATCCGGATTGCTTTTAAGAAACTACATCAGCTACTTTTCCTGTTGTTACTTTGCATCTAGTTCGGCAGTGCTCTTGGGAAAGGGATTCATTTTGTTTATAAATATTTGATTTGACTATAGACCTATATGTATTTATAGCTATAGACCTATATGTATTTATAGCTATAGACCTATATGTATTTATAGCTATAGACCTATATGTATTTATAGCTATAGACCTATATGTATTTATAGCTA
>Ga0169931_10010841_pt1 | contig 12939 bp, 7 predicted proteins | sample Kivu_15m_20L_FD_129675 | JGI IMG/M metagenome (GOLD analysis project Ga0169931, IMG submission 129675) | Freshwater microbial communities from Lake Kivu, Western Province, Rwanda to study Microbial Dark Matter (Phase II) - Kivu_15m_20L... | ecosystem: Environmental > Aquatic > Freshwater > Lake ...
CCTTAGCTTGTATTTATATAATTCTAATGTTAGTCACAATTAATCGCATATCAACTCTAACCTTCACCCTCCTCCACAATTTTTCAATAAAAAACTACATGAAAACCTTCCCTGCATCAACCTTAACCCGGCACCACGGACTAATCCGCGTGGATGAGCACAACCACTACGACACTCAACCCCAGCGAGTGCAATAATTTATCTAAAAATAAAAGAAACTGTATAAAAAACAAAGCTAGAAATGGTTGGCTAGGAGAGATTAGTATTACGGGATATCTAACTCTAGACAAGATAACAGGGGTAGGGATGTTGCTTAGGTTTATGATTAGTATTAGTATTGGGGGGAAAAGGCGTTCAAAGAGGGGAGATAGTATGATCGCATATATAGAAGAAAAATTACTAATACGTAAGGGAAGAATGCGTAGAGTTAGATGGTGGTGGACATAATGAAGTTTCCAAATATTGCACGGAGATACAAGACGGCTTAATTGGTTAAATTGTGTTTCAGTCCTAGTCATAGGTACGTGGGTTTTGGGGTTGATATCTATAATGATGAGAGAGTTGTTTTTATGGTGTATGATACGCAAGGAAAGACCTTAGTTAGAGTCAAAAGAGATGGAGAGGAAAGCACTAAGATAGAAGGAGTGCTCGACATGGTGTTTCTGGGGTAGGAAGAGGTTTGTATAATCTAGTAAGAAAATAGGCGAGCTTGTAGGGTGGTGTATCTCAATTTACAAACAGGCTAGAGCTCTTTACTCTTATAATAGAAACAGGCATAGTTTTATCTATCGATGCGTCGCTCCAAAGACAAAAAATATTTAATAGTTAATTCTAACAGTTGGAACGAAAGTAAAGTGTGGATGATGGCAAGCAACTAAAAGAAATTGAATAAAATATGGTAAGGATCTGCGGTTAAAGTGATCGATCATGTCTAAGATCATTTTGTCGTATGGTAGGATTCTATAGTGAAACTTATACCAGATTAAGTCTTGAAAAAAGGTAGAGGGAAATAAATATCGATAAATTTTAAGAAAATTGAAGGAAATCTATTGTATAAATGTGAGTAATGCTAGACTATCTAGGATATCGATTTGGTTAAAAATCATATAGTTTTATACATTCAATAGATCAATCAACCAAAAATAAAAGCAATATAGTACAATATACATCCTAAAACAAAACAACTTTCAATAAGATAACATTTACCAGCTTTACCTTATTCTTTTGGTACTGTTGGTCCTTGCACAAACTAGAACTATTCATCATCTCGTTTGTTATTCACAATGAGCACGCCCTTCGTCTATAGATAAGTTTATGCACTTTCTCTCGAGTCTTACAAAACATCTCTCGTGCAAAAATATTCCCATACTGGTCCTTAACTCAACCAAGATCGCTATTAAATCACCTCTGCAAACGTCCCTTCCTCCACAATGTAACACATCCCTCTAACCATAATCTCCCCCAAAAAGAAAGCAACTTCAAAACTTCTCCTCCATTTCTACGGCTACTACGGCCATTCAACCCGAGTAGGCTACGATAACGTCACAATAGCCGCCTTATAAAAAGGATGGAGTATAGCTTATGCGCATGTTAGGGGTGGAGGTTAGAAAGGGAAAAGATGGCATGATGAGGCGATGGGTATTAATAGAGATAGAAGTTTTAAAGATTTGTAAGAATGTGTGGGGTATTTGCTTAGACATTAGTATACGCATCCTAGTTTGTTGTTTATTTGTTCGCATTCTGCAGGAGCTATTACAGCTTGGAATGCCATCAATCGTAAACCGCATCTATACAAGGGAGCTATACTAAGATTTCCTTTTCTTGATGTACTAGGTAGTTTGCTAGATCCATCCCAACCTCTATCAAATTCAGATTATATTTAATTCGGAAATCCAATCAACACCAAAACAGCATACCAGTAGATATAGGCGATTTCTCCGTACTAAAATATAACAACAAAGTAATACCCAGCTATTCATATCGTAGCTGGTAGAAATGATTACAGAACACCGATAGGGCAGATTGCTAAATTTGTTGATAGATTTAGATAGAGAGCTCTTTAAAATGGTAGATTGTAGTTGTTGGGGGAGAAAGGATTGACTGTGGATGTATCGTAGAGTGCAAGTCATTTGGGGGAGGCGAGTATATCTGATTAAAATTTAAAAGGATGTGAACTTTTTGCGTATATGGATTATGTGCTTTAATAGGCTAGCAAGGATTGCTAATATGTTGGCAAGTGATCTTAGATATTCTAGTAATTTTTATTATTTTTTTATTGTATAATTTATACTTAAGTACATATGATAGATTTTTAACATAACAAATTATATTAATTTATTTTAGGCTAATCAAAGATGCGCTCTGAGTTGCAGCTTAGTATCCTTAATCGTCTGTATGATTTCTGCCCTCTCTTTAGGTCTATTCAAAGTATTGCTATTCTTAGCCCAATCCAACAAAGTCTCATAGGGTTTGCCATGTGAAGCTCCAATCGCACTGTTCAACACATTATCATCAAATCCGAAGGCTTCGACTAGGTTCAAAGCTTGTGGTCGGATTCTGGAGTAAAGCACGTCTCTTTGGTTGTAGATCATCTGGAGAGCCTATGGAGTGAAAGTGCCTGTTTCGTAGAATTTTCCTGATCTTTAGACGATTTTTTATATGCCGTAGAGAGTTAAAACGTTATTGAGGATTGCTTGAGTGGGTGCATCTTTGACTGCTTGGACTTACTTGAGGAAGTAGTTATACATCACAAGGTAAGAATGACTCATGGCAGCATCGTTTAACAATAATCCGATATGATGATCCCATATCTACTTTTGGGTCAGTTTTTGTTTCAATCCATTTTAGATCCTAAGACCGATCTATTTAATCTTGGCACAACTCTGCAGACTTAGTATTTTTTGAATGAAAAAAGGACAGTTTAATCTGTTTTGATCTTTGATTTAGACTGTCAATTTTCCCTATTTGAGCAACTAGAGATAGCTAATACTTTCTGGTAGTTTTTTACCCTTGGTTAAATTTGTCAAATTTTTGAGCAAAAATCTAGCAACTTGAAGCATTAGAACTGTAAACTACCCTAAATTTCATTAAAATTACCTTATAGTGTGAAAACTGTACCGTATTCTTGCTAGAGTCCAATGATTCCGTTATAGGCATTGAATCCATGTCCTCCACAAGCTCTTCTGATGATTTCCATTCCTCTCAATATCTCATACGTTTGTATAGCTTTAACCGCACTAGTAAGAATATGCGCCTCGTTGAGCAACTCGAATTTTCCCTTTTTCGATTCTTCAAAAACAAAAGCACTCAATTTAGCTACATTCTGCTGTGCGAAACAAGAGGCATAAGCTTAGGCTATTCTCGGTAAAATCTTTTCTTGTTGAGTATGGTAATCCAATATTGGGATCTCCTGACCAGTTTTATCTTTGAATTGAGTTCGGACGATAGAATATCTAGTGGCAATTGTTATTGCTTTTGAAATATCCAAAAATCCAACTGAAGTCAGAATAGATCGGGTAAGTAACATAGTGGCGTATGAGATCTTCTAATCACCTTGGATTGAGTATTTTCCTTCTTTCGAAACCACATGGTACTTCATCAACATATTTCTTCTTGGAATTCTAACATCTTTGAATATGGCATAACCGTTGTCTTTGGTTTGGAAAGCATTTTTAGGTCCAATATCTCCAGCTTAGATGCCTTTGAGTGTTTGTAAAGTAACTGGATCTCGAATAGGCACAAGGAAAACATGAACACCATATCGTTTGCCGTTGATGATAAGTTGAGCGAAGAGGGCGGCGTGATTGCAGTAGATACCGAGGTCACCTACCCACCACTTAGTCGCACCTACTTATGGTGTATTTATGAGGAAAGTTTAAGTGGCTGGGTCATAAGTCGCAGTTGTCATGAGATTGGCGACATCTGATCCGTGGGCGATTTCGGTCTGAGCGTAACAACCAACAATTTCTCCTCTTAAAGCAGGTTAGAGGAACAATTTTTATTGCTATTGGTCGCAGAGATTGCGTAGAGTTGTCAGGAACATCATACCATGTAGCGATAGCGGTGCCTGGTATAGGAAAAAATTGCTTTTTTAAAGCTATGTAGTTCCATCCAGTGGAAAATATTCATGAAACCTAAGCATTTTTTTAGCATAGACAGCCATTTGATTGCTTCTGGAGGTATGTAGCACAGATGGATCGAACTTTATGATGGGGTCATTGGCGACTATCGACTGGACTTTCATGAAGCGTTCTCGTTGTGCAGGTCCACCGTGGATGATATCGGTGAGTAGGGATTGATTGAAGGTGCAGGTCTGACGCTACTTTTGCAGCATGGTGGATTAATGAATGAGGTATGATGTAATGGAGTGGTATTAAGGTGGATTGTTAATGCGTTAAATAAAATTTAAAATAGGATGAGTTTTATAGTTGTGATTAAAAATCTATGTATAAATGTTAATAAATTAAACTGTTTCTTTTGACTTTTTTACTTGATTTATGAGTTATAAGTATAAAATAGGGTAGTGCTCACTGCCCTAAGAAAATCAAAATAAAACTGATATCGTCAACCACATTCTAATCCTCCACCGTCCATCTCTAATACGCCCTTTACATCAACGCATCACAGCACTACTCCAGCCTTCCCTCTTTCCACAAAGGTACAATTAATTGCAAGACTTCTCCATTCGATATGAACTACCATACTCCATCTGAGGCCAATAATATAAATTTATCATCTTTTGTGAGCTAGACTTAGACTATTTAGGGGATGTGGGTGACTCCGATTGGTTTTGAGATGTTGTCGCCAAGTGAACGGCTCATGGCTAGGCCTTGGATGTCTGGCTTACCTTAGAGGTACTTTGATTGGGCAGCCAGACTCGCATTGGACCCATGCATCTGCCTGTCTAGTCTCGATAAGAATGCACTCGACCTCCTTTTCTTATTATTCTCCTTCGTTATCGTTAAAGACTTGGTTTATGGTCCTAGGAAAGATGTAATATCTCCCAATTTTTCTTATCGACTGTATGGACGGATGATTACTTTGTCGGGCTAATATGGCACGAGAATCTCCCACATTCGCACAAGTGATTCTTTTTTGATTTTATATTAATACTGAAACCATGGTAGATCCTGAGGTATTTGCGTTGAACTATGTTGTTTTTTACAATTATTTTTGAATTTAAGTGTAAATATCAGTGAAAAGTTTTTATCTATACTATCTTGTGTTTGTGTTATGTCTGTGTTATTATTAAAAGAGAGAACTGAGTCTTTTTGTGGCCAGTTGTGAGACGAAATGACCCTGCAAGCCATGCCCATCAGCTACTGCCAATAGATGTGTATTAACTTAGTTGTTGTTTAATACGAGAAGACTATCTTGGTTGGGTTTGTGCGGATTGGAGCTCAGAGTTCCTTGCCTGGTCCTAAAGCCTACCTTAAATGAAGAAATATTTTTGTCTTACTTTTCTTTTTATTTTTAAATCTAGCTATTTACGCTCTAGGAATGATTTCTTTTGCTCTTTTTTCGTTTAGAGAACTCCAAAAATGAAGGAGTTTTTGTATTCTTTTTATTGAGATAATCTATCAGGTATGATTTGCTTTTATTCTATGATGCTTATCTCTTCATTTACTTATCAACCGAGTAATAGTGTTTCAAGCCATCTCCAGTTTTTTCTTGATTTTTTTTAGTATCGATTTTAAGTTGTTCATGTGACGACCTCACCCTCTATCTTGCCTTGCTTCCCTAATAAACTAAACCAGTGTTTCTATAAGGTATCTTTCTGGCTACTAAAAAACTTTTAGATAAACTAATTTCTTTACCTTTTGATTTATTTTTTGATGTCGAATGTACTTTATACTACAATTTCATAGACTATTCTTGTGGTAGATGATGAGGCACAGTCGAGACTAGTTTTTTAAGTTACGGTCTACTTTTTCGTTTATGATCGTGTCTGACCATAATAATTGCATTATTTTTTGAGGTTATTGAATTATTCTTCATGCTATTATAGACAACGACCTAACATTATACAATACATCATAAACCATCTATAAATTTCTAAAGTCTAAACAACTTCCGATCATTTTTGCATTTGTTCGATCTAGTTTTCAACATCCATCAGTCTCGAAAACAATAATTATTTTTCTCTCAATATCGATTTTAATCTTATATCCAGCATCTCTTCATCTTGGGTTAGTTGTTGACTCGTTAACATTAATATCTCGTTGTCTTTGCGAGCTTTTTCTCTTTATTTTTTGATATCTTAGATCATTATTTTTAGAGATTAAAGCTGGCCCTATCGCATTTACAATAGTTTAGTCTTGCCTTACATTTTAAATATATATTTACAAGATATAGTATAAATCAATCAAAATCAAAACTTGTATTGACCCTATCTTACTACTCTACGACAGGTCGGGTGAGGTATCTCATCTGTGCGGCTCGGATCAACCTTAGAATCCCTCCTTATCGTTAATAGTTCTGTGGGGTTTATCTGACTACAGGTGGTAGGGAGTTGTTTCTGAGGCCACTGGTGTCGACTGCTTTGAGCATTCCTGCGGTCATAATATCACCTTTTTTGAGTGATTTGTGTTTGTAGCTTATGAGTTTGTCGTTGTCAAGAAGGGCGAGGTCTCTATTACGGGTGAGAGTGGCTTTGTCCTAGCGGCACAGAATAAGTGTCAAAGCTAGCTTGTCTGCGTTAGAGTTGAAACATTGAAGATGCTAGTGGATTAGTTTCTAATAATACTGAAGCAAATCTTGGGATGAGGAAGAAGATTAAGGAGGCATTTAAGGTTAAGGAGTGCTTTAGCAACTCTTTTTTTATGTTTTAGCAGTGTTTTCCGCATTTATAGGGAAACCCATGATGATTTATTATTTAATCTTCTAAAGTTCTATTTAATTTTTTATTGCTAAAGCAACACCCAAGACATTTCATTATCTATTTTTGTATCTTATATATCAACCTTTTTCTTTTCTGATCATAAATATGTTCTAATGCTCTTCCTTCTGATAAGCTCGAGAAGTTACATATTATTTTGATTGTACTATGCCACATATATTAACAATATTTTATTATGACCTCCACCGTCCCATCCAAAACCGAGCGTTTCCTACCATAACTCAAAAGCACTACCAATCGTTTTCGCATCAAATCACTTTCTCGTTAAAAATTACCTTCTTAAACTCCAAATCCTCGAACTCGTAAGACCACTCGTATTTTGAGCTAGACTAAAAATACTAAAAAAAGCAGCACTAGTAATTTACTTAAGGTAAGGATGACACGAAAAGATGTTATGAAAAAAACATAGCAACCTGTAGTGTATGATTGTGTCAGAACTGAGATGTCGAATAGTTAATCACGGCCTATACTTCCGTTGGTGACAATAAACCATTAGCAAAATATACAGGTCATCAAGCAAATAGCAAAGATCTGCGATCCACAAAGAATAATGAGTCGTTAAAAACTGAACCCTCCTGCCTTGTTAACCGGAACAAGTATCGATCCATAGACAGATAAACTATAACCTACGACTGTATAACCCAGCAAGTAGAGTGTGTGGGAGGCACCTTCAATGAAAAAATAGAAATAAACTAAAGGGAAGTATAAGTGTAGAGTGAATCAATTTGTTTTTTAACATAAAAGGAAACATTCTAATCATAGTAAGGTGCAGCAAGAAGTTGTTGATTAGTTTTGGAAAAATGTTAATTAAAGCATGATTCTACCTGATTTCGAGTCAGAAGAAGTTTCCAAGGATCTGAGAGAAATTGTGTGTAATTTTATGAATTAGTGAAAGGAGTCAAAGAGTGATTAGATTTTTTACGATTAAACACATTAAATACAAAAATATTTAAATAATATATCATTACAGTATAATCATGTTTATTTTTGTATTTCTTTCACGAAAGGACATGTTTTCTACACAAAGGACAGCTGGGATTTTTCTGCAACCACGCAGTGAGACATCTCAGATGATATTTATGATGACAATGTATTCTAAAAACTCTACTTTTTTGATCAATCGCACAGTAACATATACTGCATTATTGACTTTTCTAAAGCACTTTCTGAGGAATCATCTCTATGATTGATTTAGACAATGGCTATTACTTAGAACCAACTTTTCTAGCTAACTCCATTATCATATTTTAGAACATTTATTATGGTTATTACTACCCTTCTTGGGCATGTTTGTACTAGATTTACTAATTGAACTGATCGCAGATGTTCAAATGTTCTTCTATTAAAAAATTGGGGAAAAGTAATTTACATTGTGGGCATTTGGTAAGTTGTCTGCCTACGCATTCTTGCATGTGTTGTGCGAATAAATCAAAAGGAATGGTGTCTCCGCATTATGCACATGGGATTAAATCAATTTGATTTGACAGGTTTTGTTTGGTGGGACGGGTATTGCGAGAACATGCTTTGCGATGGATTTAGATGCATTGTGGGATGATGTTGTTGTGGCATAGATCACATTTTAGGGTGTCTTGCTGCATTTAAATATTTGAAACAAGTATTATTATATGCTTTAAAGAGAAAAAATATATAATTTAATCACAAAATACTCTACAGGTATATTCTGTCAGCTGATATATTCTTTTTTGATAAATGAAAAATTGACTCATACACTTGTTGTTAATGAATAAACTATCACAATTCAAGCTATTAATTGTCATCAGCAGTCCCTATCATGCCCAAATACTGATCCTGAGTTACAAAATTATGACTGGCATATACAACATGATAACTCTACTAAAACTAAGCCAAAGATCTCATCTAATTGTATCCTAAGGCAGAATTAACAAAAACAATTAACCTAGGTCTCTAAGGATTTGCAGTCTAATTTTTAATCTTTCTTAGGCCGAGATTAGCCTGCATCTTTTTAGGTGCTTTGCTTGAGTTTTATGAGCCTACTCTTAGGTGTTTGAGCTCGAAGTTTGAGGTGCCGTTGGAGAAGTTGCTGACGAGTTAGAATATTTTGGTGGTGTGGCGGTCGAGGATTTAGTTTCCTTTTGATTTGTTTACCGGAAGACGGACTTTTGATTTCGTAGAGATTAGTCTGAGATTACGGTGAATGCCTTAATAAGGGGTTCCTTAGAGCAGAGAAGCCAGTTGCTCATTTTAGCTATTTTTGAGCTATAAACACATCAGACCTATCAAAACTAGCTTTGCTTTTTACTGAGGCGATTTGGTCTTATTGACCATCTTGACCAAATCCTCAAGAACTTCTTTCTATCTCAATTTCTTTCCCTCCTCCGATACCATAGTTATCATATCTTGCTCCATCAAGCCTTGAGCCTTTAGCCCTCGATCTTACATCGCACCCAAAATCTCTTCCAGAGCCTCATAATGGAATGTATACTTATCTTTTATATCTAAGTATTGTGGCATTTTCTTCAAGACTTCTCCAAGCTAGCCTAGTTCCAGCTTGTTTTCGCCTTGGTTTTTGTGAAATTTAGCAGCTGTGTGGGTTTGACTGAACTACTCAAAATCACCTGGAATGCCTTTAAGAGCCCCACTTATGTGCACAGTCCTGTATTTTTTAAGTATTTCGTCAGATTAGTCAAGAAAAAGAGTCTTTTTTTACTTTCCGAAATTCTATACCCGATGACAACTAATCTTTTTGATATCATACAGAAACGGTCCATAGTGATAATCTCTTACTAAGGGGCTAACTGCATCAAAAGAACGATCAATTATCAAAAACGTAGTCGGAGGCGCAGAACTATTGTAATTTGTGACACCTTGCTTCTCATATAATTTGAAAAGAATCTAAAATTTTTACTTTAAACCGATTGCAACTTTTTATGTAAAACTAGAGTTCTAACCTTTTTGATATAGTATTTAAACAGTATAGAACGAAGGCAGAGTAGTTAGTACGGTTGTTAGCTGATCAATAGTAGGTTCTAGCAAAGAAGATTGTGATTGAAGACTCAAAGCGAATGATTTTTTTTAAGTAGGGCATAGTAGAACTTAATTATCACTGTGCAAAGTAAAATTTAGGTTTAATTCTTTGAGAGTTCTGACTCTACGTACAAAATTGATGTTATATGAAAACTAGTTCATGATATTTTGATTCAGAGTGGTCAAAGCGAGGATATGTATGTTTTTGTATTGTGGATCTTCGCCTTAAGGGAAGTCATCTAGAACAGCTTGGTAGGATTATGGGCTGATCAGGTATACGGCTTACATTTTGCCTATTTTTTTACGTTTTAGATCAAGTCTCTCCACGATACTGATACCATAATTAATGAGCTCCATCATTTTGATAGTACTACTGATAACTTTAAGCCCTACTGCATCAACTACCAGAATAAAAGTAAGCGAATTGCTATGAGTTCTAATCGAATCAAATGCAACTTTCAATCGTTACTTGCAGCTTTAGCGAAGTGTCATAAAATATTTAAATAACAACCGTAGCCTACATCATATCTCAACCCGAAATGAAACTGCAACTAGTATGTAAAGATAGTAAGATATAGTGAATAAGATCACTGTTGTTTTTGTATAGGTAAAAACAATTTAAACTCAGGAGGAAGTTCTTCCTCACTGTACAATCTATCTGAGAAGTAGATCCTTCTGATCCTGCAATTTGCATGGATGGTCACTCTGAGTGTCTATATATAGTTGCTTCCGTATGCTCTTCTAGTGAAATCACTCAAATTGAACTGAATTTGATTCCAGCCTTAATCTAATCTCATAGGCATGGTGCAGATGAAAGGTTTTACTCGGGTTGTGGATTGGTAATTGCTGGCTCGGAAACGACGACGAACGTTTTTATCGTCGAGGACTTGGACTTAGAAGGTGAAATATTTTTTTAACTAGGTAAGGGTGGAGGTACATTCTTGATGATCATGACGAGGAAGGGAAGTTTGATGCCGAGGGTCTAGGAAGACTATTTAGGGCAGGTTATGAAAGAGGTAGTGACGTTGGTGCCCATTATTTCGAGTACTGAGGACTGGATGTCCTGGTCAGTAAGTCTCTTGATGTGGCCGTTCTGGACTACATAGGACCGGTGTTACTTTCTTTCTACCAGATTTGGAGTGGTTTGCTACCGATGCTGTACAGAATGGAGAGGAAGCCTGACTGGTAGGTGTTCTTGAACATTTATGAAACTTATTATCATCGGGATCAGAAGAAATCAGAATTAGAAGCAAGAGGAAGACATAAAAAAATAATGAAAAAAAACAAAGAAAAAGGACAGAAAAGGGCTCTTTTATGAATATAGGATGATCTTATATCTAAAAAATCGATTTTTTATATGTTTTTCTTTTGTGAATGTATGCGCATATCAATAAAAAATGTAGTCTTATCTACAGCTGATAAACAAAGAAAAAACGTATTTTCTTAACAAAAAGGTATAAGATCAATTGATTGATTAAAAATATTACTAGATCACTAAAAACTTTAGTACCTTTAATACCTTCCTATTCCTTACATAAAAATCGCCCTTTCTCTCCCTCCTTACTATCCTACCTCATCTTCCATCACTTCATCTATGTCTCTTTATCCGATCTACAACTAACTGGGCTCTTCGGGCTCATTCATCTCCAGATCTCCATCTTCAGCCGCCTCTAACGAAAATGTACGCTTATGTAAAGGCGGAGGAGGTGATTTGGGTGAAGCTGGGGCCGAGTAAAAAGGTAAAAAAGATGTCGGTTGAGCTGGAAAATGAAAATCTGGGTTGAGAAGTAAAAATTAAGTGACTTTATGAGTTAGTTAAGGTTTTTAAATACCTTAAAGAGGTCGGTACGGATAAAGAGGATTTAAGCAGATAGGCGGAAGACACTTATAGAGATAATCCTATTGTTGCTACTAACATTTGATTAGTTACTACTAGCTCTATTCCTACTAATGCTCTTATTATTACTATTCTTCGCGATTAACTTAGAAATGTTACTTTTTCGCAACTATCTAAGATTTCTTTCTATTTCTAGGCTTTTTATTGCTCTTGTTTCTCACATAACCTTAACTAAATATCTTACAATTTACTTAAATTTTTATATTAACTCAAAAATAAGGTTGCTTCTCTGCCTTATGCTCTATAAATTTGTCTCTCTCATATTCTCTTTAACAGGCTTGAACTTTGCGAATTCAAACACCAACAAAGGCAAATCTATCTATTTCTATTCATACCTTTAATATTATGAAACGATTGCGTTTATTACATTTTAATCGCCTGTTGAGCTGTATTTTTTGATTATTGTTGTGCATAGATATGATTCATGATAGTCGATAATACTGAAGGCTTGATCTATCGCATTTGCGTTGTACTATTTTTCTGCCCAACAATCTTATTAAGTCGTCTTAGACTTCTTCTTAAAGTCGAATAAAAATGATTTTTTAGATCGTTATCTGTTCTGACTCACATATAATATACCTGCCTACGAAGAGCCTGGAGAGTTATTTCCATCGATTGCCCATATCGCGATGATGCTTGAAGAGTTATTATTATTATTTTTGGGTCCAGGGTTGTTTGCTGACATGGGGACTGAGATGGTTGTACCAACGTTATCTGCATTGTTTTCCTGAACGTTGGTTTTGTCCAAGTCGTTGGGAAAGATGAAGAGAGATGCGGGTCCAATCTTACACTCCGAATTCGTTGACTAGTTGTAGAATTGTCGTGTCTTCCTGGGTGAAAACTAAGGTACTTAGGGGCTCCAGGACCGACGAGTCATACGGCTATATAAAATTAATAATTATTTCGGGTAACGATCAAGAGGAAAAAGGAAAAGATAGATACTGTAAACGCAATAGTTAATGCTAATAAGAAGATCTAAATATTATTAGTGATTTTATTCAGCGTATTTTGATAATGCCTAAGCAAGCATCAAATATATATAAAAATATATATCAAAATCATATCATTTATATATCAAATCACATAATAATTAACATTATAACTGATTTCATGTAACCCAAACAAAAGGTTTACCTTC
>Ga0169931_10010842_pt1 | contig 12935 bp, 10 predicted proteins | sample Kivu_15m_20L_FD_129675 | JGI IMG/M metagenome (GOLD analysis project Ga0169931, IMG submission 129675) | Freshwater microbial communities from Lake Kivu, Western Province, Rwanda to study Microbial Dark Matter (Phase II) - Kivu_15m_20L... | ecosystem: Environmental > Aquatic > Freshwater > Lake...
GATGCGGCGGAACACGTTATTCGCTCAGGATCCGCTGGACCCGCTCGGAGAGCATGTCGACGAATTTCTCGGGGATGAAGCCGTTCATGCGACTGGCGATTTCACCACGTTTGTTTAAGATGACGGTTGTGGGAATTGAACTAACCGTAAGCAGGCGCGAAAGGCCGTCTTCGAAATAGACATTCTGCGACCACTTATTATTCTGCAGGAACGGCTTGACAAGCGATTTGTCTTCATCGGTATTCAGATAAACGAAAACAACGTCGTCGCGGCCTTTGAAGCGCTCCTTGGCCTGCTCGTAGAGCGGATGTTGCGTGCGGCACGGGCCGCACCAAGTAGCCCAAAAATCCAAAACAACGACCTTTCCTTGCAGCGAGGCGACAGGGAGTTTTTCTCCGTTAACGCCAGTGAGAACGTATTCGACGGGTTTGACCTTCACAGCATTGGGATCGATCTCTCGGAGACGCGCGATCTTGCCCTCGTTCCATTTATTGAGTCGATCGTGGGCGGCGAGAAGGAAGTCGCCAAGGCCCTTCTCCTCGGCATGATTTTTCTTCCACGCAAGCCGCATGGCCTCAAGATCCTCGGCACGCTTGCCTTCACCAGCAACAAAACTGTCGGCGTAGGCGGCCGCCGCGGCATCCCATTTTTCGAGCGCGATACGGGCGATGGCGAGTGTGCGGGCGTTATCGTCGAAGGGATACGTAGCGAACGCTTTCTCCGCTTTGCCTTCGGCTTCGGCCGCTTTGCCGAGACGTATCAACGCAATGGCCTGCACGTTGAGCGAGCGGCTCAGCCCCATGTCAAGATCCATCCGAGTTTGCCAACGAATCTTTTCTTGCGGACCTTTGGGTTCGATCGACTTAAGCACCTGCTCCCACTTAACGGCGCGCGCAAGCGCCTTTTCCGCCGAGGATTTATCGTTGACTCGGCCCAAGGCGCGCGCCACTGCTTCGAGAGTTTGGATGTCTTCACTTTCGCGAGCAAGTACGGCTTCGCCCCATTTGATAATGCGGGCGTCGTCGTTGATGTCGCGCGAGGCTTTTACGAGAGCTCGTTCCATCTCCCAGCGCGACTTCGACTCGGGGTACTTTTTCAAATGCCGTTCGAGAGCGTGGATGAACTCGTGGCTCGATTGGCCGGCTTCGGCTAGAACGTTATTGAGATCGTTTTGTTCCTGTTCCGGCAGTTGCGTTTGCGCGAACAGAAAGGATGCCGCAAGGGCGCTGAGTAGAATCGACTTCATTGTTGTTTGACAGGTTCGGCGGAGGGCGGGTTTCGGAAGGCGTTCGCAAGCAGGGAGGCGCGATCGCGCGCCATGTTCATGTAGCTTTCGCTCTTGACGATACGATCGAGCCACTTCAAAAACTGATCGGGCGCGACCAGGCGTTTCTTTTCCCAGGCGATTTGAATTTGCAAGATGATTTTGTTGACGCCCAGTTTGTCGAAGCGCGCGGAGCGCTCGAGCTCCATCAGCAGGCGCTCCGATTCGGTGATTCGTTCAAACCAATCTGCGAGCGCCTGCGCGTCGAGATCGGTGGTGTAGTTGAACTTCTGTTCCTGCGCCTTAGGACCGTCTTCATAGCGCAGCGTTTTTTCGCCCATCTTGGCGACGGGAAGTCCCGACTCAAGCGTACGATTGAACCAGCCGAGTCTTTCGGCGAGGCGGTACATCATATTGACCTCGGATTCGTTGAGCTTGAATTGGAACGGCTGCGGGTCGTTGAGTTCCTCGACGTATATAGCACTGCCGTTGCGTTCGATCGTGATTTTGACAAACGCTGGGGTTGAACCGGGAAAAGACTTCGACCAGACGAGTTTGCCGTCTTGCGCAAGGAGCGATACGGCCGCGAACCAGATCAGCAGTTTCATAAGGCCGCTCGCAATCGGGCGTCGAATCCGGCGCGAGTGGCGTGGCAAACCGCGACGGCCAGCGCATCGGAAGCGTCCTTGGAACGAATGACTTCCGGCAACGCAAGCAATGTCCGCACCATCAACTGCACCTGTTCTTTTTCGGCGCGCCCGTAGCCGACAACGCTGGTTTTTACTTCCATCGGCGAGTATTCACCCACAGGAACGTTGGCTTCGGCGAGGGCTAGCAGAGCGACGCCGCGGACGTGCGCCAGCTTAATAGCGGTCTGGGTGTTGACGGCATGAAAGACGCCTTCAACGGCGCCTTGTTCGGGCCGGTGCTTCTCGATGACCACGCGAAGCCCCTGCGCAATGGCAAGAAGCCGCTCGGCGAGCGGCTTCTTTGTCGAAGTAACGATGACATCGGCAGCGACCAGCGAGTGAGTCCGGCCGTCGCTATCGATCACGCCGTAACCGGTGCGCTCCGAACCGCAATCGATGCCGAGCACACGCATACGGCGTTAGCCTTCGTCGCCGGCGTCGTCGCCGATTTCGAAGTTGCCGTAGACGTTTTGGACGTCGTCGTGATCGTCAAGCGCATCATAGAGGCGCAGCATGCCCTTGGCGTCGGCGCCTTCAAGCGTAACGGTGTTCTTTGCGATAAGCGCCGTCATTTCCGATTCGGTAACCGGAATGCCCGCCTTGGCGAGCGCATCGAGCACGGGTTGGTGCGAACTGGGGTCGGAGATGACTTGCCACGAATCGCCGTTGTCGCGGATATCTTCGGCGCCGGCTTCAAGAGCGACGTTCATAAGTTGCTCTTCGTTTGTCTTTTCACCTTCAATGACGATGTTCGACTTCATCTCGAACATCCAACCCACAGCACCGGGTTCGGCCATGTTGCCGCCATTTTTCGAAAACACATGGCGGATATCGCTGACAGTGCGATTTTTGTTGTCCGATGCCACCTTGACCATGACGGCCGCGCCGCCGGGGCCATATCCTTCGTAGGTGTACTCTTCGATCGTCGCCCCTTCCAGTTCGCCGGTGCCGCGTTTGATGGCGCGATTGATGTTTTCCGCGGGCATCGACACGGCCTTGGCGGCCGTAACGGCGGTGCGGAGCCGGGCGTTGGAATCGGGGTCGCCGCCACCACGCGCGGCGATGACGATTTCCTTAATCAGGCGGGTGAAGATCTTTCCGCGTTTGGCGTCAAGAGCCGCCTTCTTGTGTTTGATTGTGTGCCATTTAGAGTGACCTGACATGGTTCGAAAGCTTTCGGGTGTCCTAATCTAATAGGGTAACAGTTCCCACATGAATCCCGCACCTGTACCCGTTGAACGCGATCTCGGATTATCTGGCCGCATCGCACAGTCGCGCCAGGAGCGCATGATGTTGTCCGACGGCACGATCAACATCGAGCGAATTGGGGAGAACTTCTGGGAGTCGCTGACGGTTTATCAGCATTTGCTGTGCGCGCGATGGCCTGTATTTTGGCTGTACATACTTTGTGCGTACGCGGCGATGAACCTGTTGTTCGCAACGTTGTTCGTCGCGGCTGGCCCGGATGCGATCCAAGGAGGCGAGCCAGGCGCTCGCTGGCACAATGCGATCTTCTTTTCCGTGCAAACGATGGCAACGATCGGTTACGGCCAGATGACGCCGCGAGGAACGCTGGCGAATCTGCTGGTGTCGCTCGAAGCGCTGGTCGGGTTAATGGGATTCGCGCTAGCGACAGGCATCCTGTTTGCGCGGTTCTCTCGCCCAACGGCGAATATCCTGCGATCGGCGCAGGCGATCGTCGCGCCGTTTCAGGGAAAGACGGCGCTGATGTTTCGTATCGCCAACGGCCGGAGGTCGCAGTTGATTGAGATTCGCGCAACGGTGACGCTTAGCCGTATGGAGGGCGATAAGCGTAAGTTCCATCAACTCGCGCTCGAACGGTCGCAGGTGATGCTGTTGCCAACCCATGGGTGGTCGTACATCCAATCGATCCGGATAGCCCTTTGTACGGACTCGATGGCGCGGCAATCCGTGGAAGCGACCCGGAGTTGTTCGTAACAATCTCGGCACTGGACGAGGCGTTCTCCCAGCCGGTGCATACGCGATTTTCCTATGCGGATGACGAGATTGTTCATGGCGCCAAGTTCCGCGACGTGTTCGGGACGTCGGCGAAGGGTGTAGTGACGATCGATTTGTCGCGGTTGAGTGAGATTGATGAAGTGAGACTGTTACGATTGCCGCGAAGACTTCGAGGAGGAGTGCGAGCTTTTCTCAAAGCTCTCCTAGTTCAAGGCCGCCGCCAAGCGTTGCAGGTTCCGCACGAACGTCGACGTCCGGATCACCTTCTGCCTCGGCGGTTGCTGCCCCTCGAACAGCTCGATCCGGTCGTTTTCCTTAATCGGCATGGGGCGGCCGTTGATCGTCAACACCATGTCGTGCGCGGCGAAGACGGAGATCACCTTGTCGGCTTTGCCGATGACGCCTTCTTCGACCCACGCGCCGCGGTCGTCCATCGCGGCGATGATCGACGCCGTGTCTCCCGCGCGCGTAACGCCCTCATTCGACCAAGGGGAAAGGCCATGAAGGCGCTCGCCGCGCGGCGAGCGTTTCACCTTCAGCGCTTCGTATGCCTTGCGGATTGTAGGGATGCGCGCGGCGCTCGTGACGACCGCATAATGCGTGATCACGCTTTTGTCGTCGTAGCTGATCTCGTAGCCGTCGATCCGCGCCGAGCCCAACTTTTTCGCCTGAATCTGGGTGCCTTTGGTGATGTAGAGAGGGCGGTTCGTCCTCAGCTCGTTGAAACGCGCGATGCGCTTGCCGTCTGGGAACGTCGACTTCTCGAGCCATCGCAGCGCGGGTTCAATTGCATCGAGATACTTCTTCTCGCCGGTCTCTCTGTAGAGCACCATAAGCACTTCGAGCAGGCCCTGCGACTCCCCGCCTGAAATCGACGGGGGCTCGAAGAGGCGCGCCCAGGCCGGTTGCATGTTGGCGTCATATTGCTGCGCCCATGCCGGCTGAGGCTCGGGCATTTGAGCCAGCAGAATGAAACCGCCTCCCTTCTCCGCCGCTGCGGTGTAGCGCTTATCCTTGTAGATGCGGCCGGCCTCCAGAAACATGTCGATCACATCGGCGATGGTGTTGTCGTTAAAGGTGTAGTGGTTCTTGTAATCTTCCCCGGGCCACTTCTTCGACCACGTGTCAGGGTAACTCGCCATCTTCACTGGAAACTTTGAAAAATCGGGCGTCGCGCTGAATCGTTGCGGCCACGCGCCGTTCGGATACTGCACCTCCATCAACTTCGCCAACGCGAATTCCGCCGCCTCGTGAATCTTGGCGTCTTTGAATTGCAATTCGCGGTCCACCCGCATCAGCACACGTAAACACGCTTGCGTGACGTTATCGTCCAGCGTGGTGGGTGGCGATTTTTGGCCCTTGCAGTTGTTGTCGGCGCGATAAGGAAAGTTCACGCGTTTGGCGGGATCGAACTCGATGATGTAATCCCAACCGCCGGAGCAGAGTTGGCCTTTTACCAGCGCGTGCGCGGCTTTCGCGGCGGCATCGAGGTAAAAGCGATCGCTGGTGGCCCACCAGGCCTCCAGGAACGTCATCGCGGCGACGGGCGTGCCTTCGCGTTGCGTTTCGACTTGCATCAGACCTTCGCCGTGCTCGCTTCGGCCGAAGCTCAAATCGTCGGTGTAGGTAAAGTGATAGCCGCCTTGCGTCGAGACTTTCTCGACATAGAACGCGGCAGCTTTCTTCATGGCCGCGCGGACTTCATCGGGCGTTTGAGCGGCAAGTGAAAGCGAGGCGAGCACGATGGCGAATCGCATGACTCCTCTTAGACTAAGCCACTCGGGACTTGCTATTGTGTTCGCATGCGATTTCAGATCGTTTGTGCTGTCGCCATTTTCTCTCTGAATGCCCAATCGCCGCAGGCCAGTATCACTGGCATCGTCACCGATGGCCAGGAAGCCGTGATCGCAGGCGCGCGTGTGGTCGCGGTGCACGCCCAGACCGCCAGCCGGACCGAAGTCCGCACTAACTCCAGCGGGCTTTTTTCGCTGCGGCCACTGCCGATTGGCGTGTACGAGATCGCCGTCGAAATGGACGGCTTTCGAAAGCTCGTGCAGAAGGGCCTGGTGCTGACGACGGGCCAGAATCTGGAATTGAACTTCCGGCTCGAACTCGGATTGGTGAGCGAGAGCGTGTCGGTGTCGGCGTCTGCGTCGACGTTGGAAACGCGCACGTCGGAGGTCGCGCAGCTGGTGGAATCGAAGACCATTGAGGACATGCCGCTAGGCGACCGCCGTTCTATGAACATGGTGAACATCGTCGGCGCAGCTGTCTTCGTCAACTACGATGCCGGCGCGAAGCCAAACTTCAGTCTCGCCGGCGGCAGAACACAAAGTCAGATGCTGTGGCTCGACGGCGGCAGCGGACAGAACATGCGTCTGGGCGTTGGGCAGATGGACATGGACCCGCCTGTTGAGGTGGTGCAGGAAGTGAAGATCGTCGCGAATAACTACTCGGCGGAATTCGGTGGCTCGGCGGGCGGGGTGATCATCACGACGACCAAGTCCGGAACGAATCAACTGCACGGCAGTCTCTTTGAGTACCTCCGCAACGACAAGCTCGACGCTCCCAATTTTTTCGCGCCGGTGACGGGGACGGCGAAACAGAAAGCCACGCTGCGCTACAACGTCTTCGGCGGGACCGTCGGCGGAAGGATCATCCGCGACAAGACGTTTTACTTCTTTGCATACGAAGACTCACGGCGATTCGACGGCTCGACCCGCACGCTGACGGTGCCCTCGGCGCTGCAACGATCGGGCGACTTCTCGGAGACGCGAAACGCCGCAGGCGCGCTGATACCTGTCTACGATCCCGCAACGACGCGCCAGGAAGGAACACGCTTTCTGCGCACGACGTTTCCTGGAAATCGTATTCCGCGCGATCGGTTCGATTCCGTCGCGGTGAATCTGATCCCCTTTTATCCAGCGGCCAACCGCGCGCCGGACAACATCAGCGGCGCGAACAATTTTCGCGCCAACGGCGGATTGGGCTTGACACGCGACAACTACACGGCAAAGTTGGATCATCACTTTAGTTCGAGAGATCACGTCACGGCGCGTTGGTTGTATAACTCGGACAACCGCAAACAGGCGAGTGTGTATCCGGAGCGCGCGGCCGAGACCGTGGGCGATCAACCCGCGCATCAGCAGTATGCCTACGGCGCGTGGACGCGCATCTTGCGCCCGACGCTGGTCAACGACTTCCGCTTCAACTACGGCCGCCGGTTCGCCGATGCGCAATCGAACGGACTTGGCGGCGGCTGGCCGTCGAAGATCGGTTTGAAAGGCGTGCCCGATGATGCGTTTCCGACGATCGCCGCCGCCGGCGTCGCCAACCTCGGCTCCGGCACACACCGCCGTCTGAGCACGCCGATCACGAATCTGCAATTCGTCAACAATTTGTCGTGGGTAAGCGGCCGGCACTCGCTCAAGTTTGGCTTCGATACGCGCGGTTCGCACATCACCGATCAACTGCGCCAATCTGTTTCGGGCAACTTCACTTTTAGCGTGCTGCCGACGGGGTTGCCAGGCACTGCCAATACCGGCAACGGATTCGCGACGCTGCTGCTAGGATTTCCGACCGCCTTCCAAACGCGCGACACGCCCGCGCTGCGGCGCTTCAGCCAATATCTGTCGGGCTTCGCACAAGACGACTGGACAATTCGCCGTGGCCTGACGCTCAACCTCGGATTGCGTTGGGAGATGGACACGCCGATCTTCGACGCCGACAACCGCATGAACGGATTCGATCCGGCGCAGATCAACCCGGTTTCGGGAACGCCGGGCGTGGTCAAGTTCGCGGGTGTCAACGGTTGGCGGGCAAGACCGTATGCGCGCGACTGGAATAACTTCAGCCCACGTGTGGGCTTCGCGTGGCAACCGTTCAACGAGAAAACAGTCGTGCGTGGCGGCTACGGCATCGTTGTCGCGCATCCGTTCGATCACGGCGCGCCGACATCGGCATCGCTTGGCTACGAAATTTCCAGTTCGCTGAATACGCCGGACAACGGCATCACTGCGCCGTTCTTTCTCCGCAACGGCGTGCCGGTTTCTGCGAGTTCGCCGCGGTTGGACGACTCGTTCGGCGCAGTGCGCGTGGGGCAAAATCCAACGACGGCGGTGACTTTTTTTGAGACGAATCGGCGCAGCGGCTATGCGCAACATTTCACGCTCGGCGTACAACGAGAAGTGACCGCCGGAACGGTTGTCGAAGTGAGCTACGTCGCCAATCTCGCGCGGAAGTTGGCCGGCACAAACTTGTCGATCAATCAGATCCGGCCCGAGCGGCTTGTGCCGGGCGCAGCGCAACGCGACCGCCCATTCCCGCAATTCAGCGATGTGTCCGTGGTCTTCCCTTCTCTCGGCGTTTCGAGCTACCACGCGGGAGTCGTGCACGTTGAACGGCGATTCAGCGCGGGTTTCAATCTGCTTGCAACCTACACGTACTCAAAATTTCTTAACAATGTCGACGAGGGCGGCGCGGCGCTCGGAGCCGAAGGCGGCACCTATTCGAACCTCTACAATCGACGCGCCGATTGGGGACCTTCGGAAAACGATGTCCGAAGCCGGTTTACCTTTAGTTCCGTCTATGAAGTGCCGTTCGGCCGTAACGCGGCGAGCAAGCCAGTACGGTGGATCGCGGGAGGCTGGGCGATCGGCGGCACGGCGACTGTGCAAAGCGGCGCGCCGTTCAACGTGACGACACTGGCGAACTCGACGAACGCATTTTCGGCCGGCGCACTGCGCGCGGACGTGACTGCGAATCCGAATCTCGACTCCCCCACGCTCGCTCGCTGGTTTGACACCGCAGCGTTCCGACAACCCGCGCCGTTCACGTTTGGCAATCAGGGAATGAATATCCTACGCGCCGACGGGCGCACGGTGATCAATCTTTCGCTGCTCCGCAATTTCTCGATTCACGAGCGAGTGCGTATCCAGCTGCGGGGCGAGTTCTTCAACGCACCGAATCATCCGAACTTCGGCGTACCGGGACGCGTGTTCGGCGCTCCTGGGTTTGGAGTCGTGAACTCCGCCGCACCCGCGCGGCAAATCCAGTTGGGACTGCGGTTGGTGTTCTGATCGAAACTACTTCGCACGCACGCAGTAGAGCGTGTTCTTACCGCGAATGTACATCTCGCCGTCGGCGATCGCCGGAGTAGCGACGAAGAACTCGCCTTCCATCTTGTTCGAAGCGACGATCTCCAGCTTGTCGCTCATCTTGATCACGTGGACGACGCCTTCTTCGGTCGAAACATACATCTTGTCGCCGGCGGCGACAATCGACGCCTTCAACGTGTTCGCACCGGGCAGGCGCTCGGTGTAGAGCAGGTCGCCGGTGGTCGCGTTGATCGCGCTCAGGATGCCGTTGTCGGTGACGAAGTACAGGTTGCCGTTGAAGAGCACGGGTGAGGGCGTATAAGAGTTGCTTTTCGTGTTCTGCCAGACGATGGCATCGGTGCCGGTAAGGTCGCCGTCGCGGCCGAGCTTGATCGCCATGCGGTTGGGATCGCGGTGTCCGCTCATCACGATGACTGTGTTGTTATGGATGAGTGGAACAGGAATCACGTTTGTGCCAAGGCCGGCGCATTCCCAGATCACTTTGCCCGTTTCATAGTCGTAGGCGCGCACTTTGCGCGTCGCGGCGACGATAATCTGCTTGCGGCCGCCGACGGTCGTGACAATCGGCTGCGACCAGGAACTGGCCTCATCGCGCTCAACCCTCCAAACCTCCTTGCCGGTGGTCTTGTTGAGCACCAGCAGGTACGATCCATCTTCCTGATCGAAGTTCAGAATTAGGCGGTCTCCGTCGAGCGTTTGCGGAACTCCCTCGCCGAACGCCAGCCGCATACGCATGGGGCCGAACTTTTTCTCCCACACGACGTTGCCTTTTAAGTCGAGGGCGTACAAACCGCGTGAGCCGAAGAAGGCGTAAAGAAGCTTGCCGTCAGTCACCGGGCTGTTCGACGCGAAGCTGCCGTAGCGGAAGTGATAGCCCTCGTGGGGCTTGGCGGTGGTCAGCGTTTTTTCCCACCGCACCTTGCCGTCCTTACGGTTGATGGCCAGAACGGCGAACTTGTGTTCGATATTCGCGCCGCTTCCACCGCCAGGGCCTCCACCGCCTTTTCGCGCACCACGCTGCGGACGACCGCCGCCTTGCTCAGCGGGGACTTCGCCCGTCGGAACTGCAGTGGTGACGAAAATTGTGTCGCCCCATATAACGGGCGAGCTATGGCCGCGGCCCGGAATCGCTGCCTTCCATGCGACGTTCTTCGACGACTCCGTCCATTCCACCGGGGCCGTTCCCTTGGCGACGCCGGTTTCGTTAGGGCCGCGCCACTTGGGCCAAGCGGCGGGATCGGTGGCGGCGAAGAGAACCGGAACGGCGAGCAAAAAAAGCGAGCGCATATGGGTGTGAGTCTATCAAGGCGTGAGCAGTTTCGCGATTGTTACGGCCAGTTCACGGCCAAATCGCAGACGGTCTTCTATGAGAGGCAGGCGCCCGTATTTCGGTTGGTGCGATATGCGCTGTTCCATCAAGAAGCCGGGCAATTTGAAATCGCGGTACAGGCCTTGAATCACGTTCATACGGCCTTTGTCGGCACTCGCCTCGGCGGCGAACAACTTGCGCGTGGGTGCGAAGGAGGTTTCCGATTCCAGCAGGTGGAAGAAGCGCTCGGCAAGTTCCTTGTATGCGCCGCCGGGTGGTCCTTCCAGATATTCCGAAGTCTCCGTGTTGTGCAGGCTGTAGAAAAGATCGATCTTTTTCCCGCTGTCCAACCAGCGCTTGATCGCCGCACGCTGGGCCGTAATCTCGGGCATCCTTTCGACGCCGTTGACATCCCAGTTCCGATTCAAATCGTAACCGAATTTGTTGAAGCGGACGCCGCCGCGTTCGACGCCGTCCGGATCGCAAAGCGGGAACATCTTGACAGTCAACTGTTTTGGAAGGTCTGCGAGAAGCTCCTTGACCAATCCCTGGGCCACCCAGGAGCTTCCCGTCTCCCAGCTATGCTGGCGGAACATGAGCCACGCCACGCGCGGGCCGTCTCCGATGGTCCAGAGACGTAGCGGGCGGCCGTCAACAGTCTTGCCGATCGTTTCGACACGAAAACCCGGTTTCGTTTTGGCCCATTTTTCGAGCGCGGCGAGATTGCGGTCCGTGTAGGGCGGTGTGTGGGCGATCCACAACGGCTTTCCATTCGCATCGACGATCAGCCGCATTCGCGGTTCGGCGGCGTCATATTCAAAGGCTTCAACGTGTTTCCAATTGACGCCATCGTTGCTGTAGACGGCGGGAGTGTCCTTGGTCACAGCCCCGCGATTAGGCTTGTAGTTGTACTCGCCGGGAAGATTGACGAGATCGACGGTCACTTTGCCGCGCGCGCCTTCGATGCGGAAGGAATACCAGTTGGCCTGGCGGTTGCGGCCGTCCTGATCTTTTTCGCCAGCCAGGTGCGCGCGAAAGTGGGAGTCCGACAGCTTTTCCACTCTTTCCAGACGACCTCCGGGGAAATTCCAGTGGATCGAAGCGGCGGCGCAGACAGTGATGGCCGTGTGAAAAAAGTAAACTCTGTAAACACCCCTCGCGATTCTGTTGTTTCCCATATATGCTGATTCTCAGCCGAACAGGCATCATCTCACTTTTCTGGGGTTCCGATGTATACCAACAACAAGCACGAGAATGAAGATCCCGTACATGAGCTGGTCCATTTGTACGTGGACGGTGCCTTCAAGCGACGCGAACTGTTCTCACGACTCACCAAGACGCTCGGCTCCTCAGCGGCCGCGACCGCCGCTTTGAGCGGATACTCGCAAATTTTGGCACAGACTCCCGCGGCTTGCCCGGCCGATGTGCGCGTTCCGCTCGACGCGCCAGATGTCGTGGCGCGCGATGTGGAGTTCAACGGCGAGGCGAGCAAGATCTTCGCCCACTTCGCCTATCCGCGAAATCTGGAAGGCAAGGCGCCGGGCGTGATCGTCATTCATGAGAATCAAGGGCTGCTCGAACATCACAAAGACGTGAGCCGCCGATTCGCGCGCGCGGGCTTCGTCGCGATCGCGGTCGACCTGATTTCACGTTTTGGAGGCGCGCACACCATGCCCAACGCCACCGATCGATCTGCGGCTTACGGGCGCACGACGAATGAGGGCCGCCGCGCCGATCTGATCTCAACGCTCGACTATCTCAAATTCACACCTTTCGTCCACCATGATCGGATTGGACTGGTCGGGTTTTGCGCCGGAGGCAACAACGTTTGGGATATGGTCGTCAACTTTCCGGAATTCGCAGCGGCCGTTCCCTTCTATGGTTCGCCGCCTCCGGTTGCGCAGATCCCGAATATTCGAACGCCGCTATTGATCATCGCGGCAGAAAACGACGCTCGAATCACGAACCCAACCGGGGCGATCCTCGGGGAGTTGATCGCCCGCCAGAAGAAGTTCGGAATGCGTGTTTACGAGGGCACCGGGCACGGATTCGCCAACGACACGAGCAACGCTTACCGTGCCGAGCCTGCTTGCGAGGCGTTTCGCGACACAATCGCGTTTTTCAACAAATTCCTGCGCGCCTAATCAGCCCAGCCAGGCAATCGCCGGATCCGCCGTCGCTTTCATGCGCGCGCGGATCCGGTCTTTCATTTGGGCCAACACCTTTTTCCGGGCTGGGTCGTCCACGAGATTTTTCTCTTCGTGGGGATCGTTGCGCAGATCGTAGAGCGCCGTTTTCTTCGACTCCCACACGATAAATTTGTGTGTTGCCGTGCGGACCAAACGATACGGTTCGACCGCGGTTCGTACGGCCAGCCCCTCGGGCCGGCCGTCATTCCAGACGCAATAAGCCGCGTCGCGCGCAAACTTGCCGCCGCTGAATAGCGGTTTCATCGAAACGCCTGCAAGCTTGTGCGAAGGCTTCAGGCCGGCCACATCGAGCAGCGTCGCGGGTACGTCGATCGATGCCACCGGAGCATCACTTTTGCCCGGTTTCGACACCGGCCCGCCGGCCAC
>Ga0169931_10010843_pt1 | contig 12933 bp, 7 predicted proteins | sample Kivu_15m_20L_FD_129675 | JGI IMG/M metagenome (GOLD analysis project Ga0169931, IMG submission 129675) | Freshwater microbial communities from Lake Kivu, Western Province, Rwanda to study Microbial Dark Matter (Phase II) - Kivu_15m_20L... | ecosystem: Environmental > Aquatic > Freshwater > Lake ...
TGAATTATTTGACGATAGATCTCGTTTTGTTTAACTTGTCTAACAATTAATGTTAGAATTTAAGGTAATTCGGATTCTTGCTTTAATTTTTCTTGCATATTGAATTAAGATTATAATGATAAAAATGTTGAACCTACTAATAAGTCTCAAAAACAGTATTTTTTTTGTTTTGTAAATACCATTTTTGTTCATATTCATAATAAGTAAGTCTTTTGTTTCAAATTTTGTCAAAAAAAAGTTTTTTTCAAAAGAATTTTAAAGAACATATGAATTTATCTAATATAAAACACGAAAACATAAAACCTTTTATTATCTACTACTTTAAAACAATTTTTGTGACTTGAAAGACTAATTTTTTAAAGCTTCTTTAATCAATCTTAATGATAAATAGGCAAAAGTCATCTTACTTGAAACGATGAATGAAGATTAAAATTAAAGAAAAATATGTATAATTACTATAAATTTGATTGGAATAGATTATTTCTGATAAAAATCATACTAAGCTAACCACCTATCGACTATGACGTATCATAAACTTTATCTAAAAAATCACATAAAAAAACAAAAAATAATAAGATTGAATCGATGATTTTTATTCAATAAAATTTTAGAATGTAATTCGTATCAACAGCGATAAATTTTTTTAATAACCAAAAAAATTTTTATTTTTCAAAATAAGAAATTCAACTGTATAAGTTTTTTCTTTGCTATTTTTGCCAGAAAAATCAACTAAGTTTTTTTTATCTTAAATAATTATTTATACTTATTGAGTAAATGGGTAATCTTTTGTAAAAATGCCTAAATTCAGAAGAATAAGATTAAAGAAATAAAAATTCTTTAAGGTAAGTAAAGTTTTCAATTCTAGATCGCAATCCGAGACAATATATTCAAAGCTCAGTCCTTAGGGACTAGTAAATAAATAATGTTGAGAATGATAAAAGATTAGTTAAAGGTTTAAATGCATCAAAAAACAATACTAGTAATGGTTAATCATTCCCAAAATCAGCTTTAGTTTAAACTCAGAATCTTTAACCTGTTGATCCTATATTTTATTCTTCGACAAAATGATAAACTAAGGAGTAGAAGTCAAGCTAATGATTCATAAAAATTTATTTTAAAAAATCAAATTTTACAAATATTCTGCAAATGTAACTATTAGATAATATCTTAAATCTTTGCCTAATATTCAATTATTTTCTTATATAGTATCTTTTGAATAACCTAGACTTAAAACATTAATATTAATAGAGTAAAAAATCATGGGAATAGCGCTTTCTGAATGCAAAAAAGTATTTGTTGAAAAAGATGATTAAATCGATACTTGTCTTATTTCTAATAAATCTAGATACTTTCAAATAAGCTCTCAAATTACATAATCTTACATTCCTGGAAAAACTTTTATCATAAAAAATCAATAAAATTCTGATCCTAACATGCTTACTTTGAATCCATTACGACCTCTTCAATCATTAATACCGTTATAACCTTTTCAAAACGATATTGCTCAAAACCTAAACATGTTAGAAAATTCCCTTTAAAGATAAAGATATTCCAAGTGATGATTTATATCAGATGAATTTTTAATTATTTATACTTTTTATGATGGATTTAGATGACATAATCACTTGAACCATTTGGCATCGTAAACAGGTCTGCCCTCGACAACTTGTCCTTCATTAAGATTCAGCCAATAGTCATGGGTCAAAGCCTGAACAGCTTCATCTCTGGGATCGAGTTTTTGGAAAGTGAAATAGTCGTAGCTTCCGTGTTCTTTCCATTCGGTGGGGATTTCAGTACCTCTCCACATCCAAACTCCCTGAATCTCGTAGTCTTTTTCAACTCCGTAGACTCCCAAAACAGCGAAAGTATATTTTCTGAAGTGCTAAAGCTTTTGAAGATATCCGTTTTTAAGATTGTTGGTCAAATATCCTACAACTCCTTCGCCTAAATAAGCAAAAAATTACCTTCATACTTAACGTAGTTGACTTTCCAAAGAGACCATCCTTAGTGATCAAATTTGGGCCAAAGCTGCTTAAGTGTGCCTGACTTGTCCTCGGCGTTACAGAACTATCTTTTCCAGTCATCGATGTTAAAAGGAGATTTAGGTAGCTAGTCAAGAGGGTTCTTCTTTTTCTATTGAGGAACAAGAGGCTCATCTTGTTCGTCTTCAGATTATTTCTTCTTTTTCTTGTCTTTTTTAGGTTATTCTTTTTTCTCAACCTTCTTTTCAACTTTCTTTTCTTATTTTTTGCCTCCTTATTTTTTAGCTCCTTACTTTTTCTCCTCTTTTTTGACTTCTTTTTTCTATTATTTCTTCTCTTCAACGATGAAATCTGGAGTCTGTTCCTTCACACAAAGCCATATTTTTCCAAAGAATCCTGCGATTTCCTTGTGCTCAAACAAGCGATTGTGCCATTCAACAACTCTAGGAATCTGAACTCTAAGCTGCTCAGTAAGGAAAAGTCTTAGCTGAAGCCTGACTAATCCAATAAGAGCAATATCAGCGATTGAGAAATCTCCAGCCAAGTATTTAGTGGTCTTCAGTTGTTCGTCAAGAACTTTCAATGATCTGATAGTTTCTTTTTTGCCGATTTCGTAGTTTTGAGCGGTGACTGGTACGAATCCAAGAATGGCGTAAATGGTGAGATAACTCAAAGGATTAAGTTGAGTATTTAAGAATTCGAGCCATTGATCGATTCTTGCAGTCTCGGCTGGACTGTTTCCGTAGAGCTTGTTGGCCTTGCGAGCTAGATATCGCATAATGGCAACGGACTCGAAGATGCAGCCTTCGGGAGTTTCAAGAGTTGGGACCTTTCCAAGAGGATGCTTCTTAAGATAGGCCTCTGACTTCCATTCGGTTGGAGGAATACGATCGAATTCTACTGGGATATCGAGGAATCTAAGCAAGAGCTCTACTTTGGCTCCAGCAACTGCATATCTTTGAGGGCAGTACAGTTTAAGGCTCATTGTTGATGATAAATTAAATAATATCTTATCAAAAAAATCTAAACTACATACATATTAGACTCATCTGAATAGTGAAAATTCATTTTTTTCAAAAAAATCATCTTTAAGTTTCATTTTTATTGATTTTCTTTTGTATATTTGATGCTGGCGTTTGCCTTCTTTTGCTTTCTGCTAAATTTGAATATAATAATGAGTGACGAAGAAGGCAGAAAATGTGGCAAGATTCCTTTGGACAAATGCCCCATATTATTTCGAATAGTTAATTGTATTTCAGCGTAAAATTTCTTTAAAATAGTTTGATACTAATCGGCTTCGGGGTCGCAGGACTTATACTTCAGACTGTAAATAACCTTTCAAGCGGTAAATTCTTCCTTTTGTTTTCGCCAATCATCATGATGTACTATTGAATTCAATAAGACTTGTCGGACTTCTTTTTTTAGTAGCTGAGTTCAACTGCGATTGCGTTCTAAAACATGTAAAATTTATGAAAACTTATCTCGGCAGAGGTGTTTTCAACGTCTTGTAAATTAAACTCGATTCAGCATGGCATCATCTGTTTTCTACTACTTTAGTTGTGGAAACAATAACGATGTTATAGGATGGATAGCGGCAATACTAATCTTTTTACTTGGAATCGCATTCATTATCATACACTTTTGTGCCCCAAAATAGTTTCAAATGGATACTAAAAGAACTGAAGAGAGCAAAGAAGAAGGTGAGGAAAGTACTGGTGGCAAAAAATCATTTTTAAAATCGATTTTAACATGATTATTTTCTTACACAAATCGCCAAAAACTAATTAATTCAGTTTATATACTGCATATATGCTCACTAGTAGCTTCAGTTAATCGTAAAAATTTATTTTTTGTCAAAAAAGAGGCAATTTTAAATGGTTCGAAGCGATTATAAGTATGAAATCAGATTTGATGGCGGTATAATTTTAAATCAGCAGCATGTTTGATTTGGTTGCTAGAGAACCCATCCCTGCTGACGAGTTCAAGCCACAATTTGAGGCCCTCTGCCGCGTCCGGCCACTTCTCAAAGGCGAGCAGGCAGAAGAAATAACAATCGATCTTGAAAAGCCCTCAATCACAATCAGCACTCATGTCAGAAACGACTCAAAAGAGTTCATCTTCAATAAGATTTACTCAGAGTAGGTATCCCAGAGCACCCTGTGCCAGGAATTAGCAGAAAGCATTCTGGGCCAATTCAAATGTCATGATCGCGGCACTCTCCTCCTTGGCTACGGAGTCACCAAATCTGGAAAGACCTACACTATTCTGGGCAACTAGAAAGAACCTGGACTGCTGCCTACGCTGGTTGACCTCATCGAGACTACATATCCTGGAGAAATCATCGAGATTAGCGCTATGGAGCTTTACAACAACTAGTTCTATTCTCTTCAAACTGGTTAGAAGCTCTTCCCAAAAGAGATGTGGTGCACCTACTAATTCGACGAATACCTTCCTGACCAAGTGAGCTCTGACAACTCAGCCAAGTGCATCAAAAATTACATCAAAAACAGAATTCAGCTTGAGACTCACGCCAATATGGCCAGCTCCCGTTCCCATGCGATCTTCAAGATCAAAGTTCCGAATGTCAACCTCTCGATAGCTATTGTCGATCTCGCTGGCAGCTAGCGACTCAATAAAGCCAACACGAATCTTCAGGAAACGACCTTCATCAATCGAAGTCTTTTTGGTCTTGGAAGATGCATTCAGGCATTCAGAGATGGCTCGGCCACCATCCCGTTCAGAGAGACGAAGCTCACAAAATGCCTGGCGGAGTATCTCAACGGAAGTGCCTACAAAATCGTGATAATGGCACACATCAACAGATCAGGCTAGATGTACCACGAAAACATCAACGTACTAGAGTACGCCTCTATGAGCATGAACATCAAGAAAAGCAGTGCCGAGGCCCATATGTCGATAGCTAGAAGTCTGAGAAAGCCGAAAACAGTGAAAAGCAAAAGTCCGCACATGACCAAGGATGTGACTAGCCTGAATGTAAAAATTTTGTTACTTAGAATAGTCGCTGCAATACTCCAACTCGTGGTAAAGAGAAAGAAGACCCTTTGATAAAAAAAGCCAGGTAAGAGAACCACAAAACCAAGCAGATATTCTACTAGAAATACATCAATCAGCTTGTAGGTCGAAACCAAGAGTTTGATTTCTACCTGGATGTTTAGTTCGCTCGACAGGCTGAAGAAGATCGCTTGTTCATTGAGTCCCTGTACGCTGACAAATACGTTCCACCGGAGCAAGAAAAAAAGAGAGAGACCTAAAGATGCAAGGCAAAAGCTAGACAAAGCATGAGAAATCAGATCCTAGAATTCGTTTAGATCGAAAAGCATCTTCAAATGGCTGATTACGGTAGCGAAATGGGACCTTCAATGCGCAAATGCGTTGAGGCATCGATCAGAAAAGAGAAATAACTATCGGCTAAAAAAGAGAATCAAAAAGAGCAAGTTGAAAGTGGAACTTAAATGGGACCCTCGATGCGAAAGTTTTTCAAAAGATATCTTGAAGAAAATTATGAAGACTCTAGTGAAAAAACTGTAAACAATCGAGTTTAAACTGTTGATTTTAGCACTTCGATCGGATTGTCTATGCAAAAGCATTAAAAAAAAGAAGAATAAAAACCTATTTTGTATGACTTTGGAACTAGAATCGGATAATCTTTGCATAAAAAAACTGACAAATAAGCAGAATTTAACCGATACAGCTTCAAAAAGCAAAAGAATTAAGAAAAAAAAGAAAATATTGGTTAAAACTAGAAGAAATAAGTTTAACATCCTGTCAAATAGGCTAGATAGGTCGAAAAATAAGAATCTAATCCAGTGCTTGTGACCCCCAGCAAAAAATAAGAAGACCTCGACCATTCTTAAGATTCTTTCTTGAAACGAGCTATAACTAACCCTATGATTCTTTTGAAATCCGGATACAAGATCATGAACAACATTCAAGAAGGCACCAGAAATATGTTTCAAACTTTCAGGCAAATGATGAAAGAGTTGCCATCAAACAGAAATAGATTTGTAGATCTAACTGAAAGAATCAATGGCATGAGGATTGTTCGCCAAGAATCTATCGATTTTCATTTAAGAGTCCCTGGCAGGCAGCAAGAATAGCCTATGGAGGTTCTTCCTGAAGGATATGACGCTCCCCAAAGACGGAACGAAGAACCTTTAGAAATTATGTCCCCTTCAAAGCAAGCCCAAAATTTGCCTGAATAGCCTAAACCTTTTGAGACTGGTCAGTCTATTTTTCCAAAAAATAATCAAGAATATCAGGGAATCAGAAATATATTTGGTAGTTCTTCTCAATACTAAAGAAATTCAGAAAGAAAAGTCAACTAAGATAATATTTTCGGCTCTTCAAAGAAAAATGAAAGGCACTCTCTAACATAAAATATATTCCAAGTACAAAGGGAATCAGAACACAAAAAATAGCGAAAAATCGAATAAAATCAGCAACTCGATAGTTAAAGTAAGCGTAAAAATCAAGAATAAGTGATTGAAGATAATCAAAAATAAGCGATCGAAACAAACAATCTTCAACAAGAAAATAATTTTGAGCAAAGCAATCTAGAGCAAATCAATCCGGTCGAAGTTTAGCATAATCCTTAAGATTTTATTGTTTCTCATGAGCAGCTTATTTCTGAAGAAAATCAGAACGATCATAGAGCCTCAAACGAAAGTAGTCACATATCTCCTAAATTCAAAGAAATCGAAGAGTCAGTTAATCAATCAGAATAGTATCAAGTTTAGCAAAATCTGATTGAAAAGGTCTCAAGAATATCAATCAATCAAGAGAATTAAGAAGACCAGGAGATAAATAAGATTTAAGCTGAAGAATCGGTTTCTCTGGCTCCTCATTAAGAAATGCTACCACTTTCTATCAAATCTGAAATACAATCATACTCAGCATTAGCACACAAATCGAAAAAATCAAAGAAAAGCAAGTCAAAACTAAAACGAGTAAACAGATTTGAAGCGTCTACCTTGACCCAATCTACTGTGAGTTCAGCAAACAAGTTCAAAGCCACCAGCAAGCCGAAAAGTCAAAAACACAGCAACGAAATGAGATTCGTCAAGAGTATCGATAAGCAAGATGTGAGCCATATCAAAACACGCCATCAAAGAAAAGAGCTTGAAGATAAGCGCAAATGATTGAAAAGGGATATCTATAAAAAATCATTACTTATCATACCTTATTTGCTTGAAATTTAATGATACGATTTCAAGTTAAAAGTTTAATCATATTATATTTATTGATGACAGACGAAAGTCGCGTATCAGCTATCGACTCAAAACTATCAACATTTAGTAATATACTTACCTTGCCAGCAACGCTTACTATCCAACATCAATAACAAGTGCACAAATGGCTTTAAAGTACTTTTGTTATGAGTCAGGTTAGGCAATTTTATTGCTTGATAGAAAGTAAAAATAATAAAAAAAACAAAACAGACTACGCGCTCTATAATAATAGTTCGAACAGAGAAGAATTAAAAAAGAAAGAAAGATCAGCTAAAAAATAGATGTTGCAACTCATAACAAATCTAGAACTTTGCTAAATGTGCAAAGTAAATTGTCTAGATAAGCAAAAAGAAGCAATTAACTCACTACAAGAGTTCAAGATTCGCGTTTGCATTAACTAAAATAGCGCTATCATAGTAGAAAATCTTTTTAATATGACGAAGAATCTATGTCAAAACAATCGAGAATGAGCGCTAGCTATCTGAAAGTTCCACTCAGAAAAATCGATCAGCCGTTAAGCAAGACTATTGATAGCCCTGAGTAAGTAGAAGAAAAATTATCTAAAATCTAAGGAAAGATTGAACGCGCTCAAAAGACTAGTAAATAACAGCAAAGTCATATTTTAGCTAAGCTCAATCGACATAACAACAGTTTAATATAAGCTCAAGGAAAAATGAACTCCGCTTTGTAAAATCTTAAAATACGATTTTCAAACAAAATCGCAAGCAAAATTAGTACTGCATTTCTCAACAAATCTATGCAAGATAGAGCAATTTTTTAAAGGCAATCCCTTAAATAAAAATACTATAAGCAAAAAGTTGATCGCTATAGCGACAATCTGCGTATGATGAGAAATAATCAAGCATAGAGATAAGACTAACTTAACCAAAAATATGTAAAAAAATCATAAAATAGAAAAGTATAATGGAACGAAGATTTGTAAAAGAATGGCATAGTGATAAAAACGATAAATATCAGTGTAAATTCATGTTGAATTCTTTAAGATTGCAAGATTAACAAGTAATTTTTATAGTTATTTAGGTTGATAAGGCAGATCATATAATGAATCGACATCAATCAATTAGTCTTAAAAATAAAGTATACAAATAGAGAAAAGATCAGTTAGTAAAAGCTATTAAATTTTCACCAAATAAATCGAAATGAAAACGTGATATTATTTAATAAATATTTTATCTTACATTTTGATAAAAATAAATGATTAATGTTATTTACGATGAAAAAATATTTAAAACTCGTTTTGCTCAATTTTTAGTAAGCTTGAACGATTGCTCATATTTGTGAATTCTTTAATCTTTGGCTCCTAAAGCCCCATAACGCGTTATTATGAACGATTTCTACAAATGAGCATCTGCTTCTTCTTAAGTTTTGACTCTTTATCGTTATTTTTATCTCATATTCATGTGATAAAACGAAGTAGATGTCACTCTTGAACGAAGTCCTTTACGGCCGTTCGCTAAGCTGCCAACTATCGCTTTAGTTTTTTCACTATTTTTGAGAAAAGTTGCCATGTTTGTTGGATTGAATTTGCTTTTTAAAGAGCTATCTTTTTTCTATGGACCGAGTTATTTAGGTTACTTGCTTAGCTAAAATTTGCTCTGATGCCGATCGTGAATGTTAGGCAATTTCACAACATTTTTATCCCAATGCCCCATATCTTACAAGTTGAGAGTTATCAATTTTTTGTTAGCAACCGTTTACTATATATCACCTTTAAGCAGATGTTGGGGTATCTATGTTTTATTTTTGTTATTGCGATATTGCTGAGGTATCACTGCGGACTCTTACCTGAAACAAGGAGTGCCCCTGCTGACCGAAGACTGCGATTCTTAGTCAATTTATTAAAGTTGATGGTTAGATTTGCCAATTTTAAAATACTATTGCAGCGTCATTCCGATATAGTCTGAATGATGTTAACATTACTACTAGAATGAGCAGTGGGCTGATGACCTGCACCGAAGTAGGGCTAATTATTAGAAGAAACATGTGATACTTGGGTGGTTTTCTTTTGCGATATTTTCATTGCTAACTTACAAAAACTATTACAACTATTGATCGGCAATCAACCCGAAACAGCATATTATACTAAAGACAGATGATTATTGAAATATAGTAAATATTTTTAGTAATATATCATTATGATTCAGGAACGTATTCGCTGCCTAATTTTTATAAAAGCTCATTCGAAATCCCATATTATTATATTATCTGACTATACGATCCATATTTTTTGACAAATTATTGTTAGTTTACCTCGAGCATCATTTAACTTCTTTGAACTTCGCCTAAAATTTGAAGACAGCCATCGTAGCTCGCAGAAAGCAATTTTTACTATATAAAAACATATTTACTCGATTAAGGTTCAGTAGCCATAATACTAATCTGTAGAATTAGACCCAGCCCCATAAGACAAATCTACTCCAAAAATTATCAATCAAAACACTTTTAAGTGTATGTTGGTATGACGAAGTAAAAGCTGTTATAATCCAACCTACAAGATAGCACTAAGCACCTATCATCTATCGTTTGAAATGATCGTTTAAATCTGGAAGAAAAATTGCTAAAAGTCTTTAGAAAATATATAATTTAAGCCCCATACCTGAAAAAGAATCTATGAAAACTTCTCTAAAATAGCTATTAATAACTTTTTAGAAAAGATAAAATGAACTAGAGTTATTTTTCATCTTAATAAGAACATAACCTGCTAGATAGTTCATGCCCTGACAATAAGAAACAGTGGGATTTCGCACAGCATAGTGCAAAAGAAAAGATTTAAGACATCCATGTGATAAATTTTAAGAATGAATATGCAGGGAACGGTTGACGTCTAGACCGATCAGCTACTAGACACTTGATAAGGGAGATCCAGGCTCAAGGGTGTAATTTTAGGGAATATTGTATAAAGCAGAAGGATCGCAGAGAAGTTTCCACTGTTATCCAGAACTCATAGGAAGATTATGTACAATTTAGAGATGGATTTTTGATAGATATTTGCAACTTAGACGTAAAAACAGCTAAGAAGTTGAAAAAAATCCTCTTTGAGCAACCTGAAGTATACAGTAAGGAGCTATTAGTCCTTTTTGTCTAGCAAAAGTAGTCTCCTTTTATATTTTAGCCTTTCGGCTCTCTCCCATCAATATCTTAAGTCGCAATTATCTATTTTTTCTATCCTTGAAAATATCCCTCAGATACTAAAAAGAAGCTTAATTGTTTTTAAGCGATGATTTCAGAATAGGTAGACAAATCTATGAAGGCAAAGAAAGGTTTGCCATAAGATGAGTCATTTCTACAAGTGCATTGAACTGTTATTATTCGTTTGTTGTTTACTATTTTTTTACACCTGCTAGCGAAGAAAGCCAGCCTTTTGTAATATTTATCATGCTTTTTGTCTAAGGTTTCTTTCTATTACGTTTTTTCAAAAATTATAATAGTCTTTTGAGCCATTTCTAGCTACATAAAGTACGACATTTTCCCAAATCTTATATCATGATCTTCATGCCTCCTGTCTGCTTTTTTCCTTTCTCAACCACACGCTAGCCTATTTTAAGCAACTGATACGCAACATTCATCGCTGTATCACTCAATTTACTCTATATATGAGGTTAGATAGCATGCATCAGAGATATAACAAGTTGTGTCAGATGCTGGTAAAAAGGAGGTGAAAGTTTCAAGTAATAGCTTGAGAATTCATTGAGCTACTGTGTTAATAAATGGCAAAAATAAAATAAGTACCCAGGATGTGTGCAAATTTTTTATTTGAGAGTTTACCATTAAGGAGGTAAGACTACTTGCCATTATTGTCTAATTCTATGCACGCTAATCAAACGATGTTCGGGAGTATTCTATAAACTTCCTCGACCGAATTTTTTCAGTCCTTATTTTTAAGACTCAGGTATTTTTCGGAACAGCTACATCAATAAAGGATTCTAATGCTAAAATTACTTATTTTTCTTGAGTTTCATGATGTCTTCATGTGAAACGTAATATTAGCTAACTGAAGTTTGTTCTGAAAACTGCTGAAGACGACTGATAACTTTAGTAAACTAGCAACGAACAGCTCCTCTTGCGTTAATTACATGGTTTCTTTCTTTAAGTTCAGCCTCAACTGTAGTTTCAAGAGACTTTAGCTGAGATGTTGCGATTTTTCTCAGAAATTCGACTCTAGAAAACTCATTATTGTTTAAAGCAACGATCTGTCTACCGACAGTTAGCTTCATTATTTCTCTGAATTTTTACAAAAATACCCGATTTAGTTGACTTTTTATACTTTTTATCGGTATTTTTTCTGACTTATGCTGATGCGCTAAAACAAACTTTTGGTTGTATTGTTGAATCTAATTTATAAAAAATCTACCTTTAAAGCTAGCCTGGCTCTCCGTTTTCAATTTTTGACATGATCTTAGCTTGACTTTCCTTGTGTCCTTCTAGTTTTTCACAAGAAGCATAGTAATTGTCGCGATACTTTATAAGCTCTTGATGATGGTTAACGCACTGAGTCAGTCCGTGTTTTAATTTTGCATGTGCATCCCAGTTGAGTTTTTTATAGTTTTAAGCCACAATTTTCAAAGGCTAAAGAACTTCTTGCTTGCATCGATCTGACATGCCTCGCCATCTAACAGCAACAGACAAAAAAGCCGCCTTGAGACATGAATAGACTCCGCCCAGACTTTACTATGACTATTTTACTGCATAAGTTATGATTTACATGTACTCAGAACTTCTCGATCACAAGTATCTGCCAACGTATTGAGCCCTATGATAAGTTTTTCTGACAATTTGTAGAACTCTGAATAGATAAGACGAAAAGGCTCGAAACGCTAAAAACGAAGCTGAAGAGTTTACTATAATTGAGTAAGGGTCGATGTAAGGTCTTGAAGAGACTTTTGCCAAGGGTTCGCATCCATAATATTAGCTCAGTTTGATTATAATTCATTCAAACAATAGCAAATGTATTTTAAAATGGTTTGGATTATAAAATAATTAATGAAATGATGCTATGATATATCAATCGCAGCAGCAGCAGACCTTAGCTTAGATTATTTTTTTTGGAGTCATGCATTGCACACATTTGATTTCTGTATCTTTCCATTGGTCAATGCAAAAAGGAATAACGCAACATATCCCACCACCCGTAAAGAGGCCAATTAATACACACCAGATCCATGTTGCTGATCCATTCGTTCTTAAGTACCTGTTGCCAGTGATACGGTTGCATGTGCGGCAGAATGTTCCAAGATGATTAAAGTTAGATTAAGGTGGAGGTGGAGGTGGAGGTGGAGGCGGAATATACTGTATCAAGAACTCTTTACAGCTACTGGTGGAACAACATTGGCAAGATTGACACCATCATTAGAGGGGCTCGCAATCACATTTTCGGGGTTTTGCTGGACTTAGATAACCACTCTTTATGCCATTTATGGTCGGCTGTTAGGTTGAATAGGCTGCTGATTGGGGTGCTAGTCCTTTACCTGAATTTGCTGCTAATGGGTGTGCCCATCCTGTATCTGAATGCATATATATTAACATGAGAAGGTATAGATGGAATAGAAAGAGAGGGATAATTCTAGGCAGTTTGATTTCTAGCATCTGCGACTAAATTTCTTTAGGAAGCTAGTGCTTAATTATTGTTTAGCTGTGAATATTGATTTTTATCCATAATTTCTTTATATTTTTAATTTTTTACA
>Ga0169931_10010844_pt1 | contig 12932 bp, 14 predicted proteins | sample Kivu_15m_20L_FD_129675 | JGI IMG/M metagenome (GOLD analysis project Ga0169931, IMG submission 129675) | Freshwater microbial communities from Lake Kivu, Western Province, Rwanda to study Microbial Dark Matter (Phase II) - Kivu_15m_20L... | ecosystem: Environmental > Aquatic > Freshwater > Lake...
CGCGGCCGGCGCGACCACCCCGAACCATGCGTAGGCCTCGTAGTCGGGATAGCCGCTCTCCTTGAGCGTCGGCACCGCGGGCCAGTACGACAGACGCTGTGCGGCAGTCACCCCCAGCACCGACAGCCGGCCGGCATTCACGTGCTGCATCACCTCGAGTGGGCTCGCGAACATGAATCCGATCTGCCCGCCCACCAGGTCGACGACAGCCGGGCCGCCGCCCTTGTAGGGCACGTGAATCGCATCGATGCCCGTCTGCAGCCGGAACAGCTCGACCGCGAGGTGCGGCAGGCTGCCGTTGCCGGGCGTGCCGTAGCTGAGCCTGCCCGGATCCTTCTTCAGCGCCTCGACGAATTGCGGGATGGTCTTTGCCGCGATGCGCGACGGGTTGGTGACGACGACCAGCGGGTTGGTGACCAGCAGCGTCACTGGCGTGAAGTCGCGCCGCGAATCGTAAGGCAGCTTCGGATAGGCATACTGAGTGATCACGAAGGGTGCCGGCGCGAGCAGGATCGTGTAGCCATCGGCCGGCGCCTTGGCCACCAAATCTGCGCCGAGCGTGGTCGCCGCGCCGGGCCTGTTATCGACGACCACCGGCTGGCCCCAGCGCTCGCCGAGCTTTTGCGCAACGGCCCGCGCGACGACGTCGGACTGCCCCCCTGGGGCGAACGGCACGATGAAGCGTACCGGCTTGGAAGGAAACGTCTGCGCGAGCGCCGGAGCGGCGAGCGCCAGGCACAGTGTTGCTACGACTGTCCGAAGTGCGCTCACACGTCTCTCCTCAGACTGAAGTGGTCTACTTTCCAAACCAGCCTACGCGCAGTGCCGGCATGCGTCAACCCTCGAGTCGCCGTCGATCCTCCCCCCTCGGCGCGCGCATTGACCCGTGGCGCCTCAGTACGCAGAATCCCGCGCTGTGCCCATCAAGCCGATCACCGTACCGCGCCTGTACCAGCGAATTGCCGAAGAGATCGGCCAGCTGATCGACGCCGGCATGTTCGCGCCGGGTGAGCGTCTGCCAGCCGAGCGCGCGCTCGCGCGGTCGCTGAAAGTGTCGCGCAGTTCGCTTCGCGAGGCGCTGGGGACGCTGGAGATGCAGGGACGAGTGGTGATCCGAGTCGGATCCGGCGTCTACGTGTCGACCGCAAAGCCCCGCGTCACGGCTCGCGCGAGGACCCCGGCGGGACTATCGCCGTTCGACGTGCTGCGCGCGCGGCAGCTGGTGGAGGGCGAGGCCGCTGCACTTGCCGCGCGCCATGCTCGCCCGGCGCAGATCGAGGCGATGGCCGTGGCCTTCGAGCGCCTCGCCGAGGAAATGCGCGCCGACGGTCTTCGCGCGCCGTCGGACCGCGACTTCCACCTGTGCATCGCCGCCGCCTGCGGTAACAGCGCGCTCGAGATGCTGGTGGAGCGGCTCTGGCGCGAGGAATCAGATCCGCTCAGCGAGCGCATCGGCGAACTCTTCGTCACGGGCGGCCGACGGCGTGACAACATCGCCGAGCACCGCGCGGTGCTGCAAGCGATCCAGGTCCGTGACCCTGCTGGTGCGCGGCGTGCGATGCGGCGCCACCTGCGCAACGCGGAGCGCCAGCGGATGATGCTGCTGGGCGAGACCGGCTGACGCGCCGGCCGGCCGGGGATCGCCGCGGCCGGCATCGATCGCAATAGCGCTCGTCGACCGAGCGATCGAACCGGTCCACGACCACGGCTGCGGCTCCGCCCACGCCACTCGAGTCACACCCGCGGAAAGCCGCCGCCGAGCCACGCGACGGTCGCGTCCGCGGTGAGCAACCGCAACGGCTCGACGAACGCCCATGCGACGAGCAGGCGTTCGAAGGGGTCCGCATGGTCTTGGGGGCAGCCGCCCGGTGACGGCGGCGTGCTCGGGGGTGACCGGCAGGAACAGTTAGCCCGCCCGACGGAACCCTGCGAGCGCCTCGTCGCCCGACACCGGCATGTCGGCGCGCCCGATGGCCCGCTTGATCGCGATCTGCCGGACGCTCGCCGCGCTCACCCAGACCTCGTTGGTCGTCTCGAGGACGAATTCGCGGGCGCGGGCGAACCGCCGGGCGCCGATCCGCTGGCCGGTCGGACATCGGGCGATCGGCACGAGGCGGGAGAGATTGGACTTGGCGTCCCGCAGGATCGGCGTGCCGGTATCCAGCAGGTAGATCACAGCGCGTCGCGCTCCTGCATGGGCTGCGAGCTGGCCCGTTCGGCGTCCAGCGGGGCAACGAACGCCTCGTCCGCCTCGCCCAGGGCGCGCAGTGCATCGAGCAGCGCGACGCCGCGCGCCGCCCGCAGCGGATGGATCACCAGGTCGCCCCACTCGTTGCGCGAGATGCTGACCCGGTCGGTGTCCAGCCGGAACTCCGCCGGGATGCGCACCGCCTGGCTGTTGCCGTTGTTGAAGACACGGGTGATGAGCGCTTCCTCGAAGCTTCGAAGTTCGAGCGCGCCTGCTCGGCCGCATCACGATCCTCGACGGCGATATGGGTCATCCCCAGGAGGTGCCGCAGCACGCCGATCACGTCCTTCCCCGAGAAGCCGTAGTCGCGCCGCATGACCCACTCGAGCTCGAGGATGACGGACCTGCTGACCATCAACGGCTGGCCGGACTCGACCCGTCGACGAGCCACGAGACGTTGCCGCTGCGCTTCGGCATCCGCGGCGTCCTCGATGTCGTACCGAGCCAGGACGTTGGTGTCCAGCCCGATCATCGCTTGACCAGCGTCGCAGGATCGAGGTCGACCGGCACGGCCGCGCGCCGGCTCTTGAGCATGCCGAATCCGCTGGCGTACTCGAGTGACGGCGAGCTGCTCACCCGCATGACCGCATGGTCTCCGACCAAGGCGAACTCGATCCTGCTGCCTTGCCGGATCCCCAGCCGCTGCCGAACCTCCTTCGGGATGGTGGCTTGCCCCTTGCTGGTGACGGACGTCGCTTGCATGTGATTCCCAGGCCGAGCATTACCGGGTAATGCTCGCGGCGCTGTCGCTCCTCTGCAATCCCCTTCAGCCCGGCGCAGGCGGGCGCTGGATCGCCGGCGGGCGCCGCCCGATGGAGCTGCGCTACGCGGCGCAATGGCTCGAGCGCGCCGAGCGCCGTCCGCTGTCGCTGTCGCTGCCCTTGCCGATGGTGGGCAACGAGCCGCTGCGCGGGCCGGCCGTGGAGAGCTACTTCCAGAACCTCCTGCCCGACAGCCAGGCCATACCCACTCGGCTCGCAGGGCGCTACGCCGCGGGGTCCGAGGACACGTTCGAGCTGCTGGCAGCACTCGGGCGGGACTGCGTGGGGGCGCTGCAGATACTCGCCGACGACGAGAACCCCACGGGCTATGACCGCATCGAGGCCGAGCCGCTCGACGACGACGGGGTCGCTGCGCTGCTGCGCAGCACGGTCGCCGCGCGGCTACCGGGCCAGCCAGTTCGCGAGGACAACTTACGGCTCTCCATCGCCGGCGCCCAGGAAGAGACGGCGCTCCTGCGGCACGACGGACGCTGGATGCGCCCGCTGCGAGCCACGCCCACCACCCACATCCTCAAGATGCCGCTGGGGCGGGTCGGCAACAGGCAGGCCGACATGCGCTGCTCGGTGTACAACGAGTGGCTGCGCCTGCGCCTGATGCACCCCCTGGGCTTCGCGGTTGCGCGCGCGGACTTCGCGACGTTCGCCGATCATCCGCCGGTACTCGTCGTCGAACGCTTCGACCGTCGCGCGCACGCGAGCGGCACGTGGCTGATGCGCCTGACGCAGGACGACCTCTGCCACGCGCATGGCGTTCCCCCGACCTCCAAGTACGAAGCCGACGGCGGACCCGGGCTCGAGGCGATACCGCAGGTGCTCGCGGGCTCCGAGCAGTCGCGCGAGGACCTGCGCACGCTGCTCGCGAGCCAGCTCGTCGTCTGGCTGATCGCGGCCACCGACGTGCATGCGAAGAACTTCAGCATCCGGCTGGGCGCGGGCGGCGCCTACCGGCTCACGCCACTCTACGACGTCCTATCGGCCTGGCCTGTCGTCGGTTCGAAGAAGAACGAGCTTCCCTGGCCGAAGGCCAAGCTCGCGATGGCGATGAGCTGACGCAACCGGTACGATGAGCTCGCGATCATCCAGCGACGGCACTTCAACCTCACCGCCATGCGCCTCGGCTGGGCCGAGTCCGCCGAGGACATCATCGGGCAGACACTCGGCGCGCCCGAAGGCGCCATCGAGCGCACTGCTGCAGAGCTGCCGGCGAACTGCCCGCCCGAAATGGCCGACGCCATCTTCAGGGGCGCTCGCAGCCAGGCGCGACGTCTCGAGGCGCAGCCGCCGGCCTGACGCCGCGCGCGGGCCCTCCGACCTGGCCCGCAACGAGCAAGATCAGCGCGAAGCGCGAGGCTGGTGCTTCTGTTGCCAGCGCAGTGAAGAGGCTCACGCGCCGTGGTGTGCTGGTCGAGGACATGGGCCAGACCGGGCCCCCGGAGCCCGCCGTTCGCGTCTCGCCGATCGTCGCAGGCCGCCTCAGGCCTGCGCCCGACGGATCGCTTCGTGCGCACCCTGATCGGCTGCGCTGGCAGCCTCGTTCTCGACGTGAAGCAGCAGCCCGAGCACGCGCGCGCCATGTTCGATCGCGATTGAGCCGTACCGGATGTCACCCTGCACGCGGCAGCCGGCGTGCAGTTCGACCCGCTCGGGCGCGTGGATCTGGCCCGAGATCTTGCCGGCGACCACGACTCGATGCGCCGTGACGTCGCCCTGTACCTCGCCGCTGGCGCTGATCACCACGGTGACCGCCTGCCCCGGCGGCGCCTCGACGTCGCCGACCAGTCGTCCGTCGATCCGGATACTCTCCTGAATGACCAGCTTGCCGTGAACTTCGGTGCGACGACCGATCAGCGTGTCGAACTTCTCGGGTGCCGCAACGAGCGGCGTCTGCTTCGATTTCCTGATCGCGAACACGTGACGGACTCCTCGCGGAAAGGACTTCGACGAGCGTCAGTCGCGCCAGTACGGCGGCGCGATCAACGACATGGGATCGATCGGGCGCCCGCGGTGCTCGATCTCGTAGTGCAAGTGCGGCCCGGTCGAGCGCCCGCTGCTGCCCAGCGCACCGATCTCGTCTCCGCGCTCGACGCGATGGCCTGCACTGACGTTGCGTCGGCTCAGGTGCGCATACCGGGTGAGGTAGCCGTCGGCGTGCCGGATCTCGACCGTCTGCCCGAACGCCCCCAGCCACTCCGAGCGCACCACAGTCCCCGGCGCGGTCGCGACCACCGGCGCGCCGTGCGCGCTGACCAGGTCAACGCCCTCGTGTGCGGACAGCGCCTGGGTGATCGGATCGATGCGCACGCCGAAGCCGCTGGTGATCGAGAACTCGCCGCGAAGCGGCGTCGACAGCGGCAGCTGCCCGAGTCGCCTGAACTCGTCGCGCCACTGCGTGCGGGCCGTGAACAGCAGCTCCTCGAAACCGCTCAGCTGACGTGCGGCGCCGTCGAGCCGTACCTCGACCGAGCCGGACGCATCGGCCGGCGCGATCGCCGGCAGGACGGGACCCCCCTGCCCGAAGGCGTTCGTCGCGGCGGGAGCCCGCGGTACGGCCTCCGACGCTCGCGGGCCGAGCGAGCGCACGAACGACTGCTTCGTCGACTCGAGCGCCGCGAGCGCGCGATGGGCGGCCGCGAGTCGTTCCTCGAACTGGGCGAGACGGGCACGGTAGCCGTCCTCGATGCGTGCGAGGCGGGCGCGCCAGGCCTCGTCGGCTCGCCGCGCCTCTTCGAGCGTGGTGATGCCGCCGAAGTGGGGCAGCAGCCCGGGAGAGAGCTCGATCGCGATGCGAAGTCCCACCGAGTGGAACGCCACGCCCAGCCCGACCAGCAGGGCGGCCAGGACGAGCAGAGCACCGAGCATGCCCCGGGTCGTGATCGCGAGGGTCATGATCCGACCCGTCGGGCCGGACATCCAGATGAGCTGCATGCTTGGGTCGACGCGGGCGCCGGGTCGAAAGTCGGCCAGCCAGGTGCTGTCGCCGACGCGGGATAAGGATTCTGCCCGATTTCGCCCGGCACTGGGAATCCGATCGTTGCCGTGGGGCGATCGGCGGAGCCGACTGCCGTCGACGGGGCTCAGGAACACGCGGCCGGATGGCACGCGCATCGACGTCGGCAAGCGCGCGGGCCGACGCACGATCGACCAGCGGTTCCTCTGCAGGTACCTCGCGAGCGCAGCGCGTCGCCATCGCACGATGGTCCGGCTCAAGGGGCGATCGGATCCTGTTCGGCCGCGCGCAGGAGGAGCTCGATGCGCTCGCGTGCGCCGGCGTACCGGTGGAGGTGGTACCCAGCGTGACCGCGGCGCCCGCGGCGGGCGCCCTGCTGCAGGCGCCGCTCACCCGTCGCGGGGACAGCCGCAGCGTCCTCTTCCTGACGCCGCGCGCGTGACGCCGCGCGCGGGCAGCGGTGAGGCGGCGTTCAGCTGGACGGCCGCAACGCGCGGCGCCTACACGCTGGCGCTGTACATAGCGGCGCGCGACGCGCCGAGCGCAAGCGGTTGGAGCGGTTGTGCCGCACCATCACCTGGCCCGCGTTGTCGCCGGAGCGCATCCAGGTCGACGCGGCAAAGCAGGTGCAGCTCGAGCTGAAGACGCCGTGGCGTCATGGAACGACCCAGCCGCAGCGCATCAGCCGGGCTCGGCTGCTCAAGCGCGTCTTCGAGATCGACATGCAGCACTGCCTGACGTGCTGCGCCGGGCAGGTGAAGATCATCGCGGCCATCCTCGAGCGAGCGGTGATCGAGAACTGGCTGCAACAGCTGAAGGAGCTGGCCTGCACCACCGCGTACGTGCTGCCGGTGCGCAAGCTCCAAACCCGCGGGGTGCCGCACGTGTGCGAGTCGACCCTGGGCGTGGCGATGGGTAAGGTAAGACACCGCCTGCCCCACTTCACGGTGCACGACTTCCGCCGCACCGCCCGCACACACCTCGCCGCCCTGGGCGTGATTGATAGCCGACGGGATCATGTGCGCCATGAGCAGCAACACCGTGAGCTTTGCCCTGCCGGAGGCCCTGCGCGAGTACGTCGATCAGCGGGTACGGTCCGGTCAATACGACAATACCAGCGAGTACCTGCGTGAGCTGATCCGCCGGGACCAGGAAGAACAGGCCAGGAAACGTCTGCGCGAGCTGATCGAAGAAGGGCTGAGTTCAGGCCCCGGCCGTGCGCTGACACCCAAGCGGACGGCGCAGCTGAGGAAACCGGCCCTGGGCAACCGGCGTTGAAGCCCGCCCATCTTCGGCCCCGCGCCGAAGCAGACCTGGTCGAAGCGGCACGGTACTACGCCCAAGATGGGGGCTTGGCCCTGGGAGAGCGGGTGTTCGACGCTGCGATCACAGCGCTCGAGCCGATCGAACGCATCCCCTCCACGGGTTCTCCGCGGCTGGGACAGATGTGCGACATCCCGGGCCTGCGATCCCGGCGAATCGCGGGGTTGCCGATGCGGTGGCTCGACTTCGAGGCGCCCAATCGTCTCGATGTCGTTCGCCTTGTCGGTGACCGACAAGACATCCTCGCGATCCTCCAGGATGCTGGCTGAGGATCTCTGCGTGCATCGTCGGACCGGGCGCGCCGGGATTCGCCAAGAAATTCGATCACGTGGTGTTAGACTTTCCTGGTTGATGCGATTCCGTTCCAACCGATGATCGATCGTCCCCGGCTGCAGCAGCAGGTCACGACGGCGCTGTCGCGTTCCCGCGCGGTGGTGCTCGTCGGCCCGCGCCAGACCGGCAAGACCACGCTCGCGCGCCGCTTCCTTCCGGCCGGACACCCGAACTACTTCGATCTCGAGGATCCGGCCGACGCGCAGGCGCTGCTGCAACCCGTGGTCACCTTGGGAAGCCTGCGGGGTCTGGTGGTGATCGACGAGGTGCAGCGCGCACCCGAGTTGTTCCGCTCGCTGCGGGTGCTGATCGACCGCGACGATCGCAACGGGCAGTTCCTGCTGCTCGGCAGTGCGAGTCCGGCGCTGCTGCGCCAGGCGAGCGAGTCGCTGCTCGGGCGCGTCGAAGTGGTCGAAGTCACGCCGTTCAGCCTCGACGAGTGCCCGCCGGAGCACGCCCCCGCCCTGTGGTTGCGCGGCGGATATCCGCGAGCCCTGCTCGCGGCAACCGATGAGGACGCCTCCGAGTGGTGCATCCAGGCGGCCAGGCGATTCGTCGAGAGCGATCTGCCGCAGTTCGGCGTGAACGTGGCCGCGCCGGCGATGCTGCGCTTCTGGACGATGCTGGCGCACCTGCACGGCCGGGTGTGGAGCGCAGCCGATCCCGCGCGCTCGCTCGGCGTGAGCGAACCGACGGTCAGGCGCTATCTCGACCACCTGACCCAGGCGCTGATGGTACGGCAGCTCCAACCGTGGCACGCGAACGTCGGCAAGCGGCAGGTCAAGTCCCCGAAGGTCTACTTCCGTGACTCGGGGCTGCTGCACGCGTTGCTCGGCATCCGCGGTGCCGATGCGCTCGCAACCCATCCGCGGTCCGGTGCCTCGTGGGAGGGGTTCGCCATGGAGCAGGTGCTGCGACTGGCCCGGCCCGACGAGGCCTGGTTCTGGGCCACCCACAACGGGGCCGAACTGGATCTGCTGATCACACGCGGATCGCGCCGCGTCGGCGTCGAATTCAAGCGCAGCGACGCACCCAGCCTCACGCCGTCGATGCGTATCGCCCAGGCGGACCTCGCGCTGGACGCGTTGTACGTCGTCTACCCCGGCTCGCGACGCTACGGGCTCGCCGACGGCATCGAGGCGGTACCGCTGCCGGCGCTGCTCGGTTGACGCGCGGATCGCCACGCGTCAACGCATCCATCGGTACGCATCGGAGCACACGGAGCGCCCCGGTGCCGAACGCGGCCTGCGCGTCAGACGACGCACCGTATGCGCGCCGCGGCCCCGGCCGCGCCCGCGTGCTACTTCAGCAACAGGCCGCGATTCTTATAGATGAAGGAGTCGACCGCGCCCTGAAGGCTGGTTCGTGACTCTGGCGGTACGCAGCGGTCCGTGTTGTCGAGGGCGGCGAACAGTTTTTCGGCATCGGCCTCAAGCTTCGCGTACTTAGCGTCGACATCCGGCCAGCCCAGCAACCACTGTCCCACCTGGCTCAGCTCCCGCAGTTCGCCCGAGAGCCGCGCGGCGGACGCCTGGCGGTGGATCTCCGCCAGGAGTACAAGCCGGACCGGGTCCGCAGCGCACGAACGGCTGCTCTGCCCGTGGAACTTGTCGATGACCTCCCACAACAGCGAGGGCTGCTTCAGGGCCGGCGCCTTCGACGTCCCGAAGATCTGCTTCAGCGCTTCTTTGTAGGTGGTGGGCTCACCCGGGGGCCGCCCCGCTCCGCCCTGGCGCGCAGGCGCTTGGGCGATTGCGTCTGCGGGTAGCGACGTAAAGACTCGGGGCGAGAAGCCCCCTACGGGTGCGACCATGGCTCGCTCTCCTTCGCCGATCGACGGCGCCGGACCGCGGCAGTGGCACCGCGCCCGACACGAAGCATCGTCGTATCGCCGATCCGGGGCAACCCGGGACCGACCCTATCTACGTTCGCGCGGTCGGGCGCCATGGGAGCCCAGGCCTGCGGGGCGCCCGCAACCGCCGTGGGCGGGGGCCGTGTGATCTTCGCTGCCGATCCGGGGCCGCGAGTGGTCTTCGACATCAGGGGCAATGACTACCGGCTGATCACCGACAGGCGCTCGACCAGCGCTCTCGCACGGCGCTGCTTGGCCGGATCACGCGGATCCGAGCAAACCACCAGAACGTTGGTGTCATGTCCTCGATCGACCGGACCGCGGCGCAGGGCACCGACTCGCCGAACAGGGCCTCCCACTCGAGGGCGGTGCGCGTGGCGAGCGCGGCGCGCAGTTTCGGCACGATCTCGTCCTCGCGCTCCTTGCGCTTGCGCATGTCGTCGTAGCGCGGGTCCGAGGCGAGCTCGTGCAGGCCGGTCAGCTCGCACCGCGCGGTCCGGAACTTCGGCGTCTGCGCCTGCAGGTACAGGTAGCCCTCGCGGGTCGGATGGATGCCGATCAGCCGGCCTGCGCGCTGTGCGCGTGCGCGATGCCGCTCCGGCACTGCAGCACCTGGTCGAAGCCGGGCGCGTCGGCCATCGGCCCGGTCGCGCCGTATCCGGTGAGGCTGCACCAGACGAGCCGGGGGTCACCGCGCTCGGCGTGTCCCAGTCCACCCCGAGGCGCGCCGCGGCCGCCGGACGGAAGTTGTGCATCACCACGTCGCAGGCCGCGACCATGCGACGGAAGACGTCCCTCGCGTCCGGGTGCTCGAGGTCGATCACGATGCCGCGCTTGTTGCGGTTCGCGCCGAGGTCGCCGAGCTGCGTCGCGCCGTACGGGCCGGTGACGTAGGCGGTGAGGTCGAGCACTCGGATGCCGCTCAGGGTGCGCAACGCCATCGGTGCGGCTCCTCAGCGGGCGTCCGGCGGGGCGGTCGGCGCCGGGACGAGCCCGTCGACCGGCGACTGTTTCACACGAGAGCAAAGTGCGATATTCTTTCACGTGAAAGAAGCGAGGACCTATGGCGAGGCCATCGACGGACAACGCGATCGCGCCGGAGCGCGCGGCCGCCGTGCTCGGCAAGGCGGTCGTCCGTTCGGCCGGGCTGCTCGGTCTGAACGGCGCGCGGCTCGCCGCCGCGATCGGCGTCAGCGAATCGAGCGTGTCGAGGCTGGCCGCGGGCGCTCGTGCCATCGAGCCCGGCTCCAAGGAGGCCGAACTCGCGGCGCTGGTCGTGCGATGCTTCCGCTCGCTCGACGCGCTCGTCGGCGGCGACGACGCACGACGGCGGGCCTGGATGGCCTCGCACAACCGGGCGCTGAACGGCGTGCCCCGGGACCTGGTCACCTCCGCGCAGGGGCTGGTCACCACGGTCGCGTACCTCGATCGGATGCGGGCGCCGCTGTGACGGCGGTGGCGGGCGGGCCGCCCTGGCGGCCGGAGTGGCTCGCGTCGCTGCGCCGCCGGCGCGCGGTGCTCTGGCGCGGCGTGGAGGCGCAGCATCGCATCGCCACGATGAAGGTGGTCGACTCGGTCGACGAGCAGGACCTGCTCGAGGCCCTGCTGGAACGCAGCAAGCCTCCGCTGCGGCCGCAGGCCGAGGATCTGCACTACCTGATCGCCACCCCGTTCCGCTACCTGAGTGCCTGGCCGTCCCGGTTCAGGGGGCCGGGCGAGCCCGGCGTCTGGTATGGCGCCGAGCGGCTCGACACCGCGTGTGCCGAGGTCGGGTACTGGCGTTGGCGCTTCGCGATGGACAGCGACGGTTTGCGCGCCGCGCCAGTGCTGAGCGAACTCACGTTTTTCGAAGCGACGGTGTCCGGCCCGGTCGTCGACCTCGGCACGGCGCCCTGGAACGCGTTGCAGGGCCGCTGGATGGATCCGGTCGACCACGCCGGCTGCCAGCAGCTCGCACGAGCGGCGCGCGAGGCGGGCGCGGCGTGGATCCGGTACCGGTCGGTCCGCGATCCGCGGCACCGCCCGTGCGGCGCGGTCTTCGAGCCCCGCGCGTTGACGCTCGGGGACCTGACGCGCCAGGTCACCTGGGCGTGCAAGGTGACCGCGACCGCCGTGCTGATGCGCCCGCTCGGCATCGGGGCGGGCCGCGAAGCGCTGGAGTTCTCGTTCGGCAACTGACCGATCGCCGATCCGTTGCCGGCGACATCGGCGAACGCGTGCAGGGTGAGCCTATGGAAGGCGACGCAGTCACCCGGCGCGAGCGCCCGGCCGATCACCCGGTCTGGCAGCGCCGGCGAGGCGACGTCGGGGATCTCGGCGAGCGATCTCGAGGCCGGCCGGCGTGCCGCGCGAGGCGAGTGGTGTTGGTGGCGTCTTGCGCGGCCAATGGCCCGCGGTGATGTCCTTCGGGATGGTGACCTGCCCCTTGCTGGTGACGGACGTCGCTTCCACGTGATGTCCAGGCCGAGCATTACCGGGTAATGCTGGCGGCGATGTCGCTCCTCTGCAATCTTCTGCAGCCCGGCGCAGGTGGCCGGTCGGATGTACGGTGGCCGCACGACACGAGGTCGCCGCTCCGGACGCATCGAGCCGTGTCCCCGAGAAGGCCGCAAGCGTTCACGGCGAGCGATTCCAGCCTCGCTCTCGGGCTTGGCCGCGAACCCAAGCACCTGAGCGGCGGCATTGAGCCGAACCCGCTCGTCCGACAGCGCAGGTCGCGTGTTGGTGCGGCAGAGCCGCTCAAGCGATGCGAGCCTTCGACTCGCCGGAACCCTTCGCTGCGCGCGATGCCGACCCGACCGACCGGCTCACGCAAGGAATGCACTCCCCGAGGCTGGGCACTCCGGGATTGGACCTCCCTGGAATACGACAATGCGTTACCCGCACTCCTGCGAACGAACCCGCCGCCCTTCGACGCCGGATTCGCTCTCGTGCTGGACTTCTACGAGTCGCTCCCATGGTGATGCCGATGCAACGCCTGACCGGTTGCCGTCGCGTGCCCCCGTCGGCCATGCGCGCCAGCAGCGGCGAGCCGTTGGCGTAGCTGCCCTGGCGAGTCTGTACCGCCGCGAAGAAGCCCAGTCGCAAGGCGCGCGGCGGCAGCACCCGTAAGGGCGTGAAGCGGCGCATCAAGTGCCGCGGCTCCGCGGGCCAGGCCTGAACCGGCGTGGGCTGCGAGCCCGGCTGGGTGGTGGCGGTGTAGGATATGGCTGCCCACATCCATCGATATTGCCGGCAGCATGAAAACTACGATCGACATCGCGGATCCGCTGCTCGACAAGGCCCGGCGGGTTGCGGCCAGGGACGGTACGACGGTCAAGGCGCTCGTCGAGGCAGGGCTGCGCTGCATCCTCGATGAGCGCGAGCGGCGGGGGACGTTCCGGTTGCGACGCGCCAGCTTCAAGGGGCAGGGGCTTCAACCGTCGGCCCAAGGCCTGGCGTGGGATC
>Ga0169931_10010845_pt1 | contig 12930 bp, 14 predicted proteins | sample Kivu_15m_20L_FD_129675 | JGI IMG/M metagenome (GOLD analysis project Ga0169931, IMG submission 129675) | Freshwater microbial communities from Lake Kivu, Western Province, Rwanda to study Microbial Dark Matter (Phase II) - Kivu_15m_20L... | ecosystem: Environmental > Aquatic > Freshwater > Lake...
AGTTTCCTGTTATTCATACTTATAGCTGAATTCTTGAAGGTCTTGTATGAGTTAAAAGATTTGTCATTTTTACTAAAATTAAATATACTTTTATTTTTATTAGGATGTGAATTTGAATCTCCACCAACTAAATTAATTGATGGAATTTTCTTGATGAATCGAGGAGAATTATTTGTATTTGTAGATTTATTATTTTCCATATATTTGTTACTCAAGGAATTCACTGTGTTGTGAGAATTAGAAGTATTATGATTTATTTCATCTTCAGATTTAATAGAAGAATTTTCCTTTCTGGCTTTATTTTCATTTATGTCTTCTTTAATTGACTTAATTATTTTTGTATTATTATTAATGTTATTAAATATGTTTGAGTCATAATTTTGAAAATCTTTAAATGAAAAATGACGATATGCTGCTCTTCCTTTTAAAACTTCCTTTTTGGTTTCTTCTCCCTCTTCAATTTGTTGATTATTTTTGTTATTATCAGATTTTGTAATTTGACTAATTAGCTCTTTTTTCTCTTCTTTTCCAAGTTGGAACTTTACTGTGCCGTTTTTTTTGGGTTGTATAGTATTTTCTCTATCCGCTTTCCTGTGCTTAATTTCAAATAAACTATTGTATGTAGATTCGATAATTTTTGTAGGAACCGATTTTTTATTTTCCTCTTCCGCAAAGAGATTATTAGAAAAACTCGGCTGTTTACTTAGTGTGTGAATATTATAAGATTTATTTTGTCCCAACAAGTTTAAATTAGAATTAGAAAATTGCTTACGATATATATCAGCATATAGACTGTTCCTCCTATTATAGCAAGAAGTATTCTGTTCTTCGGGAATATTAAGATTTAGATTTGAAATATTTTCAGGGACTTTTTTTATAGGTACCTGATTTAAATTCGATGTTGTATTTTGATTTAAAATAGGCGAGTTACTTTTTAAATTTGAATGCTGAGGAGTTCCTGTTATATTGTTTGAATTTAAATTGTTAATAGGGTTTTCGTTTGTTTTACATGTCTTTTTAATCAAATTCTTACTATCAAATGGAACATTGGTAATTTTTAAACTTTCTCCACGTTTAAGTACCTTATAGGGAGCTACTTTCACTCCTTTTAAATTATCATCGGAAGTTTTTTTATTTTTATCAAGATTATAATTGCCTATGGATTTTTCGGTAGTGCCCTTATAAACTCCATCAATCTGGGAATCAACATCATTTTCTTTTTTATTATCTGAAAATATTTTTTGTTGTTCTTTGCTATAGGATTCTTTTAAATTATTATTCTGTAGTGATAAATTCGAATCCTTTTTCAACAAGTTTCCCTTGCTTTGGTTTTTCGGAATTTTGCGAGTTATAGAATTATCTAAATTTCTATCTTTAATTACTGTTTCGCTATTTTTTTCTGATATTTGATTTTTCCTATTTTTTCTCAAAATGTTTCCCTCATAAATGAATTGCTTACATTCTACAGAATTGTTAATACCGTTCAAAACTCTTTCTACATGAGTTTTATTCTTTTTTGAAAATTGATCTGTATGCAATTTATCCTCTACTCTAACATATTTTCTGATATAATTTGATCTATTAAAGCTCGAAGTAATCGGAGAAAATGTCAGACCTTTCACTTCTTCTGCTTCCTTGGCCTTTTTTAATTCTTCATTTTTCTGTTTTAATATTTTTACTTTTTCTACCGATTCGTTATAAAGTCTGTTTACTAAACCATTTACAAATTTCGTTTTTTCTGATTCTGTTACTTTTAGTTGATGAACAATTTTTTCTTGGAGTTTAGTTTTAGTTTTTGTATTCAAATTATATTTTTTAGCAATTTTTTCACAAATTTTAGAAATATCTTCATCTCTTTTAAATTCGAGTGAAATCGTATTCGCGTCATCAATTATGAGAGACAAATGAATTAAGTCTGCTTCAATTTGGGACTCATTTTCTTTATCTTTATTCTGTTTTCTTTTATAATTTGAGGTAGACTTAGCTCTTTTAAGAATTTTCGAATTTTCTTCCCTTTGTATGATTTTATTATTATTCATTTATTTTAAATTTTTTTAATTTTAAAACAACAATTATAATTGATGTTTTTATTATAGAATTCATATTAATAACTAAAAATTCTAAATTATTTCAAATGGACTCTGACAGAAAAATAATTTTAGAAAACTCATCAGACTTATACAAATTGCCTATGCATGTCTTGAAAAACACAAAAATTTACAATTTCAAAGGAAAATATTTCGATAAAATTTATGAAGAGGCCTTGAAAATCGAAAGAAGTGGTGGAAAAGTGGATGATTTTATAAAGAAAAAAATAGGAATTACAAATATTGAATTAGAAATACAATTTAACACAAATTTTGGACAAAAATTGATTGCATGTGGGTCATCAAATAGTTTGGGTAGTTGGGACTACAAACAAGGGTAATAATTTATGTATTTATATATGAATTTTTAAATATTATTAAGAAGTCTAATGATCTGGAATCCTGGCAATATTTGGAAAACAAACATTCCTGTCTTAGACTATTTTGAATTCAAACTCGTTTTGTTAGAAAACGAAAAAGTAAAAAAATGGGAGTCTGGGAATAATAGAATATTCAACCTAGAACATATCATAAATCTTTTAGAGAAAGAAAATATTTCAGGAATAAAAGAGATAATAGTCATAAAGGAAAATGATATGACCTATACATATGATGAGAAAAATTCGATTTTGAATGTCAAATGCAAATGGAATGAATAATTACGTAAATGGAATTCTAGAGAATAAATATTATGAGATCAATTATATATTTTAAATTTCTCTTTAATATTTATTTATTTTTAATTAACAAATTTCTAAAAAATGGAAAACCCAAATCGCACTACTAGTGGAAAATCCAAAATAGATTCTGGTGAACAAATTCTTCAAAAGATACCATTTCGAATAGTCGAAGTTAGTAGTAAGTTTATTTCTCAATAGTACTTAGGCGAAGAACAAAATTACCCTGTTACCGAATTACTGAATCATACACCTTTTTCTAAGGGATGGCAATCATCCCGTTTCGCAGATTTTCCTCAAGATCTTATTTTAGAATTTCCATCAAATGTTAGAATATCCCAAATACAATTTTTATCCCATCAATACAAAATTACTTCAAAAATTGAGATATATATAAATTACTCTACTGCGAATAATGTTCAAAAATTTAAAAAAATTGGTCATTTAAGTTTGGACTCTAACGAAAGAAGTAATTTCCAAGCAAGAGAATTGAAATCTGTTTATATAGACTATAAAACAGATAAAATAAAATTTTCATTGCACAGGTGTCATACAAATAAGCATAATACATATGCTCAAGTAGGCCTAATAGCAATTAACATTCTTGGAGAATACTCCGATAAAAACGTTGATAATATTAACATGAATAATTTTGTTAAAACTGAAGTTGTTAAATTAGAAGATGAAATGAATTTCGATCCAGCAACTCTAAAGAGACTGAAAATACTTTACAAAGCAAAAGAAAAAGCAGTCGAGCTCGAAGATTTTGATGAAGCTAAGAAAATAAAAGAAGCTATAGACAGGCTTAAAAGTGTCTCATCTCAGCTAATTCAGTTAGAAGAAAGAAAACGGATTGCTATTAAGAATGATGACTTCGACGCAGCTAAAATGCTTAAATATGAAATAGAAAGATTAAGGAATGCAGTTAGCGGGTTACAATTAAATGATAATTATGAAGAAATAAATAATCCATTTCAGAACAGTTATAAAAATCTTTCCCAACCTAATGAAAATCTGGGAAAAGTAAATGAAAATATTAACGGAAATGTAATTAACAATAGCACAAGGAATTATAACATACAACCAATTAACAAAAATAGTAAAAATGAATTAATACTGAATTCTGATATGGTTCTTGAAAAAGAAGACAAAATTTATCAAACAAAAAAAACAAACCCTAATGAAGGGTATAAATTAAAAGGCAAAGAAGAGTTGAATAGAAAGGTAGATGTTGATGATATGATAATTAAAGGAATAAGCAGGGATTTTCAAGATGTGGTTAATGATAAAATTATAAAAGAAGGGGGAGGGTCAGAAAAAAATAAAGTAAATGATGTCGAAGAAGATATACCTGCAAGTGAATATAAGAAAGCTGAACCTCTTATTCCGGTTCTATCTTTTGATTTAGTCAAAATGATTTTTTCTAAAAATTGGAAAAATAAAGAAGAAGGATTAAAAATATTAACCGAAGAAATTGAAAATTTTCCAAAATCTGAAGTACTTAAACATCAAACGGTTGATAAAATTTTGACTGCAACAGTCGGAGCAGCTGCCTATATTTTAGCCTGCACAGTTTCTCAGCCCTTGACAGCAGCTATGAATTTATTAAAAATTGTATTAAACAAATTTAGAGGAAACAATATCCAAGGATTTCCACGCCAAGAATTTGACAATTATGTTGATCAGAGTATGTTGCTTCTTATTGAAAAAGTTGGAGATGCCAATTTAAAATTGAAAGAAAAAGCTGAAAATACTGTAATGGAATTTGCTAATTGCCCATTGATTGGACCTAAAACTGTCTTTGAAGATTTGATAACAGGGCAAGTAAAAAAAACTCTAGTAAAATCTGCAAGACATCTTTCTGGAAGGTTGAATTTGATCACCAGAATGATTAATAATTTCGGCTTGAACACCAAAGAAGTTCCTATTGATGTTCTTATGAACTATACCATAAATGCCTATAAGGATCCAAATAAGGAAGTTAGGGAGGCAGCTTTTAATTTGATTATGAATATTTACAGATATATAGGAGCAGATGTTAGAAATTATTACAAAGATATGAGACCAGCTCAAATAAATCTGTTGGAAGAAGCTTTTGAAAATTTAGATGGATTAAATCAGGAAGCTGACTATCAATATAAAGATGATAATAATGAAGTAGTAAATGATTCGAGAATGGTTTACAATTATGACGACGATAAAAATGCAAGAAATTCTGCAAAAGGGAAAAATAAAATTAAAGAAAATGTAAATGAGGTTCAAGGTAAAATATTATCTATATAAAAATTTTAATCCTTCTATAAGATAATCAAAATCAATTTAATAATCAAGTCTCTAAAAACAATCTAAATAATAATAACGTAACAGACGAATCAACAACATGTAGATTTTGTGGATTTTTCAATCCAGATTTCGACGAAGATGCTTTATTTATGCATTTTTACAGGGAGTGTCCAATGGTAAAGAATTTTAAAATGATAATTAAAATATAGTTAACCACATGTATAAAATGCAAACAAACTATTGAAATCTCTTCTCTGAATTATCACTACTTGAATGAATGTAATTTTAAAAAAGAATTCAAAACATGTACAAGATGCAAAGAAGCAGTACATTTAACAGAGTATGAAAGGCATGTTGCCGAAAAAGCTTGCGGTGTTGCAAAGAGCCCTACTGTTTCCAATAGATGTCCTTTATGCCACACAGATTTTACTCCTCCAGGCAACGTTGGTTGGGAAATTCACCTTTTACAAGTCACCTGTCCTAATAATCCAAGAACTAATTATTAACCCAGTTTTTATTAACTTTTATAAAAATTTTTAGTAAATTCTAGCTGTAGTTTTATATAAACATAATTATCTGAAAATATAAATTATTAATTTTCCCATATATTACTTAAATCTGTAATTAATCATATTATTTGTTATTATTTATAGGTTTATTTTCGTTATTTTGTATGACCTCCATGAAGTTATTCATAAACCAATTTTTGAAATCTTCAATTCGATCATAAGTACTGACATCTTTATTCTGTTTTAAAATCTTGTCTAGAATCAATTGATGATGTTGATTAAACGGACTGAATTTTAAAGATGAATTATTGTTTTTATTTTCGAATCTTTCATCGAAAGATATCCTGGTAAATTTTTTTATCTCAGGATCAAATTCACTTTTCGCCTTATCTTCGTTTGAATTTTTTGAACTTTCTTTGAAGTAGTTTGGATTATTAAAAATTTCTTGAATAAAATATATCACTTTCACTATGAAACTTTTTCCAGGCTCCCACAAAGGAAATTTTTTCTAATACATTTTAAAATGTTTATCGTAATTTAGATTATTTAATTACTGTTAAATCTAATTTTCCAGTTTTCATTTCGATAAGAGGGTGAATAATCTCATTCAAAAATATAACATCTGGAGGTTTAGCAGGATAAGAAGAAGGTATAACTATTTCGAATTTGAATATTCCATCTTTGTAGGGACCTTCTCTTACAAAAATTACTCCATCCCATTCTAAAATTCAGGTTTATATTATTTAAACTGTGTAAATTACTTTTTATATCGTCAAATTGGGGAAGTATATAAATCCCAGACGGACAAAATTTTTGTAAATGTTTACTAAGGTTTAATTACATACTTCTTACTATTCTATTAATAGTGTCTTAGTTAAAAGGCTTTCTCCTAATTTGGTTGATTGCAAAATTTTTTGTAAACTTGTAAGACTTTCTTTTACATTCCTATTATCTGGAGCTTCGGTTTTTACATCTTGCATTTTAAATTACTAATATATTTGTAATAAATAAAAATATTATGATTGATTTTAAATTTAGAAGGAAATTAGGAAATATAAAAATATATTTTGATCAAATGAATACTAGAATTATTAATTTACTCATATTTTAAATATTTTTCTTATTTCCTTCTCAATATCTTGAGAATTATTTTCTGAAGGAAACTCTAAAATTTTATAAGCATCGATTTCACCTAGGAGATTATTGTTATCGAACAGAAATAATTTGGGATTATTTTTAATTTTCTGGAAATGAATAGATTCATTCATTGTATCATATTCAAATACTTTTATATTCTCTTTATTTAATCTCTCTTCAGATATTTTTTCCAGAATATTTTTGGTCTTTATGCATCCTATACAATTGTCTGAAACTGTCAATACTATTTTTTTACCAGGCTGATCCAAAATTTTATTCTTAAACGAAACACCATTTAGATTCTTAATAATCGAATCATCATCTAAATAATCTGAATAAGATTCGAAATAATGAGGATTGTCGTTTTTAAATAGGTCATTATGTTTAAAGAATTTTTCTAAAGTTGATAAGAAGGTTTCTTCATTTATCTTATTTGCTAAATAATTTGATTTGTAATAGAACATTAAGTTTCTATCATGATCATTACTCTTTTTAATGTTATAATTGTCAAAAAGTTTGTAATTACTTTTAGAACGGTCGAAGTGAGCAATCGAGGAATAATCTACAAATCTAATTGCTATATTTTCATTTGATTTAGGGATAATATTAAAACATTTTGCGATGGAGGGATTATGTGTGATTATATAATTACAGTTATTATCGTTATTTTTATACTTCGAAAATGTGTTTAAAAAAAACTTTGTGGCTTCTTCTACGTCAAGATTGGATTTTTTGAAATTTTGCAAATTTAAATAGACAAACACGAATCTCTCCTTGTTATTGAAAAATTTAAGCTTGTAATAATTAGCGAGATCTAAATTATTAGTGAGGTAATATCTTTCAGGAAATTCAAACGAGTTTTCACTTCGAGTTTCTTTGTTATCTGGATATATTAAATTCTCTAAAAAGTCTACAAAATTTTTCATTTCTTTTTCATCTTCAGATTTTACTTTGAATTTAAAACATAATAAAAATTTTTGATTGGGTAAAATATTTTGAGCCCCCTCACTCAGAAATTCTGAAATAGAAATCAATTTTTCGTTAAAATAAACAAACGCATTTAGATTATCTTTTAAATCATGTAACTTGTAATACTTAGGATTTATCGTAATAAGAATTTCATTTTTATCCTGAGGCAGACTGTTATCATTTGTATTGAATATGTTAACCCATGACCTTGTTTCGTTTATCAAAAAATTAAAGGTATTCTTAGAAAACAACGAAGAATTTATATAGAATCTTTTTACAAAATTAAAGGCATTTGTTTTTTGACCAGTTGTTATAATATGAATAGCTTCATCAGATTGTCTAGAAAGTAGTGTTTCAAAATTTTCTAATGATGAAAATTTAGCCATGCCATTTATGTATCTTTTTACACTTTCTAAATTTTCTTCTTGGACAAAAACAGGCATTGGCTGTCCATCACAATTTATAACAAAATATGAAAGTTTGTTTATGTCGTCCTTCTTTCTTAGTTTCAAATACTCTTTTAAATTATCTTTATCTGTTTCTGATAGTTTATCTAGATTCAAGTAGGCTAATTTACAATTATTGCCACTATATTTAACATTTTCATAAATTTTGTAAAAGTGCAAATGTGGATCTCTTTCATCAAAATTTGATTTTTTGACTTGTACAAAAATAATTGGAAATGTCAGAAAGCTAAAATATTTTGAGACAAAGATCATTTTGTTAAGTTTTAAATATGAATCTTTTGTAGCTTTTTCGATTTGCTCTTTCGTTTGATATATATCATTTTTCTATCAAATTCTAAATTAATATTTTACTTGAATATCTGCAACTTCATGCTTGAATTGCATTCTTTTGTAGGTATTATTTGCGTACCATAGAAATATACATGCAACAGACAATCTTCCGAAAACTTTAGAAATAAAATTATTTGGAATTTTATCCTTTATGGTCTTAAATATTGAAAGTCTATTGTTTTTCATAACAAAAATAAAATTTTTAATAAAATATTTGAATAAAATAATTCATCTTACTAATTCAAAGGGGAAAATTACAATAAATTTAGATTTTTAAATTTTATAGGAAAAAATTAATAAAAAAGAATTCACCACTCAAATTTTAGCATCTTAATTGTTGTTACATAATAAATTTTAAGTTTAATAAAATAAGAATTCAAAAATAACAAGAGAGTTTATTAAATTAGTTTATTTCAGATTATTTTAAATTCTTTTATGTCGAAAGGCTTTATATCCGATTACACATATATTATGTAATGGACGATATGACTTTCATTAGTTTAGCAAAAGGATAGAGACCATCTTAAATTTATTTTAAAATAATCTTTGCAATTTTGCATCTTTGATATTAATTTAAATTAAATATATTCTTATGCTTATATATTAATAAAATTAATTATTTAAAAATAATTAAATAATTTGATTAACAAATATTTATAAATCAAAAGTTTTTAAAATTCTTAAGCTGAATTATAAAATATAGGTATTTAGTAGCAATTCTCAATATCAACTCCGTAATATGTTTTATGGACAGTAGGATCCAATTCACAGTTAGCAGCTCCTTTAGTAATTTTACAATTTTCAAGAGCCTCGAAGAACCCATTGAATGCTTTTCTTAAGACTCTTGCGGCGTTCATTCTCGAACTTCTTTTCATATTTTTTTCTAGGAAATTAGCAGAGCTGTAACTGGAACTAGTGATATTCTTTCTTTGTGCTGAGTTTCCTGAACCACCTAAATCTGAATATCCAGATGGGGAATTGGAGGATGATTCAGAATATCTGGAGCCGTTCTCTGTTGCGTACCCATCCTGTGATAAATTTTGATTTACTCTATTTCTTCGAGTATTTTGCTTATTGTTTTTTTGAGGTACCTCTACTTCTTCAACTTCTTCTTGAATTTCTGGTTCCTTTTCCTCTAATTGGGAATCTTGTTCATCTCGACTTGTTTCTTCTTCTTTGGTTTCTTGAACTGCTAATTCTTCTTTCAGATTCTTGAGATTATTTCTGATTCTCTTAATATTGTCTCTATTATTCAATCCAAACACTGGTTGATCTTTAATGTTTTTAGTTTTATTATTAAGAGTTGTAGATTTAATTGTTTCTGTTTCATCTTGATCCGGATCATGATCATTAACTTTTTCTTTCTCATTACCTAATTTATGTGGTTGGTCAAGAACTCTATCGTCACGATCATCTCTTGGATAATAGGAGTTGGGATAGTTTGGATATGCACCATATAAATGTCCATATGGATGTCCGTAACCATATCCATAGGAGTAGTAAGGGTATCCTTCATAAAATGGATGAGCCCAATATCCATATGAACTGTAATAAGGATAGGCCACTCTTAAATAATCTCTATAAAAGGGGTATCTAGTTATCAATGTAGAATAGTCATCGAAACAAGTAGAATAATTTAGATCGGTAATCAAACAATATGGGAATTGAACATATAAATCTTGATTCTTTTTAATTCTTACTACTTGAGCCAAGTTTTTGAAGTGATTAATGAATTTTTGGTCTCCTACAGTAAGAGCCCCATAAACATACACAAAAGGTTTAGGAATGCCTAAATTACTTGCAGAAACATCATAAGCAGCGAGTACGGCCAAACTTCCACCAACGGAATGACCAACGAAAGTTAACTGAGTGTAATTAAGGTCGTCTAATCTATTAATTAAATCGTTTCTCATCGCTCCTTCATATAGATCCCAGAAACCTTTTTCAATTTGGTTCTGATTGATTTGTACAAATCCTGATCTATATAAACTTTGTATGTCGATCAAGTCTTCTGTTTTCGGTCCTCCAAATGAAACAATTATTTGTTGACCATTTAAGCTTTTTGAAATAGTCATATTTATTCTTATCTGACGTCCGTTAACACTTCTATCATAGGTGTAAGATTTTTCAACAGAAAATCCTGAAAAACCGATTTGACGGCATACTTGGCATGTTGGATCCAATAATTTAGTTGGGCTGCAGTAAGATATTCTGGCGAATTGTACGAAATTTTGGGCTTGATTTACTTTTGTTCTTGTTCTGAAACGAGTTTGTACAAAGCATAAAATTGCAAAGATTATAAATGCGATCAAGGACTTTGATAGCTTCATTTAATTATATAATTTAAATTTGATGACTTATATAATTTATGATAAAAATATTAAGCTTAAATTATTTCATATTTCATGATAAAATTTTTTATTAAGATAGAGAAACAAAATTAAATATTGAAACTTTTGTCAATATTTTAAACTAACCTGTTTAATATTTCCTAGTATTGTGTATAAATTTTATCATTTTTATATTTTTATAAATTAGTTTACTATGCATTTTCTTAAAATAGTAATCTATTCGACATGAAAATATCTTTCCCTAATTAAGAGAAGGGCATGATAATAAATTGTCTATCAATTATCAAACTAGACAATTTTTAGAGGAAATAAAGAAAATAAAAATATATTTAAAATTATGAAAGATCAATATTATATCAAAATTATCTTTAAACATATTGAAATTAAATTTGATAATTATGGTTTAATAAAACTCATTTGGAATTAAATTAAAATGTGTGAAATATTATTTATATTAAAATGAAGAAATTTTGATGACAAAAATTTGAATATAATTATTTTGCTTAAATAAATAAATAATAAAAAATGATGTTTGTTAAGAATATATATTGTCTGGCCTTTTTTGCGCTATCTATATTATTTATAACAATCGAATCTAAAGGGATGATAGAAAAGGACCCTTTTAAGGCATTAGGTATTCCAGATTTGAATCCACAAGCTCTCCTTGAAGAAATTGATGAAGACGCAAACAAAAAAAAGAATCAAAAAGCTATCCCTAAACTAAAATCAATCGAAGATGTGCCGGATTTTTTAAAAAATGGTAATATGAATGAAGAAGATGGGATAAAAATTTTGACTAGATTCCTCATTCAGGACGATTTTCAACTAAAAAAATTTGGTGTTATATATGATCAATCTGGATTTGATGGACTTACCCCTGGTGAAGTTATAGCCCCAATTGGAACTGAACTAAGATTGATGCAAAGAGCAAAAAGCTCTGCAAATTTATGGGTAAATATATATTTAATAGCTTAGTTTAAAGAAAAACACAAACACGAAGATTGGGATGCGTATGGAGCAGATCAGGTAATGAACGAAATTGTACCTAACTGGAGAATTTTCAAAGTATTGATGATTGGAAAAAATGGAGAGAACACTTACATCAAGGTATGCATACCACTAGATGAATCTGAAACTGCCCTATGTAGTGAAAGAGATGAACCATGTGGTCCTAGATCTCAGTATGTAGAGCAAGAAAAAAAGAAAAATGAGGATTACATCAATAAAATAAAATCCAATAATTTCTTCAAGAAAACTACACCTGTTAATGTTAAATTGCTACCTGGAGAAAAAATAATAGCTAAGGACAAAGATAAAGAAGTAGTATTGGACTCCTCAACTTTGAATTCTAGGTATTCTTAAAAATATTAAAAGGTTTCTTTCTTAGCAATGGAAATATGATTGGAATGTTTACCCCACCTTCACCTAATCAAGCCAACCAAAATAACCCAGCTTTGGATGCCTTCAAAAATAAGAATAATAACTTTTTAGGAAATAATAGTGGAATACTGGGTATGAATATAATGGGTAACCAGCCTAATCCAGGCATTCTTCCAAATGTAAATGGAATAAATCCAAATTTCAATTTAAATGGAAACATTGGTAATAATTTGATGAACAATATGCAGAATATGGGGTTTTTGAATTCAAATACTCTTTCAAATAACCTAAGCTACCAACAACAACAACAAATGAAGATGGGTCCGAATCAGATGAATAATCCTGGGCAAGCAGTAAATCAGTTTGTTTTCAAACAAAAAGAGCAACCTGGTCCACCTTCCCCTCAACAAGTAATTAAATAATTGGATATAATTCATATTAGATAGATAACTCACAATTAATTAACGAATTGATGCAAATGAAAAATCAAATGAATGAAATGATGCAAACTTTAAAACAAAAAGATGAGTTAATTAATCAACAAAATTTGAAATTGTCCCAAATGTCTTCACAATTTGGGAACATTAATAATATGCAAGCCATGAATAATATTCCTGTAATGAATAATGTGCCTGGAATGAATAATATGCCAGTTATGAATAATATACCTGGAATTAATAACCTACAAGGTTCCAACAACATTCCTCCAATGAATAATATGAATAATTTTCTTCAAAACA
>Ga0169931_10010846_pt1 | contig 12929 bp, 11 predicted proteins | sample Kivu_15m_20L_FD_129675 | JGI IMG/M metagenome (GOLD analysis project Ga0169931, IMG submission 129675) | Freshwater microbial communities from Lake Kivu, Western Province, Rwanda to study Microbial Dark Matter (Phase II) - Kivu_15m_20L... | ecosystem: Environmental > Aquatic > Freshwater > Lake...
AAAAATGGCAAAGTATATTATCACAAATATATAGGAATCAGTTTTCAATGAGTTAAAGGTATTAAGAAGTTTAGATCATAAAAATTTAATGAAATTATATTAGGTATTTTAGGATAGAAACAAATATTACTTTATTTTATAATTATTGCATGGAACTACTTTATATAAATAAATACAAAACAGAAGAAAGAAAAATCTGATGAGATCTCATCAAATAAGATCTATCATAAGGCAAATGCTATAAGGTATAAAATATTTACAGGGAAAAGGGATAATGCATCGAGATATAAAACCATAAAATATATTATTTGAAGAAAAAGATTGCTTAGATAAAAATGAAGCATCTGAAGGACTTAAGATAGTTGATTATGGATTAGCTACTTATCATAATTAAAAGACTATAATTTTTACTAAGTGTGGTACACCTGGTTTTGTTGCCCCGTAAATTATAACATACGATTAAAAATAGCCTATTTATCAGCTTAATGTAGATACCTTTAGTATTGGAGTTATTATGCATATTTTATTGGTCGGCTAGCAGTCCTTTCCTGGTAAAAGTAGAAATACAATATTAAATAAGAACAAATAATGCAAATTAGATTACAAGTCTAAAAAATATGAATAAATCGGAGGTGATGGTATAGATTTAATGAGTAAATTATTATAAAAATCTGCATAAAAACGAATAACTGCTTAATAAGCATTGAATCATCCATTTTTGATAAAAGATCGGCCAATTTTTAAGTTCAAAAAAGTATATAAATAAGATAGCATATAAAGCATTGATGTCCCTATGAAAGTATATAAAAATTTATAATAAATAAATCGGTAATTGGATAGTCCTGTTAAAACAAAATAGATATCTTAAAATACTCATTAATCATCTAATAACATAAAAAATACTAATTTGTTGTCATAATATTATGATTAATTAGAGTTATATGACCCTTTTTCATATTAAGCTACAAATGTAAAATCGCATTAACCTTAAAATTTATAAAATAAATAAAAAAGAAAACTAAGTAATTTATGATTATAATTATAGTTTTTACAATATTAGATAGAAATCGATAGAATATAAAGATTTAAAAATCTAATGTCTAAGAATATGTTTAAGCTTAGAATTTATTTGAATATTCTAAATATGTATGATGATATTTTGAACAATAAGTAGATATTATAATATTTATTATTATTTCATTTATTTCTAGCATATTTTTATTCATTTAATGATATATTGATAGATAACGCTTTTAATTAACTTAAAATATAAACTTTTTTATTACAATTTATTATTAATCATAATAATCTAAATAATGAATGACATTAGATCTAGTGTAGGTAAAACGAGTCTAATTAAAAAAAATCATCCTATAAGAAGAAATAATTTTATGTTTGGAATATTGATGCTGTTACTTCAAATGGCAATCTGTATAATTTATGGGCTATTAATATAAATACCTCAAGTTCAACTCAATATATCATCAGTCATAATGATAGTTTTATTAGCAATACTCATTATTCCCGGTATCTCATATCATTATTTAGGTTTTGGCTTAGTATTCGGATATACTAGAAGATTAATATGGAGCGGAATAGGATTTACATTTTTAATCACAGTCATTTCCATATAATTATATCCATTAATCAACGATCTCTGGACTAAAGTAGGGTTACAAAATAGTCAACTATATCCAACTACTAATTTTTAACATAAAAATAGTGTTTATGAAATATTTCTCTCTGATAGAGAAACCAGTGTTAACGGTCAAAGAACATTTTATGGAAATAGTTTAGTAAATGCTTTAAAATGCGGTCTAAGTATCTCTGTTGCATTTTCTGCAATATTGGGACGAGCTGGACAACTTTAAGCATTGATTTTGACAATTATTGGTAGTATATTATTCTAGTTAAATAGAATGCTCATTCAGAATAAATATGGTATGGATAATTTTGGAACTTATTTTATTTTCACTTTTGGTGGATTTTTGGGTCTAGGAATAGGTTTGATCATGAGTTTTAGGTAAAGAAATCGCAGATCATTTTCTAAATAATCAATAAGCAAATATAATGGATCAACAATATCACTTTTTTATGCAGGAGTAGGATCTTTAATTATTTTTACATTGTTTCCAATTTTAGCATATCAATCGGATGCTTACAATAACTTTAATCATTATAGTCCTTATGTTAGTCCACTTTGTATAGTTTTAGGACTTGGTGCAGGGGTAGTTGGATCATTATTCACAACAACTTTGATTAATGGAATTATAATTTATAGAGATTTAATTCATGGATTGATAGCTGGTGCCATAGTAGTTGGATCTTCTTCTTTATACGTATCAAATCTAATGTATTCTATTATAGCAGGAGTAACTGGAGGAATAATACAAGCAATAATTCAAAATTTAATATAAAGAAATGCTATTAGAAAGAAATTTATAGTATCAACAGTTTCTTGGAGTTTATTTGGTGTTCAAGGCTTAATTGGTGCAGCTTTTGCATCTGGGTGGAAAGCTTTATTGCACTCTACTAAAGAAGGACTAAATATTGAATACAAAGTATTATATTCAAGTGATCCAATATACTAATTTTATGGTGGTTTGATTTCTGCTGGAATTGGTTTGGCTAGTGGTTTATCAATCGGATTGATACTATATATGGTATGTAGACATAAAGAACATGATTATTTTTAGGATTGTGTATATTGGTATAGCAATGATTACGTCAGATATTAATTGCAATAATAATAGAAAGTTAAACCATACATTAAGCCTAAACATACTTAAATTGTTTCTGAATCATAAGTGCCTTCACATATAAATCCTCCTAGTGCAATATCAGATGTATATTAAATAGATTCATAAGATGTGTATTAATTTGATTTTTCATAGTAAAGTAATGATGAAGTCAACTAATATGCCTATCTATGATAGTTATGTCATTATTTTTACTTACATTTAAAAAATATCTATAATAAATAATATAATTTCTTAAAATAAATACCATTTATACATATTTTTATTATAGTTTTTAGATTTTAAAATTTTAAATCTATCATATATTTTATAATAATCTTTCTATATAATTTATAATTAATAATGTATATATAATGTACGAAAATAGTGAATTGAACATTAATATTATATCTTGTATAAAAAATAAAAGAAATAAGGTAATAATAGGCTATTTGAATTAACAATAGTCTTTAAAAATAATAAAAATTTTAGTCTTCAATTTATCATAAGAAACAAACTGGCTATAAAATTAATTTTACCATAGATTATCAATTTTAAATGAGATCAATAAAAAAGGATATCTAACTAATGCTCTTTACAATCTATCAATTCATATAATCTAAAACAAACAACATAAAATATATTATTTACTTAAAAATTATACAAATTCTAGCCCTTTGAATATCATTTTAAACAATCATAATTTGAACAAGTAAAAATCAATCAATCTTAATCCAATAAATATCAAATCTATCATATATATGCTTTTCAAATTATTTTATAAATATTAAAATCTACTAAACTATATAATCACATTGTAAAATATACTAGTTTTAGAATTTGTTAATTAAAAAGGAGACCATTAATATAAACTATAACTTAATTTAATATCGTTTGCTGGTTTAAGACTAATTAAAGAAAGAAAAGCTATCTAAGTGTAAGAGTTTTAAGAAATCGGCATGTTTCTTGATTAAGAGTCATTATATCATAGGGCTTTAAACACTTTTCATTTTAAGTATAAAAATATAGCAATTATCATTATATGCTTAATAGCAAGAAAAAATATTACAGAGTATATATTTGACGGATAAATTAAATCAAATAATATTGATATAGATAGTGCACTGATGTTAGTTAATAAAAATGTCAATATAAAATTAAACAAAATAATAGAATTTAAACAATTCAAAAAAGATATGTTATAAATTAACATAGACGGACTCTAAGAATTTATAAAATCTGCCATCAATATGCAATAAAACTAACATGATTTATAGCTCAATAAAATAATATTCAATAACAATAAAAATATATCGAAATTTTGTCCATAAATATCAAAAAATCTCTGGGATAGTCAAACATAATAAACTAAATCGATATTATTAAAGCAAGGCATAAATAAAGACGGATATGCATTATATTTTATGCTAAAAATGAGACAAAATTACGATCTATTATTCAATAATTAAAATATATGCGACTTATTTAAAAAAAGTAACTTTAATTACATAACAAATTAGCTATATCAAAGCTTAGCATAACTTTTATTGACAAAAGATATTATATGTATATAAGAAATGGAATAATTATACTAATATGCTATATAAAATTATAAGAAATAAGATAAAGTTTAAGATAAAGTCATAATTAACTTAACATAACAATATAGAATATTAAATCAATATGATTTTTGATGTTTATAAATAAATTATTATTTCCTTATTTTCCTTATTATTATTGTTTGTCTCATGTTATGTTATAAATTTAAAATATTTGATATTTCTTATACAATGAACATGCCGATAATCAACAGAAACGGTATAAATTCTTCAAAATCACCTTTGAATAAAATAAATATGGCTAATATTCAAAATATAAATCAATATCTCTTGCAGCAATAACATAAGAATGTCAAACAAGATATAAAATCAATGGACTCAAACAATCAGCAATTTATTCATAAGTTTTAGGATGACCTTATAACTAGCTTTAATAAGACAAAAAATAGTATAATAAATGAATCTAAAGTGAGTAAAAATACTTTTTATAATGCACCGATAGTAGATAAGAGTTTACTGCAATTGAAGAGAATGAAGAGTTAGAATTAAAATATAATAAAAGATTATTAATATTAGATTGATCAGTTAAAAGTTCAAGTTATATAACAAAAGACTATCATAGAATTGCAATAATAAGTCATCCAAAAGTTAATGAATAAAGTAAAATAAAATGATTAACTATCACAAATTAAAGAAAAAGAAGGAAATTTGTAAATGAGGGCTATCATAAAATCTTTTCATAAAATAACAAAGACAAAATAAATTTTATAGAGTATCTAATAATCTTATAAAATATGATATATAAGTGAAAAAATCAGTTGGAATTTTTTTCAATAATCGTAAATTATGATTTATATATTTCATTGATCAAATTATATCTTTAGAAATTTTGTATTTAAAAATATTTACTTGATAATACTTATTTGGTTATAATATATAATTTGGCAGTTAATTTATAAAATGATTTCTCAAAAGCATTATCTAAATAGATCATTATTAAACTCAAAACAATATACACTAAAACCTTTTTCTATTTTATCATATAACAATCATAAAAAAGACTCCAAATTCAATGATAAAACAACTAAGAATAATTTATCAAACAAATCTTTAGAGCATAAAATATAAAAAAATATCAAAATAAATAAATAAATGCAAAGATTTAATAATGAAAATGAAAATCTTACTAATATTTTTGTAGATTAATATAAATTTATTCGAGAATAATAATTTATGAATTAATAATCATAAGACTTTGATTAATATAATAGAGATTCTCTTTTCGATGTGAAATAATAGAGAACTTTTTTAAAATTACAAGATATATCAAATAACAATAATTGGATGGGAATGGAACATGATTATTTTCTAAAATAAAAGTAAAAAAATGAATATTTTTATAATAAAACTAAAAATGAATTTTAAAATTAAGAAAAATAAGTAAATGACTAAAATGATGGAAATAAAATATATATAAATATGAAGAAAAAAATTAAAAAAATAAATAAAAGCAAAATAACTAACTAAAACTTAAATTCCTTAAATAATAAAATACAACCATTTAATGAAGATTTAAAGAGTATGACTTTCAATAATTAAGAAATATAAGAGGAAGCAACAAGCTTATATTATAAAAAAGATCAATCTTTTTATTAAAGATGTTTAAGCTAAGCCTATAATGATAATGAAGTAATAATGAATCTATAAATGTACGAAACTAATACTATAAGTCATCGGATTGATAATGATGCTGATTCAGATGATTAACAAATATCTACAGCTATCAAAAAAATGCATACATTCTTAATCAATGCTGTCACTTAAAATAAAAAATAATAAATAAAGAATAATATAAAAGCTGTATACTATCCTCAAGGAAAAATAGGTAGAATTTATTGAATGATTAGTTAATATTGCATTATTTTGAAGAAATATTAATATTATATATTATTTATAATAAAGCTGAAATGATAATCATTCAAGAATGAAGTTACTACATTTACAACCCATAATCACATAATTCTGCTGTTGCTTTTTCTTTCCTTAATAAGCTCCTAAATTTACAAAAATTGGAGTAAGATGTTCTTCTCTTGGGTGAAATTGCTTAGCATAAACAAGACTTCTCCAATCTTTTATATTGTCAAGAAGCTTTTACTAATTGTATTATGTATTTATCCATTTTTGAGACAGCTATGCATCAAATTGTTTACTTTTATTTAAATCCTATATTCCATGAACTGAAGCTCCTGATCCTAAGATCAAATATCCTTGATTTTTTAGTCCTCTTAAGGCTTGGCCCATTCTATAATGTGCTTCAGGATTCAATGATTTTAAAATCGATATTTGAATCACAAGAATATTAGCCTTTGGATAAGCTAACATTAATGGAATAAAGACACCATGATCATATCCTCTTTTTGTATTACTTTTAAGCTATACTCCTTCCTTTAATAATTAAGATTTGACATGATTCCTTAACTCAGTAGTACTTTTAATTGGGTATGTTAGATTATAAGTTTCCTTTGGAAATCCATAATAATCATAATATAATGGTGGATAATCATGATCTATCATGGTCCATTCACTTTATTACCAATGTGCTGAGAAAAGTAGTATAGCTTTAGGATTTGGAAATTGTTTTTATATTTATCTTAAAGATTTGGTGAACTATATATGTTCCTAAATTTGTATGAGAGGTAAAGGTCCTCCTCCATGAGTAACGAAAACTGATGCCATAGTATATATTTGATGAAATATTATAAATGGACTTAATATTTTTATAGTATTTATTCTCATCATATTTTAAATATTCTGATAAATTATGGGAAAATTATCCTATATATTTTATATTATTAATTGTTTTATTTATTCCTATATTCATAAAAAGATGTTTATATATATGTTTATTAAAATTAAAGAATTAAGTATTATTGATAAATTTATAGCAATTATATAATTTTTGTTGATTACATTAAAAATTATGTTTAAATAATTTAGATTTCTATCAATCCTTTGGCTTCTTTTTAAGTCTAAGTTGATTAGTGTGTCCACATTTTCTCTTTCTGCAGTTTGAAGCTTTTAATGGAAGAGTTGCATAGCATTTTCTGCAAACTTTTTTATCGCAATTGAATTTCTTTGCAATGGCAGCGATGGTTGGATCCATAACACCTCCTCTGAGTCTCAAAACCAAATGTAAGGTTGATTATTTTTGAATGTTATAGTCAGATAAGCTTCTTCCGTCTACAATTAATTATAATTATACCTTATAATTGTTTTCCTGCAAAGATAAGTCTTTGTTGATCTGGTGGGATTCCTTATTTATCTTGAATCTTGCCCTTTACTGTTTCAATAGAATCAGATGGCTCGACATCGAGAGTAATGGTTTTTCCTGTGAGTGTTTTCACAAATATTTGCATGGTAAAAAATATATATTAATAATAACAATTATTTATTATTTTAAATAATAAGGAAAAGTAATATCGATTAATATTCTCACAATTAATTATATAAAATATATAAAAAATCATTATATTATTGAATATATATTATGTATTATTTTAGTAAAAGACTCAATATCATCTATCCTTCCTATAAAAATCTTTAACTATTTTACCACCTGATTTTACTTTAGCAATAACAGTCTTGTTTAATTTTGATGAGGGCTTACTAAACATTTTTATATTACCTATGTTATTATTGTTTGTATATAATTTGTGGGACTTCCCTTTTGACTTTTCTTTAGATATAGATGATTTATGAATAGAATTAGTCTTACTATAAGAAATTTAACTTATATCTTTGATAGCTTATTTATTAAATTTTTTTCTCATCAAATCATAATTACCAACAACTTTTTTTATTTTTAGTTAATCCTTACTTTTATTTAAGTTTAGAGATGATTCTTTATCATAATTTTTGTTTTTCTAATCATTTTTATGAAAACTTTCACGATTTTTTATCATTTGTTTTTATGAATTATTCTTATTGATATTTATAATATGCTTTTATTTATTGAAAATTTAATTATGGACAATTTTAATCAATGATTTAGCCTTAGAAATATTTTTCTTTTTCTTTTTATCTTTTGGATTATTTTTAATTTAATTCATTGATGTATTTTTATGTAAAGATATGATTTATGATTTTATTGTAGGCTATTTTACTTGTTTTTTTATCAATATATGAGCTAAGTCACTGTCTTTAGTGGATTTTTAAGGAAAATCTACGTGTTTATTCTAATATTATTGCTATTTTTTATATATATTTGATTATAATTATATCTTTTAAGTTACTGGTTGATAAATATGATTTAATTATTTTTGTTTACTGAGATTATATAATTGTTATTGATGAGTTTTAAGAAATTCCTAGCTTCTATTTGTAGATCTTTAACCATATTTTTATAATTATTATATCAATTTCCTATAATGATTGACATCTAAGGATTTATTAGAACCTCTTTATTATGACTGTAGAGTATTATCAATATTTAATTAAATAATTTTAGCAGTATATTTTTAATACTTTTTAAATTAAACGTCCATTTTCATGGATTTTATTTCATCAAAATAAGGATGATTAAGTGCCTCAGCTGCTGATATTCTTTTTTAAGGATCAAATTTTAATAAATTTATTAAAAGATCAATTTATTTATCATCACAAAAACTTAAAGTTTATTGAAGAGATTTAAATTTACTCTTTTTGCTAAAAGTAAAATTACGAATCACATATTGTGAACCAAAAGATGATAATTTTTAAATTTATTATTCACTTGGAAGACCAATACATCGAAATATTAATTATAATTGATCTAGTGTACTCTTTCCTGGAAATAAAGGACTTTTTAATATTAATTATGCTAAAATACAGCCAAGACTCCATATATCTATAGCTTCTTAACATGATGATAGTCCTAACAAAATTTAAGGTGGTCTATACCATCTAGATGCTACATATTAAGTCAAGACACCTTATTTATTGTTAGTATCTGTTTAAGAATACTTTAATCTCGCCATTCCAAAATCACAAATTTTTATTTATAAATTATTGCAATTAATGAGAATATTCATAGGCTTTAAGTCTCTATGTACTAATCCTGATCTGTGAAGAAATGCGACCCCTTAGAATAACTGATAAGCAATGAACTTTCTCTGAATGGATTGTAGTTCGTTACATTTTAAGACCTGATAAAGATCAGTTGGCATGTATTAAAAAACTGCATATACATGTCGCTACTGATTAATTTGTTTTTAAAACATTTTATCTGTGATAAATCCTTTTTATTATTTGTTTATAAACGGAGAAAAAGCTAATCTTGTCGTACTTGATTCTTTTAATATTTTCTTCTTATGAAGATTTAATAAGTATTATAGTTTGACAATGCAAGGATGATCGATTTGAAGTAGATAATTAATTTATCTATAAGTTCTCTTGGCATCAATTACATTTTGAAATGCATCTATAATTTTTTTTATGGCAATAATTCGATTTGTTTTTTTGTGTTTTGCCTTATAAACTACTCCATATGTTCCTTTGCCTATTTTTTATATGATTTAATATTCTTTGTAGATATTGTAATCCAGTTATTATGCTTATTCCATAGCGAATATTAATTATAAACTTATATTTTTTGAAATTAAATCGTCAAAATAAAATCCCTAGCAATTAATCGAAATAAAAAAAAAAAAAACATAATATATATTTATATCGTATATTTAAATTTATATAGTTAAGTAAAACTATTGATTTATTTATATATATTTTATGAAATACTATAAATTTAAAAGATTTTTTACATTATATTTTATAATAATATCAATAATTAGATGACCTAATAAATAGGGACGAATAAAGATACCATGATCTAAAACAATAAAATTTTCACTTAATTATAAAGACTTATAGCTAATAACAATATATAGAAATAAAATTTATTGAATTTATTGCTAAAGATTAAAGTTAATGATTAAACTGAACAAGCAAAAGTATCAATACAAATCTAAAGAATATTAAATTCACTTTTAAAAAGAATTTTGGTAAATTATTATCTTATAAAGGAAGTTAAAATCAATAAAGGAGATCAAATGTAGATTTAGTCTAGTGGAATACCTTAAAGAAAAATATCATTTTTGAAATAAATTTTATAAATAGTATTTAAAAGTCAAAATAATAGCGCCATCAAAAAAGTATGCATAATTAATTTTATATAAAGTGTAATTGAATGCCTTGGAGTCAATGATTTGACTAAAATTTTGTCTTTAATCAGTGAACAAATATGTAATTTTTCAAATAGTCTTGATGAATCTTAACAAACTAAACTTCTTAGAATTATAAATGTCCTGTTAAAAAGAATTTCAAAAACATAAGATTATCATATTCGAGGTCAACTTCATTTAACTTTAGCGAGGTTTCTTCCATTGTGTCATGATAGTGGATTTCATTATAGAGCTGTTCCAGCTAAAGCTTCCTAATGGTAAAAGATAAATTTGAATTAATAATAAATAAAAGATGAAATGTAATCTGAGATAACTTATGAATTTTATCAATAATTTTGGTAAATGCAGAAATATTTTATAGACATAGGTGAGTTATCTAATTAACCAGTTTCTATCAATTTAAATCAATCTAAAAATGAAGGCTCTTAATACATCATAACTAATAAATTAAAAAAGATATAATATACTTTAAAATTATTATAAAATTATTTCAATACTCATCCTGTTAAATAAAATTCATAAGTTTATAATTATCCTTTGAAATTTTTAAAAAATTTTAAGCTCCTTTCTCTTCAACTTAATGATCCTACATTTAGAAAGATCATTGTTGTACAAATTGTTTTATTTACTTTTACCTTGACTAATTTAAATGGAAAAAATGCTCTACAAATCACAGAAATTGATAAAAAACATATACATTAAATTGAAAATTTTGCTAAAAATTATTTATTACAAAAATTTGGAGCTGAAGGAAAAAGATTATTAGAAGAGATTCAAAAAATATTGAGCACTTAATTATATTGGATGGATTTAAAAGATAGCTGGAAAGATAAAAAGAAAAATTTCATCAGGAAACATCAAACAGTAATATAATAATAAAGCAAACATAAAATAGTTGATATATAAAAGAAAAGGGCTGATATTAGGAAGCAGATGATTGATAAAATGAAAATTGAAGGTCAGAATTTAACAAAGTTTTTATAAAATAAATAACCTTTAATCCTTCAATAAGCTCCTTCCAGTACTTCTTTTTCATATTTTTATTCTCAATCATTATCATGTTTGGAATCTTTTGATAAATAATCGGGTAAACAAACTTAATTTTAATCAAGATCTTAGTATAATATGTTCTAATGGAAAGCAATGAGAAGTTTATTTAGATAAAATATTCGATAAGTCTGGAATTTAAATAGTGACAAGGCACCTTTGAAAATGAAATAATATAGATTGATAAGTTTAATGTACAAAAAATAAGAATAACACAATAATTTAAATCAAGAGCCTCAAAAACATATTAAAGATGAATGATTGTATATTTATTTACTGTAATTTAAAATTAATTATTGATTATATAAATGATATGATAAATCAAAAGCATTTTCTATGAACAATAGATGCTCCAACTTATTGATACTCAGCTTTTGTTATCCACATAGCTTGGAATGTTGATAAAGAACTTAAAATTGATCCTCCAATCCAAACTAAGAATTTTCTTTAGGCAGGGGCAACAACTTTAATTTTCATAGTTGATGGAGCCAAAGCAGTAACTTACTTGTTAAGTCTTTCAGGAATACCAGTATACATAGTTGTTCCACCACTCATAACTATATTATTATATAAATCTTTTCTGATATCAACATCGCATTTCATGATTGATTGATATGTAATTTCGTGGAAACCAGGCATTTACTTACCAATAAGCATAGGTTTGAACAATGCTTAAGGACATCTAAATCTTTGTGAGCTAACTGTTACTGTTTGGCCATCAGGTAATTCATAAACTTTATCATTTTGATTGGAATTTTTATAAGCATTTACTTCAGCTTCATAATCTAATGCAACATAGCATAGTTTTTATTTGATATCTCTAATGGTTTAAGATTCAGCAGATGAACTGAAATTTAATCCAATTTAATTTAATAGTTTTCTCATGTATTATGTTAAATCTCGACCTGCCAAGTTATTTCTTTAAATGGCATGAGGAAGGGCATATCCTTCATATATAGGTACTGTGTGAGTAACACCATCTCCAGCATCTAAAACTAGACCAGTAGTTCTTCCTGATGAATAAAGAGATAAGACGGCTTGAATAGCTAAATAATAAGCTGGAACTTAGAATGATTCAAACATAATTTCTGTCATTTTTTCCCGATTAACCTTTGGATTTCTTGGGGCTTAATAATATATATTTTACCTTAGGTTAAAAGAGTAGGATGCTCTGAAGGGGTTACTCTTAATTAATTGTAGAAGCAATGATGCCAGATTTTAGTCATATCATCCCAATTATTGACGATTCCGTGTTAGATAGGATATTGAAGTTTAAGAACACCTTTTTTGGCTTGTGCTTATTATCCAACATAAGCTTCTTTATTATTCATGCCGACCATAATGTTATCATATTTAGGTCTTCCAACAAT
>Ga0169931_10010847_pt1 | contig 12927 bp, 12 predicted proteins | sample Kivu_15m_20L_FD_129675 | JGI IMG/M metagenome (GOLD analysis project Ga0169931, IMG submission 129675) | Freshwater microbial communities from Lake Kivu, Western Province, Rwanda to study Microbial Dark Matter (Phase II) - Kivu_15m_20L... | ecosystem: Environmental > Aquatic > Freshwater > Lake...
CGGAAGTCTCGTGCTCGACGACGCCGTCTCGGCACCCTTGCGTGAGGCGGACAGCGATGCGCTGCCGCATCTCGGGGCCGATGGGACGCTGCACATCGGCGACTAGGTGGGGCCTCCGGTGGGCATCCTCGATTCGGGCCGGGTGTCGCTAGGCAATCGACAACCCGGAGACGTCGGCTGGCGGCTGCAGCCCGTCGCGCCCGTGGTCGTGCGCCGCGTGAATCCGCGTCCGGCCGTACCGCCCGAGGTCGGGGGCGAGCTGCGGGTGGCGGCGGTCAATCTGCTGAACTTCTTCACCACCTTCGCCGACGGTGACGGCGCGCTCGCCGAGCGCGCCTCGGGTTGCCTGCCCTCGGGACGGCCGCGTGACTGCCGTGGCGCGCGCAACGCCGGGGAGTTCGCGCGCCAGCGCGACGGACTGCGGCGGATGCTGCTGGCACTCGACGCCGATCTCATCGTCCTGTCGGAGGTGCAGCGCGATGGCGGGCGTACGCTGCGCCATCTGGCCGACATCCTGAACGAAGGCGCCCCGGGCACCTACCGCGCGGTGGAAGAGCCGCGTGAGGGCTCGGGGTCGGATGCCATCCAGGTGGCGATGCTGTATCGCCCGGGCCGCGTCGCGCCGCTCGGCGCGCCCATGGCCGACACCGACCGCGTGCACAGCCGGGCCCTGCTGGCCCAGACCTTCCGCACGGCCGACGGGGAGGTGTTCACCGCAGTCGCCGCGCACTTCAAGTCCAAGAGCTGCGACCGGGCCGTGGGGGCGGACCAGGACCAGGGCGACGGGCAGGGGTGCTACGGGGAGCGCCGCCGTGCCCAGGCCAGGGCCCTGGCGAGCTTCGTCGAGCGCGTGGCCGAGTCCAGCGGTGACCCCGACGTCCTGGTGGCGGGCGATTTCAACGCCTACGAGGGCGAGGCGCCGTTGCGCATCCTGGGGGAGGGCGGCCTGCGCGCCATCGCCGCCGGCAGTGCCACCGCACCCGCATACTCGTATGTGCACGACGGCGTGGCCGGCGCGCTCGACCACGCCTTCGCCACGCCGGCACTGGCGGCCCGCGTCACCGGCGCGGGCCACTGGCACATCAACGCCGACGAGCCCGAGGCCTTCGACCATCGCGGTGGTTTTGCCGCGTCCGGGCGATCCGGACCATGGCGGGCGTCGGACCACGATCCGTTGCTCGTCGGGTTCGGGTGGCAGCCCCGCGCCCGCGCGGCCCGCGAAACGAACCGCGCTCCGGTGGCAGCGTCCAGGCCGGGCGCAGCCGCATTGGCCGCACTGCCCCGCTGATTGCATCCACCCACCCATGGCCCGAATCGTTCCCGATGGCTGGCAGATCCGCGACCTCGCCGGTCCTGCGCAGCGCCGCGTCGAGACCCTGGAGCGCCTGTCGCGCGCGCTGCCGGATGCCTGCACCGTCTACCACGGCGTCCACTGGACCCGTCTGCAGGACGGACAGTCGCTCTACGGCGAGATCGACTTTGCGGTGGTCGCGCCCTCCGGGCGGGTGCTGCTCATCGAACTCAAGACCGGCTTCCTGAAGGAGACGCCCGAGGGTCTGGTGAAGTCCCACCAGTCCGGCCCCATCCGCCTCGCGGCACGGCTGGCGGGCCACGCTGACGCGCTGCGAAGCCGCTATGCCGCCGCGCACGACGGCGAGGCTCTCTCCGTCGAGACCCTGCTCTACTGCCCGGATTACCTGGTGCGCCAGCCCGCGGTGGCCGGCATCGAGGCCAGCCGCATCGTCGACGCCAGCCGGCGCGACCGTCTCGCCCACGCCATCGCGGCCGTGCTGCCGCTCGACGAGCCGGTCACCCCGGTGGCGCCACGTGTGCACCGCTTCCTGCGCGACCTGCTCGAGCTCACGCCCGAGATCGGGGCCATTGCCGATCAGGCCGAGGCCTTGTACACGCGGCTGTCCGGCGGCCTGACGCACTGGGCCAGACGCATCGCGTGCGAGCCCTTTCGGCTGCGCGTCACGGGCACCGCCGGTTCGGGCAAGACCCAGCTCGCGCTGGCGGTCTTCCGCGACGCCGTGACGGCGGGGCGCCGGCCGCTGTACGTCTGCTACAACCGGCCGCTGGCCGACCACATGGCAGCCGTGGTGCCGGCCGGCGGGGAGGTCGGCACCTATCATCAGCTGTGCGAGCGCGTGGCGCGGCGCCACGGCCACGTGCCCGAGTTCTCCCGCCCGGGGGCCTTCGAGGCCCTGGAGCGGGCGTTCGCGGCGGTGGCGCCGTCGGCTGACGAGCAGGTCGACGAACTCATCGTCGACGAGGGTCAGGACTTCCCGCCGGCATGGCGTGACCCGCTGCTGCGCCTGCTCCGGCCGGAGGGGCGGGCCTGGTGGCTGGAGGACCCGCTGCAGAATCTCTACGATCGCGATCCGGTCGACCTCACCGGCTGGGTGGGCCTGCGTGCCGAGACCAACTACCGCAGCCCCGGCGACATCCTCCACTGGCTGCAGGACCGTGTGGGCGTGGGGCAGGGTGTGTCGGGTGCGAGCCCGGTGACGAGCTCCGAGGTGGAGGTGCTGCGCTACGGGTCGCACACGGAGCTGCTGGAGGCCACCAAGCGCGCCATCACCCAGGCGGTGGGGCTCGGGTTCAAGCGCTCGATGATCGGCGTCATCACCTTCCGCGGCCGCGAGAACTCGTCGCTGGCCGCGCTCACCCAGCTCGGGCCGCATCGGCTGCGCGCCGCCACCGGGCGCTACGACCTGCTGGGCAACCCGGAGTACAGCGACGGCGAGGTGCTGATCGAGTCGGTCTACCGCTTCAAGGGCCGCTCGGCGCCCTGCGTCATCCTCACCGAGGTCGATTTCGCCCAGCTCGACGACCGCGTCGCGCGCAAGCTGTTCGTCGGCGCTACGCGGGCAACGATGAAGCTGATCCTGGTGATGTCGCAGCGGGCGGCGGAGGCGGTGGATGGAGCGCGGGAGAAACCGGGGCGGTAGGGACCGTCCGATCGGATCGCGCGGTGGCGACGGAGGTCCCGCTCGGCTTCGCCGCCCGCCGGGCTATCGTGCGTCTCCGATGGCCACGCGATCCTCGGGATCGGGTCAGCCCTCCCGGAACGCGTGCACCAGGCGAAGACGGACGCGCTCAAGCCCTGGCGGGCAGGATCGACTGGAGGAAGTCATCGATCGCGTGGTCGGAGACGAGGACTTCCCTGCCGGCGATTCCGTCGAATCACCCGTCCGCGCCATCCGCCCCCATTCCAAGCCCGGCCGCGTAGCGCTCGTGCCATTGCGCGTGGCCATGCGCGAAGTCATTGCGGCCGCTGGTGTCTTGGCCGCGCATCAGCCAGAGCGGCTGGTCGTGGATGTCGAACGGGCTGTTGTGGCGCCGGTTGCGCGCCAGCGAGCGGTCGTAGTGTGAGCTGGCCGGCATGTAGCGCAGGATGAGCGCGGCGCGGCGCTGGCCGGAGGTGTTGGCCGCGGAGCCGTGGATGAGGCGCACGTCGTGCAGGGAAAACTGTCCGGGTTCGAGCTCGACGTTGACGGCGCGCGACGCGTCGAACTGGTCCTGATCAAGCTCCAGGTTCAGCACCAGACCCTTCCGGTCGCTCACGTGGTGGCGGTAGAGCTCGTCGCGGCGATGCGAGCCGGGGATGAAGCGCATGCAGCCGTTGGCGGTCGACACCGGATCGATGGCGATCCACGCCGAGCAGGTGGCAAGCGGGCGCATCGGCCAGTATTCCCCATCCTGATGCCATGGCACCTCGCGCCCCGTGCCAGCGGGCTTGCACAGGACGCGCGTGATCCACAGTACGAGGTCCGGGCCGAGCACGTCCTCCACTGCGTCGAGCACCGCCGGACTCTGCGCGGCTGCCATGAACGGATTCACTCCGGCGCCCTCCGTGGGCGGCAGCATGTGCGGGTTGGCGAGGTCCTCGGGCGCGACGTCGGTGTAGCGCGAGAGCAGGGCGTCCAGGCCGGCGCGCAGCCGCGCCAGCAATTCGTCCGGGAGACGGGTGCGCGGGATCACGTAGCCGTGTTCGCGGTAGTGGGCGATCTCGTCCTGGCTGAGGGCTGGCATGGCGTAGCGTCTCCCAGGGATGGTCAGGGCGCGGAGGCCTCGTTCAGGCGCGCCACCTCGGTGGGTTCGAGATGGAGGCTGGCGGCCTGCAGGATCTGGTGCAGCTGCTCCACCGAGGTGGCGCTGGCGATGGGTGCCGTGACCGAGGGCCGCGCCAGCAGCCATGCCAGTGCCACGGCTCCGGGCGTAGTCTCGTGCGACGCCGCGACCTCGTCCAGTGCGGCCAGCACGCGGTGGCCGCGCGGGTCCAGATACTTGCCGATCCAGGCGCCGCGCGGGCTCTTGCCGAGGTCCGCCTCCGAGCGGTACTTGCCCGTCAGGAAGCCCGAGGCCAGGGGGAAGTAGGGCACCACCGCGAGGCCGTGGCGCAGGCACACCGCTTCGAGCTCGTCCTCGTAGCCGCTGCGCTCCAGCAGGTTGTAGTGCGGCTGCAGCGAGACGTAGGCCGGCAGCCCACGCTCGCCGCTGAGCGCAAGCGCTGCCTCCAGCCGTTCGGCGGCGAAGTTGGACGCGCCGATCGCGCGGACCTTTCCGGCGCGGATCATGGCGTCATAGGCCTCGAGCGTCTCCTCCATCGGCGTGTCGGGGTCGTCGACATGCGCCTGATAGAGGTCGATGTGATCGGTCTGCAGGCGGCGCAGCGAATCTTCCACCGAGCGCATGAGATGCGCGCGCGACAGGCCCTTGGCGTCGGGGCCCATCTCCATGCCTGCCTTGGTCGCGATGACGACGCGATCCCGGTTGCCGCGCAGCCGCATCCAGTTGCCCAGCACGGTCTCGGACTCGCCGCCCCGGTGCCCGGGCACCCAGCGCGAGTACATGTCGGCCGTGTCGATGAAGTCGAAGCCGGCCGCGACGAAGGCATCCAGCAGTGCGAAGGACCGCGCCTCGTCGGCGGTCCAGCCCAGCACATTGCCGCCGAAGGCCAGCGGCGAGACCTGGATGCCAGAGCGTCCCAGTGCGCGTTTTGCGACCACCTCGTTCTCCCGTTGAGGATTCCGAAATGAAGGTACACGACATCCAGGTGGAGAGGCAAAGCGGACGGGAATGTCGCGGCGGCGGAGATGGGGTGGGGCGTCCGGGCTGACGGGAATTGGCCGCGAAAGCCAGTCGACGCGTTGATCGATTGTCTTTCCAATAAATTGACAAAGTGTCGACAAAAACTTGACAATATCATGGGTGTGTCAGGGGAGAGCTCAAGTGGGTGCGGGTCGCGACAGGGCGGAAGAGATCCGCCGATTCATCGTCGAGCGGGTGTCCCGGCATCCGCGCGACGTCGCGCGTCTGGTTGCGGAGCAATTCGGGCTGAGCCGTCAGGCGGCCAATCAGCACCTGCGCCGGCTGGTGGAAGAGGGGGTGTTGGCGGCCGACGGGCTTACTCGCCAGCGCTCGTATCGTCTGGTGACTCTCGCCTCGTGGGCCAGGAGTTACGAGCGGACCGCGGATCTCGCCGAGGATGTCGTCTGGCGGCTCGACGTGCGACCTGTGCTCGGCGAGTTGCCGAAGAATGTCGTGGACATCTGGCAGTATGGCGTTACCGAGATGTTCAACAACGCCATCGAGCACTCCGGAGGGGGCGCGATCCGCGTGGAGGTGCGCCGGGATGCAGCCGTCACCGAGATCACGCTCAGTGATGACGGCGTCGGGGTGTTCCGCAAGATCACCACGGCCCTTGGATTGCTCGACGAGCGACATGCCGTGCTGGAGCTTGCCAAGGGCAAACTGACCACCGACCCAGTCAACCACACCGGGGAAGGCATCTTCTTTTCGTCCCGCATGTTCGACGAGTTCACGATCCGGTCCGGTGGGGTGATCTTCCTGCATCGCTTCGGCGAACCCGAGGACTGGATCGCCGAATCGCAGGAGGCAGTGACTGGCACGACGGTCGTCATGCGCCTCGGCAACCATACGGCCCGGACGGCGTCGCAGCTGTTCGACAAGTACACATCGGGCGACGACTTCGGGTTCAACCGCACGGTGGTCCCGGTCGCGCTTGCGCGCTACGGTGACGACAATCTCGTGTCCCGCTCCCAGGCGCGGCGGCTTCTGGCCCGGGTGGATCGCTTCCGAACCGTGATCCTCGATTTCCGGGGCGTGGAGGAAATAGGTCAGGCCTTTGCCGATGAGATCTTCCGTGTTTACGCCAAGCGGCATCCGGAGATTGAACTGCGCAGCATCAACGCGGGGCCGAACGTGTCGCGCATGATCGCCCGGGCCACGGTGCGCAACGGATAGTGCGGTTCTGGCGGCCGGGCCACGGGCGGCGGCAGCGTCTTGTGACCCTCGGACAGTCCTGCGGCGGAAGGTTTTGTCCAGCTTGCCCGGTCGGGCGGGTCCGGCGCACAGTGTGACCATGGGCTTGTGGCACATGACTTCCCCGTTCGGCACCGGCGGCTCTTTTGCGGCTCTCTGCCTGCTCGCGGCCACGGTTACACCTGCGCACGCCTTCACCCTGAGCTCCGGACGCGAAGTACGTTGCGAGGTGTGGTGGGGCGGCCAGCACCTCACCGTGGCGGAGGAGTACATCGGCAACGGCGACGTCGGCGAGCGCCACCCGGAACTCGGTGGCAGCGCAGCCGTGGTGCGGCGCCGGCCCGACGGCACACCGGTGATCGTGTTCGACCGCTTCATCCTGCGCGGCTTTCGCGACCGGCTCCCGCTGGCGGCGGACTTCGTGTTCTTCCACGAGTGTGCCCACATCCGCCGCCAGACGCGCGACGAGATCGAGGCCAACTGCCATGCGCTGCTGGAGGCGCGTGCCACCGGTGTGCTCGACCCCGCCGGGGAGGCCGCCCTCGAGAACTTCCACGTCCGTCTCGGCCGCCTGCCACTGCGCTACGGCGGCAATGGTGCCCGCTTCTGGGCCAGCACCCTGGCCTGCGTCGAGGACCCGCAGGCCCATGCCGAGGATCCGCAGGCGTTCCCCGGGGGGATGTTCGATCCGCCGTTTGCGCCGTGAGGGGCAGGCCAGGGCGGCGCTGCTTGAACCGCCGCTGCTGAGCCGATAGCGCCGACCGGCCTGGTGCGTCACTCACGGCGATTGTGATCGTGGCTCCCAAGGCGGGTCGTCTCGAGACCGTGCCCGTGGCCAGCTGGAGAGGGTGCCTTGGACCTGGCCGATCGCCCCTGCGCGATGGTGATCAGGCGGCTGCGCGCAGCCGATCCACATCATTGTCCGTACCCGTTTTCAGGGCACTCGTAGAGCTGCTGAAACCCCGAATGCCCGCATTGGCTGTGGGCCTATCACACTTCCAAACGGAATGCAAACCTCACGGTTCAAGATTTTGGGGGTCACGTCGTAAAAGGGGCTGTGACAGCGGTTTTGAAGGCCAAGTATGGCGAGGGCAACCGGGGTCTGTCGAATCACTAGAGAACATTGACTTTCGTCTAAAGGAAAACGGAAATGTCACAAGTCATCGGCACCAACGTCGCCTCCCTCACGACTCAGCGTAACCTCAACGGCTCCCAGGGTATGCTGGCGAGCTCCCTGCAGCGCCTGTCCTCCGGCATGCGAATTAATTCCGCCAAGGACGATGCCGCTGGCCTTGCGATCTCGGAGCGCCTGACGGCTCAGATCCGCGGGATGGAACAGGCCCGTCGCAATGCGAACGACGGGATTTCAATGGCGCAGACGGCAGAAGGTGCCCTGAACGAGGTCACGACCAACCTGCAACGGATCCGCGAACTCGCAGTGCAGGCCGCTAGCGCCTCCAATTCGGCGTCGGATCGAGCAGCGCTGCAGTCCGAAGTGTCGCAGCGCTTGTCCGAGATTACGCGCGTCGGTACGCAAACTGAATTCAACGGCTCGAAACTGCTCGATGGTAGCTTCACGAATCAAAGCTTCCAGGTGGGTGCGAACGCAAATCAGACGATCACGATTGGATCGTTAGCTGATGCGCGTGCTTCGGGTTTGGGCAACAACACACTTGCCGCGGACGGAACTGTTACCGGTAACGTGGTGGCAGCGTCCGCGACAGCAAACGGTGTTACCGCGGTGACTTCAACCACCGCATTTCGTATCACGACGACGGACGCTTCTGCGAATGCTATTTCGACTTCAGCGCTCACCTATGATGCTAATTCCGGCGCGAATATCATCGCGGGGGTTATCAACCGGGGCGGAGTGAGCGCGCAGGTGAGCGCGACTGCAACGAACTCGGCGACACTGACAAGCCTGAGTGCAGCTGGCACCGTCACGTTTTCCCTTAACACTCAAACTGATGATGGCGACGGGACGTTTACTCCGGTTTCGGCAAACATCAGCGCCGTTGTGACTGACCAGAATGACCTTTCTTCTCTGGTGTCTGCGATAAATGGACAGACCAGCGCGACGGGCATCAGCGCAGACTTCACAACGGCGGGCAATAAGTCTTCGATAACGCTTACTACTTCCGACGGACGAAATATCGGTATTGGGTCGTTCGCTGTCAGCGGGGCCAGCAACGAAACTGTTTCTTTCTCCGGTCAGACGTTGACTGAGGGCGGAACCGTGGCTGCGGTCAAGACCGGTACCATTAGCCTTACCAGCTCGCGAGGCCAGATCTCCACCGCCAATGCTAGTGCTGAGGTCTTTGGCTCCGCGGGCGTCAACACCAGCACGTTCTCTTCCCTCGCTTCGGTCGATATCTCCACAGCTACCGGCGCGCAGAATGGTTTGGCCGTGATCGATGCTGCCCTCGGCAAGGTGAACTCCGTTCGTGCCGAACTCGGTGCACATCAAAACCGCTTCGAGTCGGTGATCACCAACCTGCAATCCGCTTCCGAAAACCTCTCCGCGTCCCGCAGCCGCATCCGTGACGCCGACTTCGCCCAGGAAACCGCACAGCTCACGCGTGCCCAGATCCTGCAGCAGGCCGGTACCGCGATGCTGGCCCAGGCCAACGCGATCCCGAACAACGTGCTGTCGCTCCTCCGGGGCTAACAGGCGTGGAAGTACCGGCTGGCGGGTGACCGCCGGCCGGTTTCTCCGGGTTCCGGAGGAGGTGAATCATGCTATCCATCGGCAATGCGGCTGCGCCGGATTGGCCGCGCCCTCAGGAAATGCCCCAGGCGACGGCCGCCGAGGCCCCGCCGCCGGCTGCACAGCCGTCCGACGTCAAGGCCGCGGCCAGGTCCTCCAAGGCCGACCCGCAGGACGCCGCCCTCGAGGCGGAGCGTCTGGAGGAGGCCATGGATACGGCGAAGGAGGCGGCAGACGAGGCCGGCGTGGCGCTGGAGTTCTCCATGGATCAGGACATCGGTCGCACCATCGTCAAGGTGGTGGACAAGGTCACCGCCGAGATCATCCGGCAGATCCCGTCCGAGGAGATGCTCGCGCTGGCGCGCAGCACCGGCCGATTGAAAGGCGTTCTGGTGAACGACAAGGCCTGAGCGGCAGTCCGCTCAAGGCACCGACCCACCGGGTCGTTAAGAAGCTCACTCAGACACTCGCGGCAACTCGGCAATGGCACTCTCGACGCAAGGCATCGGCTCCAATCTCGACGTGAACGGCATCGTGTCGCAGCTGATGGCCGTCGAGCGGACCCCGCTCCGGCGTCTGGACGTGCGCGAGGCAAGTTTCCAGGCCCGGCTGTCGGCCTTCGGCAGCATCCAGTCGGCCCTGTCCACTTTCCAGGGCGCGGTGAACACCGTGTCCACGGCGAGCCGCTTCTCGGGGCGCAGCGCATCGAGTTCAGATGCGACCGTCGCCACCGTCTCGGCATCCGCGACAGCCCAGAATGGCAGCTACGCCCTCAACGTCACCCAACTGGCCCAAGCCCAGTCCCTGACGGCCGCCGGGCGGGCGAGCACCACGGCGGCCATCGGCACCGGCTCCAGCACGGAGCTGAGATTCGAGTTCGGCACGATTTCCGGCGGCACCGTCACCAACGGCGCGTACGCGGGCGCGAGCTTCGCGGCCAACGCCGAGCTCGCGACCAAGACGGTCACCATCGACTCGAGCAACAACAGTCTGGCCGGCATCCGCGATGCCATCAACGCCGCCGAGATCGGCGTGCGGGCCAGCATCGTCGGCGACGGCAGCGCCACGCCGCACCGGCTGGTTCTGCAATCCTCGACGATGGGGGCTGCCGCCAGCATGAAGATCACAGCCACCGGCGACGCCGACGTGGCCTCGCTGCTGGCCTACGACCCGGCCGGCACCCAGAACCTCAGCCAGACCGTGGCGGCGCAGAATGCCCTGCTCACGGTCAACGGCCTGCCCGTCTCCAGTGCGTCCAACAAGGTGACGGATGCAGTGGACGGCGCGACGCTGAACCTGCTCAAGACCGGCACTTCCAACGTCACCGTCAACCGCGACATCGCCTCGGCGCGCTCGGCGGTGGAAGGCTTCGTCAAGGCCTACAACGATCTGAACACCACGCTGCGCAACGTGAGCGCGAGCGATGCCAAAACCGGCAGCCGCGCCGTGCTGAACGGCGACCCGGTGGTGCGCAACATCCAGCTCCAGCTGCGCGGTGCCATGACCAGCAGCCTGGGCGAAGGCCTGAACCTGCGCACGCTGTCCGACGTCGGCATCGCCTTCGATACCGCCGGTGTGCTGAAGGTGGACTCGGCCAAGCTCAATGCGGCCCTGGAAGCCAGCCCCGAGGACGTGAGCGCGCTGTTCGCCTCCAGTGCCCGGCCCAGCGACAGCCTGGTGAGCGTGAAGGCCCAGACCAGTGCGACCAAGGCGGGCACCTACGATCTGAACGTTTCCACCCTGGCCACCCGCGGTGCCCTGGTGGGCAGCGCAGCGGCAGGCACGACCATCACGGCGGGGGTGAACGACAGCCTGACGGTGGACATCGACGGCACCTCGGCCGCGGTGCAGCTGTCGGCGGGTTCGTACACGGCAGCCACGCTGGCCACGATGGTGCAGGCGGCCATCAACGGCACGAGCGCATTCTCGAGCAGGTCGATCGGACTGACCGCGGAGCAGACGGGCGGCATCTTCACCCTGTGGTCCAACCGCTTCGGCAGTGCCTCCACGGTGTCGGTCGCCGGCATCGGTGCGGCGGGTCTGCTGGGACTCTCGCCGACGGCCACCGCGGGGGTGGACGTCGCGGGCTCCATCGGCGGGGCGTCGGGCACGGGCTCGGGCCGCTTACTGACCGGCGCCAGCGGCAGCGACGTCGCCGGGCTGCAGCTCGAGGTGCAGGGCGATACCACGGGCGCCCGCGGTACGGTCACGGTGGGCACGGGCTTCGGCGCGATGATCAACCAGCTGATCGACGGGTATCTGGGTTCGGGCGGGGTCCTCGCGGGGAGGACCAGCGGTCTGAACGATTCCATAAAGGAAGTGGGCGCGCAGCGCGAGGTGATGAACCGGCGCCTGGGCGACATCGAGAAGCGCTACCGCGCCCAGTTCACGGCGCTGGACACGATGATGTCGCGCATGCTGCAGACCAGCAGTTACCTGACGCAGCAGCTCTCGGCGCTGCAGGCGAACATGTGATGGTTTCGACACCCTGCCGGCCGTCCGGGAAACCGGGCGAACTGAGCGGGCAAAGCCCCGAAAGACAACAAGGAAGCGTGCATGAACAATACCTACGAGAGCGCCCTTAAAACCTATGCAAGGACAGATGTCGAGACCGGCATCAGCGGCGCCACGCCGGAGGCGTTGATCGTGATGCTCTACGACGGCGCCATCCGCGCGGTCACGGGGGCGCATCTGGAGCTCATGCGCGGCAACATCTCTGGCAAGTGCGAGCAGATCAGCCGGGCCATGCGCATCATCGAGGAGGGGCTGATCTGCGCGCTCGACTCCAAGGCCGGGGGCGAAGTCGCCGACAACCTCGGCGGCCTGTACGAATACATGTGCGACCGGCTGATGCTGGCCAACCTGCGCAACGACCCCGCCGTGCTGGAGGAAGTGCGGCGCCTGCTGGTCGACCTGCGCGAAGCCTGGAGTGGCCTGGTGAGCGCCCAGGCGCGACAGGCGGCGGAAGCGGTGGCCGAGGCACCGGCGCGTCGTGGTGCCGGCAGCTACGGCCGGGTCTGACAACCCATCGGGAGACTGTGCGGGCGTGTCCCACGAACGTATCCTGATCATCTACGAATCCGCGCTCGAGGTGACCGAGCGGATGTTCACGGCCGCCCGCGCGGGCGACTGGGACGGTCTGATCGCCCTCGAGCGTGAGCGCGACCGGCACGTTGAGGAGGCGCGCAGCCTCGAGAGCGGCCAGGCCGGCCCGGTGGCCCTGCGGGCGCGCAAGCGCGAGCTGCTGCAGAAGATCCTGGCGCGGGACGAGGAGATCCGCATCCTCACCCAGGACTGGATGCACGAGCTGCGCGAGATCCTCGACAGCGCCAGCAACACCCAGCGCCTGAACCGGGCCTACTCGCAGAACTGACCCCCGGGCGTCGATCGCCCGGATGCGGGCACGGACATTGACGCTGGGCCGCGCGGGACGGCACACTGCCGCGAACTTCCCGACGGGCTCGTCCATGGGTTCCATCGTTCTCACCTGGCGTGAGCTCCTGATCGCTGCGATCGTGGTCCTCGGCGTGTACGTGGCCGAGATCATCCTGTTGCTGCGCTATGGCCGCTCGCCCAGGCTGCAGTTCTGGCGCCGCTGGCGCAAGCCGCCCCCGCCGCCCGAGTCCTTCGCCGTCGTGCCGCTGCGCCGGGAGATCTCCGAGCTGCGCCAGCAGCTGGCGGAGCTCCGTGCCGAGGTCGAAGCCATGCGCGCCGACAGCGCACACGCCCACACCACGCCCTACGCCAACGCGATTCAGATGGCCCGCAGCGGCGGCGAGGTGCAGGATATTTCTGCCCAGTGCGACATCTCCCGTGGCGAGGCCGAGCTGATCGCCGCCCTGTACCGCAAGCGATAACCCATACGCCAGCCCAGCATGGACGTCATCCGCGGCCCAGGCAAAGGCACGCCGGCGCCGGTCTCCGGACCC
>Ga0169931_10010848_pt1 | contig 12927 bp, 10 predicted proteins | sample Kivu_15m_20L_FD_129675 | JGI IMG/M metagenome (GOLD analysis project Ga0169931, IMG submission 129675) | Freshwater microbial communities from Lake Kivu, Western Province, Rwanda to study Microbial Dark Matter (Phase II) - Kivu_15m_20L... | ecosystem: Environmental > Aquatic > Freshwater > Lake...
CGGCCTCGGCCGCGGGGATGACGCCGCCGGCGAAGCGGGTCGTCATGTTGAGCGTGCGGTTGACGAGGTTGCCGAGGTTGTTGGCGAGCTCGCTGTTGTAGCGCACGAGGAACTGTTCACGCGTGAAATCGCTGTCCTGGCCGACGTTCATCTCGCGGATGAGAAAGTAGCGGAAGGCGTCGGCGCCGAACTCGGTGACGAGGTCGAGCGGGTTGAGCGCGTTGCCCGTGCTCTTCGACATCTTGGCGCCGCGCTGCAGCCACCAGCCGTGGGCGATGATGCACTTGGGCAGCGGCAGGCCGGCGGCGTGGAGCATGATCGGCCAATAGACCGCGTGCGGCGGCACGAGGATGTCCTTGCCGATGACGTGGTGCGCCTCGCGCCAGACCTCGGGGAGGTCCACGACGGCGGAGTAGTAGTTGAGCAGCGCGTCGAACCACACGTAGGTGACGTAGCCCGCGTCGAACGGCATCGGAATGCCCCACTCCAGGCGCTCCTTCGGACGCGAGATGCAGAGGTCGTTGAGCGGCTCCTTCAGAAATTCGAGCACCTGCTTCTGCCGGTAGGCCGGGAAAATGAAATAGGGGTTGTCCGCGAGGAACTGCACCAGCCACTCCTGATGCTGCTGGAGCTTGAAGAAATAGTTGGACTCCACGATCTCGGTGACCTCGCCGAAAAGCTCCGGCCACGTGCCGTCGGGGTTGCGGTCCTTGTCCTGCAGAAACTGCTCCTGCCGCGTCGAATAGAAGCCCTTGTATTCGGCCTTGTAGATCTCGCCCTTGTCGAAGAGCTGCTGGAGGATGCGCTGGACGACAGCCTTGTGGCGGGGCTCGGTGGTGCGGATGAAGTCGTCGTTGGAGATGTTGAGTTTCGGCAGCAGGGCGCGGAACTCCTCACTGACCTCGTCCACGAACTGCTGGGGCGCGATGCCGCGCTTCCGGGCGCTAGCCTGCACTTTCTGGCCATGCTCATCCACGCCGGTCAGGAAATGCACCGAATCGCCCATCTGCCGCCGGAACCGGGCAATGACGTCCGTCAGCACCTTTTCGTAGGCATGGCCGAGGTGTGGCGAACCGTTCACATAATCGATCGCGGTCGTGATGTAGTAGGACTTCATGGGCTGGGCCAAATAGCGAAAGCCACCTGCGGGCAAATGTCGAAAGTTTTGCTAAACCCTTCCCTGCCCGTGAAAACGGTTTGCCAGTAACCCGCGGACGAAACAGGCTCGCGCTTACCGCTCGCCGCATGTCCAGCTTTGCCCGTCTTCTCGTCCTCTCCGCGCTGCTACTCGGCATTTTTCTGGCCGCCGCGCTGGCGGCGCAGGCGTGGCTCAATCGCCAAGGCGAAAGACTGCTGGCGGAGACCGTCGCCCAACGGCAGGCCCAATTTTTGCAGGCGCTGGAAACCGTCCGCCCCGGACCGCTGCCGTGGGACGATAAAACCCTAGCGCAATTGGAAACACTGATTGATGCGCGGGTGCGACAGACACCGCCCGCAGCCGCCGTCGCGCCCGTCCCGCAGGGCTACCTCACCTTCACCCAAAAGTTGCCCGCCGCCGACCGCACGGAACCGGCTGACGTCACCGTGGCTTTCGCGCTTCCGCCCCTGTTGCGGCTGCAATTGGCCCACCTGCACACCTGGGTGGTGTTGCTGGCGCTGGCCGGCGGTCTGGTCATGATGGTGATTGTCGCCAGTTCGCTCTGGCGTCGCCGCAACTGGTCGTGGCCGACAGCCGGACCCTTGGCGTCTCAGCCGCAATGAGATGGGCAGCCTGCAGAAGCTCGCCCAGACCTCCATCGCCTAAGGCTCCGCCCTCTCCCAGGAGCGCGATGCTCGCCAGCGCGCGCCGAGCAAAATCTCACGCTCAACCAACGGCTCCTCAACCAAGCACTGGAGGAAAAAATCCACTTCGGCCGCGATCTGCATGGCGGCCTCATCCAGTCGCTCTACGCGGCGGGGCTCACCTTGGAATCCGCCAAACCGCTGCTGTAAACCAATCCCGACGAAGCGGAGCAACGGCTGGAACAGTGTCTCGCCGGGCTTAACGGCGCGATCCGCGGCGTGCGCAAATAAATCACCGGCCTCGCGCCGAACCAATTGCGCCGTGCCAATTTCACCCGGGCCGTGGAACGAGGAATTGCGCGGCGCCAGCCCAGTCGCGCTGACCCGACCATCGACGAGGATACCACCGGTGCGCTCACGCCCGCCCAAACCACCGAACTGCTGCAAATCGTCCGCGAGGCCACGGAACTCACCGTGCGGCTCCATCGCAACGGCCGCGAAATCGGCATCCTCGTGCAGGACAACGGCGCCGGCTTTTCCCCGGCGACGAATGGCGGCGGTTTCGGCCTCGGCAACATGCAGGCCCACGCCGAACAGTTGCAGGTAACTTTGCGCATCGACAGCCAGCCCAACACCGGCACACGTGTGATCGTCACCCTGCCCCTCGAAACCGCATGAGCAAAAACCATCCCGCGAAAATCCGTGTGTTGCTGGCCGACGACAGCGAGGTTGTGCGCGCAGGATTGCGGGCCCTGCTCGGAGCGGAGCCCGGCATCACGCTGGTCGGCGAGCCAACGAAGAATCACCCGCTGTGGCCCACATGCAGGTAGCGGTGGACATGCAGGGAGGAATTTTGGGGTTGGCATGCACGGTCCGCCGCGAGCCATGTTGCGATGCCGGGGCCAATTCAGCGGTTTGGTAACCGGGTTTGAGCTGTTCGACTCCCCATGAAGCAGGAAAGAGATTCCGCCAGCTTCGCCCACGCCAGCGCCCGGTGACTGATGCGGCTTTTCACCGTAGCGCCAAGTTCGGCGTAGCTGAGCGCGTGGCCGGCGGGCTGGAAGATGGGATCGTAGCCGAAGCCCTCGCCGCCCCGTGGCTCTTCCAGCAACACGCCTTCGCACCGGCCTTCAAAAACTTGCTCCGGTCCGTCGGGACCAAGCAAAACCAGCACACAAACAAACTGCGCGCCGCGCCGGGCGGCGGGCACGCCGCGCATCACCTCGACGAGTTTCCGGAGATTCGCCGCCGTATCGTGCTGCGGCCCCGCGTAGTAGGCCGACTCCACACCCGGCTCGCCGTCGAGCGCATCCACGCACACGCCGCTGTCATCCGCCAGCACCCACGCGTCCGGCGGCACCAACGGCCGGAGCGCCCGGGCCTTCTTGGCCGCATTGCCGGCAAAAGTCCCCGTGCCCTCGACCACTTCGGGCATCCCGCCGACGGCGCGTGCCGAATGAATCACAATGTCCAGCCCGCTGCGCTGCGCGAGTTCCACGAACTCGGATGCCTTGTGTTCGTTACCCGAGGCTAAATACAGTTTCATCGACAAACATCCGTTCGGGATAAACCACCCGGCCGCGTGTGAGCAGGTCGTCGCCATGCACGCTGTGCCGCACGTCGGCCAGCCGCACCGCATCCGCCAGCCGTTCCGTGCGCAGACCGTTGAGCATGTTGCGAGCTTTGCCGTCCGCCAGCAGCACCGGCGCACGATAAACGAAGAGATAGTCGATCTCTTTTGCCCGCAGCAACTGACTCATCAGTTGCGGACCGCCCTCGAAATAGACGCCGCTGATGCGCTCCTCCGCACATTTGCGGCGAAAATCGGCGAAAGTCACCCGCTGCGTGGTCGAGGGCAGGCACCACACCTGCACCCCGAGATCGCGCAGCTTGCGCACGTAACCCATGCCGCCGTGGGGCGTGGTCACCACGATCGTGCGCTCGCGGTGCTGGTCGGTGTAAACTTGCGGCAGATTCTTGTCCACGACGCTGCGCAGCAGGCCGTCGAAGACAAACCGCACCGGACACCACGGCTCCGCGCCCGGAAGGCGGGCGGTCAATTGGGGATTGTCCTTCATCACCGTGCCCGCGCCCACCGCGATAGCCGGGAAAAGCCGCCGCCAGCGCATCACATCCTCGCGCGCCGGTTCACCCGTAATCCAACGCGATTCGCCCGTCCGGCAGGCGATGTGACCGTCGAGCGTCACCGCCGACTTCGCCGCCAGCAACGGGCTGCCCGTCGTGATCCAGTGATTGAAGATCAGGTTAAGATCCGTGCATTCCTGCGCCAGCACCCCGGTCGTCACCTCGATGCCGGCCGCCCGCAGCACCTCGAAGCCGTGCCCCGCGTGCTCCGGGTTCGGGTCCGTCGCGCCAACGACCACCCGCTTGATGCCGGAGGCGATGATCGCATCGGTGCAGGCGCCGGTGCGGCCATGCGTCGAGCAGGGCTCCAGCGTGACATAAAGAATCGCCCCGGGCCGGGGCGGTTTGCCGCGGGCCAGCAGCGCCAGCCGTTCGGCATGCGGGCCGCCATCGGGCGCGGTCGCGCCTTCCGCGACGATGCGGCCATCTTCAACCACCACCGCTCCCACCATCGGGTTGGGGCTGGTCTTGCCCCAAACCCCGCGCGCCAGCTCAAGCGCCCGGCGCATGAAAATCTCGTGTTCAGCCGCGGACATGGGGGTTGTGCCGCTTCTCGTCGCCTACCGTCGTGGCCGGGCCATGTCCGGGGTATATGACTGTTTCATCGGGCAGACTGTAGATTTGCCCGCGGATGGAGTCAGCCAGTTTTTCCATGCTGCCGCCCGGCAGGTCGGTGCGACCCACGCTGCCGGCAAACAGGACGTCGCCCACCAAGGCCAGCCGGGCGGACGGGAAGTAAAAAAGCACGTTGCCCGGACAATGCCCCGGCACGTGTCGGACCTCAACCTCTGCACCCAGGGCGGTAAAGCGCTCACCCTGATCCACCCAGATGTCCACCTTCACCGGCTCCAGCCGGATACCCCGCACGAGGAAGTCGCGCATCACCTCCGGGGTCTCAATCAACACGCGGTCATCCCGGTGGGCGCGAACCTTTGCCCCGCTCTGCCGCACGACTTCCGCCGCACCCTGGGTATGATCCCAGTGTCCATGCGTGAGCCAGACCTCCCGCAGCCGGCAGCCATCGGCCGAGAGCAATTCCGCCACTTCCGGCCAGACCGCGTCGGGTGCATCCACCAGCACCGCCTCGCCCGTGGCCGGCTCGGTCAGGAGATAGGCATTGGTCTGGATCGGGCCCGCCGACAGCACATGAAGATTCATCTGCGCGCAGTCCACCGGCTTTGCCCCGGCCTGCAACGGTGAAAATTCGCCTTCCCATGCCGACGCCCGCCCGGTTACCTCCGGACCTCCATGCAGTCGTTGAAGTTCACCGTTTTGGCCGGCGATTATATCGGCCCCGAAGTCATGGCCGAGGCCTTGCGGGTCCTCCGGCATGTCGCCGCGCAGGAAAGCCTGCGGCTCGACGCCACCGAGGCCGATGTCGGCGGCGCCGCCATCGACCGGCACGGCTCGGCCCTGCCCGAGGCCACTCTCCGGGCCTGCGCCGCCGGCGACGCAATTCTTTTCGGCTCGGTCGGCGGACCCAAATGGGAAAAACTGCCGCCCAAGGAACAACCCGAGCGCGCGGCCCTGCTGCCGCTGCGCAAGCACTTCACCCTTTTTGCCAACATCCGCCCCGGCCTGCTCTACCCCGAATTGACCGATGCCTCGCCGCTCAAGTCCGAGCGCATCCCGCAGGGCATTGATATCGTGTGCATCCGCGAGCTCACCGGCGGCATCTACTTCGGCCAGCCCAAGACCACCATCACGCTGCCCAACGGCGACGTGCAGGCCCTCGACACGATGGTCTATCGCAAAAGCGAGATCGAGCGCATCACCGCGGCGGCCGTGACCGCCGCCCGCAGCCGCAAGAAAAAACTCTGCTCCGTGGACAAAGCCAACGTCCTTGAGACCTCCCTGCTCTGGCGCAAGACCGTGACCGACTACGTCGCCGCGCACGCGCCCGACATCACGCTGAGCCACATGTATGTGGACAATGCCGCGATGCAGCTCGCCCGCGACCCAAACCAGTTCGACGTGTTCGTGACGGAAAACATGTTCGGCGACATCCTCTCCGACGAGATGGCGGTGATCTGCGGCTCGCTCGGCATGCTCGCTTCCGCCTCGCTGGGCGCGCAGCAAAACTCCCGCGGCCTGCCCTTCGGGCTCTACGAGCCGGCCGGCGGCACCGCACCGGACATCGCCGGCAAGGGCTTCGCCAATCCCTGCGCCCAGATCCTCTCCGCGGCGCTCATGCTCCGCTACAGCTTCGGGCTCGACGCCGTCGCTGCACGCCTCGAAGCCGCGGTTCGGCAGGCCGTGACCTCCGGCGTGCGCACCGGCGACATCGCCTTCGGCCGCCCCGCGGTCGGGACGCGCGCGATGGCCGACGCCATCATCGCCGCGCTGTAATTCCTTGAATTATCACTTACCATGACCTCCGCCCAGATCCGCCAGTCGTTCCTCGATTTCTTCGCCACGAAGCAGCACACCATCGTGCCCTCGGCCTCGCTGCTGCCGGACTCGCCCGGACTGCTCTTCACCAACGCCGGTATGAACCAGTTCGTGCCCATCTTCCTCGGCGACCGCGCGCCCGATGTCTCCAAGTGGGCCGGCGCCACGCCCGGCAAGGACACCCGCGCCGCGGACACGCAGAAATGCATCCGCGCCGGCGGCAAGCACAACGACCTCGAGGACGTCGGCTTCGATACCTACCACCACACGATGTTCGAGATGCTGGGCAACTGGTCCTTCGGCGATTACTTCAAGCAGGAGTCCGTCAACTGGGGCTGGGAACTCATCACCAAGGTCTGGGGCATCCCGCCGAAGCGCCTCTTCGCCACCGTCTATTCCCCGAACAAATCCAAGGGCGACCCCTCCGAATTCGATCAGGAAGCCTACGACATCTGGGCCAAGATTTTCACCGCCGCCAGCCTCGACCCGAAGGTCCACATCGTCAACGGCAACAAGAAGGACAATTTCTGGATGATGGGCGACACCGGCCCCTGCGGCCCGTGTTCGGAAATCCATTTTAACCTGCTTCCCTCCGACGACGAAGCCGAGGGCCGCAAACTGGTAAACAGCTCCAGCCCGCGCTGCATCGAGATCTGGAACCACGTCTTCATCCAATTCAACGCCAACGCCGACGGCACCTTCTCCCCGCTCGCCGCCAAACACGTGGACACCGGCATGGGCTTCGAACGCGTCGCCGGCATCTACGCCACGACGAAGGGCTTCAAAGACTTCAACGCCGAGCCTTCCAACTACGAGGCCGACGTCTTCGCTCCCCTCTTTGCGAAGATCGCCGCCCTCTCCGACAAAACCTACACCCGCACCGTCCCGACGAAGCGCGAAGGCCTGACCGAGCAGGAAAATACCGACATCGCCTTCCGCGTCCTCGCCGACCACGCCCGCTGCGTGAGCTGCGCCATCGCCGACGGCATCCTCCCCGGCAACGAAGGCCGCAACTACGTCATCCGCCGCATCCTCCGCCGCGGCATTTTGTATGGGAAGAAAATCGGCCTGAAGATTGGCTTCTTCGAGCAACTCGTCGCGCCCGTTGTCGAATCCCTCGGCCCGGTCTTCCCCGAACTCAAGCAGCAGCAATCGATCATCCAGCGCGTCATCCGCAGCGAGGAAGAGTCCTTCGGCCGCACGCTGGATCGCGGGCTTACTCGCTTTCTTGCAAGCGTGTATGGATGGGACCTGCTTCACAATCGACTGGCTAATCGTAGAACCCTTTTCACTCCAGAAGCTGGCTCGATGATGAATGGCCATAAGCTTTCCGAAGAAGCATTGGTTCATCTCGTGCAAACTCAGCCGACGGAGATCGAACAAATCTTCGCTATCGTGCTTCGCTCCACAAAGCTTGCACGACAAGATGCCGATCGCTTGGCGCAAGACCTCACACGTCACGTTAGAATTCATAAAGAAGAATGGCGGCCTACAGTTTCGGGTGAGCTCGCCTTCGAACTCTACGACACCTACGGCTTCCCGCTCGATATGACGCAACTGCTCGCGACCGAGCGCGGGCTCACTGTCGATACCGCCGAGTTTGAGCGGCTCATGGAGCAACAACGCGAACGCGCCCGCGCCGCGCAGAAGAAGGAAATCATTGTCGCTGCCACCGAAGGCGAAGCCACCGACCTTAAGGCGACGAAATTCCTCGGCTACAACGAGACCCATGCCCACGGCCAGCTCGTTGACGTCATCAAAACCGAGAAAGACACGTTCCTCGTTTTCGACCAGACGCCCTTCTACGCCGAAATGGGCGGCCAGACCGGCGACGCCGGCACCGCGCTCATCGACGGACAGCTCATCCATGTCACCGATTGCGTGAAGGACAAGGCCGGCCGCCACCTTCACCGCCTGGCGGCGGAAACACCAAACGCCAATGGCCAAATGCCAAAGATCGGCTCGGCTGCGACGCTCAGCGTCGATGTCGCGCGCCGTCGCGCGATCAACCGGCACCACTCCGCCGCGCATCTCATCCATTGGGCGCTGCGCAAGGTCCTCGGCACCCATGTCCGGCAGGCCGGCACGTCCAAGACCGCCGACCGCATGCGTTTCGACTTCTCACACTTCGAGGCCGCCACCCCGGCGCAATTGCGCGAGGTCGAGCAGCTCGTGAACAACAAGGTCATCGACAACGCCAAGGTCGAAATTTACGAAACCGAGTTCGACAAGAAACCCGAGGGCACCCTCGCCTTCTTCGGCGACAAATACGGCAAGTTTGTTCGCGTCGTGGACATCGGCGGTTACAGCCGCGAACTCTGCGGCGGCACCCACGTCGCCAGCACCGGCGAGATCGGCCTCATCAAGATCGTCACCGAGATGGCCATCGCTGCCGGCACCCGCCGCATCGAAGCTGTCGCCGGCGCCCCGGCTTTCGCCCTCGTCGAGTCGCACGAATCTGCCCTCGTGGCCGTTGGCGCCAAACTCAATGCCGGTCCGCAAGACGTCAGCCAAAAGCTTGAAGCCCTGCTCGCACACCAAAAGGAGCTTGAGCAGAAGCTGAAGGCCTTCGAGGCCAAGGCCTCCGCCGGTCTCGCCGAAGAACTCGCCGCCAAGCCGGTCGAGAAAGACGGACTCAAGTGGGTCTCCGCCGTCGTCAACGCGGACAATCAGGACGCGCTCCGCTCGCTCGGCAGCCAGGTGCTGCACAAGGTCGGCGCCGGCGCGGTCGTGCAGCTCGGCGCGCTCTTTGACGGCAAGGTCGCGCTTGTCGCCTATTGCTCGCCCGAGGCCATCAAGGCCGGCCAAGCCGCCGGCAAGCTCATCGGCGCCCTCGCCGGCAAGCTCGGTGGCAAAGGCGGCGGCAAGCCCGACTACGCCCAGGGCGGCGGCGGCGACGCCACCAAGCTCGCCGACGCGCTGAAGCTTTGATTGTAGGGCGGGATCGCTGATCCCACCTTTCATTTAGAGGACACACGCCTCCGCGGCGGGGTCAGCGACCCCGCCCCAAATTCCTCACTCGCTGCGCAGCGCCACAAGCGGATCAATCTTCGCGGCCCGGCGGGCCGGCAGCCAGCTCGCGATCAGGGCCACCTCGATCTAGCTACGAGCGAAACCGCGGCATAGACCGCCGGCTCCCCCCACATACCGGTCAGGAGACCGCTGGAGGAGGGCACGGGCGCAGTGGAGGTGGGCATGCTTAGGTTAAGAACCCGCTTGGGGGTATAAAGTTACAGGAAGTCGATGTCAGGTCCATCATCCCACCGCCATACCAAAGGGTGGCCGATGCCGGGCGAGGAGGCTGTTGACCCTCTGCATTCTTGTGCTTCCGTCGGCAGTGATGCCCGCTCCCATCCAAGTCGCCATCCTAGCCTTCAATGCCAGCAACCAGTTGGCCGTGCGCAAGCTGGGCTCCAAGGCCGGTTTGCCCTTCACCGGCACCGATCTCGCCATGGCCACCGCGCGACTGGAGAGCGCTTTCCGTGACCACACTAGCCCGGTCCGCAAATTTGGCTCCGAAGCAGGCGGAAGGAGTTATGAAGTCCATCTTGCACGGGTAACTGGGACTTCCAGCGATGCCGAAGTGGAATTCTGGTCCATAGATCGTCTGGCGGCTCAACCCGCGATGCAGGCGCCATCGCTCGCGGCGATCTTGAACGATTTGGAGCCGCACCTGATGGCCATTCCCTACCTGCACCTCGGCGAAAACGATTTCGTGAACAAGTTTCGCCCCGCGCAGGAACGCAATACCGCCATCTACGCACAGGACGAAGCCGCCCGCGCCCTTTATCAATCCCAACTCTGCGCCGCCATCAAAACGCTGGCCCGCCGCCATGAGCGCACCGCCGCCGAGCCCGTCATGCTCGACTTCGGCGCAGTGCGCTACGTGATTCCGAGCCATTTCGGTTTCTGCCTTGGCGTGAAAAACGCCATCGAGCGCGCCTATGAGACCCTCGCGGAAAATCCCGGCCGACGGGTCTTCATGCTGTCCGAACTGATCCACAATCCGTTCGTGAACGAAGACCTGCTCGGCCGCGGCTTGCGCTACCTCCAGACCGACAAGGGCGAGCCTCACACCGTGGACGGACGCCCCGGCAGCCCGTTGCTTTGGGACAGTCTCACTTCGGACGATATCGTCATCATCCCCGCCTTCGGCGCAACCGACGAAGACAAAGCCCGGTTAGTGCGCAAAGGCATCGCCGTCAGCCAGCATGACGCCACCTGCATGCTCGTGGAGAAAGTCTGGAAAGCAGCCCGAACCTATGGCCGCGAGGGCTATACCGTGATCATCCACGGCAAGGCCGAACATGAGGAGACCAAGGCCACCTTTTCCAACACCCGGCGCCACGCCCCGGCCCTGATCGTCCGCGATCTGGAGGAAACACGGCAGCTCGCCGCCTTGATCGCAAATCAAACACCCGACGCCCCCGCACGTTTCGCCAAGCTCTTTGCCGGAAAGCACACCCCCGGATTTGACGTTACCCGCGATCTCCAGCGGGTGGCGGTGGTCAACCAGACCACCCTGCTGATGGATGAAACCCGCGCGATCATCGATCTGCTCCGGGAAACTTATGTGCGTCGCTTTGGTCCGGCCAGCGCGGAGCGCGTGGGCGGCGGCGGCCGAAACGACACGCTTTGCTACGCCACACAGGTCAATCAGGATGCGCTCACCCGCGCGCTCGCCGGCCCGGTGGATGCGGCCTTTGTCATCGGCGGCAAAAATTCCTCCAACACTTACCAGCTCTATCGCCTCTGCGAAAAGACCCTGGGGGAGCGCGCGTATTTCATCCAGTCGGAAGCCAACATCGTCTCGGCCGCCACGGTGGAGCACTACATCTTTCCGTCCCTGCAGGAGGGGTTCCCTCAAGGTCGCGTGCAATTGCGCCCGCTTTGGCCGGAGCCATCCGGTTCAACGCGCACCGTGCTCATCACGGGCGGAGCCTCCTGCCCGGATGGAATCATCCAGCAGGTCATAGCCCAGATCAATCGCCTAATGGAGCCACAAACCCTGCGCTCGGTCAACGAGGTTTTGGCCGGCTTGGCAGTCGAATAGACTGCAGGCCGACCGCAAAACCCGCACAGCGATTAGAAGCGGTAGTTCAGGCCGGCCCGCAAGCCCTGCATGCTCCGCATGTCGAGTCGCGCGGTGTAATTGACACCGGTAGCCGCCAAGCTCTGCTCATACGTGCCGGTAGATTGGTAAAATGCCCCCATGTAGAGACCGGCGCGCTCCGTGAGCAGATACTCGACCGTCGCATCGACAAAATAGCCCGTGAGAAAATCGTCATCCATCTCGGTGGTCGCAGTCGTAATGGCATCGGATGTGTCAGGCAGAAAACTCTGCTCCACCGTGTAATTCGTGCCCACATAGGCGAATGCCGGGCCGGCACTCAGGCTCAGACGAATATTGTCCTTCACCATATATGACACCGAAGGGCCAAGCCGAACGGTCAGAAAGCTGCCTTTGAGTTTCCAAAAACTGTTCACTTCGACGTCGTTGGTGACCGTGGTAACGCGGGAATTCGGTGCCTGCCCCAGCAATACGGTCGTATTTACAATGTTACCATCCGCATCGGTTGTCACTGAAGGCGCAGTATACGGCACAAAGGGGAGTTCGGCTCCATTGAGGAAATAAAAGTCAGTCAACCGGGTAACCTCCGCCAACAAGCTGTCGTGGGTGGTGACGTTGACACCGTTGATGCTGAGCCCCGCAAAAAGCCTCCACTCCATCCGGCCACCCAGCTTGCCCATATCCCTCGAGACCATGAGCTCCGCGCCGAAACTATTGCCGCCATCGCGCTCCCGGCTGGCACCATCAAAAACATCGGCGCGATAAGTGCTCATGGTCACATAGCCATCTGCGCTCAACTGCCGCTCGTCCACAAAGCGCCAAGTATTGGTCTGCCCATCATTGACGGGATTCTCGTCCGCATCCAGCCGCCGGTCGAGCGCCACAAAACCATCATGGTAATTCCGTATGATTCCCGTGGATGTCAGGTCACCATGGCCTTGGGTTGAGCGGATCGAGTTGACCACTCCGGCACCGCTCTTGAAATCAACCTTGGGACCCGTCAAGCCTCGGAAACCAACGCCTAACGTCATCTTCGGAGTGATGAGGTAGTCATCCAAATCGAAGATCGGAATCTCATCTTCACCCGATTGGGCGGCAGCGACGGAAGCAAAGACAATATACAGGACGGGGCGGGGAAACTTCATGGCGATTGGAAATGGTTAGGCTTGGACGCGAAATTAGGATGTAAATTAGATGAGATTCTCTGCTAGCAAGACGGTAGTCAACCGGCGATTGCAGGAACCCGGCAGGCCCGGTTCATTCATCAAACTCGTCAAATTTGCAGGCTGGAGCCTTGTCGGCCTCAAGCGCTGCAGGTCTAGGATACCCAGTAACACCACGTCGAAGTCAATTCCGCCACGGCCCCCGATCAACACCTTTGGCCGTTACCTATAAACCTTTGGGGCCCGTTAAGGAAGCGCTGATTTAATTCCGCCCCAAAATCTTGATCTCCGGCTCGCAGGTGGTGCGCGGGCTGCTACGCTGGGTGGCATGACGCAACAAACGAGGTTCACCCACGCCGAGTTCACTGCGAAGAA
>Ga0169931_10010849_pt1 | contig 12927 bp, 8 predicted proteins | sample Kivu_15m_20L_FD_129675 | JGI IMG/M metagenome (GOLD analysis project Ga0169931, IMG submission 129675) | Freshwater microbial communities from Lake Kivu, Western Province, Rwanda to study Microbial Dark Matter (Phase II) - Kivu_15m_20L... | ecosystem: Environmental > Aquatic > Freshwater > Lake ...
CGATGAGGCCGAGTTCGGGGCCGAAGCCGATGCGGGCGTCGTCGCGGTGATCGACATCGCCGGCGGCCGTGGCCCGGGCGAAGGCGCCCCCGCGCACGGTGAGCCGCTCATCGACCCGCCACAGCGCGAAGGTCCGTCCCTGCGCCGAGCTGGCCTCGAGCTCCTCGAGGCGCGTCCAGACCGGGGCAATCCCGCTCACAGCCCCGACCACCACGAGGTCGCCGCGGGCAAACCAGGCGGCGGTGGCCTCGACGACGGGGGCGAGCCCGGCGTTGCCCGGCTGCAGGGCCATGGGCCTCGGGCGGCCGTCGGTGCGCTGCGAGATCGTCGTCGTCGGCAGCATCGCCGCGAGCCGTGCTCCCAGCATGAGGCGGGGGGCGAAGGGCCGGTCACGCCAGACAGCGCGAGCGCCCAGCACGACGTCGCCGACACCGACGCCCCAGCCATCCACGCCGTGGGTGGCGTCGGCCCGGATGCGCCCGGCGAAGGGCACGGTCGCGTCCAGCGTCAGGACCTCGTTCACGGCCACCATCGCGGTGACGGGCAGGCCGACGGCGGTGACGACAGCGGAGCCGACGCTGTCGGTTGTCGTCGTCGTCGTCGCGAACAGTCCAGCGCTGGTGCGGAAGCGCCCGGCGAAGGGCACCTCGGTCCCGACCGGCAACGCCGCGGTCGAGCCACAAGCGCAGGCCGCGCAGGCCCGGGCCGGCGCCGCATCGACAGCGACGACAACGAGCCACCCGCACAGGAGCGCGCCCGGGCGGAGCACGGTCTACTCGAGCCCTTCGCAGAGCTCGGCGATCTCGGCGGCGTCGTGGCCCTCCTCCTCGTAGTGGGCCTCGCACTCGGCGAGAGACTCGAACTCGGAGGCGTCGTGCTCGTGCGACTCCTCGCCGCCACAGGCGACGACGACAGATGTGATGAAGGCGAAAGAGGCAATGCGCGGCAGGTGCATGCGCTCGTCCCTAGCGGGATGCCCGGCAGGTCACACTGCGACACGGGGTCGCAGGGCACGCCGCCGCATCTGAAAAGAAAAAAAGACCGGGCGCTCTCACGCCCGGTCTTTCGTCTCAGAGAAGGCGGGAGGCGATCAGCCGCCCGACGACGAGAACACGAACGGATACGTCACGTTGACGACACCACCACCCTTGGGCGACGGGAACTTCAAGCGCTGGATGATGCGCGTGACGCATTGCTCGATGGGCGCCGCCGGCGGACCAGAGAAGGTGTTCTGCGACGCCGACGCCGTCTGCACGTCGCCCGAGCCCGAGATGAGCCAGAACATGACGAGCTTGCCCTCGAGGTTCGGGTCCTTGTTGAGCTCCTTCTCGTAGCAGTACTTGATCTGACTCATGACGCGGCTGATGACGCGCTGAATCTCTTCGCGGGTCAGGCCGCCCTCGTAGATGATATTGCCGGGGACGATCTTCGTCGTGCCCTTGCCGCGACCGCCGAGGTCGATGTTCCCGCTGCCGCCGCTGCCGCGGCCAGTGCCTGAGCCGAGGCCGCCGATGCCGAGGCCGGTGCCGCCACCGCCTGCGCCGGTGCCGCGTGAGCCGATACCGCCAGCGCCGCCGGCGTCACCCATCGACGCGCCGGAGAGGCCGCCGAGGGCGCTGTTCACGCCAGAGCCGAGGCCGCCCGGACCGAACACGTTCGACACAGCGCCTTGGGGGCCGGTGAGGCCGAGGGCCGCGAGGGCGTCTTGCGCCATCTTGCGATCCTCTTCGCGCTTGTCCTTGTCGACCTTGGGCGCGCCGGGCTTCGACGCCGCCTTGTCTTCTTTCGGCTTGTCCTTCTTGCCGAAGACGCCGGCGTCTTCCTTCGCCGACGCGGCCTTCTTGCCCGAGAGGTCTTCCTTCTTTTCCTTCTTCTTCTCTTGGGCCGCGAGGATCAGCTTCGTGAACTCCGCGTTGTTCTTGAAGAGGTCTTCGTCGTCGAGGCTCGGCAACACGGGCGTGATGAGGAGCGCGATGATCAGGCCCATCTGCAGGATGAGCGCGACGGCGAGGATCTTCGTGTAGAACACATCGATCAGCTCGGAGATCGCCATCCAGGCGATGGGCGACTTCTTCGAGTACTGCACGACGAGCTCGACGGGCCCGACGCGGACGGTGACCTTCTGGTTGGTGTCGAGGTTGACGTGACCCGACGCCGGCTTGCCGTCGACGAGGACCTCCATGCCCGAGGCCGGCATGACGACGGCGCCCTGCGCGCCAACCACGACGAGCGGGTAGACGGGCGAGGGGATCGACTGGTGCGAGAGGCGGATGTTGGCCTTGTCGCTGTCGCCGATCGTCACGGCCTGGCCGACGGCGGCGCGGGCGACGGCGATGACGGTGCCGCCCCAGGTCGCCGTGACGTCGACAGAGCGCTTGTCGGCCGGCTTGTACTCGGGCGACAGGCTCGTCGAGAGCGCGGCGCCCTTGCCGGCGGCGTCCTCAATGGTGCGGTGGGCGCGGTGGTCGGCCGTCTTGCCGAGCTTGAAGCCCGACGACGACACCTCACGCTGACGCACGCGCGGCTCCATGTCTGTCGCCGTCTTCGCCGTCTTTGAGGGGGCGCCGTTCTTGTCGTCCTTCATGTTCGTCTCCGGCTTCTTCTCGGTCTTCTTCTCTGCAGGTTTCGCGGTGCTTGGCTCGGCGGCAGCCTTCTCTGGCTTCTTCGCCTCGACCTTGGTGGGCTCCTCGGTCTTCTTCGTCTCCCGCGGCTCGGCTTTCTTTGGCTCGGGCGCAGGCTCTGGCTTCTTCGCCTCGACCTTGGGCTCGGGCTTCTTTGGCGCCTTCTCCTCGACCTTGACCTCCTTGAGAGGCACGGTCGACTCGTCGTCGACGGCCGTCGTGTGGCCGGCGGCGGCGCGGCGGATCGGCACGGTCGGCGCGAGCACGTCGCCGCCGAAGTGGACGGTGAGCTTGCAGGGCCCGACGCCGACGACGTCGCCGTCTTCGAGCGCGGTCTCGCCCTTGACCTCTTTGCCGTTGAGCTCGGTGCCCTCGTCGGAGCCGAGGTCGAGCACGTAGACCTTGCCGTCGCGCGGCTTGAGCATGCAGTGCAGCGACGAGACGTCGTCGCCGTCGAGCTTCACGTGCGAGCTGGCGCCTGAGCCGACCATGATCGGATCAGCGGTGTTGAACTCGAGCACCTTCGTCGAGCCATCTTTGAGCTGAATCGTCAGGCTGATCGAGGGCTTGGTCTCGGCCATATGGGTCCTTGTTCTGAACCCAACGCGCGAGGGCGCGAAGGGATGTGCAGGTCGCCAGCGGACTGGCGGGGTTTTTGGCGGTAGGACAAATCAGTCAAGGCAGGATCGGGAGAGGGAACGTGCGACAACCTTCGAAGTTTCAATGCGTTGCGTCAGACGTAGATCGGGCATCGGGCATCGGGACGACGTCAGATGTTCAGGTCGCGGTCGACAGGGCAGACGCGTGTAGGACAGCGGGGGGCGCCCGAGGGTTCCCGTCGTCGTCTGCGATCGGTCGGCGCGCCCTCTTGCGCGCGGCACTGGGAGGTGTGTTGGCGCTGCCGGCCATCGCCGTGCCGGCGCGCGCCTCCGACGTCAGCTTCGCGCCGCTCGAGGCTGGCACCTGGCGCGACCTGCAGCACGACCGGGATCCGCTGCTGATCACCGCCGTCCTGCCAGCCTCGCCAGCGCGGGTCTTTGCCACGCTCGCGGCGCCCGAGCCCTGGCCACGCTGGCTCTCCCTCGTCGAGAACGTCGCCTATCGCACCGACGCACGCGGCGTCGGCTGCGAGCGCGACGTCACCGTCAGCGGCGGCGGCATCATCCGCGAGCACTTCATCGCCTGGGAGCCCGGCCACCGCCTGACGTTCTTCGTGCGCGAGACGACGTCGTCGTTACTCGCCATGTTCATGGAGGACTACGTGCTGCTGCCCGTGGACGGGGGCCACACTCGCCTGCGCTGGACGGTCGCCGCGCGGCTCACGGCCCCGATGCTGAACCCCGCGTTTCGCGGCGTGTTTCGCGCCGAGGCCAACACGGGCCTCGCCCGCCTGTCGACGCTCCTCCGCACGACGACGGCGTGATCGACGGCGTGCTCGACCACGACGGCGGCGCCGTCGCATGGCGTGGTAGATGCTCGAGCATCGGCTCTACTGCGCGCATCGCACGGGCCTCGTCGTGAAGCCGACTCCGATGGCCTTTGGGCTGGGAGACTGACGTCCTGCGGCAACTCGACTGGTTCGCTCGCAACGAGATGCCGCGAGACCCGCGCCTCGACGATGCGATCGCTCTTGTCGTTCGACGTCAGCTGCCCGACGGGCGCTGGGTCGCGACCCGCCCTCAAGCTGGGGCGGTGCACTTCCCGTTGGAGCAGGCTGGCACGCCAAGCCGCTGGGTGACGCTCAAGTGCCTGCGCATTCTGCAGTGGTGGCGACAAGCGTGACGCATCAAGGACCGCATCGCCGAGACACGTTCACTGAGGTGGCGAGCGGTGGGGTGGCACCTGGGTCACCACGTCGTCGACCGGCCGAACGTTCACAGGCGAGGTGGAGCTCAGCTTCACGAGCGACGGCGATCGCCGACGGCACATGGTCAATGGTGGTGGCGGGCGACGCCGAGCTCGGCGCGGTGTTCTTTGAGCCGGCGTCGTCGCTCCCGCCGTGCGCGTCGCGCTGAAGCACCGCAGATGCATGGGCCAGCGTGAGGCAGATCAGCCGGGCTCGAGAGGCCATGCCTGTGGCTGGAGAGCGAGACGACACCATGACCGGCGACGACGCTGTCACCATCCCGCTGGCGCTGCGCGAGGTGCCGTCGCCCTCACCGGGGAGCCCGCCGCCGAACCCACCATCGAGCCTGGGTTCCTGTTCAGCGCGCGCTCAACGGCAGAAGACGAATGCGCCGACGAAGGCCGCACGGCCGGCATCGTCGAGGCTCGCCCGCTCGGCGCGCAGCGTGACTCCACCGCCGATGATGCCGTCGCAGGCCACGAGCCAGTCGACGACGGCAGAGACGTCAACCATGACGACCGAGCCGCCGCGAGGGTGGCCCTCGTCGACCATGCCGGCGACGCGCGCTTTCCCCCCGACGTCGTCGATGCGCGGCTGTTCGAGCCATGCCTCGGTGCTTTCGTCGCCGCCCTCGAGGCACACCTTCACGCCGAACAACACCTCCGCATCGCGCGAGGCCCGCAACGCGACCACGAACTTCGCCCAGGCGTCGGTCGAGCTGACCGGCGTCGGCGTGGTCGCGCACGACGAGAGCGCGAGCGCGACGGCGAGAGCGACGACGGTGCGACGCCCGCTCACGCCCGACGACGGCGGGCGCGGATGGCACGGTAGGCCTGCCAGGCGATGAACACGCCGGCGAAGGCCACGACGGCGGCCACCGAGACGAACGCGATGCTCAAGACGATGACGGCGGCGACGACGACGTCTTCGACGATCGACAGCACCGGCGCGAGCGCTCCGGCGCTCTTGGCCGCGGCCGCCAAGCGGACGCCGCTGCGCGCGACGTGCACACTCAGCGCGACGCCGCCGCCGACGATGATCGCGACGAGCGCGACGATCCACAGCGGCAAGTCGACGACCGTGGCAGCGAGGGCGACCATGCCGGCGGCGGCGCGGGCCGGCGCCTTCAGCACGTCGAGGGCCGAGCTGAGCCACGGCACCTTGTCGCTCAAGAGCTCAAGCACGACGCCGGTACCCAAGGCGAGCAGCGCCGGCGCGCCCTCGAGCCAGGTGAAGGCCTCACCGAGATCGACGAGACCAGCGCGGGCGGCGATGCCGAGGGCGAACAGCGGCAAGAACGTCCGCACGCCGCACGTCGCGGCGAGGGCAGTGCCGAGCACGAGAGAGGTGAAGGCGACCCAGATATCCATACGACCTCCGCGAACGATGCCGACGACGCCGCAGATCGCGGACCGCGCAAGCGTAGCGGTCGCGCCTCGGCCGTGCACGTGGTGCCTCACACTCTCTTCCGCGCCGAAACGCATTGCGTCTCGCCAAGGCGACCGCGGGGCTCTATGCGACTCATATGTCGCGCGTGGTCCTCGTCGCTGTCCTTTTCGTCATCGCTGCGTCATGCACGCCGTCGCCATCGATTGACCTCGGCGAGGGCGAAGGCGAAGGGGAGGGCGAGGGCGAAGAGACGTTGGCGGCGACGTCGTACTGCGAGGAGCTCGCGCCGATCTTCTGCCCCTTCTATTTGCGCTGCGGCCGCATGGACGTCGCGACGCTCGACGAGTGCCTGGAGGCGTTCGCGCCGAGCTGCGAGGCCCGCTTCGAGCCCCGCTTCTTGCCCCTCGCGTCGCGCGGGCTCTTGTCGTTGTCGCGCGCCGGCCTCGACGCCTGCGCCGCCCACCTCACCGACGTCGCCTGCGACGAGCAGTTCTTCGAGCTCGAGGGCCCGTGCGCCGGCATCTGGCAGGGCGCTGTCGAGGCCGGCGGCGCGTGCGGCCTCGACACCGAGACCTTCGTCTGCGCGCCCGGCACGGCGTGTACGCTCGACCTCAGCTTCTGCGGCGCCTGCGAGGCGGTGCTCGACGAGGGCGACGTCTGCCGCGTCGGCGATGAGGGGACAGACGGCACGTGCGGCCCGGGCGGCGAGTGCGGCGACGGCGACGTCTGCGTCACGCGCCCCGTCGTGGGCGACGCGTGCAGCGACGACGGACCGCCCTGCGCCTTGCCAGCGCGGTGCTCGAGCAGCGTCTGTCGCCACCCGGCCTACGTCGGCGTCGGCGACGCCTGCGACAGCCAGCGTCGCTGCCCCTATCTGACCCAGTGCGTCGACGGCCGCTGCACAGCGACTGTGCCCGCGGGCGGCTCGTGCACGGCCAGCAGCGCGTGCGACGCCGGCTTCTTCTGTGACGGCGGCCAATGCGTGCCGCTCGTCGTCGACGGCACCTGCCTCGACGATGAGGCCTGCGCGAGCGGCTCCTGCGACGGCGGGCGCTGTGCGCCGTTTGCAGCGCGGTGCGTGGAGTAGCCGTCCGCAGGACGCCCCGCGGCCGCCGCGCTGGTCGGCCGGCCTGGTAGGGTTGCGCCATGTTGCGCTTCTCCCTGGCCTTCGCCGCCCTGTGCACCGCCGGTTGCTTCGCCGACCTTCCTGCGGCGTCGGCGCCGAACATTGGCTGCGCGTCGCCGGATGAGTGTCCGTCGCCGATGACGTGCCAGCTCGACGCCGGCCGCTGTGCGGCGCCGGGCGTCGTCTATGACACGGTCGCGCCGGTCGTGGCGGCGGCGACTTCGACGGTTCGGGTGATCGGCCTGGCACAGACGGCGACGTTGACGATCGCCGTGTCTGAGCCTGTCACCGCGGCGAGCGTCACCGTTGACGGCGACGTCGCGCCGCTCGACTGCACGCCAGGCGCGAGCGTTGTGTGCTCCATCGACGCCGTCGATCGCGCGGCCGGGGCGATCGTCATCGTCGTCGTCGTCAGCGACGCGGCCGGCAACGAGAGCGCGGCGACGCGCCTGTCGCCTGGGCTGACCATCGACCCTGCCGCGCCCGAGCTCGTCGCCGACGACGTCGTGGTTCAACCGAGCGCGAACAACGTGCTCTTCCCTGCGCCAGCCGCGGCGGCCCGCGCCGACAGCACCGTCGTCGTCACGGTGCGCTTCGACGAGGCGCCGACGTCGGTGAGCGAGCCCAAAGCCACGTCGAGCGCCGGGGTCGAGACCGCGCTCGACGCCGCCATCACCACCGACGGCACGTCGGCCACGTTCACGCTCGATGCCGCCGACCTCGCCGCGCTCGCCGAGGGGACGTCGACGCTGACCATCCTCGTTGAGGACGCCGTCGACAACGTCGCGCGGCGTTCGCTCGCGAGCGTCATCGTCATCGACCGCACCGCGCCGGCGGCGCCGACGTTTACACGCCTGGTGCGCGCCCCCTTCGGCGACGAAAACGTCGCTGGGCCCCGCACGCGCGGCGACGGCACCGCCGCCGATGCCGTGCTCGTCCTTGGGCTGCCGGCCGAGGTGGTGGCCAACAACGACGCGGTGCCCGCGAGCGTGTCGCGCAGCGTGGTCGAAGACGACGGCGCGTTCGAGTTCGAGATCGCCGTCGACGTCGCCAGCCTCCGCACCGTCGCCATCGACGAAGCTGGCAATGTCTCTGCGCCCGCCGAGGCGGCGCGCACGGAGCTCGTCGCGGCGACGAGGCTCGCGTCGTCGCCGCACGAGGTGCGCGCTCGCCTCATCGCCGCTGATGCCCTGCGCCAACGGGGCGATGCCCGCGTCGATCAACTGTTGCGGGAGGGGCCGGTGACGACGACGGCCGTGCCGGTGTGGCGACCGCTGACGACGGTGCGCAACGAACCATTGCCAGCGCGCGCGATCGTCGCCCGCGACCCGATCGGCGGCGGCGTCCTCGCCGTGAGCGATGGCTTCACGTTTCGCGTGCTCGACCACCAGGTCGAGCGCCTCGAGGTGCCGCGGCTGCCCGTGCGCGGCGGCGGCCAGCTCGCCCTCGACGAGCGGCGCGGCGTCATCGTCCACTTCGGCGGCCGAAACGCCGACGGCGCTGTGCGCAACGACCTATTCGAGTGGGATGGCGCGTCGTGGCGGCACGTGCTCGTGCACGATGCAGCGTCGTCGACGAGGCCGAGCCCGCGCGATGCGCACAACATGGCCTACGCGCGCGCCCTCGGCGGCGTCGTCGTCGCCGGCGGCTGCGGCGGTGATGATCCAGGCGTTCTCCTGCCAGGCTGCGAGCGTCCGCTGCCGTTCGCGGTGTGGTCGTGGGACGGCGCGACGTTCGCGAGGCGCTGCGAGGGGCCGGCCTGTGGCGACGCGCCCAACCCGTTGCGCCCGGCGCTCGTCAGTGACGCGAGCGGCACCCTGCTCGCCGCTGGTGGCCAGTCCAACGGTGGAGACGCGTTCTTTCTGATCGGCGCGCCGCGCGTGTTTCGCTTCGACGGTGCGCGTTTCACCGCCATCTGCGCGGGCGCGTGCGGTGCGGTGATCCCCCCCGACGTCGAGGCGGTCTTTCTCGCTAGCGAAGGCCTGCCGGCGTTCTTTGGCGGCGACACGCTGACGTTGCTTGACGGCGAGCAGACGACGACGGTGACGCTCTCGTCGACGTTGACGTTCGACAACGACCTCTTCAGCGCGCGCGGCGTCGCTGCCGTCGATGGGGCTCTTGTCGTCGCCGTGGACCAGAGCCTGCAGGGCGTGAGCGCGGCCGGCGCTGTCGGCGCCCTCGCCCCGCGTACTCTCACGAGGCGATGTGCTGGCGCGCTGCTCGCCACCGGCGGCGACGGCGACGACGATGTGCGCCTCGTCGGCGGATGCGGCGCCTGCGAGAACAACGACATGAACGAGCAGTGCGAGAACCCGCTCGCTGCATCAGAGGCGCCGCTGTCGTTGAGGCTCGCGCGCGGCGACACCGCCGTGGTCGGCAGCGCCACGGCGGTCGCTTTGAACAACGACGTCCTCGTCGTCCATGCTGACTTGCGGCTCACAGAGCCGATCGGCAGCGTGCGCCGGCGCAGCGCCCTCGCGACCGAAGTGACGACGTTGCCGCTCTTGCGGCGCGGCTACATCGCGTGGCTCGCGACCCGCGACGGGAGCACTGTCATCGCCCAGCGCGGCAGCCTCGACGACCAATTCGAACCAGCGTTCTTCGGGCTGCGCTTGCCGGTGCGGACGATCAACGCGGCCGGGGTCGTCGCCGACGCGTGCACGACCGATTGCGGCCTGAACTTCACCGACGGTCGCGGTGCGATGGCGGCGCGGACGAGGGGTGGTGGGGCGATCGCCTTTGGTGGTGATGCCGGCGGTGCGTCACAGAACCAGACCCAAGAGCTCGGCGTCGACGGTGCGCGCGGTCCGGCGCTGACGCTCGCAACCAAGCCCAACGCGCGTCGCCACGGGCAGCTTATCTACGACGCCGAGCGAGATTGGACGTGGCTCTTTGGCGGCACAGCGCTCGATTCAGATTTCCTTTCTCCGCCCAAGACGTGCAGACAGGCCGGCGACGGCGGCGATTGCGGCGATCTGTGGCGCTTCGATGGCGCCCAGTGGGAGGAGGTGCGGACGGCCGAGACGTCGGGCGTCGGGCGGCCGCCGGGCCGCAGCCTCTTTCAGGCGGGCAGCGCGGGCGGCGGGCTCATCGTCAGCGGCGGCGTCAACGGCGCCGGCTTCTTCGGCCTGACCGCGCGCGATGACGGCTGGCGCCTCCACGCGTCGTCGACCCAGCAGGTCACGCACCAGCTCCTCGCCCGCTACGCGAGCTACGGCCCCGACGCGAGCGCCGCACGGCGCATCGATGTGCAGTGGTGCGGCGAGGCGAAAGACGCCACCGGCGCCGCCGTCGGCGTCGCCGTGCGCGTCTGGCTCGGCGGCGCATGGCGCGACGTGCCGGCTACGGCCTCTGGCGCCTGCGTGGCCGGCGCGCTCGAGAGCGAGGATGTCACCGCACTGCTTTTTTCGGCTGGCGCGCTCGACAAGGAGGCCGTCGTCGAGGTGCTGCCGAACGTTGCGCGCACGGGCACGGCGCAGCCGTCGCTGACGACGACGTCGTTGACTTTGATGACGACGTTTTCGCGCTGAGCGCGACGTCTTCGCGCTGAGCGCGACGTCTTCGCGCTGCGCGCGACGTCTTCGCGCTGCGCGCGACGTCTTCGCGCTGCGCGCGACGTCTTCGCGCTGCGCGCGACGTCTTCGCGCTGCGCGCGACGTTCTCGCGCTGAGCGCGACGTCTTCGCGCTGAGCCCGACAGAGTGGAGCGCGGTCGACGGCCGACCGCGTTCTGCACCGTGCTACGGCAAGAAGCCGGCGGGGTTCTTCAGCTTCGTCGGCAGATACTCGTCGATGACGAAGTTGAGGCCGTGCAGGCTGAGGGCCTGTTGCTCGGCGCGCTTCTGCATCTTCATGAGCAGGTCGATGGCGGCCTTCCACTGCTTCTGCGACTGAAAGAACGGGTCGTTCTTCAGCGCGTCGAAGGCGCGCTTGACGTCGACGTCGGCGAGAGGGTGGGTGGCTCGGCCGAGGTCGAAGTCGATGATGTCTTGTGGTGTCAAGCCGAGGTAGCGCACGTTCGGCACGCAGAAGAACTGGTTGATGTGCGCGGCGTTGCCGGAGCCGACCTTGAGCGTGCGGTAGATATTGGCGAACCCGTAGGGGTCACAATCGGTGAAGGCGTAGACGGGCAGCTTGTTCTGCTCGGAGAGCAGGCGCACGAAGCGCCGACAGCTGCGCGTGGGCACGCCGCCCATCGAGACGAGGATGCAGCCCGCCTTCTGCCAGTACTTATGGCTCTGCAGGCGCTGAAACATACCTTGGGTCTCAATGCACAAGACGAAGCGCGCCTTGGTCTTGAACTTCAGGTGCTCGACCCACGACGGCACGGCGTACGCGCCGGAGCCGAACTTCGTGCAGTCGATCTCGATCGGCTCGCCGGTCTCGATGTCGCGGTCGACGACGACGAGCTCGCCGGCGACGGCGCCGCCGTGCTGGTCGGGCACGTAGCGCAGCTGCTCGCGGCTGACGCCGAGGTCCGAGAACAGGGCCTCGATGTCGTCCATGACCGTGTCGCTCTCGGGCTGCTCGTCGAAGCGGGCGTCGCCCCAGTTCTTTGACTGGTAGTACGCGTCTCGCTTCGTGGCGAAGTCGTCGGTCTGGATGAGCTGCTTGGAGAGCCCCATCATCTTGAGCGTCTGCGCGAAGGTCTTCACCGTCGTCACCGACAGCGTGCGCACCTTCTTTTCTTTGCCGATCTCGAAGTAGCCCTTGCCCTCGTCGTAGGTGACGTTGCTGAGCGCTCGGACGGGCATACGCAGCTCAGGGCGGGCGTGGGTGATGATGGCCTTATGGATCTGCGCGGCCGTGTGGTCGATCGCCTCGATGGTGACCTTGTCCTTCGGGTCCTTCGCGCGGCGAGGGTTCTTTGGCTTGTCAGCCGGCTCTTGCTTGGGCGTCGCCTTCTTCTTCGTGGCCATGGCCGCTTCCGTAGCATCTTTGGGCTGAACGTGCCTCGCGGGGCCCGGGGCGTGCGGCTGCCGTGACGGATCTGCGGGCCTCGCCCCAAACGGGGGTATGCGCGTGGCCCTCCTCGTCTCTCTCGCCGCCTGCGTGGCAGGCAGCTCGTCCTGCAACCGGCGCGTCTTTGTCGAGGTGCCACCGGTGTGCGGGCCAACCGACGTCGTCGACGTCTCGTTGTCTGACCAGCCGATCGACGTGCTGATCGTGATCGACAACTCGGGGTCGATGGCCGAGGAGCAGGCCCGGGTGGCGCGCGCGTTCATCAACCCCGACGTGACGGCGTGCCCGATCCCGCAAGACGCCCTCGCCGACTTCCGACGCTGCCGCGATGAGGACGAACGACCCGCCGTCTGCGCCTTTCATAAACCCTCGCCCGAGCAGCTCGAGGGCGAGCTCTCCGCCTGCGGCTTCTTACAGGTGCTCGCCGCGTTCGACGCCGACTTCCGCGTCGGCGTGCTCACCACCGACGTCGGCCGCTGCGACAACCGCATTCCTGACGCCCTCGCCGGCTCCGCCCGCAGCGACGGCGACAGCGACATCGCCACACGCTTCTCGCGCACGCTCTTGCGCATCGGCACCTCCGGCTCGCCGAGCGAACGTGGCCTCGACGCCGTCGACATGTTCTTCGACCCCGCCGTCGACCGCGAGCCCGCCTGCAACAGCGACGCCGCCAACTTCATGCGCGACGACGCCCGCCTTGCCGTCATCTTTGTTACCGACGAAGACGACTGCTCACGCACGAGCGGCGACGACGGGCCGTTTTCGTGTCTGAGGACTGACCAGAGCTGTGCGGCGCGCTTCGAAGAGTTTGCCGACGACGTCTGCGGCGAAAACACCGACGGCCACCTGCGCGGCGCCGGCGACGACTGCTACGCGCGCACAGACACCCTGACGCCGGTGGCCGCCTATGCCGCTCGCCTGCGCGCGCTCAAGAGAAGCCCCGACGACGTGAGCGTCGCCGTCATCGCCGGCGCGGCGACCGAC
>Ga0169931_10010850_pt1 | contig 12927 bp, 6 predicted proteins | sample Kivu_15m_20L_FD_129675 | JGI IMG/M metagenome (GOLD analysis project Ga0169931, IMG submission 129675) | Freshwater microbial communities from Lake Kivu, Western Province, Rwanda to study Microbial Dark Matter (Phase II) - Kivu_15m_20L... | ecosystem: Environmental > Aquatic > Freshwater > Lake ...
ACTGATCGAAGCGCATGTTCTGATTGACGGCCAGCAGTACGTTGTGCTGTTCGCAGAGGCGGACGAGTTCGGAGGCTTCGCGGCAGCTGGTACCGAGTGGTTTTTGGGCGAGGATACCGCGGATCTGGTGTCTGGTACTGAGTGCGCGACGAATGACATCGGCCTGGCAGTCGGGGGGAACGGCGATGTCGAGGATCTGGACTTCGGGGTGCTGAACAACTTCTTCAACGGTCTGGCAGACGGAGGGTATTTGCCAGCGGTCAGCGACGGCTGCGGCGGTGCTGCGGGTTCGCGAAGTGATGGCGACGGGTCGCAGCTGATGTTGGGCGTAGGCGGCGAGGTGGCAGTCGGCCATGATGAAGCCTGCGCCGATGCAGCCGATGCCGATGGACCGCTGCTGTGGCAGGATCGGCTGGACGGATTGCAGGACGTGTTGTTCGAGTGCTGGCTGCTGCGAGTGTGTCATAGCTGGTATTTGAACAGTCATGGCGACCGATGAAAAGCGGCGTTCGGGAAAAGTCCGGGACTGAATGGCTGTTGCCTGATGGATTTCCCTGGAGTTTTCCGGGCAGCTTTGCGACACTGCTGGTCTGTTGCGACCGGGAATTCCCGTCTGTCGCCCTGCCCTGCTCTGTCCCACCTCAATTCTCACCGGTTCCGCTCATGCCACTGCTGTTTTCGTCGCGTGCTGCCAGTTTTTTGGCGGCTGTTTGTGTGTTGTTTTCCGGGGCAGCTGTCCAGGCTTATCAGGAGACGGCAGATCCCAGTCGTTTTGAGCTGACGGAGCTGGTGCGGGGGCTGGTTCAGCCGATGGAACTGTCGGTGGCTCCGGACGGCACGGTCTGGCTGATTGAAATTTCCGGGAAGCTGCGGCGGCTTTCGCCGGGCAGCAGTGAGCTGCAGCTGGCGGGTGAGCTGAAGGTGACGACCGAGCAGGAGAACGGTCTGATTGGCATGGCACTGGATCCGCGATTTGCCGAGACGGGCTGGATTTATTTGCAGTATTCGCCGCCGGACTATCCGGGTCAGCATATCAGTCGATTCACGATTGTGGATGGTCGTCTGGACTTATCTTCTGAAAAGCTGCTGCTGAAGTTTGAAGAGCAGCGCAAGGAGTGTTGTCATCATGCGGGTTCGCTGCATTTTGGTCTGCGGGGCGAGCTGTTCATAGCCACAGGCGATAATACTCACCCGCACGGTGATTCTCAGGGGTATGCCCCGATTGACGAGCGTCCGGAAAAGGCTCCCTGGGATGCTCAGAAGTCTTCCGCCAACACCAACAGTTACAGCGGCAAGATTTTACGGATTCGTCCGACGGCCGAGGGCGGATATGAGATTCCGGAGGGGAATTTGTTTCCGGCTGACGGCTCGGCAGGTCGTCCTGAGATTTACGCGATGGGCTGTCGAAATCCCTGGCGGATGACAGTGGACCAGCGCACGGGGTATGTGTACTGGGGCGAGGTGGGTCCGGACGCGGGTGGCGACAGTGCTCGTGGTCCGCGGGGTTATGACGAGGTGAATCAGGCGCGTCAGGCGGGGAATTTTGGCTGGCCTTACTTCATTGCGAACAACCAGGCTTATGCGGATTTTGACTATGTGACTGGTGTGTCTGGTCCGAAGTATGACTCTGCCGGTCCGACGAATTCATCGCCGAACAACACTGGGGTGAAGGTACTGCCACCGGCTGTATCGGCATTCATTTATTATCCCTACGGAGATTCGGCCGAGTTTCCGGCTTTGGGCAGTGGCGGGCGATCGGCCTGTGCGGGACCTGTGTACTACTACGACGCAGAGCTGCCTTCGGCGGTGAAGTTTCCGGCGGAGCTGAATCATACTCTGCTGATCTACGAGTGGACTCGGAACTGGATCAAGCTGGTGCAGCTGGACGATCAGGATCGGATCGTGAAGATCGAGCCATTCATGCCGCAGCAGAAGTTTGTGCGTCCGATTGACATGCAGTTTGGTCCTGAGGGTTCGCTGTATCTGCTGGAGTACGGCGAGACGTGGGGTGTCAACGCTGATGCTCGTCTGGTCCGCATTGACTATGTGCGGGGCAATCGTCCGCCGGTGGTGGCAGCCGGGGCCGAGAACAACATAGGTCAGGTGCCGCTGAAGGTGCGATTGTCCGGCAAGGGCACCTATGACAGGGATGGTGAGGAGACACTGACGTATGAGTGGCGTTTGATCAGTGCTGCTGATGCGCAGGCTGTTCCGAGGGTGCTGGGCAGTGGTCTGGAGATTGAGGCTGAGATTACGGAGCCGGGAGTTTATACGGCTGAGCTGATGGTGTGTGATTCGGGCGGAGCCAGTCGTTCGGCGACGGTACCTGTGCTGGCTGGCAACGCGGTGCCTCAGCTGCGTTTTGTGGCACCTCAGTCTGGCGACTTTTTCGATCCGGCTCAGCCGATTGCTTATCAGCTGCTGGTGCAGGATGTGGAGGACGGAACGAATGACGAGCAGCAGATTGAATCGGGCGGTGGTGAGCCGCTGGACCCTGATGGTCCGGGCCGTGCTTCCGTGAATGCTGTTTTTCTGACTGGACCAGTGCCTGGATCCGGTGCAGCAGCGGCGGACGATCTGGCGGCGCCGGTGGGTCTGAAGCGGATGAAGAACAGTGACTGTTTTAACTGTCATGCGGTTGATCAGAAGCGTGTGGGGCCGATGCTGCTGGATATTGCCAACAAATACCGAGGTGTTGAGGGTGCTTTGGAGGCTTCGGTGCAGCGTGTGCAGAAGGGTTCAACGGGGGTGTGGGGCAAGATTCCGATGATTCCGCATTCGCACAATACAGTGGATGAGCTGCGTGACATGGTGTCGTGGATTTACAGTCTTGAGCCGGCGGGTCTGGTGCGAGTATTTCAGGGACTGGCGGGTGAGATATCGGTGTCTTCTGAGGAGGCATCGAAGTCGGGATATTATCGTCTGGAGGCTGTGTATGCGGATCGGGGAGCCGGTCAGGTACCGTCTCTGACGGCTGCGACCACGGTGTATTTGCGGCAGCGTCTGGTGGAGGCCGAGCTGGCTGACGAGGTGCGTGGTCCGCAGATCCTGAATTCCGGGAATGCCAGTGGCGGTCGTTTTGTGGGGGCCATTAATCACGGGCATGTGCTGCGTTTTGGTGGTGTGCAGCTGGACCAGGTGGGTTCGGTGAAGCTGAGGATTGCATCAGCGGGAGCGGGCGGAGCGATTGAGATTCGGCTGGACAATCCGGAGGGCGAGCTGGTGTCCGAGGTTGCTGTGGAAGTGAACGGGCAGTGGGAGCAGTTTTACGAGCGTACGGTATCTGTGGGTGAGCGCAGCGGGCGTCGCGATGTATTCATCCGTTTTACTCATCCGCAGCGAGCGAGCGGTCTGATGAATCTGGATTCGGTGGAGTTTTTACCACGAGCGGTTCAGGCGGTTTCCGGCAGTCTGTAGCGAGTGACGATGGAGCGTCCTGCGCGGAGCCCGTCAACGGCAGCCGTCACGATGCCTCCTGCGTACCCTGCACCTTCACCGATGGGGTACAGTCCGTGGATACCTGGGATCTGCATGGTGGCGGGATCGCGATCGATGCGGACGGGTGAGCTGCCGCGCATTTCGGGGCCGACGAGAACGGCTTCGGGCAGGTACTGACCGCGCCACTGCTGATCCATCAGTGGCAGTCCGGCGCGCATGGCTTTCAGGATGGGAGGAGGCAGGACGGCTGCGAGGTTTGAGGGGCGTATGCCGCGTTCATAGGAGGACGGAATTTTTTCAGAGGGTGCGGGAGTTCTGTCAGCGAGGAAATCGCTGGCGCGCTGAACGGGAGCCGAGTAATTTCGACCGGTCATTTCGAAGGCGATTGCTTCATATCTGCTTTGCAGATGGACGCCGGCCAGCGGGTGGTCGCTGCCGAATTCGTGAGTTTCGAGAGTGACGACGAGGCCACTGTTGGCGTATGGGGTGTCGTGCCGTGAATTGCTCATACCATTCGAACAGAAGCGCAGCGGTTCTGAGACGCTGGGAATGACGATGCCACCTGCGCACATGCAGAAGGTGAACAGGTCTTTTTGTCCGCGGGCGACAAGCGAGTAATCTGCGGCACCCAGCAGCTGCAGGTAACTGTCGCGTCCGTATTTTCGCTGATTGACCAGTTCCTGCGGGTGTTCGATGCGCAGTCCCAGCTGAAAGGCTTTCTGCCGCAGTGGCAATCCGGCGTGCAGCAGCATTTCGTAGGTGTCGCGAGCACTGTGGCCAATGGCCAGTACGCAGACTGAGGCAGGGATGTAGCCGGAGGATGTTTGCAGTCCGCGGAGCTGTCCGTCCTGAACATCGAGACCTTCGAGTCGACAGCCGAACTGGTACTGACCACCGAGAGCTTCGATACGGCGTCGGTAATTGCGACAGATCATGGGCAGTTTGTTGCTGCCGAGGTGTGGGCGATGTTCGTAGATCAGTGAGGGGCGTCCGCCACATTCAACGAAACTGCGGAGCACCCAGTCGACGTCTGGACCGGTGATGCGGCAGGTCAGTTTTCCGTCGCTGAAACAACCGGCTCCGCCTTCGCCGAACAGGTAATTGTTTTCTTCGTCGTGAGTTCCGCCCCCATCAAATTCGCGAATCGCAGGGACTCGTTCCTTCACCGCCTGTCCACGTTCGATGATCAGGGGTTTGTAGCCGCGGAGTGCCAGAAAGTAGCCGGCCAGCAGGCCAGCCGGACCGGATCCGACAATGACGGGGCGTCGAGGCAGCGGTTCGTGACCGGAGGGCGGTTCCTGAAAGTCGGTGGGCTGCCACGCTTCCACTGTAACACCGTGGCGACTTTTCAGGGCGAGAGCGGAGTGATCATCGCCAAGTGCCAGCGTATAGACGAACTCGAGTCGCTGACGGTTGCGAGCATCCAGACTTTTACGGAGGATGCGGACAGACGGGACGTCGTCACGGCGGACTTCCAAAACGCGAGCCAATTCATCTGCCAGCTGAGTTTCCGGCAGTTCAACGGGAGTTCTGAGATTGGTAACGCGAAGCGGCATGAGTCAGTGGGCGTGGAGTGTCAGCCACGGAAAGGGGGGAATTGAGAATGGGCGGTGGTGAAAGGAATCAGAGTACTGGTGTGATGGCGGTGTGGCAATGTCAGGTGTCGGGGAAGCCGGCGATTCGCTGAAGCAGCAGGGGCGGCGTGACCGAATCCGGGTGCCGGGCAGAGGCGTGTTTGGGCTGGTGGTGGTGGGTTGGGGGGGGGGTGAGTGATGCGAGTGTTGCGAAGCAGTCTGGCAGCCGGTCTGGTGCTGGTGTGGATTTACGGGATTTCTGTGGTGCCGGTGTGTGGGGGGCTGCGTGGTGAGCTGCGTCCGAACGTGCTGGTGATTTTGTGTGATGATCTGGGTTACGGCGACCTGGGCTGCAACGGTCATCCGATTGTGCGGACTGAGCACCTGGATCGGCTGGCGGCCGGGGGTTTAAGGCTGAGCAATTTTTATTCAGCGGCGCCTGTGTGTTCACCTTCGCGAGTGGGTTTGCTGACCGGGCGTTCGCCGAATCGGGCGGGAGTCTATGACTGGATTCCGCCGGCGGGTGCCGACCAGTCTCCTCGCGAGGATGCTCGCGAACAGGTGCATTTGCGGTCATCTGAAGCAACGTTGCCTGGACTGCTGCGAGCTGCGGGTTATGCCACCTGTCTGGCGGGCAAGTGGCACTGCAACAGTCGTTTCAACAGTCCCGATCAGCCGCAGCCGGATGCGGCCGGTTTTCAGCACTGGTTTGCGACGCAGAACAATGCCGGTCCGTCGCATCGGAATCCGACAAATTACGTACGCAACGGAAAGCCACTGGGCGAGCTGTCAGGATTTAGTTGTCAGCTGGTGGCTGATGAAATCAGCAACTGGCTGCGTGAGCGTCAGCAGTCTGGTCGGACTGAGCCATTTTTTGCAATGGCTGCGTTTCATGAGCCGCACGAGCCTGTGCAGTCTCCGCCGGAGCTGGTGGAGCTGTATCGACCTCTGTCACATTCCGACGAGGAGGCTCAGTATTTTGCCAATGTGCACAACATGGACCTTGCGGTGGGTCGGCTGGTGGCAGTTTTGGATGAGTTGGGGCTGCGGGAGAACACGCTGATTGTGTTTACTTCGGATAACGGCCCTGAGACGCTGAATCGCTACAAGGGGGCTCAGAGGTCCTGGGGTCGGACGGGAATTCTGCGGGGCATGAAACTGCATACTCATGACGGCGGTCTGCATGTTGCGGGCATCATGAGCTGGCCGGCCGTTATTCGGCCTGGCCGTTCGGAGGCTGCCGCTGTGTCAGCGCTGGATTTGCTGCCCACTGTTCTGGAATTGTCTGGCGTGCAGTTGCCAGCGGGGCGTGTGCTGGACGGTATCAGTCTGGCTGGTCTGTTGCGGGACGGGTTGGTTCCTGAGCGTCCGCGTCCGCTGTTGTGGGTATATTACAACGCGGTGAATGAGTGTCGTGTGGCGATGCGGCAGGGACGGTGGAAAGTGCTGGCTCGTCTGAATTCCGGCACAGTGCCTCGACTGGGGAACCTGACCCCGGCGACTGCGGCGGTGGTTCGTGTGGCGGAGCTTACTGATGTGCTGATTTACGATCTTGAGGCAGATCCCGGTGAGACCTGCAATCTGGCAGGCAGGGGTCTGTCTGAGGAGGCTGGTCTGCTGGGTTTGCTGAAGTCTGAGTACCAGGATCTTGTGCAGGATTCACCGGCGTGGGAGCCGGTGCCTGTAGTGAAGCAGCAAGAATGAGGTTCGCTGCCGGCAGCGACGGGTCTTAGAACAGTTCGAGGAAGTTGGTGAGGCTGCCGGACAGTTTGACGATGAATCGTGCAGCGTCAGCACCGTTGATGGCGCGATGGTCATAGGACAGGGACAGCGGCAGCATCTGACGTTCGACCAGTTGTCCGTTATCGAGTTGCAGGTGATTGAGGGTTCGTGACATGCCGAGGATGGCGACTTCGGGGTAGTTTACGATTGGGGTGAAGGCTGTGCCGCCGATGCCACCCAGATTGGTGATGGTAAAGGTGCCGCCCTGCATGTCTTCGGCTTTGAGTTTTCGATCGCGGGCTCGACCAGCGATTTCAGCCAGTTCGGCAGCGACCTGCAGGATATTTTTCTGATCACAGTTGCGGATGACGGGAACGACGAGTCCGTTGGGAGTATCGACGGCAACGCCGATGTGGTAGTACTGTTTGATGACCAGTTCGCCGGAGGCCATATCAACGCTGGAGTTAAAATTTGGGAAGGCTTTGAGGGCCTGTACGACGGCTTTGATAATGATGGCCGTCATCGTGATTTTGGGTGCGTTGGGGTTAGCTTTGACGTATTTGCGTCGTGCGGTTTCCAGTTCTGTGATATCGGCCAGATCGTGCTGTGTGACGTGTGGGATAGTGACCCATGCGGCGTGCAGGTTGGAGGCTGCTGTGCGGAAGATCTTGTTCATCGGCTGTTTTTCAACCGGGCCGAAGCGACTGAAGTCGGGCAGTGGTGCCGCCTGAACGATGCCGAAGCCTGGAGCAGCGGCAGCGGCGGCGGGAATTTGTGGCTGAGTCATCCGTTCGCGAACGAAGGCTTCGACATCGTCGATGGTGATGCGACCACCGGCAGCGGAACCTTTGACCTGACGCAGGCTGACTCCCAGTTTGCGGGCAAGTCGTCGTGTGGCTGGACCAGCGGGTGCCGGCGGACCGGCATCACTGTTGGTGGCTGCAGCGGGTGTTGGAGCAGGTGATGCAGGAGCAGGTGATGCTGGTGGAGCAGCGGCCGAGGCCGAGGCAGCAGCTGCAGCTGGCGGGGCTGTTGCGGGTGCCGGTGCTGCCGGTGCAGTGGCGGTACCGGCAGTTTCGATGGTAAGCAGCAGTGCGCCGATATTCAGAGTGGTGCCGGCGGTGAAGTGTACGGCGGTGACTTTACCGGCGACGGGTGAGGGAATTTCGGCGACTGCTTTGTCAGTTTCGACTTCGCAGACGACGGAGCCTTTGGCGATGGTATCGCCGGGTTTGACAGCGACGCTGGCGACATCGACTTTGGCAACACCTTCGGAAACTTCCGGCAGGCGGAATTCGAAGGGTGCACCGGCGGCTGCAGCGGTGGCGGCGGGAGCGGTCGGTGCAGCGGTGGTGGGCGCGGGTGCGGGCGCGGGTGCAGGAGCGGCGGGTTTAGCCGGTGCCGTGGCTGGTGTGCCGGCGGCAGCAGTTTCGATTTCGAGGATGGTTGTGCCGGGGCTGACGGACATACCGGTGCTGATCAGCAGCCGTGTGATTTTGCCGGCGTGCGGGCAGGGAATTTCGGCGACTGCTTTGTCAGTTTCGACTTCGCAGATGATGGCGCCGGCTTCGATCACGTCACCTTCCCGGACGCGAATGTCAGCGACATCGACGGAGGTGACACCTTCAGAGACTTCCGGAAGTTTGAATTCGATGGCCATGTGAGGAATGACTTCGGAGAGAAGGGAGAGAGATCGGAGTGTCGGCCGGGGCAGTTCAGTCGCCGGTGATCAGCCGGCGACCGGGACCTGCAGCGGAATCCTACGCATTCAGCGGGTTAATTTTTTCCGGATCGATACCCAGCTGCTGCAGGACCTGCGGCAGTCGGGCGGCATCGAAGGCCTGAACGTTCGCCAGGCCTCGCAGGGCGGCCCAGGCGGTGCATTCTGCATCGATCTGGAAGTGTCGTCGGAGTTCCGGTCGAGTTTCGCTGCGTCCGAATCCATCGGTACCCAGCACGATATAGTTGGCCGGCATCCATTCACGGATCTGGTCTGCCACGAGGCGAACGTTGTCGCTGGTGGAGATGAACGGGCCCTGAATTCCGGCCAGCGTGCGTTCGAGGAAGCTGGTGCGGCGGGGCTGATCCGGGTGCAGGTCGTTCCAGTGCTGGCAGTCCATGGCATCGCGTCGCAGTTCGCTGTAGCTGGTGATGCTCCAGACGTCGCAGCCAATGTCGAATTTCTCTTTCAGCAGCTGCTGAGCGCGAATGGCTTCGCGGAGAATGGTGCCGCTGCCAAACAACTGCGGTCGCACGGTCTGGCCGCTGCCGCTGTCGGTTGAGCTGAAGCGGTACATGCCTTTCAGAATGCCTTCGATGACATCCGGACGATCGGGCATGGGCGGGTGAGCGTAGTCTTCGTTGTAGACGGACAGGTAATAGAAGATCTCTTCACCTTCCGCGTACATGCGACGCAGCCCGTCCTGCACGATGACCGCCAGTTCGTAGCCGTAAGCCGGGTCGTACGACCTGAGTGACGGGACTGTGGTGGCGATCAGGTGGCTGTGTCCGTCTTCGTGCTGCAGACCTTCACCGTTGAGAGTGGTGCGTCCCGAGGTGCCTCCGCAGAGGAATCCCTTGACGCGGGTGTCTGCGGCGCACCAGATCAGGTCGCCGACTCGCTGAAACCCGAACATGGAGTAGAACACGTAGAAGGGCACCATGTTCAGGCCGAGGTTGGCGTAGGTTGAGCCAGCGGCGATGAACGAGCCCATGGCGCCGGCTTCGTTAATGCCTTCTTCAAGGAGCTGTCCGTTGCGGGCTTCCTTGTAGAACATCGTGCTGCTGGCGTCGACGGGCTCGTAGAGCTGTCCCTTGCTGGAATAAATTCCGCAGAGAGCGAACAGGCCTTCCATCCCGAATGTGCGTGCTTCGTCGGGGATGATTGGTACGATGCGAGGTCCGATGGCTTTGTGGCGAATCAGACCGCGGACGATGGTTCCCAGTGCAAAGGTGGTGGAACCTTCAGCACCGTCACTGCCTGAGAGCAGCGGTTTGGCATCAAACAGCTTGTCGTCCAGGGAGGGAATATCGAGTCTTTCGGTGCAGGTCTGACGCTGCGGGACATAACCGCCCATGGCAGCGCGACGTTCCTGCAGGTACTTCATTTCCGGGCTGTCAGGAGCCGGCTTGTAGAACGGCAGTGTTTCGATTTCGGCATCACTGATTGGCAGGTGGAACCTGTTGCGGAACTGTTTGAGTCCGTCGAGGTTGACCTGTTTCTGGTTGTGAGCCACGTTTTTGCCTTCGCCGGCTTCACCAAGTCCGTAACCCTTGACTGTTTTGGCAAGGATCACGGTGGGCGCACCTTTGTGGGTGACTGCCGCGTGATAGGCTGCGTAGACCTTTTCAGGGTCATGTCCGCCACGGCGGATCACTTCGAGGAAGTGGTCTGACAGGTTTTCAACCATTTTCAGCACTTCGGGATCGGCACCGAAGAAATGTCCGCGAATATAGGCGCCGTCGGAAACGGTGTACTTCTGGTACTGACCGTCAACCACCTCACCCATGCGTTTCACCAGTCTTCCGTTGACATCGGCATCCAGCAGCGGATCCCAGTCTGTACCCCAGATGACTTTGATCACGTTCCAGCCGGCACCGCGGAATGCGGCTTCCAGTTCCTGAATAATTTTACCGTTGCCGCGAACCGGGCCGTCCAGTCGCTGCAGGTTGCAGTTGATGATCCAGGTGAGGTTATCGAGGTTTTCGCGGGAAGCGAGTGTGAGGGCGCCGAGTGATTCGGGTTCGTCACATTCACCGTCGCCAAGGAAGGCCCAGACGCGAGATTTGGACGTGTCCAGCAGGCCACGATGTTCCAGATAGCGGAGGAAGCGAGCGTGGTAGATGGAGCAGATCGGACCGAGTCCCATGGAAACGGTTGGGAACTGCCAGAAGTCCGGCATCAGCCACGGATGCGGATAGCTGCTGAGTCCACCGCCGGCCGGCAGCTCGCGGCGGAAATTTTCCAGATGGGATTCGGAGAGACGACCTTCCAGGAAGGCACGGGAATACATGCCTGGCGAAGCATGGCCCTGGAAATAGACCATGTCCCCGGTGTGTTCACCCGTACGACCGTGGAAGAAGTGGTTTTGGGCAACTTCGTAGAGGGTGGCTGAGGAAGCGAAGGTGGAGATGTGCCCGCCGATACCCTTGTAATGGGTATTGCCGCGGACGACCATCATCATGGCGTTCCAGCGAACGATGCTTTTAATGCGTCGTTCCATTTCCCGATTGCCTGGGAAACGCACCTGTTTGGAATGGTGGATCGTGTTGATATAGGGGGTATTGGCGGTGAAGGGCAGCATGACGCCGCGTGAGTAGGCGCGTTCCTGCAGTGACACCAGCAGCGATCGCAGTCGCTCGGGCCCGTAACGGTGCAGAATGTCCTCCAGTGACTCGTACCACTCTTCAAGTTCTTCAGAGGCAATCCCGGAGACACCCATCGCCGACTGATTCTGCATTCGAATCCCCAAAAACTATTTTTCACCCGGTCAGGTACCCGGCCCCGTACGAAATCTGACCCGGCGCCTGGGGCAAGCTGCCCAGGAGCGGAGGAGTTTCCGTAGAATCGGCCGATTGTATGGTTCGGGCGGGTCCCATTCAATCCGTTCTGTGCAGACAGACACCGGGTTCCACAGACTGGACGTGATTTTTCCGATTGCGGGCGTCAAGAGGCCGGAATTCTCAGCAGATTCCGCCAGACGATCGGGAAAACGTGCACCCTGCCGGGTGCCGGCTAGTTTGAATTCTCGGAGATCCGGCGAATCCGGCCGCCGATTCTTCGCAGTTTTTCATCAAACTGCTGGTAGCCGCGGTCAAGGTGGTGGATGCGGTGCAGCACGGTGGTGCCTGTAGCGGCCAGACCGGCCAGCACGAGTGCTGCGCTGGCGCGGAGGTCGGTGGCGATCAGAGGGGCCCCTGAAAGCCGGGGAACTCCGCGAATTTCCGCCTTGTTTCCACTGATTCGGATATCGGCACCCAGTCGCACCAGCTCGGCGGCGTGGCGGAATCGTTCGGGGAACGCGCTGTCGGTAATACTGGATTCTCCTGAGGTACAGCAGAACAGTGCCATGAGCTGTGCCTGGAGGTCTGTGGGTATTCCGGGCCAGGGCTGTGCGACGACGTGTGCGGGCTGGAGTGTGTTGGAGCGCTGGATGACGAGTTCATTTGCGGCGGGATTTTCGGTGATTTGAGCGCCGCTGAGAGTGAGCAGTTCGAGGAAGGCGGCGAGTTCCTGAGCGGGCGCATTTTTAAGAGTCAGTTTTCCATTTGTGATGAGTGCTGCGATGGCGAAGGTGCCGGCTTCGATGCGATCGGGCGCGATGTGGTGCGTGGTGGAATGCAGGCCGGAGACGCCGTGGATTTCGATGGTGCTGGTACCGGCTCCGGAGATCTGGGCACCGGCGGCGTTGAGGAGGCTGGCGAGATTCCGGACTTCGGGTTCGCGTGCGGCGTTGAGGATGACGGAGTGTCCTTGAGCGAGTGCTGCTGCGATCATGATGTTGCAGGTGCCGGTCACGGTGGGGCCGGCTGGTCCTGCGAGGTCGATGGTGGTTCCTTTGAGTTGATTGCAGGAGGCGGTGACGCAGCCGTTGGTGATGCTGATATCGGCTCCGAGTGCAGCGAGACCTTTGAGGTGCAGGTCGATGGGTCGGTGTCCGATGTTGCAGCCGCCGGGGAGCGCGACGGTTGCTTTGCGGAAGCGTGCGAGCAGAGGTCCGAGGACGCAGACGCTGGCGCGCATGCGGCTGACGAGTTCCCATGGAGCGGCGGGCTGGAGGGAATCGGGTGCGTGGATCGTCAGCTGCTGTGGAGCGGGTCTGGTGACGCTGGCGCCCATGGAGAGCAGCAGCTGCAGCATGATGTGGACATCATCGAGGCTGGGGACGTTATGGAGATGCAGCTGGCCGCTGACTGCGAGTGCGGCGGCGATGGCCGGGAGTGCGGCGTTTTTGCTGCCGCTGACGGAGACCGTGCCGTGCAGCGGGTGGTCTCCTTCGATTTCCAGCCGGCCCGACATGGCGAATCCTTGCGTTGAGCTGAGCGAAGCGGGGGTTAAGCCGAGCGAAGGGGGGGGGGGGGCTGGTCAGCTGGGGAGGGGGGGTTTTGCCGAGACGACCCGGCTGGGTCCGGCGGGGTGGGGGTGAATCCGGGTGTTTTGGAATCCGGCATGGGGCAGCAGCTGGCGGGGGGG
>Ga0169931_10010851_pt1 | contig 12926 bp, 12 predicted proteins | sample Kivu_15m_20L_FD_129675 | JGI IMG/M metagenome (GOLD analysis project Ga0169931, IMG submission 129675) | Freshwater microbial communities from Lake Kivu, Western Province, Rwanda to study Microbial Dark Matter (Phase II) - Kivu_15m_20L... | ecosystem: Environmental > Aquatic > Freshwater > Lake...
AATCGAAGTCACGGCCGCCTGCACTGCTGCCGGACTTTTCGTGTCCGCGATTGGGAACATTTTTCAGAATCTAGGCAGGCAGCGCCCCTAATGCACGCCTTTTTTGCGGCCCGCCGGCCGGCGGCGATTTCCCGTCAGTGGTTGAACGCGAACTCCTTCGTGTTCAGCAACGCCCAAAACAGGTCGGCGAAGAAGGCGTCGCGCGGGTTGGCGGCGCTTTGCTGGCGGATGATGGCTTCGCGCTCGGCGGACGTGGGTTTGCGGCCGAGGGTGAGCAGGTAGAGCTGCTCGGTGAGCGCCGCGTCTTCGGGGAATTGCTTGAGCAGCTTCGCGAGCCGACCGTCGGGCGATTTGATTTTCTTCACAACGTCTTCGCCGTTGTTCAGGTGCAGGAGCTGCGGAAGCGTCACGTCGCCGCTGCGCTCGCAGGCGCAGGCGGTCACGCGGTCGCTGCGGCCGAAGAGCGTGAGGAAGTAGCTGCTCACCGTCGAGTCGGGGAGCTGCACGGCGCGCAGGCCGGCGGGGTAGCCGGCGAAGCTCTCCGGCACGGCGGTCACGTCGCTCACGGCGTCGAGCAGCACCTCGGCGGGCAGGCGGCGCGCGGGGAAGTGCGAGTAAAAGCGGCGGTCGTCGGCGTTCGCGCGCGTGGTGTCGGCGGCAAGCTGGTAGGCGCGGGAAGTCACGATGAGCCGCATGAGCCGGCGCAGGTCGTGGCCGGCGGCGAACTCGCGCTTGAGCAGCGCCCACAACTCGGGGTTCGACGGCGGGTTGCTGTCGCGCAGGTCGTCCACCGGCTCGACAAGGCCCACGCCCATGAAGTGCCGCCAGACGCGGTTGACCATCGCGGCGGCGAAGAACGGATTCTCCGGCGCGGTGAGCCAGTCGGTGAAGGTCTCGCGCGGATCCGCGCCCTCGGGCAGCGCGAGTTCGCGGCGGTCGAGCGGGCGCGCGGCCATCATCTGCCGCGTGCGCGGCTGCTGCACGGCGGGCGGCTTCGCGCGGGTGGCTTCGAGTTGCTTCGTGAGGTCGGCGGCGCGCTTCTCGGCGGAAGTCACTTCCTTGGTGCGTTTTTCGGCTTCCTTCGGCTCAAGTCCGGCAGCGGCGGCGGCCTCTTTGGCCTTCGCAACTTTTTCCTCCGCCTGCTTCAGCTCCTTCGCCAACTGCCTCTCGCGCTCGGTGGCGATCAGCAACTGCGTCACGCCGTCCACCGGCTCCTTGCGGTCCAGCGAGACGCGCGCGAAGAACGCGGCGAAGTGGTAGAAGTCATCCTGCGTGTAGCGTTCGAGCGGGTGGTTGTGGCACCGCGCGCAGCCGATGCGCGTGCCGAGGAACGCCTGCGCCACCGCGTCCGGCAGGTCGGACTGCTCGGACTGCCGCTTCTCGCCGACGTTGTAGATGAAGTAGCCCACGGCCGGCGTCTCCGCGGCCGAACCGCGCGCGGTGAGCACGTCGCGGGCGAGGGCGTCCCACGGGCGGTTCGCGGCGACCTGCGCGCGCAGCCACGCGTGGAAGGCGCGCACGCCCTTCGCGCCGCGCACGTCGTGGTCGCGCTCCCTGCGGTTCTGGAGCAGGTCGGCGAGCTGCAATGTCCAGTAGTCAACAAAGCGCGGCGAGCCGATGAGTTCGTCCACGAGGCGTGTGCGTTTGTCCGGTGAAGTGTCTTGGGCAAACGCCGCCGCGACCTCCGCGCCCGGCAGCGTGCCGGTCAAATCCAGGTGGACGCGCCGGCAGAACGTGGCGTCGTCGCACGCGGGCGCAGGCGAGAGCCGGAGCGCCTGGAGCTTCTTGAAGACCGCGTCGTCCACCGCGTTGTTGCGCGCGGCGTAGTCGGCGGCCCTCACCTTGTTGTCGTAAGGCATCGTGAACGGCACGACCTCGACCAGCCCCTGGAAGTGCACGCGCACCGAAGTCTCGCCCGCGCGCAGTGCCGTGGCGACGCCCTCGGGCGTGACCTTCACCGTGGACTCGTCGTTCGAGAAGAACTGCGCGAGCCAGGTCACGTCGCGCTCACGGCCGTCCGTGTAGGTGGCGCGGGCGGTGAGCGTGGCCTTGTCGCCCGGCTTGAGCGCGGGCTTCGCGACGGCCACGCGCAGCGACGCGACGCGCGCCTCGTTGGTCGCGGGGCCGGGCGCGCCCGCGAGAATCCAGTCGCGCAGCAGCGCGTGCTCGCGCGAGCCGATGGCGAACCGCGCCCCGCCCTCATGCGGCTCGGCGTTGAGCGCCTTCGTGAGGATCAGGCTGGCGTCGGGCCGCGCGAAATTGATGCGGCGGCCCCGGCCTTCGCGGGTGAGATGGTCGAAGTCCTCCTCCGGCGCGAAGCCGCGCAGCGAGAGCTTGAAGCCGTTCTGCCCGGCGAGCTTGCCGTGGCACGCGCCCTGGTTGCAGCCCGCGCGCGTGAGCAGCGGGATGATGTCCTCGCGGAACGACGGCGCGGCCGGCGCGGGAAGCGCGAGCGCGAGCGCGAGCAGAGCGAGGAGGAAGACGGGCTGGGCGGGCCGGAACATCGGAGGGTTCAGACTGGCGGGTGGCGGGCGTGATTCACGGGTGGCCCGCCGCCCGCGCCGCGCCCCCGCACGAAGGCGTTGCGGCCGGCGCGGGCGCGCGGCAGACTCGCGGCATGAAACTGCTCCGCCTGCTGGCCGCGCCGCTGTGCGCCCTCGCCTTCGCCACGTCCGCCCCCGCCGCCGCCATGAAGGCGCTCATCGTGGACGGCCAGAACAACCACGATTGGAAGGGCACCACGCCGCTGCTCAAGAAGTATCTCGAAGCCACCGGCCTCTTCACCGTGGACGTGGCGACCACGCCGGAGAAGGGCGAACCCGCCGCGTTCAAGCCGGACTTCAAGCCATACAAGCTCGTCGTCTCGAATTACAACGGCGCGGACTGGCCGGCGGAGACGCAGGCCGCCTTCGAGGCGTTTGTGCGCGCGGGCGGCGGCTTCGTCAGCGTCCACGCGGCGAACAACTCCTTCCCCGGCTGGGCGGCCTACAACCAGATGATCGGCCTCGGCGGCTGGGGCGGGCGCAGCGAGAAGTCCGGCCCGTATGTCTATTGGGAGGCGAAGGCCGCGAAGGTTGTGAAAGATGTCTCACCCGGACGCGGCGGCAGCCACGGCCCGCAGCACGCGTTCCTGGTCGAGACGCGCGAGCCGCAGCATCCGATCGTGGCCGGCCTGCCCGCGAAATGGCTGCACGCGAAGGACGAGCTTTACGACCGCCTGCGCGGCCCGGCGGAAAACCTGACCGTGCTGGCCACCGCGTTTTCCGACAGCACCAAGAGCGGCACCGGCCGGCACGAGCCGATGCTGATGACCACGACCTTCGGCACCGGCCGCGTGTTCCACACCGCGCTCGGCCACGCGGGGCGCAACGCCAAGCCCGAGGCGATGCTGTGCGTCGGCTTCATCGCCACCTTCCAGCGCGGCGCGGAATGGGCCGTCACCGGCAAGGTCACGCAAAAGGTGCCCGCCGACTTCCCGACCGCCGACCAGGTCAGCCTCCGCGAGTGAACGCCGTCGCCGTCACCGAACTCGAACCGCCCGACAGCCACCGCGTCCGCGCGGCGGAAGGCTGGGTGGAACTCGGCCTGCCGGACGAGGCCGAGGTGGAACTGGCCGGGCTTTCGCCGGATGCCCGGGATCATCCGCAGGCGCTCCACGCGCTGTGGACCATTCACGCCCACCGCAAGGAATGGCGGCTCGCGCACACCGTGGCGGAGTCCCTCGTGCAAGCCGCGCCCGACGACGTGGCGGGCTGGGTCCACCGCGCCTTCGCCGCGCGGCGCATGGCGGGTGGCGGCCTGCAGACCGCGTGGGACGCGCTGCGCCCGGCGGCGGAGCAGTTCCCCGACGAGACCATCGTGCCCTACAACCTCGCGTGCTACGCCTGCCAGATGGGCAACCCCGACGCCGCGCGGCACTGGCTGGGCCGCGCCAGGGTCATCGCCGGCAAGCACGGCGGCCGCGAATCCCTCAAGCAGATGGCCCTCGCCGATCCCGACCTCGCGCCGCTGCGCGGGGAACTCGCGGCGTGGTGAGCGCCTTGACAGCTTTGGGCGGCGTTGCAACGGTGCCCAAGTGATGCCCGCAAAAGCCATCAACCGTTTCCCCGCGTCCGCCCGGGCGGCGTTCACGCTCATCGAACTGCTCGTGGTCATCGCGATCATCGCCATCCTCGCGGGAATGCTCCTGCCGGCGTTGAGCAAGGCCAAGTCCAAGGCGCACGGCATCAAGTGCGTCAACAACGCCCGCCAGCTCGGCCTCGGCGCGCGGTTCTACTCGGACGAGCGCGATGGCATCCTCATCCCCTACGCGGTGGACAAACCCGCGCCCGCCGGCTCCTTCGTGCCCGATCCGGCGGTCACGCGCTGGCCGGATGTCCTGGTGCCGTTCACGGGCAACAACTCGAACATCTTCCACTGCCCCTCGAACCTGCGGAACTCCCGGCTCAACATCGGCATCAACCTCAACCTCAGCGGCGGGTGGACGAACGTCTTCAAGCCCGAAGCCTCCGTGCTGCAACCCTCGGCCACGATCTACTTCGTGGACACCGGCATCGTCCTCAACCCCAACGAGACGGATCCGGACCTCTTCCTGGAGGCGCCCGGCAACCTCAGCATCCACTTCCGCTACGACCCGGTGAACGACTCGATCTTCTACTCGCACCCGACGCGCATCGTGAACCGCCACCTCAAGCGCGCGAACATGGTGATGGTGGACGGCCACGTGGAAACCATGCCCGCCGGCAAGGTGGGCTACTTCCTGCCCGTCGGAAATCCCGGCAACCTCTGGGATCTGCTTTAGCGCAGCCCGCGCAGTAACCGTTTGCCCGCGCCGCGCGCTTGCGGCACACTCACGGCAGTTTCAGCCGCCGCCATGAGCCACACCACCAGCTACCTCCAGTCGCTCCCCACGCTGCTCGACGCCGACATCAGCACGCTCGTCAACTACATCGTCCACGACGCCGTGCAGGCCGGCGCGAGCGACATCCACCTCGAGCCGTGGCAGGAGTCCATGGCCGTGCGCGTCCGCGTCAGCGGCCAGCTCGTCGAGATGGTCCACTTGCCCAGCGAGCTGAAGGACAAGATCGGCGGCCGGTTCAAGGTCATGGCCAACCTCGCCTCGCACCTCAGCGGCGTGCCGCAGGACGGCAAGGTCAACATGGGTCCCGAGTTCGGCAACGTGCAGCTCCGCGTCTCCATCTTCCCCACCGTGCTGGGTGAGAAAGTTGTCTGCCGCATCTTCGACCCCACCACGCGGTCCTTCGACATAGACAAGCTCGGGCTGGAGCCGCAGACCAAGGAGAAGTTCATCCAGCTCGTCAACAAGCCCAACGGCCTCATCCTCCTCACCGGCCCCACCGGCTCGGGCAAGACCACCGCCATCTATTGCGCGCTCCACTACCTGCTCTCCAAGCACGGCACCGCCGTCAGCATCGCGTCCGTGGAAGACCCGGTGGAAGTGCCCATCCCCACCGTGAGCCAGGCGCAGTTGAACCCCGCGCAGGACTTCACCTTCGCCGGCGCGCTGCGCTCGCTCATGCGGCAGGACCCGCAGATCATCATGGTCGGCGAGATCCGCGATCCCGAGACCGCCGGCATCGCCGTGCAGGCCGGCCTCACCGGGCATCTCGTCATCAGCACCGTCCACAGCGGCACCACGGCGGGCGTCTTCGCGCGGCTCATCAACATGGGCATCGAGCCGTTCCTGCTCGCCTCGTCCATCCTCGGCGTGATGGGCGTGCGCCTCGTGCGGAAGAACTGCCCGTTCTGCGCCATCCCCTACGAGCCGGAGCCGGCGCTCCTGCGCCCGCTCACGCAGGAGGAGATTGACAACGCCTCCTTCCGCCAAGGCTCGGGCTGCGCCGAGTGCAAGGACACCGGCTACAGCGGCCGTTTCTCGATCACCGAGCTGCTCCAGGTGGGCGAGCCGGTGCGCGACGCCGTGATGGAGAAAAGGCCCACCCGCATGATCCAGCAGATCGCCGTCGAGCAGGGGATGCGGACGCTCTGGCAAAGCGGCCTCGCCCGCGCGCTGGCCGGCGAGACGACGCTGGAGGAAGTCACCCGCAAGGTGGCGGTGGATCAGATTTGAGCGGAGCGCAGGTGTCCAGCCTGCGCTGGCTTGAAGATCATCGCTTCCGCGCCGGCCGCGCCGGCACCTCGATGCGCGCGATGAGCGGGACATCCAGCAAATCCACCGCCCCGGAATCCGTCCGGGCGATGATGAGCATCTGGCCGTTCGGCGTGAGAAACGCAAAGTCAGGATGCGGCACCGGATAGGCCTTCTCGCTCACGGTGAACACGGTGAACGGCTTGAACGGGGCGGCTTGCAGCAGAGCACGAAGGTCTTCGGTTTGCATGGGCTTTTGCTAACACACTTGCCACCGCCGGGCAAGTTGGGCCATTGAAGCGCCGTGCTCCTGCACGTCATCCTCGCCGCGCTCGCGCTCCTGAGCCTCGCCATCACGCTCTGGCAATGGCTTGCCGCGCGCCGCTTCCCGCTGCACCACCGCGCGGTGGACATTTCCTTCGCCCCCGGCGTCACGCTGCTCAAGCCGCTCAAGGGCATGGACCCCGAGACGCGCGGCTGCCTCGAAAGCTGGTTTCGGCAGGACTATCGCGGCCCGGTGCAACTCCTCTTTGGCGTCGCGGACGAGAAAGACCCCGTCTGCGAACTCGTCCGCAAACTCACCGCCGAGCACCCGCAGGCGAACGCACAACTCGTCCTCTGCCCCGAGCAGTTCGGCCCCAACGCCAAGGTCTCCACGCTCACGCATCTCGAACGCCTCGCGCAGCACGACCACTTCATCGTCAGCGACGCCGACACGCGCGTGCCGCCTGACTTCCTCGCGCAGGTCGTCCAGCCGCTGCGCGACCCGCAGGCCGGCCTCGTGAACTGCTTCTACGCGCTCGCGAACCCGACCACGCCCGCGATGCAGTGGGAGGCCGTGGCCGTGAACGCGGACTTCTGGAGCCAGGTGCTCCAGTCCCGCACGCTCAAGCCGCTCGACTTCGCGCTCGGCGCGGTGATGGCGACGCGCCGGCAGCAGCTCAATGAAATCGGCGGCTTCCGCGCGCTGGTGGACTATCTCGCCGACGACTACCAGCTCGGCAATCAAATCGCCAAGCGCGGCTACCGCATCGAGCTGTGCCCCGTGGTGGTGGAGTGCTGGGAACGCCCGCAAGGCTGGCGCGACGTCTGGGCGCATCAGCTCCGCTGGGCGCGCACCATCCGCGTCTGCCAGCCCGTGCCGTATTTCTTCAGCATCCTGAGCAATGCGACTTGGTGGATTCATGTCCTTGCCTTTAGCACCTTGTATCTACTGTTTCAGCGGCTTCCCCACATTCCGCGAGGTATCCCGCCTACTGACCCACAGGTTTTACCGTTTCTTTTAATGCTCTGGGGTTCACTCATTGTGTTCATACTCGGCATCCTAATCCGCTCAGTGACGAGCGTTCGCCTCCAAAGCCAAATCCTGAGTGGTCTCCCAACGCAACCAGCTCGGTTGTCCGACAGACATGCATATATTAAAGATTGGCTCCAAGTCCCCATCTGGGCGCTGGCCTTCCTCGGCAACACCGTGGTCTGGCGCGGCCAGCGGCTGCGCGTCCTCCCCGGCGGCAAGCTCGTCCCCCTCGCAGCCGGAAGGATCACAAAATCATGAGGCACAGAATCATCACCACTCCATGAACCGGGGATGGGGCAGGAAGATTTTGGGCAGGAAAATGGAGACAGAAATCTTCCTGCCCATAATTTTCCTGCCCTCTGCTTCTGGTTCATGGTCCCAATGCGCGGCTTCCGGGCCGTGGCGGCTCCCCATGATTCTGTGCTCAATGATTCTGTTTCCCGCTTTTGTGGATGCTGCCAAAGGTTGCGCGCCCTTTCCGCAGCAAGCTCGTCCCCCTCGACCCGTGACGGAACCACTCTTGTCCCCGATTCGGCACATGGGACAGCGGACAAACGTGTCCGCCCTCCGCCGCGATTGAACAAACTTTTGACTCAGCCCTCCAACCTCGTAGTCTAACCACCAGCGTGAAGCCGCTCGTCGCCATCCTCTTCAGCCTCGCCTTGGTGCTGTCGCATCTGGCTGGCTTCGCGTCGCCCGCGCGGCAGCTCTGCGAGGCGGCGACCGCGTGCGGCTGCGGGGATTCCGGCTGCTGCATGGCGGCGGCGGATCCCACGCCCGCCCCGGTGGTGCCCGCGCCCGCGCCCGAATCCCCGCGCGGACAACTGCTGGCCGCGCCGCCCCTCGCCGCTCGGTTGGTGACGCCCCGTCCGGTCGCGCAAGCGTCCGTCGCCCCTTTCCCCGCCCTGCCCGCCCCCGCTGACGTGCCGCTGTTCGTGCGGCATTGCAGCTACCTCCTCTGATTCGCGACGCCCAGTCGCAGTGTGTCCGCGCATCGCGTCGGTGCGCGTAATGGTTCTTCCCTTGGGCCGTCAGCCAGTCGTGAGTTTATGAAAACCAGCTTTCACCTTGTCCTGTTCCTTGCCTGCGCGGTCGCGGGCGGTTTCCCCGCCGGGGCCGCCGCGCCGACGGGCACCAACGCGCTCGCGGTCGCGCCGTCGCTGCTGGCGGGGCTGTTCGCGGAGGCGCGCACCAACAACGCCAGCTTGCGCGTGGCGGAGGCGCGCGTAGTCGCCAGCCAGCTTGCCATCGAAACGGTGCGGACATGGGAGGATCCGCGCGTGAACCTCGGCGGGCTGGTCGGCCCGGCACGCCGCATGCCCAGCCAGGACGGCGACCTCGTCTATGGCGTCGAGCAGATGCTGCCGTTGTGGGACCGCCCGCGCCTGAACCGCGCGATCCTCGTGGCCGGATCGCAAACCGAAGCCACCGAGGCCGCGCTGCGCGAGACGCAGGTGCGGCGCGACGTGACGCGGTCGCTGCTGCGGCTGGCGTTGATCCATCGCAACGCGGCTTTCCTGACGAACGACCTCGCGTGGCTGGACGCGCTGATCGGCTTGCAGGAAGAGCGGTTCCGCGCCGGCTTCGGCTCGCACACGGACCTGCTCCAACTGCAAAACGAGAAGAGCCGTCGCGCCGACGCCGTGCGCACCGAGCAGAGTCGGCGTCGCACCGAGGAATCCGCGTTGAACCGCCTGCTGGGCCGCCCGCTGGACGCGCCGTGGCCGGCGGTGGAGTTGCCGCTGCTCGCGCCGCCGGTCGCGTCCTCGCCCGCGCTGGCCGACTACGCCGCGACGAACGAGCCGCGCCTCAAGGTGCTGCGCCAGGCCCGCGCGCAGGCCGAGGCCGTCGCCCGCCTCACCGAGACGACGCGCCGGCCGGACGTGAGCTTCGGCATCACGGGCCGCCAATACACCGGCGACGGCGGCCTGCGCGAAACCATGTTCAGCGTGAGCTTCAACCTCCCGTGGTGGAACGCCCCCAAGTATCGCGCCGACCTCCGGCGCGACGAGGCGAAGCTCCACGCCATCGAGGCCGAACTGGCGGACTACGAACTCAGCGTGCGCGAGGAAATCCTGCGGCTCACGCTCGCCACCGACACCGCGCATCGCGAGGCGGTGCTCTACCGGGACGAAATCCTCCAGCGCACCCAGCAGGCGATGGCCTCGCACCAGGCGATGTGGGAGGGCAACCGCGGCCCGTTGCGCGACGTGCTCGACGGCCGGCGGGCCTTCCTCGAGGGCCAGCTCGCGCGGGACCGCGCCATCGTCGAGCAGCACCTCGCGTTTGCGGACCTCGCCGCCTTGTGCGACCTGCCGGATTACTTCCAGCTCGGCCGGCTGCTGGTCCAGCTCCGGGCAACGGCCTCGCATCCGCACTCGCCTCCCGCCGCCATCACGCCATGATTCGGCCAGCAACGATCTTCCCGGCATGAACGCCAAATATCCCCTCCTCATCCTCGCCACCGCCGTGCTCGCGGGCGCGGGCGGCTGGTTCGCCGCGAACCATTTTGGCGGCGCGCACCATCACACGCCCGCAGCCAAGGCTGATTCCGCCGGGCGCAAGGTGCTTTACTACCAAAGCTCCATGCACCCGTGGGTGAAGTCGGACAAGCCCGGGAAATGCACCGTCTGCGGCATGGACCTCGTGCCGGTCTTCGAGGGGCAGAAGGGCTACGAGCTGGCCGCCGGCACGGTGAGCCTGGGCAGCAACGCCATCCAGGCCATCCATGTGCAGACCGTCGCCGCGCGGCGGCTGCCGCTGGTGCGCACGCTGCGCGTGGCCGGGACGATTGACGACAACGACGCGAAGCACCGCCGGCTCACGGCCTACGTCGAGGGCCGCATCGAGAAGCTGCATGTGAACTTCATCGGCGCGGAAGTGAAGGAGGGCGAGCCGCTCGCGACCTTCTACAGCCCGATGCTCCTGAATGCTGAGCGCGAATACACGCTGCTCTTCCGCCAAAGCCAGATGGCGCACACCTACGCGCTCACCGCCGAGCACAAGCGCCTCATGGCCGCCGCCGAGCAGCGCCTGCTGCGCTACGGGCTGACCGGCGCGCAGATCGCGCGGCTGCCGTTCAAGGCCGAGACGAACCATCTCAGCGAGATCCTCGCGCCCATGGGCGGAACCGTCGTGATGCGCGAGGTTTATGAAGGCCAGTTCGTGAAGGAGGGCGACAAGCTGTTCGAGCTTTCGGACTTCTTCACCATGTGGTTCCAGTTCGACCTCTACGAGCGCGACCTCGCGTGGGTGCGGGTCGGGCAGCCGGTGGAAGTGACCGTGCCCAGCGTGCCGGGGAAAAAGTTCAACGCGACCGTCAGTTTCATTGACCCGAACCTCAACGACATGACTCGCACTGCGCGCGTGCGCGTCGAGCTGCAAAACCCGCTCATCACCGTGCAGGGCCGCGCGCGCCGCGAACTGCTGCACAAGACCTACGCCGAGGCCGCCGTGAGCCTCGACACGCCCGAAGTCCTCGCGCTGCCGCGCTCCGCCGTGCTGCACACCGGCGACCGCTCGGTGGTCTATGTGGACAAGGGCGGCGGCGTTTACGAACAGCGCCGCGTGAAGCTCGGCCGCGCCGGCGACGAGCACTGGGAAATCCTCGACGGCGTGAAGGAAGGCGAACGCGTCGTGACCACGGGCAACCTGCTCATTGACGGCCAGGCGCAGCTCAACTCGCAGGCCACCGAAACCGGGAGTTCAGCTCCAGCCACGACTGCGCCCGCTCACCAACACACGCAGGCGTTGCCGCCGAGCGTGAAGCCCTATCCGCTCGACGTGTGCATCGTCGGCGGCGAGAAGCTCGGCTCGATGGGCGAGCCGGCGACGCTGATTTACCAAGGCCAGCAGGTGAAGTTCTGCTGCTCCGGCTGCCAGCCCGAATTCGAGAAAGACCCGGCCAAGTTCCTCAAGAAACTTTCCGCGCTCCCGTCGAGCGCCACTCCGCAAACCCAAAACACCAAGAAACAATGAAAGCCACCGCTGCCATCCTAGTCACCGCGTTTGCCCTCGCCGTCCTCGCCGGCTGCAACAAGAAGGAAGCCGCGCCCGCCGCCGGCACCGACGCCAAGACCGCCGCGAAGCCCTATCCGCTCGACGTGTGCATCGTCGCCGGCGAGAAGCTCGGCTCGATGGGCAAGCCGCACGTCATCGTGCACGAGGGCCAGGAAATCAAATTCTGCTGCTCCGGCTGCGAACCGGACTTCAAGAAGGAACCCGCCAAGTTCCTCGCCAAGCTCGCGCCGAAGAAGTGACCACTTCGTATCGCCGCACCGCAACCAGGTGACTCGCCGTGATTAACCGCCTCATCGAATGGTCTCTGCGGAACCGCTTCCTCGTGGTGTGCGGCGTGTTCTTCCTCGTCGCGTTCGGCACGCGGGCGCTGTTCCGCACGCCGGTGGACGCGATTCCCGACCTGTCCGAGAACCAGGTCATCGTGTTCGCGGACTGGCCGGGGCGCTCACCGCAGGAGGTCGAGGACCAGGTCACGTATCCGCTCTCGGTCGGGCTGCAAGGCTTGGCGGGCGTGAAGACCGTGCGCGCGAACTCGATGTTCGGCTTCACGCTGCTGACCATCATCTTCGAGGAGCGCGTGGACAATTACTTCGCCCGCACGCGCGTGCTGGAGCGGCTGAACCTGCTCGCCGCGCAACTGCCCGCCGGCGTCGTCCCCCAACTCGGCCCGGACGCGACGGGCTTGGGCTGGGTTTATCAATACTACCTACACGTTGACCCGCAGCTTGCCCGCGCTCCGACGCACACGAACGCAGATTCCGCATTCCGCATTCCGCATTCCGCATTGCAATACGACTTGGGCCAGCTCCGCGCCCTCCAAGACTGGTTCATCCGCTACCAACTCAACGCCGTGCAGGGCGTCGCGGAAGTCGCGAGCATCGGCGGCTTCGTGCGGCAGTATCAAATCGAAGTCAGCTCGCTCAAGATGCGCGCGCGCAAGGTCACGCTGAAGGACGTGATGGACGCCGTCGGCGCGAGCAACCTCAACGTCGGCGGCAAGGTCATCGAGGAGAACGGCATGGAGTTCGTCGTGCGCGGGCTGGGCCTCGTGAAGTCGCTCGCGGACTTGGAGAACATCGTGCTGATGGAGCGCGGCGGCGTGCCCATTTACCTCAAGGACGTGGCCACCGTGCAAATCGGCGGTGACTTCCGGCGCGGCACGCTGGACGTGGATGGCCGCGAAGTCGTGGGCGGCATCGTCGTGATGCGCAACGGCGAGAACGCCCTCGCGACCATCAACCGCGTGAAGGAGAAAATCCGCGCCATCCAGCCGAGCCTCCCGCCCGGCGTGACCATCAAGCCCTTCTACGACCGCGCGGAACTCATCGAGCGCACCATTGACACGCTCAAGCACGCGCTCGCCGAGGAAATCCTCCTCGTGACGCTCGCGCACATCATCTTCCTCTGGCACTTCCGCAGCATCCTCATCGTCACCGTGCCGCTGCCGCTTTCGATTCTCGTGTCGTTCATCCTCATGGAAAAGTTTGGCATCAGCTCGAA
>Ga0169931_10010852_pt1 | contig 12926 bp, 10 predicted proteins | sample Kivu_15m_20L_FD_129675 | JGI IMG/M metagenome (GOLD analysis project Ga0169931, IMG submission 129675) | Freshwater microbial communities from Lake Kivu, Western Province, Rwanda to study Microbial Dark Matter (Phase II) - Kivu_15m_20L... | ecosystem: Environmental > Aquatic > Freshwater > Lake...
AAATTAAAGTATAGAAATGCATTTAATTAGAATCAATCACAAATTGTAAATATAAGCAAAAAATTATTCTACACCTATTTATGTAAGAGTTTAGTTTATTCATAGAATATAATATCCATTCTTCATGACAATTGGTAAGAGAGTTTATTGCTCTTATAAATATGACTCTATATAAATATTATTCTACGTGTAATTAATTTAATATAATCGTTGATAATAATACGAAATATTTAAATTAAAAATTAGAAAGCAATACATTGTAAATTTTTCACTTGAGTTTATGAACCTAATGAATTCCTTTTAAATTAAAATAATATTTACTTTAAAAATAATGTCCAATGGTATAAATACAAGTAATATCAACTATCAAGAAACTAATCAAGAAGTAGAAATCATGCCATTCAAGGTATTCATCAGAATCCGTCCATTGAATGACAAAGAAAGACAGATTAATAATGTATCAAGCAAATCTAATCCTAAAGAGAAACATGCACTTTTAGCTACAAAGAGTATTTTGCTAGCAGAAGACAATCTAATTTTCGTTTTAGATCCATTATCATTCGAGGTCAATGGAAAGAAAGAAAGAAGTTTTGTATTTGACAACATCTTCACAGAAAAAAATTCGAACTTTGATATTTTCGAGGGAGTGATAAAAAGCACCGTAGACAATATACTTCAAGGGTACAACTCCACAGCTCTTGCTTACGGTGTGACTGGAACAGGAAAATCACACACTATGTTCGGAAGTAGAGAATATTTGGATGAACTGGCCTTTAACGATTTAAATATAAACGCAGAAAAAGGTGTGTGCTTTTATGCCCTGGACTATCTTTTCAATAAAATTAACATGTTATCAGAAGAAAGAACTTTTCAAGTGAAAATTTCATACCTTGAAATCTATAATGAACAAGTAATAGACTTACTTTCAGAAAAATCGAAATCATTGATGATCGTAGAAGATTCTATAAAAGGGGTGGTTGTCCCTGATCTGACAGAATTCACAGTAACAAACTCCATAGACATGATGAAGCTGGTTATAGAAGGTAATGCTAGAAGGACTATGGCACCTACTAATCAAAATCAATTTTCATCTAGATCTCATGCTATAATACAAGTAATTGTAGATCAGAGAAGTAAAGTTAGAGATACTAAGGAAGAGTATTTAATTTCGAAATTTCTGATTGTTGATTTGGCTGGGAGTGAAAGAGGAGGACTAGACAAAGGCCTGAGAACTCAAGAAGGAGCTAATATAAATAAAAGTCTCTTAAGTCTTGGGAATTGTATAAATATCTTATCAGATAAAACCAAAAAAGGGGCCTTTGTTCCATATAGAGACTCTAAATTAACAAGGCTAATGAAAGATTCTCTAGGAGGAAACATTCAAACGGTTATGATTGCTTGTGTTAGTCCATCTTCAATAGCTTACGATGATACTTTGAACACTTTGAAATACGCGACAAGAGCCAGAATAATCCAAAAAAAAATTTCAAAGAATGTAAAGGAAGTGGACGTTCACATTTCACAGTACAAAGAAATCATAGACTCCTTAAAAAATGAGATCGATCAATTAAAATCAATAATACAATCTCAGCAAATGATAATCAATCAAAAAGATATAAATTTAGATGCAAATTTATTGAATTCAGATGATCTAAAAGATTCAAGAGGCAGAAGCAGAAGCCAAATAAAAGAAGATTCTCAAATAAAAAAAGAAAAGTCTCCCTTTCGTTCTAATTTAACACAATCTATATTACAGAAACCGCCTATCGCACAACCGTCCAACAGAAATTCCAGCTGCAAAATGAGAACAAATACAAATTCCGATATAATGTCAAGGTCAACAATAATGAACAAAAACCAAAATACAAAAATTACTCAATTAGTTAGGAATCACAGCAGTTCCATTAGACCGAGCATAAATTTAGATACTTACAAAACCTTGTTAGAAAACGCAGCTAATAATCTAAATAATCTGAATCAATCTATTAATCCTGATGGTTTGAATTTAGAAGATATCCTGATACCCTTTGAAGTCTTAGAAAAGCAAGTTGAGAATCTTAACAGTGATAAAATAGTCCTTCAAGAAATCATAGAAAAATCTCATATCAGAGACAGAGATGTCGAAGAGAAATACAAATTAATAAATACCTTTTACGATAAATACTTAGAATTAATAAACGAAAAGCTAATAGAAAATATTGAACAGAACATGATTCTCCAATTTAACATGAAAGAAATTATTGATCTTAATTCCACAAACGATCAACATCTTGACATTTTATTCACTCAATTGTCAAATTACGATACATTCAAAAAGAGCCCAAGTGCAGATGAAAGTGAATTCAATGACGAATACGAGAAGATTTATGAAGAAATAAAAAGTATCAAAATAGCTATACAAGAAAATAACATCATAAAAGAAAGGATTTCTGAATCTCTCGAACGCAATTTAAAAATTAAAAATGTCCTAAAAAAAATTTTACTCAAACTTATTTCAAACAACAAAGATAATAAACAAAAATTACCCGCTCAAAAGGATGAAAAAACCTACAATAATCTTAAGAAAGAAAAGGAGGAATTGGAAACTAAAAATAAAAAAATTCAAATGCATCTTTCGGCCTTATTGAAAGAAAAAAATCAGAAAACTACTGAAATGAATATGATTCTTAGTGAATTTCAGAATATGAAGAAGTTGCTTGAGGAGAAAGATAAAAAGATTTTAGAAATGGAAAAGGAAATGAATAAGTTATGCCACTCATTATCGAATAATAAAATAGACGAGATCCGGTCAGATGAATGTCAATTGAAAGAAAATATTCTCCCTAACCAGGATAATTATATTATATCATGTGAAATGAAAAATGAAAAGGAGAAATTCACAGACTATGTAACTGAAAATGTGGAAATTAATTTACAAGACGACTATTTCAATCTAGCACCCATAAGAAGATCTTTAGAAAAGACACAAAGGAAAAAATCACAAGAAGATCTAATAAGGCAAAGTGAGGATAATTTTATTCAAGGACAGAATATAAAATATATAATTAATCAGACTAACAACATCGTAAATAATAACATAAACAAAATAATTCAGAACGAGAAGGAAAAGCGAAAACCAGGAAATAGCATGCACCGACATAATACAGCTAAGAATAATATAAATATATATACAAATCCAAAGCCAAATTTAAATAATCTTAATCACTATAATAATCTAAAGAATGTTCAAAGAGATAGTTACGCGCAATTAGGCAAAAGATCACAGTCTAAATCACCTGATTTATTTAAAAAGAATTCTGGAAATGTTTACAAAAGTAACCTGAATGATAATAATCATAATTCGAATAATTATAATCGACCTGAAAAAAACATGCATAGACCAGATTCCAAAAACAAAAAGATTAATCCTATTAATTCTTACAAGGATATACACGCTATTAGAAATTATCACAAATTTAGTCATAAATTCAACAATGAAGAGGATGTAATTATTAAAAAGAGAATGACTGACAAAGAGGTAAATAACTTGATTGATAAAAAATTAATTGATGAATCTTTGTCTATTTCTTATGTAAGTTTGAAAGAAGAAAACGATTTTAATTCAGAAATCGACATAATGGTAGGAATGCAAGAAAAAGAAAAAGTGATTTACACGCCTAAGAAAAAATTGCGCAAAAACGAGATTAATTACTTAAGAGAAAATAGTCCGTGTATAACCCCGAGACCCGAAGATAGAGTTCCTGTAAAGAATGAAATAAATAATATACATCCAGTCTTCCCCTCATCGTCGTCATCATCTATAGATGTAAGAGATAATTATAAGGCTGAGACTCTAAAAACTCCTCAAAATTTATATCCTCTTCCAAGTAAAAATATGAACGTCAGAAAATTCTTGAATTCTAATAAAATCCTCCCACCACAACCACAACCGCAACCTCATAATCCAATTTTTACAAATAATCTACAAAAAGAAAAACCAGTTCAGCCTAAAAGAAGAGATTATTCACCTTCCCCTTGTAATTTATTGAAACAGGCTCGCTTAGAGAAACAATTAAAGAACAAGGGGGATGAAAATATTTCTAAGATCAATGATGCGTATAGTATGATATCAGGTACTAGTCAATCACTTAATGTTAAAAAAACAAGCACCAATAAGTTGGTCAGTAAAAATTCTATCGACTTTGTTGAAGAATATGAGCAGCATAAATATAGACTCAATACAGATCAAAATGAAAAAATAGATGACACTCCAGATCCCCTACAGAACAACTTGAATAAAAATGAATTGGTTGAAAGTTACACTCCTTCTGTTATTGATTTAGATTCAATGATGCATGGGAATTTTGATGTTGCCTCTAAGCATGAAAAAGATTCTGAAAATTTAAAAATAGTAAAAAATGATTTTGTAGATATGCATGATAAAGATAAGGAATATTCTCCAGATGATTTATTGAAATGTTTGAATGATGTGATAAAAAATCCTAAAATTATAAAGTTTTTGGACAAAAAATAAAATAATTTACAAAATTTATTCTAATTAATATCAATAATATTAATTAAATTATTCGATTACAACCGATTTCTTATATTGAAATAAAGTAAATATTCTATTATTGTTAGTTATTCTATGTATTTAATTAAAATTTTAATATGATTTCTAGAATAAGTATGTAAATTCTTTTATTTCTTTGCTTTTCCTTGAGAAGCTACGGCGCTTAATTTTTCTTTCAATTCTTCATCACTAGCTAAGTAATAATGTTTAACAGGGTTGAGGTTGTGATCTAATTCATAGACGAGGGGTGTTCCAGTAGGGATGTTAAGTTCAATTACATCTAATTATTAAATATGGTTGATATACCTTCATCGCTCATTTTGTCCAGATGTTTAACGATGGCTCTTAAAGAGTTACCATGTGCACATACAATTACGTTTTTACCATTGAGGATATCAGCAGCAATGTGGTCATACCAATAAGGAAGGACTCTTTCAACGGTATCTTTCAAGCACTAAGTAATAGTAAATCGATTTATTAAATACCTCAGTAGTTGGTAGGACATCAACAGGTAAATGCTTATATTTATCTTCATTTCCTGAAAATCTCTTGTCAGTTTTTTCTAATGCAGGTGGCCTAATATCGTAGGATCTTCTCCAAATTTTTACTTGCTCTTCTCCATGCTTCTCAGCTGTTTCTGATTTGTTCAATCCTTGGAGTCCTCCATAATGTCTCTCATTTAATCTCCAATGTTTTTCAACTGGCAAATGATGGGCATCAATAATATCAGAAATATTATTCCAAGTTTTGATGGCTCTTTTTAAGACGGATGTATGGACTTTGTCAAATTTCCAGTCTTTTAATTTATGACCTGCATCAACTGCTTCTTTGACACCAGTTTCACTAAGATCTACGTCGGTCCATCCGGTGAATCTGTTTTCTTTATTCCAGGTACTCTCCCCATGTCTTACAAAGACTACTTTATATTTTGATTGGCTTTCCATTAAATATTATATTTATGTTATTTACTTTTAATAAATAGGAGAAATATTAAATAATTCTGATGGATGATTGATTGAATAAAGAATAACTAAATAAATTATTAAATAATTTAAATAAACTTTAAAATATTAAACAATCACCCTTTTCATTTTGTTTCTCGTCCTTGAAAATTTCTACTATGTCTTCACTTATTTCATCAAAATAGAACATGATGGTATTTAATTTATGTTCTGTTAATACTTTATATGAAATCGTTGTTTGAAGTAGTCCGTGTATTTTAGAATATATGGATGATATTGTCCATGGATCAAATTCGAAATTAACCCTAAGCTTGATTTGGAAGTCATATTTTTTGTTTCTTATACTCATTTCTGTTGAAATATTTTTATTTCTATTAATTCCGTTAATGAAAATTTCTAAATTTGAAAGAAATAATTCTATGACTGTTTTTTTATCTGAGTATACTATGTCATCGTCTAAATATATATTATTTAAATTCTCTACTTTTAGAAAGAAATAGAGAAAATTTGTTCCTGAATCAAATTTGTTCAGTTTATTTTTTAACTCATAGGAATAAAAATCGATCGATGGGAAAATGTAATCAGTTAAAATATCCGATTGAAATTTATTATCTTTTATTTTGACAAGTGTGTTAAGTTTGTATTCAAATACTTCCTCTCGTAATACATTTTCCATTTCGTCGATCATGGATAATTTTTCACTTACGTTTGTGTTGACAAAACTTGCTAATAGAGAAATTTTGTAATCTCCTTTTGGAATTTCTTTTATCTCCTCGATAGAAACTTTTGCATTTGATTTAAAAATGTCTTGATTATTTTTAAATAATTTCTCTGTGTTCTCTAGGATCTGTTCGATGATATTTTTGGTCTTATAAGCATCATATAATTTGATTAAATTATCCACACGCTTGTTTTCTTCATTTAAATTGAACAAAATTTCAACTAATTCATTAACAAATTCTTCGACTTTGATTTTTGCAAACTGGGTTTGGATATTCATACGGGAAATAATTTTTTTAATAAGAAATTTTATTATGTCGTCGTTTTCTGAGAAGTAGGATGTTAATATTTCTTTATAAATGTCAAAATTTTCGTTTTTATTTTTATTTTTCAAAAACCACACGTTACCGTCTATATAATCAAAAGACTCCAATCCGTTTTTATGAAACAAAGAAAGAAAAAGTTTCCTAATTGAATTTTTCTTTTTATTATTATCCATTTATATTTAATTATATTCATGAATAAAGGAGAGGAGAAATATTATGATGACTTGTTGAGATTGTTAGAAAAAGCCTATTCGGATTATTTATTGTTGAATAGAATCATTTATAAAGTGAAAAATTTATTTTTCAGACAGAAGCAATATAAATATCTTATACAATTAAAGAAGATGCTTACTAGATTAGTCTTCAATTCTATCGAAGAATTTATTAATCTTAATCTTGAAAATAAAAATTCAATTCAGGTTGAAAAGTCTGGTGATATAACTGTTTTATTAAGAGAATTAAAATTGTTTAAAGATGAAAATTTAGAAGACTTAAATGACCTGATGGAGAGAATAGGATTGATGATCAAGGAAATGCTGAAACTTAAATTGTATATTCCTTATTCAGTTGTAATGTTAAATGTCATAAGGTAGTGATAATATTTTTATTTAATATTGGATTTAAATAGTCGTCTTTATTTACTTTTTCAACAAATCAAAGAAAATCGAGAGAAAGAATTCCCCCTAGGGAAGGATAACAATATTATAATTTAAGAAAAGAAAGTATAATTTTCTAAATTAAATTTGGTTGAATATTAAATATATGAATTCTATTTACATATATCTCAAAATTTAACGTTAATATTGAATATATATTCATTAGTTAATTGTTTATGATAGTCAATAAATTAATAAAGAATTTAATTACAGTCAGCTTTACTGAATGCTATGGGTATTCTTATATTTAAATTTCACAACGATATTGTGATCTATAGTAGAATGCATCGAGGCTTCCAAAATAATGAAAAGCCACCCCCAACAAAACGAAAATATGGAAGATTTGGTGAGAGCTCCCCCATATGTCGTGTTTACCAGGCCTCCATTTTTCAGGAAATCTTATAATATAAATCAAAGCACCAGTTACATAAGAAATACCCCCAGCATACCAATAAATTAATGGCAAAGGGGCTTTAAAGTCTTCAATAGTAAATCTAATAATAAATATTATTAAATACTTAAAAAAGGCCAAGTGAAGAATGGGTATAGCTGTGCTTAATCCCAGTATCAAAAATAAAATTCCTCTAAATTTATGTTGACTGGGAGTGTTGAAGTCAGGTTTTATAGAGTAGATAAAAACACAAATTGCGAAAGTAGATATAAATGTTAAATAACTTATTCCCAGAGCTAGGATTTTTAATTATATAGGTCGTAAAATACCTTTTTTGCAATAGAAAAAATAGTAATAAGGTGGGTAACACGATCCTGCTATAAGAATTGATATTCCTGCATAGTCAAGTCTATTCAATAAATCGTGCAATTTTTTAGAATGTGCAGAAAGCAAATGAAAAGAAGTAGAACACCCTAAACAAATGATAGCGCTAACCAACATTACAAACATAGGCCATCTCTCAAGTTTTGCAAAAATACCATGTTGATTTTCATAGACATCAACCCAATCCAAATCGTCACCTTTAAGAATCTCCGAATGCTTATTTTTGAATTTAGCTATTCGATCGTTTAAATCTTTAATAAAATTAATGATAGCTGTATCTTCGATATTTTCAATTATCGTTTTTGATTCAGTTATTATGATATCCTTATAGAGGACAAGATTTTCTCCTAGTTTAGTTTTCAATTTATTTATATTGTCTAAAACTTCTTCATAACAAGAAACGCATTTTATATAAGAATTATAAAATCCAATTTTTTCATCAATTAGATTGACATATTCATACGCCTTATTTAATAAAATAGCTGTATAATTATGAACAGCGTCCCTGCTATTTTGATAATTTTTATTTATCCCATCTCTAAATGAATTAAATAATGAATTACTTAATGTTTGAAATATTTGGAATATAGTCTAAAATAGGCTTGGTAATATGTTTAATTTCATTATTGATTTCTGTAATATTCAAATGAATATTGATCTTAACGATATCATCTTTATGGGCGTGAAGGGAACATGAAGTATAAAAAATCAATAGGAAGATCACCAGAACTCCGATAAGGTGGGTCCAAATATTTACACTCTCATTATGAAGCATAAATAAACTTCTCAGTATCCTTTTTGTGGAGTTAAAATTTACCCTGTATCCATGCTTGATATATTCGTTATCCTTTAAATAGTCAGGAGCTTCGTGAATACTTCCTACATGCAGATTTTTGAACGAATATTCATTTTTATCACTGTTAATTAAAATATAAAGAATAATAAAAAAAGTTACAACTCTGCTTCTTCTTCAGAGTTTATAAAAACCTCCGTAGTAGTAGTTACAGTTTCTGTACTTGCTAATTTTCTATCTCGAGTACTCTCAGATTTTTCGAAATTCAACGAATCTTTTGTCATATAACTAGGTAAATTTTATAATAAAATTAAGCTATTCATTTATATGCAATGAATATTATCTAAGTTGATCGAGGATAAGAAAATAATATTATTAAGATTGATTATGTTGATAATATTATTATTTATGATTTTTGAACTTGATAGTAGTCTCTAACTCTTTGAACACATGAGGGTACATGTTCCTTCCATATGAAAATTTTTCGGGTTGGAGGAAAAGAAAAATATTATCAGTCTTGAGTGAATTAGTTTCGATTTTATTATTGATTAGATTCTTTATAGATTGACATATTTCATTTCGCGCATTTTCTTTTTTGTTTAAATTTCTTTGAGTATTTTCTTCTTCATTTTCATTATTATAAAATTCTTCGTCATCGATTTCTTGATTGATATTCGTTTTGCTAAAATCTTTAAGTGGGTTACTTGGTATTTCTTCAGGATCAATTATCAATTCTAAACATGTTAGAAAATTTCATAATTTTTACTTTCAATCACGTCTAAGTCAAATTTTTTCTTTTCAGGATTGATGCTAATGAAGTCATGCATGGCAAAGAAGTCATAAATTGAATCAATCTTTCCAACAAGCTCGTATTTGTATTTGAAAACACCTGGTCTAAATATTTCATGATTGATTATATAATCGTAATACTTTGTTTTGTTTCTCATTCTTTTTCGCTTAATGAGGACATCATTCGTCCAACATTTTTCAAGAGGAATTTTTTTAAGAAGCAAACTCAATTCAATGTCCTCATTTTTAACAAACTATGATATAAATATAATATATAAATAAATTTTACCTTCGAATTGATTTTCTCTTTTCCTCCAAGTAGTTCTATGCATTTTTCTCTGTTCTCTACATTAGCAGGAATTTTAACAACCAAATATTTTTTATTATTAATAATTTTATCATCGTCAAAGGAGATCGAATCCATATATTAACTATATTTTATTTATTTTAATTATTTAATGGAAAGAGCAAAACAATATTTAAAGCCGATAGCCTACACTCTAGGAGGAACCACCTTGGTCTATTTGATGTACCTTTTCTATAAAAGATGCGTTAAGAATAGACTAGGCTTGATGTTCGGAGATAATAACCCTATCCCACTTGATAAAAAGGAAGCCTTCCGTCGGGCAAGTTTAATTCAAAATGTGAAATATAATTTATTCCTGCAATTAAAGGAAATTCCCTTTCTAAATCAAAATAAAACCTATGAAGGAGCTATTTCTGTCCAATTTGATATGAACTCAATCGAGGATATTTTTCTTGATTTCAAAGGAAAAGTTCTAAATGTAATCGTTAATAATAGAGAAATTTCAATACATCACAGAAACAATCGAATTCATCTCCCTCATCATTATCTAAAAAATTTTGGAAACGTCGTCTATGTAAGATTTGAGAATACTTATAGTAAACTCGACCAAGGAATCAAATACTACACTGACCCTGAAGATACGGTATAAAAATAATATTAATTTTAATTATTTTATCAGCAAAGCTATGTTTATACTAACTTGGAACCAGCTCATGCACATTCTGTATTTCCTTGCTTTGATCAACCTAATTTAAAAGCTACCTTCAAATTAACTGTCAGCGCACCTGAATTTTGGTCAGTTATTTCAAACGGTTCTATAACTAAGGAATATCGAAAAGAAGATTCAGTAAAACAAAAAGAACAAGAAATAAACTCTAATCTATTTAAAATCCCAGATGTAAGAAAATTTCATTCCCTATTCGAATTTGAAGAAACAATTCCCCTTCCTACTTACAGTTTTGCTGTATGTGCTGGACCATTTTATGAAAATGAAAATTTCCTTGATGATAAAGCAGACAAACTGCCGACTATGACAATCTATTGCAGAAGCAGCATATACAAATCTGCTGACTGTTTCTCTATTTTCAAGACAGCCAAAAATGTATTTTTATGGTTCAAAGAAAATTTGACCAGCAATATTCCTATGGATAAATTGAGTTTGGTTTTCCTACCTAATTTAAAACCTTGCGCTATGGAAAATCATGGATGCATCACATTTAATGACGATTTCTTGGAACCATCTCACACATCAAATTATTATACATATATAAATTCTATCATTGCTCATGAGATTGTTCATACATGGTTCGGAAATTGGATAACCCCAGAATGGTGGGACGACCTTTGGCTTAACGAATCATTCGCCACATTCCTATCTTATCTATGTTTAAAGCAAATATCAGAAAATAAACCAGATGAAATGGAGCAATTTAACACTGCCTGGCTACTTTTTAATAATTACAAGGCAAAAGCCATCATATATGACCAGTATAAAACTACTCACAAGATAACTGAAGTTATTGAAGACATTTCTCATGCAGAAATTGCATTCGATAATATCACTCACTATAAAGGAGCTGCAATTTTGAAATATTTTTACTATGTTTGTGGGCATGAATTATTCTTCAAAGCTTCAAAGATTTATGTTGACAAATTCAAAAACAAAAACGCAAATTACGAAGATTTTAAAGAAATTCTAAAGAGTTTAAGTGAAACCAGACATATTCAAACTCCTATTTCTACCATAGAGCCATTCCTGGAAAATGTAGGGGTGACCAGATTAGAACCAGAAATCGTTGTAGTGAATAACAAAATAGAAGAGTTTAAAGTCTACCAGAATATCTGCCAACACGCTACTCCCGGTAAATACTACAATCATAGACTGAATGTCCTTTTCTTATATAATAACGGAACAGAGCAAGTGTTTAATGAAGTTCAATTAGTAGATAACTATGAAAGCAGGGTTGAGATACTAGAAAAATTAGAGAAGCCCTCCGCAATCGTATTGAACCATGGAGACTGGGCCTACTTCAAGCAAACATTTGACGATTCATCTAGAGAGTATCTCATTGAAAATACCTACAGAATAAAAGACCCTGTTACAAGACTAGTTGTTTCTAGAGATCTCAGTGAAATGATCAAAGACGGTTTATTTGATGTCGAAGGATATATTGAGTTCACTACAAACTTATTAAGACATGAAAAAGAAAGTCATATTGTAGAACAAGTTTTACGTACAGCTATTCATATGGTTACTCACTTTGTTTTGTTTGATAAACAAAATGATTTGAAACAAAGAATATTCAATTTGATCGAAACAGATTTGTTCCACAAACACAGATTCATTAAGAAAACTCTTATTAATTTTATGATTGATTTGATTGATTTCACTCACTCTAAAGAGATAAAGATGTTGATCACTCTGTTAAGCAATGAAAAAATGAAGACGAATTTCGAAAGAGGCTACTCAGAGACATTAGAGAATTTCAACACGATCAATTCCCTTGATATGTCATTTTTAGATGAAAAAACTAAATTCAGATTGCTACACACAATTCGTGAATCTGTCTTCATTACGGAAAGCGATAAGAAGCACTTTGAGGAAATAATTATGGCTATTCAACTAACTACTTCTAGAAGCATGAGTAAAGGTAACATTTCTGTACCCAAAGAAAAATTCCAAGACGGAATTTTAAGCGGGGAATCTCTAGAACAATTGACTTTAGATGCCTGTTCTCCAGATAAAGAACACAAGGAAAAATTATGGGAAATTTTGGTCAATAGAAGTGCAAATAAATATGTCGATAATGAGTATGCCGCAATAATGAAGGGATTCGCAAGAAAATCTCAATATCCAATCCTTAAGGAATATTTCGAGAGTAGATTCTTTGAAAATTTCCCAGAGGTTCTTAATAATCAAGGCGAAGAATACGCTCTTATGTTCTTTAAATATCTTGCACCTACTTTCATTATAAGAGAAGATATTCTTAAAAGCTTCATCAGACTTGGAAAATTCATTAGATACAATGATCATAAGCTTAAAAAA